>Ga0335076_10000004_pt1 | contig 344210 bp, 307 predicted proteins | sample Lox_Sample_25_FD_206717 | JGI IMG/M metagenome (GOLD analysis project Ga0335076, IMG submission 206717) | Soil microbial communities from Loxahatchee National Wildlife Refuge, Florida, United States - Lox_Sample_2.5 | ecosystem: Environmental > Terrestrial > Soil > Wetlands | place: USA... | reverse complement strand
GCCTGGCTCGGACAATTTCGGAGATTGCTGGTTCGTCATGAACATCTACTCTCCATCTACTACGCGTTCTTCTATCTTGCTTGCTTCTGGATTACGCTCCGGAGGTATTTTTGAAACACGCTCTAGTATTAAAGGACATAAAGCGATAATCCTACTTTTATGCACGACCAGAAACCACATCCAATTACAAACGCGGAATGGAAGGAAATTGCTGCACTCCGTCCCGTCCGGGAAGCCTGGGGACTAGGGGAAGGGGTGATGCCGACGGACTTTGCAAGCGTCGTTTATGGAGCCAAATTCAACTTTGTCTCTGGCGGGCCCGGCTACGTTGGCGATATCTTTATCCTGCAAGGAGATGCTCTCGCCGAAGTGCCTCCGATGGTCCTTCGCCGGGACCGGGAAGGTCATTTGATTGTTTGTTAGGTGTCCTAAGGCTCTGACACCCTCCGTACAGGACTCTCGGTCGTGTAGCTGACCAACGTAGCGCCAGCGGCCGTAAAATACATTTCCCAAAATCGCTTAATCGTTTGCCACGACCGTGGCGAAAGTCCGACCGTGGATGCGCCACACACGTATATCTTGTAATGCGGCAATGGCACGACCAAACCAGCGGTCTTTGCTTTTTCGAACATCCGCTCGGGCCCGATCTCAAGCAATTCGGGCACCGGGAACTCCTTGGTCTCATTCCGCATGTCCGAGAATATCCAAATGGTTTTCGTGGATGCCTCTGAAACTCTTGAACCAGAATCGAACAACGCTTTCACATACCAGAGGCTACCGAATATGTCGGTGCCCGTAGCGCTCGGCGTTAATCCCGACGAGTTAGCTTCAAAACGCACTGCGAGTTGGCGTCTTGCTCGGTCGAGATTGTCGGTAAATACCCCATGCGCTTCAGGCGTCCAGCCGGTGAGAACCTCCTGGGCTGCGCCAAACGAATCTTTCGAGATCAGAGAAACCCAAACGCGTGTGCTCGGTGGTTCGGATGCCAAGAGCCTTTTTGTCGAATGCAAGAAGTCAGCAAAGCGGTTCTGATCGATCGAGCTACTCGCATCAATGAGCTCCACCTCATCATTCTTGGCATTCTGCGAACCTTGTGCACACGATGGGAGTGCATGCGCGAGTGACACGCATACAGTCCCAATGACAATAAGGGATTTGTGATAGGGAACCCGGCGCTTGCTCCGCCTGTCCATCGCACGGCGCATCCCGGCCATGCAGAGGGTTTTCGCTTCCTCGATTCTGGATTGTGATTCGGCCAACTCCTCCTCCAAACTCCCAATACGTTCGAGAACCGTCTTCAGATTTCGCCAGGCGGTATAGATTTTGTCGGTCCAAAGCGCGACTAAAAGGCCAGCGAGATAGAGAAGAGCAAGTTCCGCTGTCCCGGCGAAAAATAAGGTCGCATGGCCGAGCGCGCTCTTTGCCCTTGCCTCATCACCAGCATGCGCCTGGTCAATCGGTGGTGGATCATCCCCGGCCCCGTCATCGATATAAGAATTCGTGTCCGACTGTGTCGTGGCCTTGTCCACTGCCAATTGACGTGACTGACTGTACTCATAGAACGCAGCAGAGCCGAGAAGTACGATTAGTAGGACAAGCGCTACCTGCAGGGATTTATTTCCGGAGAGAATTCGCTCGTACGCGAGATGGCCAATCGTGAGTGGTATTCCGGTCATGAAGATCGCCGCAATGAGGCAGCTGCCGATCTCCCAGCCAAAAGCCCGAAGGCTCAAAAAATTGCCGACAAAACTCGCACCAGCCGCAAAGAGGCATAGTGCGAGCACGATATATGCCTTGATGGAGTGCGGGAGCATCGCTGCGTCATCAACCGGCACTGGTTGATCATAGAGAAATTGGTATAACGCATCACGGTGGGCTTCGGCCTGTCCAATGTGAAAATTGATCTTCCCAATCCTCGGTTGCAGCTGAAGCGCGTAGGCGTGGAGCTTATACCGACACGATTCGATAGCGCTCGCTTCCTCATTCGAGGCGAGCATCGTTTGGTACCCGACTCCTTCCCAATCAGTACGTTTCCGTATCAGGTTTGCAATTTTCATAATTCGTCTCCTTCGACATTCCTCGGCAAATGGCGTATGAACCGCATGACGAGCACTACAACAACAGCAATCACGGCAATCACGAGTGCGACGATGAGAATCCAATGCAGCGCTACGGTCAGGGCTGCGAGCACGCGAGCAATGAGTCCTTTCACTAAGCAAATGGTCAACCAGAGGAACACGATGGCGAGCAGGCCTCGGATGATTGCTGCCCCGGCTTGTTCCGGCTCGATAAGACCTGTCACGAGAAGCAAGCCGACGAGCAGCGCTCCCAAAATGCACAATGCCGGTAGAAATGGAATCATCGTGTACCCCCCCCTATAAAAAAGGAGTCGCCCGTAGGCCGACTCCTAAAACAAAGAGCTAGGTTCCTTCGAGGGCCTTCCGCACAGTCTCAAGTCTGTCGAGCTGGCGTTTGGCGGCCTCGTATTCTTCTTTTTTTGCGGCAACGTCTTCCCGGAGCCGATCGATCTGCGCAAGCATGATCTCGACCGGCGTCCGTTTCACCCACGGCTTTCTCTGTCTCGTGGTCGTTGCGGCGGTGGTTGCAGACGGGGCCTGGGTAGGCCCATCTTTACCCTATACCTATCATGGGTTTAACAGATCGTGACGGCTCACTGCGCCGACTATTTCCCACGTTGACTAATGAGGAGATCACCCAGATTGGTGACTTCCTTGAGGCTTACTCACGAGTGCTCTTGTCGATTTATGAGCGCCTGGAACGGGAGCAAAGCATGGGTTTTGACCTCGAATCGAATGCCCTTTACGATGAAGGCAAAGGTCGATTCCCCCAAACCAACAAAAATTCATCGTTCTAATGGAAAGAAACTACTTCGGATATGTCCGAGTGTCTACGCCGAAGCAGGGAGAGAAAGGTGTGTCATTAGCAGAACAGCGTACCGCGATTGATCAGTATAGCCAACGGTTCGGTCTCAATATCAGTCGCTGGTTTGAAGAGCGGGAAACCGCTGCCAAGCTCGGCCGACCGATATTCAGCCAGATGATCCGGCTTCTCCGGTCTCGTAGTGCCCGCGGTGTGGTCATCCACAAGATAGATCGCAGCGCCAGAAATCTTAGAGACTGGGCCGACCTTGGCTCGCTAATTGATACCGGAGTGGAGGTGCACTTCGCTAACGAAAGCCTTGATCTTCAGACTCGCGGCGGACGGCTCTCGGCCGATATTCAAGCGGTTGTCGCGGCAGATTACATTCGGAATCTACGCGAAGAAACGAAAAAGGGATTTTACGGTCGACTAAAGCAAGGAATATACCCGATAGGAGCTCCTCTGGGATACCTTGATCGGGGCGGCGGCAAGGTGAAGGAAATAGACCCCCGCATGGGTCCTCTAATCCAAAGGGCATTTCGGCTTTACGCCTCCGGAACGTATTCACTGACGCGGCTAGTAGCAGAAATGTATGTGATGGGTCTGAGAAATCGTCGGGGAGGCAAGGTCACACTCAATGGCCTCTCTACGATTCTGAACAATCCATTCTATACAGGCGTGATCCGGATCAAGAAAACACGCGAGGTGTTCGCAGGAGCGCATCATCCGCTGATTGGAAAATCACTGTTCGATCAGGTGCAAGCCATTCTCGATGGAAAAACAGTAGTCAGGAAAATCAGACACGACTGCATCTTCCAAAAACTGCTTCGCTGTGCCGAATGTAACCGTACCCTCACGGGCGAACTTCAAAAAGGCCACATTTACTACCGCTGTCACACGCCAGAATGCAGAACAAAAACAGTTCGAGAAGAACGTGTCGAAGCAGCCGTTCTTTCGTGCTTCGAATCCCTGCGGCTAGACGAGGAAGAATTGGAGCTGATCAACACGCTACTCTGTGAGGCACAGCAAGAAGCGGAAGTATTGCGCCAAAAAGCCATCGAAGCCTATCGGCTCCAACTTGATCAGTTGCGGGCTCGTGTCGGCCGCATGACAGATGCGTATGTGGATGGTGCCTTGGACAAGGAGGCATTTGAGGGCCGGAAGGGCGACCTCATCCTCCAAGAAGCGACGATCAAAGAGAAATTAAGGCTATTAGAGGACTATTCCGCCAAAGCAATCAATAGATTGGAAAATTTCTTCGAACTCGTTAAAACCGCGCCAGATATGTACAAAATGGCCATCAACGTGGAAAAGCGCGAATTAGTGAAAACTCTGACTTCGAACCGGTTCGTACGTGGCGAAATGGTAGAAATAGAGCCTCATCCAGCGGTTTCGTTGATCAGCAATCGCGAAAAACTTCTGACAGGTAGGCAAGAACGGGAAACACTTCGAACTTGCATGTGGCGCAAGATTGTGAAGAAGCTCGTGAAGTTCTTCAACGATCATCCTGAATCCACGTTGATTCCCGTCGCTGATTAAGTTGTGTTCCCTATAACCGCACGAGCGTTCGAATCAAAGAGGATAAGATCTGCATGACACGCCCCCTGTAAAAGCGGGATAGCATATCATCGGACGTCCAACACGGGAAACAATTCTCGTCCGTGTTACGAAATCCGAACTAATCTAGCCCGTGAGTTAGGAGCAAGCCAGATAATCGGCAAACGCACCCCAGCATGAGCGCTCCGCTAGTGCACAAAGCGCACGTAAATCCTCCGCATCCCGCGAGGAATCTCAGACAACTCGCCCGCCATCGCCAGCCCTCCTTCCGTCCATTACAGGAAAGACTGACTTTAGCAATCTCACACCACCCCAGTCACTCAGGTCTACCGAAAGCACACAGTGCAGGAAAACCGTCCTCACAAGCTCTGCAAGGTTGTGCGAATTGAAACTTCCGAACAGTGTGCGATACTTAAGAAAAGCCCACGAGATAGAGATAACTGCACTCACATGTTAAGTACCCAAGCCCCGAATGGAAATCGGTCCAGACTGCTCTCGGCAATCCTAATGTCTGTCGCCACAGCTGCGGTCAGTTGGCTGATTATTGGGCGTTGTCCGAACAGCTTGGCAGACATAGACACACTTAATCGCGTCTGGCCCTTGGTCGGCTACGCATGTGAGCGGCAACTCGAATGGAGCTCTCTCCTTTCTCTCCCGGCATCTTTCATGCTCGTTGTCCTTCAAACCGGCGGCATCCTCGTTGTTTCTCCATCTGGACACACCACTCTCCAGAAATCGATAAGATTGGCGGTTCTTGCGATCGTCACCTTGTTTTTGTATCTTCTTATGTTCTTAGTTATTTAAGTGGCGAACGCCCCTTCCAATTTTGCTCGTCGCGCGTGTGCTTTGGTCGAACTATCCCCCAATTGTTTATCCCAGCTTTGCTTTGGGTTGCAGTCACGCTTTAATGAAACTCAGGGCCCAACCGTAATTGTAGCTATTCCGTAGTCGTTTGACTTCACGGGATCAATTGCCACCACGTGAAATCGGCCGTTCGACACGCCGCTCGTATAAACGCCATCCTGGGTAATCGTACCCGCGCTTGATCCCTCTAACAGACTCCATACAGCCGGCTGCCCCGAAACAGTTTTGGCGAACAGTTTAATGCTGCCGGTCGGTGCTATCTTCGCCGACGAGGGAGTGACTGTAACATCCTGCCTCATTAAGGCTGGAACCTCAATCTGCTTCTCTATTGCTGCAATCGTCTGATCAGAGCTGCCAGTGCAGTTCATCGAATGCAAGACATCGTAGAGACCACACTGCCCAAATGCACTGCCATACGGATTTCTTACCTCGATTAGATTACTTTGAGAGTCTTGTGCGGGATTCCGAAGGTTTGAGTTAAGGTCCTGAGTCTTAATGTCAAGCACATTATCCGAATACAGTCCGAATGGGTCAACGAGATCCAGCGGGACTGGGATTGTCCAGTAGCTCACAATTGAGTAAGCGGTAAGTGCAGGAGGTAGAGGACTGGCACCAGGCATGAAATAGTTCAGTACAGGAATAACACTTTGATCCCCGCTAGGATGCATCTCGATCTTATCTTCCGTCTGTTGTTCGAGGCACTTACCAACATCGATGAAGTTAACATACGACAACCATGAACCTCCATGTGGCGTATCGATCGTAATCAGGGTTGAAACATCATTAAGATATATATCTGTCCCTAGACCATTGGCCAGCGTTTCAATATAGGCTCTTGAAACCAGTCCTCCCATGCTATGAGTAACTAGAAGTACTCTCGGAGCGCCTGTCAGGGATTTGATCTTCCACACGATGTGAGCGAGCTCGTCCGCTTTCTGATAGATTGAAAGTCCGGCGACAATGAGCGGATTGAAGTTTTGAACTAGAGATTCGGTGGGATCATCAAAAGCTACGGCGAAAAAACGACTCGACGATGGAACACTCGCGGATGTCTCTGTATAAAAAGGAATCTCAAAATTGACTTGAAAACCGTCGTAGAAAACCCAGTGCTGATGAGGATCACTGTAGGAGTCGGGATACGTTTGCTGCAAGAATTCGGTCACGCTATTCTCGGTAGAATGAAGGTCATCGGCGTTCTCACAGATTCCAGGTACGAATAAGACCGGCAGGGCAGTACTCTGATTCGAGTTTAACGGCAGAACCCACAGGTCCGTTGGATCTGGAATAATCATAACGCGCTTCAGGTTTGGATCGTAAGAACCAATGAATGCGCCTGCTGGCGGTGAACCCGGCTGTCCGTTAGGGATCAATTGCTGCCACGTTGGTGTGCCAATCCCATTTGCATTATGGAGCTCCCAAACATCGTTTCTAAATGTGCCAAAACTTGGCGAACCGCCAAAAAAAATCAGTGCGTTGTTAGCTTGGTCATGGCCGTAATTCCAGTTCGATAAAGTCCCTGGGGCTGGAGAGTTTTGCGTCTCCAGCTGCCATGTCGGAGTGCTGTCGCCAGCACCGTTCGCATTTGAGAGTGTCCAAAGATCGCTCTGAAAACTGCCGCCAAATATGGTCATTGTATTAGTGACCTGATCGTAGCTCACCATGGCGACTTCGCGAGGGCTGGGAGGGCCGCCTGTTGGGGAAAGCTGAATCCATTCCGGGGAATTACCGATGCCATTAGCGTTGGTGAGCACCCAGGTGTCGTTCAGATCGTTTATGCCGTCATTTCCACCTCCAAAGATGACCATTCGATTCGTGGTTGGGTCGTACACTGCCGCCTGAGCGGAACGAACGGGCGGCAAAACGCCTGCGGGAGTAAGTTGGTTCCAAACGGGAGTACCATCATTACCATTCGCGTTTGAGAGGACCCACACATCGTTATAAAGAACGCAGAAACTGCCGCATTGACTGGTAAGAATCCCGCCTGCAAAAATGATCAGCCGATTATTATTCGTATCGTATACCGCGCTATGACTTTGGCGAGCTGGCGGAAGAGTGCCAGTCGGAGCAAGTTTCTGCCAGGCGGGAGTGCCACCAACTCCGTTTGCATTCCTAAGAACCCAAGTGTCGTTGGTGCAACAGGAACCGTCGGCCTCCAGGCCACCGAAGACAATTAGACTGTTGCTCGTAGGGTCGTATACAGCTGGATTTGAATTGAGCACCGGCCCCGTGCCCGTCGGGACAAAATGCGCCCACGTCAAGGCCTGCGCGAGGACGTCAATTCGGAGTCCGATTATCAAGAGCAACATCAAGCATATGCGCATTTGTTGTCTAATCATGGCGAAACCTCCCGCAGCGGCAGATTTTTCGTAATCCATTTCTTAGAGATCCACTTGTTCGGGCCGATATATAACCTGAGAGTAAGACAGAGCCGGGGCCCGGGAAAATCGAACTTCAGAGTCGTTCAGGCAGAGGACGTGGTATGTCTTTCTCTGATCTGGACATTCAAACGATACTTTCCAAGGTGACAAGCATTGATAGCCTCACATTCACTCGGGGTCAATGGCACTTTTGTGGTTCCAAGATCCGACAAAGGCGCTTAGAGCAAACTGATCTGACACACGTGCCCGTGCTGTTCCAGGAGACGGCGCATCGATCCATGTTCATCGGCGGCATGACGCTTTCCAACGATTATGAAGGCCCAAGTGTTATTCTGCGCCCTTGCACGGATGCGATCGGTAAATCGCCTATCGCGCGCTCCGATTCCACCGTCACCTGCCGCCTCGTTATCCGCAGCCCGACTCATAGCGCTCTGGAGTTCGTCTTCGTTAACGATATTTGCCCGATTGCCAATAAATCTCGCATAGAGTGCAAGGCGGTCGTCGGCGTAATGAACGATGTCGGCCTGATCAGCCTCTCGCCCTTGATCGAGCCATAGGACGTTCACCTTGGGATAGGACATCAGGTGACTGTCCGCTTCATATCCGAGAGACAAGGCTAATACGTTGAGGAGTGCATCGGAAAATCCGGGCCAGCGCTCCGCGGCCAATTGCCGGAGATGGGTCCTCTGTTCTCGTACCCGTGCAAATATAATTGGATCCCATTCGGTGGCGAGAAAGGATGGTCCGGGCCGCTCCGCCGCGAAGGCTGCGAACCATTGCTCCAGCTTATCCCTGCCCAAAACATCAAAATGATTGATTCCCGCGATCCGCAGAAGCATGTGAGATCGACCGAGAAATAAAGGCTCTAATCAAGACGCTTGAAATTGGGATTCTGGTCGAGAACTTCTAGGGAGAATTGATCTATGATCCTACCGCAACGACCGCAAACGTATAGATTCTGCCAGCCTTTCGCCGGTATCATCTCAGTGCCATTATCATCGCAAGGATAAAAGCCATCGGAATTAGCCGTATTGCCACACAGACAAACCCACGCCTCTGAGTTGCCCTCTTCGTGCTTGATGTATTCCTTGGTACTGACCATCCTTTAATCATAGGGAAAACCTGCCAGATGGCAAGGTGTCGATGGCTCGAATATACATCCTGAGATCTCTCGACGGATATTCATCTACACAGGCCCCGACAGACAGTGATTTTTAGCGCCTTTTCATTTCCGCGAGACAATCATTAAATTGCTTTTCGGTAAGTACAAGCGCGTTGTCCGTCCGAAAGGTATTCTTGTCAACGCTTCTCAGGTAAGCCAGATATGCTCTCTGCCGAATGAATGTGCGCAGCACCGCATCAGTGCGGGCTATTAGTAAACCGATTCTTCCCAATGCAGAGGCGTTCACCAAGTCGCCCAAACAGTGCTTTCTGCTTCCAGTGTCCTCGACCTCAATGCAAAGAAGACAGCGGGCATTCATGTTGAAAGCAGCAACTCGATCAAATCTTGCGCGCTCTTCAGCGTCTTCCACGTTCGCATTATGGTTCTCAATCAGGTTTTCAATGAAATCTCGCGTCTGCGCCAGGATTTCCGAGTAGCGCGTCTCATAACGCGTCTCAATCGCGAACGGTCCGACAGCTACATCAACAATCGGAGCATATATACCCCGTCCCTCACCGCGGAACGGATACCAGGGCGGCAGCACCTCCTCGTATACCTGATCGAGGCGGCTCCTGATCTCTCGGTGATATGACCGTTCTGCAAGGGCCCTCGAGCCTAAGGGATTTGGCAACTTTGTAGAAGACATGATCTTGAATTCATAGAAATCCTACTCTGGTTTGCATGGATGTCAAAAGTGAGTTACTGACGAGTCTTGTCTGCGCCATGAGAGTTAGGCGGGTCGCATAACATTCGTGTGGAGTTTGGCGGCTTTCGCTTCGAGGCGCTTCATGTGATAATTCCGATGAATGCCTGACCTGCGCTCCATTTTCAAAGGCAAAGCGACCGCCGAAGGCGAAGTCAAAGTTGATATTAGCTATGACATCATCAGGCACGTTTCGGCGCAGCTATACACGAATCCCCGAAAGGCCATCGAGGAGCTCGTGTGTAACAGCTACGATGCGGGCGCAACCGAGTGTCATGTTAAGTTGCCGAAAGATCAGAAAGGGTCGCTCGTGGTTCTTGACAACGGCCAGTCCATGGACTTTGAGGGACTTCGTGGCTTATGGCAAGTCGCCGACAGCCCCAAAAAACCGGACAGCAAAGGACGCAGAATTGACAACGACCGTCTGCAAATCGGCAAATTCGGTGTTGGCAAACTGGCAGCATACGCATTGGGCAAGCGACTAACCCATGTCGCGACCGTAAAAGGCGTGACGCGTATTGTTTCCGTCGGAAAGGACGAGATTAAGGGTCGCGGCGATGGTGGCGCGCCACGGTTTACCGTGTATAAGCTGAAAGAGTCTGAGGCACAAAAGTTACTGGATCCATTTCTCGGAACTATGGCGCGCCCCTGGAAAAAGAACTGGGGCACCTGGACGATGGCTGTAGTTGAGGAAGTCGAACAAGGCAACTTTGAAAGGGCTTTGAAGATCGGCATCTTGCGAAGAATGATCTCGACTGCTCTCCCCATCTATAAGAATTTCAAGGTGACACTTGAGGGAGAGCCCATTCCGGAGCGGCAAATACCTTCTGGGAACATAGAAATTCGGGTGGAGGTCTTAAGTCCTGAATTTCGGAAGAAATTGGAAACCGATCTGCAGCAGTACTGGCTTGGCGAACGTAACCTAAAAAAACCTGAGGATGTTTCTCCCGCCCTTTACAAGATCAAGCTCGTAAAAATGGCTGATCCCAATAATACAGAGAAGCAAATACAAGCAATAGATGTCCCCCTGCTCGGACCTGTAGCCGGAGAAGCTATCCTCGCGACACAAACGCTCACCACAGAAAAACTCGATGAACGCGGCTACGTGAACCACGGATTCGCCGTGTATTCACTCGGTAGGCTTGTTAATCCAGAGGACGAACTCTTTGGCATCACGCCGCGCAGCCATGCATATTGGAGGCGTTTTTTGGCGCGCGTGGAGATTCCTGGCCTCGATGAAATCCTACTCGTGCAGCGGAATGCGATTTCAGAGAACAGCCCGAAGGCGCAGGTAGCGCGAGAAGTGATGAGGACATTATTTAACTTCACGCGCTCATTAGCAGAGGAAAAGGAAGAAGCGGAAGACTTCACGCCGCAGTCATTCGGTTCGAAAGTCCGAACTGTTACGCCGTTATTGGCTCCTCTTGCGCTAGAAGGGCTTACGAGCGGCGTTATTCCGCCCGGTGGACTTTCGGGAATTGACATTGATTTCGTTTCGCTTGGCGAAGATGGTCCTGCTGCCCAATATGACCCGGAAGGACACGTCATTCAGATTAACGAAGATCATCCGATTGTTGCTGCGCTTGATGATTTTGGCGAGCAACGTCAAAAACAGATGCGTCGGATGATCGGAGAAATCATTGCTGGCAATAAGCTAGCAGAAGGATATCTCGCGGCGAAGGGTGTTTCTCCGGAGATTATCCGCGAACTTGAAGAGCTCATTGATGCAGCACTTCGCAGCGCCGCTAGTTACATCCGAGATCCCGTTGAAGAACACATTCAGGAAATCGAAGACGCGTCCTACGAAGGAGGAACGCGATTCGAGAACGCGGTCGTGAACGCTTTCAGGAGCATGCGGCTGGTCGCGCGACGCATCGGTGGCGCCGATAATCCCGATGGTATTGTGGAAATTCCCGTGACCGGGTCGATGAATCACCGTATCTCCATCGAAGCAAAAGGGACCAAAGGGATCATCACCCACACCGAACTAAGCCAAGCGACGGTTGCGCGGCAACAGAAAGAATCTGGATGTACCTCTGCAGTTGCCATCGCTCGCGAGTATCAGACCGACGGAAAAGGGGGCGGCGACAGCGCCCTATTGCGGGAAACGCTTGGGAAATTGCCGCTGCTTACGGTAGCTGGGATCGCCGAAATGCTTAGACTGCATCAGAAGCGACCGTTCACCTATGACAAGGTGGCAGAGATTCTGACCACAGTAAACCATCCGGATAAGCTTGAAGCTTTCATCGAAAACAAATGGCGAGAGTTACCGGACCTCGGCCTCATGAAACTGGTGCTTGAGGTCGCCCACGAAAAGTCATCGGAACACGACCAGAACTTCCCTGACCCAGGAATGCTCGTCGGTGATAGTCGTCTTGCTGGACGTCACGTGACCAAAGAGCAGGTCAAGCACATCCTCGAAGCCGTCGCCGTAACCACTGAAATGGTGACGATCAAGGACCGTCAGTCATACGAATTCAGCGTGACAGCACCGGTAGACACAATCCTCGCGGCTATGACGCGGGCGTCTACCGAAAGACTTCCCGAGCAAGTCAAAACCGTCAAATCAAGCCAATCGGCGGCGCCAACCATTAAAGCGGAAAAGACCGGCGACAATCCGAAACCAAAAAAAGTCAAAGCGTAAAATGCTAGGGAACAAGTCGCCGACCATGGCCCAAAACACAGACCTGCTCGATTGGCATTCTTCTCACGGCTATCGTTTCACGCATGATTGGTTCCGTTTTCCAGGCAAATTCCATCCGCCGCTTGTCGAACATATTCTCCGTTCCTTTCATCCAACGAGCGTGGTAGATCCTATGGCGGGCGTTGGAACCGTGGCAGTGGAAGCCAAAGCTGCGGGCATCCCGTCTCTGTCGCTTGATATTGATCCTGTAAGCTCGTTCTTCACGCAGGTCAAAACAACCCCCCTATCTAGCACGACTCTCAAATCCGCATGGTCACACCTCTCGACGTCTCTGAAGCGCTTCCGTAGAGATGAGAAGGAGATTGAGCTACGAATGTTCCGAGATATTCGGTCGGGCGCTATGCGTGAACATTTGACCCGTGTTGAAGCTGATGATTTCGAGCGGCTCACTTATTGGTTCCGCCGCTATGTCCTTGTTGACTACGCACTCATTGATCATTCAATCTTCAACGGCGGTCTACCAGGCAGATCTAATGCTGTCCGCCGATTTTTCTTGGCGTGCCTCCTAAGCTCAGTTCGACGCATTAGTCTCGCAGACCCAAGCCCTGTCAGTGGTCTCGAAATCACGAAACACATGAAGCAAAAGATTGAGAAAGGGCACTCAATTGATGTTTTTCGCGAGTTCGAGCGCCGGGTTGACCTTGCAATACGGAGAATGGACGAGTACGTAGCCTACCTGAAAGAGAACGGCACGTACGACACTCAAACCTATTCCACGCAAGCCGATTGCGCCGACCTCCTAGATATTAAGCGGGCGTCCGGTTTCCAGGCTGATCTGATTTTCTTTTCTCCGCCTTATTGCAACGCGATAGAGTACTGGCGAAGACATCGCCTTGAATATTTTCTCGGTCGTTTTCTCAACGAACAAGAAGCGATCGGCCTCAGTCACAAATTCATCGGGCGCAGCACTGTTGGCGACGTTGCCGCGACGCCTCCTCGCTTCGGCTACGCACCGATCGACAGCTTGATAAACGAATTACAAAAAGGTAAGAGGTCCCACAAAGCACGCGTTCTTTGGGGATATTTCCGGAACATGCAAGAAAGATTGAAAATATTCCACGATTATCTACCAACGCGCGGGCACTGCGTCATCGTTGTGGGAGACAGTGAAACTGGTGGCAAGAGAGTCCCCACGGTCAAGACAATGACTTGGCTCGCGGAGACGAGCGGATTCCAACATATAAAGACGTCTCACTATCGAATCAAGAATCGAGTGATGCAATTCCCGATTAAATCGAACTCAAAGATCGAACGGGAAGCCATCATCGTTCTCAGAAAGCCGTAGGCGTAGTGAAATCGGACGAGCCGATCTGAAGAAAGTCTTAACCGTTGCGAAATCGTCTACAAGGCGCTTGCTGAACTGTAGACGGAAAAACCAGAAGCTTCATCCAAGCGCTCGAAAAGAAAATGGTCGGGGAGAGAGGATTTGAACCTCCGACCCCCTGGTCCCGAACCAGGTGCTCTACCAGGCTGAGCCACTCCCCGACACCGACCGCGGGCGCACGAGGAAATGCCGCGCCCATTTCGTTGATCGCCAGAAAATTATAACACCCACGTGCTGACAATCCTCGCGGCGTCGTACGCGCTCTGACTGCTTGCGAACGCCCATCTTCCCGGTTCCCGTCGCAGGTTTTTGGGCGAGCTGCCTTCATATTGTATGAAGCAACGAGGCCAGCTACGATAGACGGTTCTCCCGGGTCCGCCGATGAAAACTCTTTTCACAGCCCGCCGCCTCTACTCCCCCATCGAGCAGGTCGAGAATCCGCTGATGACGGTCGAGGATGGCCGGATCGTGGAGGTTTCCTCGCAGCTCGAACGACAACCAGATGCGGCCCCGCAGGTGGATTTTGGCGATGCCGTCCTCGCTCCCGGCTTCTTCGATATTCACATTCACGGCGGGGCCGGCATCGATGCCATGCAGGCTCCCGCGGCCGACGTGGCCCGCCTCGGCAAATTTCTCGCGAGCCGGGGTGTCACCGCCTATTTCCCGACCACCGTAGCCGCCCCGCTGGATGCGACCTGCGCCGCTCTCGGCCGCCTGGCCGATGCCATCGACGCAGCCGCGAATGCAAACGGCGACTCCGGCCCGGCGCGGCCGGTGGGAATTCATCTCGAAGGGCCCTTTCTGAGCCACAAGCGCCGCGGCGTGCATCCGCCGGAGAACCTGGTTGAGCCGACGGTTGCGATTTTCGATCGCCTCTGGCAGGCGGCTCGCGGGCACCTCCGCATGATGACCATTGCGCCTGAGCTCCCCGGAGCGATCGAGGTCATTGCCGAAGCGGCTCGCCGCAGCGTCTGCGTGAGCCTCGGCCATTCCGACGCGCAGCTGCCCGCCGCGCTCGAAGGGGTCAAAAACGGAGCGCGCCACGCGACGCACACCTTTAACGCCATGCGTCCTCTCGACCACCGCGATCCGGGAATCATCGGCGAAGTGCTCAGCGACAGCTCGCTCACTGCCGACATCATCGCCGATGGAATCCACGTCGCGCCCGAGGTGGTAAAACTTTTCCTGCTGGCCAAAGGAATCGAAAAGTCAGTGCTTATTACCGATGCCATTTCGGCCACCGGCATGCCGGATGGGCGCTACCGGCTGGGACCCATTCAAGTCGACGTGAAGGACGGGAAGTGCACGTCGGGAAACAGTCTCGCCGGGAGCGTGCTCACCATGGACCGCGCCGTACGCAACATCATGCGTTTCGCCGGTTGGAGTCTGCGGGATGCCGTGCGGGCCGCGACCTTCAACCCGGCGCTCGCAGTTGGCATGAGCGGAGAGCGCGGGCTCCTGGTTGCTGGCGCAAGAGCAGACTTCGTTGTGCTTACTCCCGCAGGAGATGTCGTGAAGACGATTGTCGGCGGACGCGGGTACCAATAAATGGAAACGAAACCATTGCAGTCCGCCGCGGACCTTAGTCGATGCTTCCTGTACCGATAAGAGTAGTGATAAGACTTGGCGCTGATGGCTGATCCGGCTTGAAACGGCGGCTTAGTTCGGTTTGCGGCGCTTCGCCTGGGCCATGTGGTGAAGCAGCATGACTTCATCGGCGCGGGAAAGCTGATCCAGAAAAGAGTTTTCCCGCTTCGGCGGTTCGTCGGTTGCCGTTTTGGAAGAGGCGGACTGGCGCAGCTTGTCTCCCAGCTCCGGCTCGTTGTTCATCACCTGCGAATAGAACCAGAGAAAATGGCGCATCTGGTCGAGGGCCGAGCGAAGGGTATCGATGGGTTCGGTCTCGGAAAGCGAATTCAGCTCTTCCATCAGTTCAGGATCGCTGGGCGCCTGCATGGCGGCACAGTTGAGCTCCTGCTGGATGGTGCGCAGGTCTTCGGTGACGCGCGCGATACGCAGATGAAGATCGTCGATGTCTTCTCGCATCATTCGTTTGCCTTCCCAACATCTCATCGGCAGAAGCCGACTAGTAGATGTCCCACGGGCATGCGCTTTGGTAATTCTCCTATTACTTTGGTCCGCTCAACGGTCATGCCCGCGAAAACCCTTAAGGTACGCGGCTTTTCGGCCAGCTCCAGGTGCGGATTTGCACGAGAAATAATGCGCTTTCGCGGGACGGAATTCGCTCCTGCACTCAGGAGTGCATTCGGCCTATGCTCCAAAGTCACCAGGGCCTAAGGCAGGCTCCGCCAACGCTGCGTTTTGTGATACAAACTCGCCGTGCCCGAACAAGCGCCCATAACCCCGAATCCCGCCGCCGGGAAACATCTGGTACGAGCCATCGGACGCTGGAGCTTGGCTGCTCTGATCGTCAACTGCATCATCGGAAGCGGAGTATTCGGCCTGCCATCGGTTCTAGCGGCGTTGCTGGGGCGGGCCAGCGTGCTGGCCGTTGTTCTCGCCGCCGCAGCCATGACCGTCATCATGGCGTGTTTCTCCGAAGTCTCGTCGCGCTTCAGCGAGACCGGCGGACCCTATCTTTACGCCAGAGAAGCTTTCGGGCGATTCATGGGAATCCAGGTTGGATGGCTGGTCTGGTTTGTCCGCGTCACCGCCAGCGCGGCAAATGCCAACTTGTTCGTGATCTATCTCGGCGAGTTCTGGCCGCGCGCAACGCAGCCGGTTCCGCGACTCGTGATCCTGACGCTGCTGATCGGCATCCTGGCATTGATCAACGTTTGTGGAGTTCGGGCCGGAACGCAGGTCAGCAATCTGTTCACCGCGGCAAAGCTTTCCTCTCTCGGGCTGGTTTGTGCCGCCGGAGGCTACTTCCTGTTCTCCTCGCACAGATTGTGGCCGTCGACCGCCGGATTTCCCGCGGCCCACGGCTGGGTGCAGGCGATGGTGCTACTTGTTTTCGCCTATGGCGGATTCGAGGCTGCTTTGATCTCGGCCGGCGAGGCTCGAAATCCCCGGCGCGACATGCCCTTTGGACTGTTTGCGGGCCTCATCACCTGCGCCATCGTGTATGGCCTGATTCAATGGGTCGTCGTCGGAGTCCTGGCAGATCCTGGCCACAGCCAGCGGCCGCTCGCCGACGTCGCCGGAGTTGTGCTCGGACACAACGGAGCCGCCTTGATCGCTCTCGGAGCGCTGTCCTCCGTGTACGGCTATTTGAGCGGCAACATGCTGACCGCGCCGCGCATGACTTTTGCCCTGGCCGAAGGTGGCGACTTCCCGCCGCTGTTTGCCCTGGTCCAAGGCCGCTTTCATACGCCGTATTTCTCGATCCTGGCATTTGCCGCGCTTGTCTGGATTCTCGCCTGGTTTGGAACCTTTGCCGGCAATGCCACGCTCTCCGCCGGCTCCCGGCTCTTCTACTACGGGGTGGTCTGCGCAGCGCTGCCGGTGCTTCGCAGAAAAACCGGGACGGCGGAAATTCGGATCCCCGGAGGAACGGCCGTTGCGATCCTCGGAGTCGTCATCTGCGCAGGGTTGTTAACGCAAATCGAATACAGTAAATCGATGATCCTGCTGATGGCGGTTGCGGTCGCATTCTTGAACTGGCTGGCGGTGCACAAACGGGGGAGCCGCTCGATCGCATCCCATGCTGCCCCCTGAGGCGTTACTGACTTTCCAGTTGCAGCAGGGCCTGCTTACGTTCGATTCCCCAGCGGTAGCCGCCCAAGCTGCCGTCCTCGCGAACCACCCGATGACACGGAACCGCTACGGCCACCGGATTCGTTGCACAGGCGCGCGCCACGGCCCGCACCGCGGTGGGCCGTCCAATGCCCTTTGCGACCTCGCTGTAGGACTGCGTGGTGCCAAACGGGATTGATTGCAGGTACGTCCAGACGCGGCGCTGGAAAGCCGTTGCCCGGATGTCGAGCGGCAGCGACGAGTCCAGATGCTTGCCTCGCATGTGTTTCAACAACGCGCCCGCCCAGGAACGCAGTCCGCCATCGTCGGCTTTGCGGACAGCAAAAGGAAACTCGCGGCGCAGACCGGCAATCAGTTCCCCATCGGTGCCCCCGAACTGAATGGCGCAGATGCCGCGCTCCGTGGCCGCAATCAGCATGCGTCCGAGCGGGGAATCGACGCACGTGTAGCGAATCGCCGCGGCCACCGCTCCGCGGCGGTATTTGTCGGGCGACATTCCCAGTTGCGAGGCGGTGCGTTCGTAGAGCCGGCTGCTCGAGCCATATCCGGCGTCGTACATAGCTCGCGTTACCGAATCCCCGGCTTGCAGATTCCGTTTTAGTAAGCCCAGGCGGCAGGCGTCCGCATACTCACGCGGAGTGATTCCGAGAACCGCGCGAAATCGGCGCTGCAGGTGAAACGGACTCTGGCCAAATTCCTTCCCGAGGCGGGCGAGGGGGACCGGTTCATCCAGATGCTGTTCGATGAAACGGCAAATCTTTTTGACTGCATCCGCTTCCGTGTTCTGCCGCGCAGCCTTAGGCCGGCAGCGCAGACAGGCACGATATCCAGCACGTTCGGCTTCATCCGTCGTCAGGAAGAATTGAACGTTTTTTCTCTGCGGGCGTCGCGCCGGGCACGACGGCCGGCAATAGACGCCGGTTGAGGACACGGCGAACACAAACGTGCCGTCTTGCCCCCGGTCGCGGGCGGTCACCGCGTTCCAGCGCTCGTTGTCTGCTATTGCGGGGCGGGCTGTTGTCCTGGTTGGCGGAACAGGCATTTCATTCAGCCTTTCTGCGTCGAGTATGGCATTGGTTGTCATAACAAGGAAAGCATAGGACGAAGCCCGGAAAGCGAACTATCCGATTCTTGCGGGCAAACTGAAATTCTCGATGCCACGCAACTCACTTCAGCGAAGCCAGAGCGGAGCATCGTTCCCATTTGCGCCCGCCGCACAGAACGTTTAGATTCTCGGTGAGCAATTCCGAGTCCTGACCGCTAGGAACTAACCATTATGAAAAAAACTCATGTATTGCTTGGCGCCGTCATCCTGATGATCCTCGCCTCTGCCGCAGCGCAGCAGGCTACAAAACACATCCTCACCCAGGACGAGCTGAAGAAGGACGTTCCCACGGAATTCTTCTTCCGCGGGCAAAAGGCTTCGGTGCAGTTGCGCAATGCCGTGGGATTCCAACTCGCCGACGGCAAGATGATGATCGCGGCTCTGGTCGACGCCTCCGGATATTCAACCGCCATCGAGCAGAAATATCAGGGATTTCTGATCACCGAGTCGAAGCTGAGCATTGGCGGCTCCGAACTCTCGCCCGGCGAGTATGGTTTCGGCTTTACCGCCGACGGCAAGTTTGTCGTCATGGACGTTGCCAATAACGACGTTCTGAGCGCCGCATCTCAGACTGAGGAAGCCTTGCACCGGCCCGTCCCGCTGAAGCTGGTGGAAGATGGCGCCAATTACAAGTTGTATGCAGGAAAGAAGTCGGTAGAAATCAAGGTCGACTAGTAGCGGCGCGGGAAGCGCGCCGAAGGGCTAGTGCGGCAATGGATGGAATGGCCCCAGCAGCGAATTCATGCCCGCCCGCTTGCGCAGCTCGGTCAATAGCGCATTGGCGGCGTTCTGGTAGGTCTTGTTGGGATCCGAGGGATCGGCCCAGACCGCATCGTAGATGATCTGCGCGGCCTCTTTCAGGTCGAGATGCAGCGCCGCCTCGCATACATCGAGGCGTTCCTGCAGCCGTTCGTAGCACGGTTTGCAGACTTCGGCGGTCGCCGATTCCCCTGCAGGATGCTCGCCGATCTTGCATATCGCACCCGGGACATTGACCACCTCCGCGTGCGCTTCCATCAGTTGAGATTTGAACTGACGAAGAAACTCCTCGCGCTCCTGCTCCACTTCGGCGCTGTCCGGCACAGGATCCTGGGTGGTCTGTGCGACTCTGGGTGGTATCTTGGGCGCAACCGGCGAGACCCGCTCTGTGTGGTGACATGTCGGGCAGCGATCCAGATCCGCCGGATAGTAGAGGCGGCAGTTCGCGCACGGCAAGCCATAACCCGAGATTTTCGGCATCTCGGGAGCGCCTGCGCGTGGATCTTGGGCCGCGCGCCGGGCCTCCGGCTTGAGGGCTGCCACGGGCGGCTTGGCTGTGGTCGACGGTTGCGGCCGTGCTGAGTTCATCGCCATGGGAAATCCCGGTCTCGCAGCGAACATCGAACCCCTGGTGCGGGTCCGTCTCAACTTCTAGTGTAAGGAGGAAGGATCAGATGGCATACGCACCGTAGTACATCGGCCGATATTGTCCCTGGGGACCACTCGAACCTGGCCGGAGCGGAGAAGGCCCGTTCCTTATGCCTAGCGCGACGTCGATTCTTTCATTAGCTTGAGGAGTTCATCGCGCCGGGCGCGATAAAGGGAGCGCTCGGGATCGAGCTGCGCCGCCGTATTGAGCTCCGACAGCGCTTCTTCATATCGATCCATGCTCATCAGGCAGGCGGCCAGCGAATAATGGTTCTCGGCTGAGGCATTGATGCGCAGGGCCTCGCGGAACTCCCGCTCCGCCGCCGAAAACTGCTGCTCTTCGAACAAGGCGGTTCCGAGTTCGTGATGAGCCGCCTCTGAGTCCGGATTGAGTGAGACCGCAAGCCGCAATTCTCGCAAGGCGTCTTCCGCACGATTGTCGAGCAACAAGGCCTGTCCGAGAACGCGATGTTCTGCCGATCCCGTAGGATTCTGGATCACCGCCAGCCGCAGTTGCTCGATTGCCCGATCATAGTTTTTCTTCGCCATGTAGGCGCTGGCCAGGCAGGCATGCCCTTGCTGCCACTCCGGATGCTGCCGGTAGAGTTCCTGCATTTCCGCAATCGCGGAGTCGAAGTTTCCCTGATCACAATACGTGTTGGCCAGATTGTTGCGAACCGATGCCTCGTCGGGAGCAAGCCGTTTCGCATCGCGATACTCCGCGACTGCCCGCGCGAGATCGCCTTGCTCGTGCAGGACCAGCGCCAGGTTGGAATGCGCCTCCCAGAACTCGGGCCGCAGCCGGATGGCATGCTCATACGCCTTGATGGCGGCAGGGGCGTTGCCGTCGGCGTGCAGTGCAATTCCCGTGTCGTAGTAGGTGTCAGCGTTGTCGGGATCGTAGGCCAGAGACTCATCAAAGGCGTGAACCGCCGCCTTATCTTGCTCGATGGTATATAAGCCAAGTCCAAGATATTGAAAAGCTTCGGCGTTTTTCGGGTCGATGCTCAGCGCGGTACGTGCTTCCGCGATGGCGTTCGGCCCGTCGTCAAGGCGATAAAAAATATAGGCCAGCGCGCTGTGATTCTCAGGAAGCTCCGGCAGCAGGCGGGTGGCTTCGGTGGCCTCGTCGAATGCATCATCCCATTGCTCCTGCTGGCGCAGCATGACGCTCAAGGCAAAGTGCAGGGCGGAATTCTGCGTATCCAGGTTCAAAGCCTGCCTTAGATCGAGTTCCGCCTCGTGATATCGCTGCTGGCGCGCTTCGGCCGCGGCTGTCAGAACACTCTCGGGAATCGGCGGGCCGATCTCCGCCGACTGCGCGTCTCCTGACTTCGCAACCCGCATCAGGTCTGGGCCGGCACCGGCTTCTTCCAGTTGGCGAAGCTCACTCCGGGTTGGCAGCGTTGCTAATCCTCGTTCTCTGACGAGGCGGGCCAGGCGATTTGAGGAGATCCCTCCGGTCAGCCAGGCAGCGAGTTCGGTCGTGTCCACCGGTTTGGATTCGCTGGCACCGGCAGCCGTGGCTGCCAGACCGAACATCAATAGAAGAAGCGAGAACCTGGATTTCAAACGGGACTCCCAAGGACGCAGATTGGCTGTGAGCGGCTTTGGACAGGAAGGCGATTTCAACCTTCTTCTTCCGTCGACGCCTCTGGGAAACATAGCCCGTCCCGTCGGTCGGCCATAAGGTCACGAAGGTAACAGTCTGGGGACGCCGAACCGTAGGGAATGGATCGGAGCGCACTGGGTCCGGGTATGTGATTCAAATCACCGGCTGGCGTGGCGGGATTCACCGAGCGAGCCTGGTCACTGGGAGTACAAAGTAAGGAAAGGCTATGGCAGCCGCCGGCAGGTCCACTGGACTTTTCCCTGCCGCCTTCTATAGCGTATGATCTTAACTGTAGACGTAACCCTTGGAGGCTCCGATGTTTGAAGGTCTATTTCAACCGATGCACCTGCTGGTGATCTTTTTTATTGCCTTGCTCGTGTTCGGTCCCAAGAAATTGCCTGAACTCGGAAAAGGGCTGGGCGAGGGGATTCGCGCCTTGAAAGAAGGCATGAAGGATCAACCCCCGACGCAAGCCTCAAACGAGCAGAGCAAGAATACCGAAGCCAAGGGCTAAACCGGTTTCCGGCCGCAGCGCGGCCTGCATTGACGAACCGGTCTTCAATTCCTGGATTCTAACTGCGCTGCTTTGTCTCTGTTTTCTGCTGGCCGTTCCAAGAATTTCCTGGGGTCCTTTGCGTTCAAAACATTGAAGTTTGGAGGAGCTTGTGTTGCGTAAGTTCGCACTGTACACACTCGTGGGTCTTTCTGTGCTCCCTTCGGCACTCGCCGCGGACCAGATCACACTGAAAAATGGCGATCGTTTCACCGGCACCGTCGTCAAGGGAGACGGCAAGACTATCGTGCTGCACACCGATTCTGCCGGCGATATCACGATTCAGGTTTCCGCGATTCAGGACATTAAGACGGAGCAGCTGCTGCACGTGACCCTCAAAGGCGGAAAGTCAGTCGTCGGCCCGGTCACCACCACCGATGGCAAAATTGAAGTTGCCACCAAGAATGCCGGCACAGTAGAAGCTCCTGCGGGAGATATCACCCTGATCCGCAACGATGCCGAGCAGGCCGCCTACGATAAGTCCCTGCATCCCGGCCTGACTCACGGCTGGACCGGCGGGGCCAACGTGGGCTTCTCTATCGCCCGTGGAAACAGCGAGACCGAGAATCTGGCGCTGGCCTTCAATGCCATCCATGCCAGCCTGAACGACAAGTTCACGCTCTACGCCAACTCGATTTACACCAAGAACGATCTCGCGCAGCCGACGACGGTCGCCGACCTCGTACAGGGTGGTCTGCGCTTCGACCGCAACCTGAATCCGCGGTTGTTTGCTTTCGTCGCCGGCGATTTCATGAGCAACGCGCTGCAGTTCCTGGATCTGAGGCAGGTCTACAGCAGCGGCTTCGGATTCCATGCGATCAAGTCTGACAAGACCACGTTGAACCTGCTGGGCGGTCTTAATTACACGCATGAAGCCTACTCGAACGGCCTGGAGGTTCCGCCCACACCTCCTTCGACCATTCCTACCGGGGTGTTCGAATCTTATGGTGTGACCAACCGGTTCGTCGCCCTGACGATTGGCGAGGAATTGGACTACAAGTTAGGCAAGAGCACCGATGTCACCCAGAACATGTATTTCTACCCCGACCTGCAGGACTCGTCCGTCTATCGGGGGACCTTCAATTTTGGCACGGTGACCAAAGTGAAGAAGTGGCTGGGCTGGCAGAATTCCCTCGGGGCGATTTACGTTTCGAACCCGCCGGTCGGCTCCAAGACGACCGACGTCATTATCACCACAGGCCTGAACTTCACCTTCGCACGCTGATCGTTCAGGCGATCAACGAATACCTGCCGGCGCGGCGGGACGGATCAAATGTCCCGCCGCCCGCGCCTTTCTGCGTCAGTCGATCCCGTGGATTCGCATGCTGACCAGCTGATCGATGCTGAGATCGTGCATGCCCCGTGCCCGAAGGTCGGTAATGTATTCCGGAGTCACGTTGTGGATGCGCATAGCGATCAATTCGTCCGGCTCGGGATGAGCGTAGCCCAGGCCCTGGAGCTTCGCGATGAACTCCGGGGAAACTCCATGGATTCGAAACGCGATCAGCTTTTCCAGGTCCACGTGATCGTAGCCGCGCTGTTTGAGCTGCTCCATCCATTCCGGGGTGGCGCCGTGGATGCGCATGGCGATGAGCGTGTCTTCGTCGGGCGAGTAGCCGGCCTGATGAAGGCTCCGCACCATCTCCGGCGTGACCCCATGAATGCGGAAGGCAACCAGCTTGTCGCTGTCGGTAATCTTCAGGCCTTCCGTCCGCAGCGCTTCGATGAAAGCCGCATCGACGCGGAAAATGCGGAACGCGATCAGTTTGTCGGCATCGAGATCGCTCAGGTGTTCCGTTTTCATTTGCCGCGCAAATTCCAGGCTGACATCCTGCACAGCCATGCCAAACTGCCGCTCTTCGTCGATGGGAAACCCTAAGGCCTGCATCTCGCGGGGATAGCTACCGTCGGGCTGGAAGTGAAAGATTCCCGCTCCTTCGCCATCGTTGAGAAATCCCTCGCACTCGATCCTGCCCGCATCGCGGGTAATGGTGAAGTGAACGTCCTGCCGCCCGGGCTTGGAGAAATCTAAACCTTGAAACGACGTCATCGGCCAGTCCGACTCGTGGTTCGACGTTCCCCCCTGATGGTGCTCAATCAGCGAGAACTCGACTTTGCCCGGGATGTCGGACTTGCTGATGGTCCAGTCGCCGCTGCGCGCTTCCGCAGCGCGGTCTCTCACCGCAATCAGCAACACGCACGAAGCGAAGACAACATAAGCGAGGGTCCGGCGCAATCTCATAGATCGTCTCCTTCAGAGAGGTTTAGAGCTCCGCTTTCGAGTCCAGAATCCCCATCTGGCGCAGCTGGATCAGCTTCTGCACTGTCAGGTCCTTGAAACCATGCTGGCGGGCGCGCTCGATGAACTCCGGCGTCACGTCCTGCACCTTGGCGCTGATGATTTCATTGATCCCGAGCTTCAGCCCAGCCGCTTGCAGGGCTTTGATGTATTCGGGAGTCACATCCTGCACTTTCAGTGCGATCAGCTCGTTCACCGTGGGTTTCAGCCCAAGCGCCTGGATCGAGCGCACGTATTCGGGAGTCACATCCTGCACGCGCAATGCGATCGCGTCGTTGGCGCGGGGCTCGATTCCCAAATCATGAAGCGCCCTCAAGTACTCGGGCGTCACGTCTTGCACTTTCAGCGCAATCACCTGGTCGGCAGTCACCTGGAGTCCAGCGCTCCGAAGTTCCCGGACATATTCCGGAGTCACACCTTGGACCTTCAGCCCGATCAGGCTATCGACGTTTGGCTGAAGTCCGGCTTCCACGAGTTGGCGGTAATACTCTCCGTCCGCGCCCTGAACTTTGAGCGCGATAATCTGGTGCAGATCGGGATTGAGTCCGGCGGCCCGCAATTGGCGGACGAAGCCGGGCGTGATCCCCTGAACCCGCATCGCGATCAGATCTTCTACGTCCGGATGCAGGCCCTCCGCCTGAATCCCCTTCACGTATTCGGCAGTCACATCCTGAATCCTGAGGGCAATCAGCTGATCCGCGGTGAGGTTGTCGAGCCCGACCGACTTCAAGCTGTCGATATAGGACGACTCCGTCTCACGGGAAGCCGAGTCGCTGCCTTGCGGACGGGCCGGAGAAGGCTTCACGCTGGCACCGGTTGCCGCTGACTGGGCATTCGGGGCAGGAGTGGGACCCGGCTCTGCTGCGGGTTGGGCTGCGGCAGCTTGAGCCTGCTTCGGCCGCGCCATGCCAACCAACACATTGCCGGCGATCAGGGCCGCGGCCAGACAGAGCAGTCCACCCGTGAGCCCGATCCCGCGCGTGCCGGCACCCAGGCTCTTGATGCCGAGGACGCGCACCACCCGCTCCCTGAGCGGGCTGCCATTTGCGGCCATCGCCAATGCTGGCGCGCTGCGCCATTCTTCCATCAGAGTGAGCGCGCGGGCGTATTCGACGGCGTTTCCGCAGAGCGCGACGGCCATCTCGTCGCAGCAATGTTCGCGTTCGGCACGAATCTTCTTGTTTAGCCACCACACTGCGGGGTGATAAAACAGCAGCGTCTCGACGCAGACCTGAAACACGTTCACAAAAGGATCGAAGCGCCGGATGTGCGCTAGTTCGTGCGCGATCACTGATTCCAGCTGCTCGTCACTCAGGCCGGTCAGAGCCCGCACCGGCAGGAAGACGATGGGACGAAACCATCCGATGACTGCGGGCGCCTGCAGCCACGCGCATTTGCAGTAAGCAATCGCGCGGTCGATCGCCAGCCGCCGCTGTAGCGCCTGACACACGGCAAGAATTCTCGGGCTCACCACCGTCGATTGTCTCCGCCGCTCCCGCTCCAGCAACACGAATCCTCCGGCCGAGCGAACGCCCAACAGAATTACTCCCATCAGCCAGGCCTCGACCAGCCACGGCAGAAAATCGAGAGGATGCGGCATCGAGGAAACTTGAACCGGGCCGCTACCCGCGACAGGCAGGGTCGCCGGCAGCTTGACTGCGGCTGCCACGTCTCGGACAGCGAGGCGTTCCACACCTGAATCTTGCAGGTAGAACAGCGTTGCCACGGGAGCCAGCAGCATTAGCGTCAGAGTCCCGAGACCGATCGCGTAGCGGATAGATGCCCGGCGGCAAGCTGCCATGCCGACCGCTGCCACGGCCGCGAGGGCAGTCCCTTGCCACAGAAAATGCAGCAGGGCCCATCCCACGGCGTGCATGAGGCCCGGGGAAAGCCAATTCTCTAGGATGCTCATCGGCGGTTCCTTTCATACTCGTCCAGCAAGCGGCGCAGCTCGTTGATTTCCTCTGGAGATGCTTTGCGGCCGGCCAGCACATGCATCATCAGCTGGCTCGCCGAGCCTTCAAAGACCCGCTGCAAGACGTCTCCGGCCAGCTGGCGCTTGGTCTGCTCGGCCGGGACGCCTGCTTCATAGACGTGCGCCCGCTGGGTTTCGTTTCGTTGCACGATTCCCTTCGCCGTCATAATCTGCAGCAGTTTCAGGACGCTGGTGTACCCAAGAGACTTCTTCTCGCGAAGCGCCTCATGGACTTCCCGAACTGTCGAGGGTCCGCGTGCCCATAGCACGCGCAGAATCTCGAGCTCGGATGCGGTCGGTTTCTGCAGTGGCTGCTTCATGGTCCAGCACCATACTACGAAGACATTCGTAGTGTCAACGAAAATCTTCGTAGATTGCCTCCCGCCTTCTTCCACGTTGTTCGCCCGCCCGAATTCCAGTCTTTCCCTGAAACGAACCCTTGGCAGGAACGTCTACTACCGGGTAGAGTACTTGTCGTTTCGTTTCCATTCTCAGAGTCCGACACCAACAGGAGTCTGCTTCCATGCGTCATGCAATGATCGCGCTGACGGCAGTCGCATGCCTCAGCCTGTTCGCTCACGCGCAAACTGCCGAGGAGCTGGTCAACAAGAACATCGAGGCCAAGGGCGGCATGGATAAGATCCAGGCCCTCAAGTCCATCCGCTACATCGGCAAGTTCAGTGCCGGAGGAGGTTTCACCGCGGCGACCGTGCAGGAAAACGAACGCCCCAACCTGGTGCGCGAGACCTTCTCCCTGCAGGGCATGACCGCCGTGACTGCTTACGACGGCGCTACCGGATGGCAGATCCAGCCCTTCGAAGGGCACAAGGACCCCGAATTGATGGGCGAAGACGATCTCCGCGATCTGCTTCTGGATTCCGATTTCGACGGACCTCTCGTTAACTACAAAGAGAAAGGCAATACCGTCGAGTATCTGGGGCACGACGAGGTCGATGGTGACGACGCCTTGCGGCTCAAGGTCACTCTCAAGAATGGCGACATCCTTTACTACTATCTCGATCCCGATACCTTCCTTGAGATTCGCCGCGAGGTGCAGGAATTCATCCGCGGGTCGGTTCGCGAGAGTGTCATGGAAATGGGCTCTTACAAACCCGTCGCCGGCGTGATGTTCCCGTATTCCATCTCTCAGGGATCGAAGGCGAATCCGGCCGCGCAGACCATCACGATTGAAAAGATCGAAGTGAATGTCCCGTTCGACAAGGCCGACTTCGCCGTGCCCGCTTCGCTCAAGCAGGCACCCAAGGCCGAAGCAGAGAAAAAGTAGATTCTTCGCTTCAACGACTTACGAATTCCTGGCGCCAACAGAATTTGCTGAAAAATGAGGATTCCTCGATGAACACACGCGCTGCTGTTCGCACTTTGACGACAACGACGACGATGCGGTTGGCGATCGCCCTGCTTGGCCTCTCAGCTCTCGCCCTCGCCCAGACGCATTACCGTTTCGATGCGGGCACTGTCTCCGGCCTTCCCGCCCGCAACATCGGATCGGCGGCGATGAGCGGCCGGATCGCGGCAGTCGATGCCGTCGATGAAGGCGGGCGCATCACGGTGTTCGTCGGGTCGGCCAGCGGCGGAGTGTGGAAGTCCGTCAACGGCGGCACCGTCTACCGGCCGGTGTTTGATCGCCAAAGCGTACAGTCGATTGGTGCGGTCGCCATCGATCCCTCCAACTCGAAGACTGTTTGGGTTGGCACCGGTGAGGGCTGGGTGCGGAACAGCGTTTCGGTCGGCGACGGTGTTTACAAGTCGATCGACGGCGGCGAGAACTGGACCAACGTCGGCCTGAAAGACAGCGAGCATATCGCAAAGATTCTCGTCGACCCGACCGATGGAAACAGTGTTCTGGTCTGCGCCATGGGGCATCTCTGGGATGACAACGACGAGCGCGGTGTCTACAAGACCACCGATGGCGGAAAGAGCTGGAAGAAAGTCCTGGCCGGAGCGAACGGATCGTCCGGATGCGCAACGCTGGCGATGAGCCGCCAGGAGCCGAAGACCGTCTACGCCGCGATGTGGGATTTCCGCCGCCAGGGCTGGACTTTTCGCTCCGGCGGGCCCGGCAGCGGGTTCTTCAAATCGACCGATGGCGGCGATCACTGGACCGAAATCCAGGATAGCAACTCCAAGGGCCTGCCTCCGAAACCTTGGGGCCGGCTCGCGCTCGCGGTCGCGCCTTCGAAGTCCCACGTCGTCTACGCGAACATCGAAGCCGAGAAAGGCCGAGGCCTCTACCGCTCCGACGATGCCGGAGCCACCTGGACGAAACTCGATGCCAGCAATTACATGGTCTGGCGTCCGTTCTATTTCGGCAATCTGATTGTCGATCCCACGAATGAGAACAAGCTCTTCAAGCCCGATCTCATCCTGCTCTACAGCACCGATGGAGGCAAGTCGTTCAACACGGTTTCGGGTTCCGATCACGGAGATTTCCATGACGTCTGGATCGATCCCAAGAATCCGAGCATCGTGATCGCCGGCGACGATGGCGGCCTGTGGCGCAGCGAGGACGGCGGAACTCGCTGGAAGCACCAGATGAATCTGCCGGTTTCGCAGTTCTACCACGTCAGCACCGACAACTCCGATCCTTATCACGTCTACGGCGGATTGCAGGATAACGCCGCGTGGGTCGGAGATTCGTCCTACCCCGGCGGCATCTCCAATTCGCGCTGGGAGAACATGTATGGCGGAGACGGCTTCTGGATGTTTGAGGATCCCTCCGATCCCAATTACATCTACGCCGAAGCGCAAGGCGGAGAGATCGGCCGGGTGAACCGTTATTCCCACGACACACGGGAAATCAAGCCCCTGCCGAACTATGGCGAGAAGAAGCTGCGCTTTAACTGGAACACTCCGATTGCTCTGAGTCCGAATGAAAAGGGCACGATCTACATCGGGGCGCAATTCCTGTTTCGCTCCCGCGATCATGGCCAGACCTGGGATCGCATCTCTCCTGACCTCACCACCAACGATCCCGAAAAACAGAAGCAGGAAGAATCGGGCGGTGTGACCATCGACAATTCCGAGGCCGAGATGCACACCAGCATTTACTCCATCTCGGAATCGCCGAAGAATGGCCAGGTCATTTGGGTCGGCACCGACGACGGCAATGTCCAGGTCACCCGCGATGGCGCCAAGACATGGGGCAACGTAGTCGGAAACATCGCCGGGCTGGGCAAGAATTCCTGGGTCTCGACGGTTGCGGCCAGCCGCTTTGACGAAGCTACCGCCTACGCTACTTTCGATCGCCATACCTTCGGCGACATGAAGCCTTATCTCTACAGGACCACCGATTACGGCCAGACATGGACTGCGCTTCCCGTGCAGGACAATGGTGTGCGCGGCTACGCCCATGTCATCACCGAAGACACCGTCGATCCGAACCTGTTGTTCCTGGGGACGGAGTTCGGCCTCTGGATTTCAGTCGATGGCGGGCAGCACTGGGCACAATATAAAGGCAGTAACTTCCCGGCCGCCGCCGTCCGCGACATCGTCGTCCAGGCGCGCGAGAGCGACCTCGTCCTCGCCACTCACGGGCGTGGCATCTGGATCATCGACGATATTTCGGCCTATCGCGCGTTGACCCCGGATCTGATGTCGAAGGAGGCCGCTCTCATTCCCAGCAAAGCCGTTCAGTACTTCGACACGTTCGGCGGATGGCCCGAGGGCGATGAGGCATTCACCGGACGGAATCGTCCCGCTGAGGCTCAGATTACCTACTACCAAAGGAGCCGTCACATCTTCGGAGACCTGAAGATCGAGATCTTCGATCAGGATGGCAAGCTGCTGGACTCTGTGCCCGGCAGCAAACACCGCGGCCTGAACCGGGCCGACTGGTCGATGCGCGTGAAAGCTCCCGCCGTTCCCCCCGCGGCAACCGCCCTGTTCGAAGCGGCGCAAGGGCCGCGGGTCCTGCCCGGAACGTACACCGTGAAGATGACCAAAGGCGACAACGTCTATACCGAGCAACTGAACGTGACGCTCGATCCGCGCGCCACGTACTCGCTGGACGATCGCAAAGCGCAGTTCGATTTGGTTATGAAGATTTACCACACCATCGAGCACATGACGTACTCGGTAGAAGCGATCGAAGGCGTTCGCGATGCAGCCAAGGCCCGCGCTGCGAAGCTGGCCGAGAAAGATCCACTCCGCAAGCGGCTCGAGGATTTGGCTGACAGCTGCGACCAGCTTCGCTCGAAGATCGTTGCCACCAAGGAAGGCGGCATGATCACCGGCGAAGAACGGATTCGCGAGCATCTCGGCCAGCTCTACGGGTACGTGAATGGGTGGGATGGCCGTCCCGCCGAATATCAGGCCGCACGCGAGGAATCTCTCGCCCACGAACTCCAGGATGTCATCGACGATTTTCAGAATCTCACGCAGAAAGAACTGCCCGCCATCAATGCCGGCTTGAAGAAGAAGAAAGCGGAAGCCATCTCTGTGCTCACCGAGGCGGACTGGCAGAAGAAACGGCAGGCGGAAGGCGGCTCAGGACTCGCCGCCGGCATGCGTTTCTTCTCGCATACCGCAGATACCGACTGATTCCCGGGCACTGGAGCCCCGGCCATCTCGCACAGTCTCTCCCGTCTCTCGCCGGGGCGCTGTTCCCTGCGCGCCCACCATTGATTCCCGGCGCCGGTGCGAGTAGATTGGTCTGTCCCAAACTTAAGCGATCCTGGAGTTGCGGAGAATCCCCATGTTGAAACGATTTACTGTCTGCATTTTTCTGCTTGTCGGTCTGGTCGCCTTCGCTCTTGCGTCCGACGAAAATGTCTGCAAGGGCGATCCTGGCAAGTGGCAGCAGCTGTTCAATGGCAAGGATCTGAATGGATGGAAGCACGTCGGCCCCGGCGGCGACACGGTCGAAGATGGATTGATCCGCACTCACGGCGGCATGGGCTTGCTCTATTGGACCGGCGGCAAGATCGGCAACTGCGAGATTCACGTCGTCTACAAGATGCGCGATGAAAACGACAATTCCGGTGTCTTCATTCGCATCCCCATCGAGCCGCGCGAAGAGTGGATGCCCGTCCATTATGGCTTCGAGGTACAGATCGACAATCATCCCGAAAAATCCGGTGAAGACGAATATCACGAGACCGGCATGCTGTATTCGCTGACCAAGCCACTGGTCAAGAATGCGTGGAAGCCCGGTCCCGACTGGAACACGATGGACATCACCCTCGATGGCCCGCGTACCATCGTCATGCTCAATGGCCAGAAGGTCACGGACTATAGGGACGGCGATCCGGTGCCGGACCGCAAGTTCGACTTCGAACCGCAGCGCGGCCCGCGCCCGAATTTCGGCTGGATGGGTCTCCAGAATCACAGCGACAACGACATCGTGTTTTTCAAAGAAGTGGCCATCCGGCCGCTCAAGAAATAGCCAACTTCCTAAACCTCAACCGAATTCTTTTGTGAGCCGAGTTTTTCCGGAGGGATGACGATGAAACACAGTCTTTCGCGACGAGCATTCTTACAGGGAAGCGCAGCGGCCGCTGCCGGCGGCCTGCTTACCTCAAAAACCGTCCTGCTCGAGGCCGAGGCGGCATCGCCTCGACCAGTCGCACCGAGCGATACGGTTCGCTTCGGGATGATCGGCGTTGGCATGCAGGGATCGGGCCTGCTCAGCGGAGCAATCACCATTCCCGGCGTGCAGTGTGTGGCCGCTGCAGATCTTTACGATGGTCGCCACACTCTGGCCAGGGAATTGACCGGCAATCCCAATCTGCCCACCACCCGCCATTATCAGGAACTGCTCGACCGCAAAGATATCGATTGCATCGTCGCCGCCGTTCCCGACCACTGGCACCGGCGCGTCGTCGTCGACGCTTGCAACGCCGGCAAGGATATTTACTGCGAGAAGCCGATGTCGCACACCGTGGCAGACGGCTTTGCCATGGTCGAAGCGGCACAGAAGAACAATCGCATCGTACAGATCGGCTCACAGCGCGTCAGCTCGGTTCTCTGCGCCAAGGCCAATGAACTCTACAAGTCGGGCGCCATCGGAGACATCGAAATGGTGGAACTCACGCTGGGACGCAACGATCCCACCGGCGCCTGGGTATACCCTCCCCCGACCGATCTGTCTCCTGAAACGCTCGATTGGGACACCTGGCTTAACGATGCTCCCAAGATTCCCTTCAACAAGTATCATTTCGCCCGCTGGCGCTGCTGGCGCGCCTACGGAACCGGCGTGGCCGGCGACCTGATGGTCCACCTGATCAGCGGCATGCAAATGACGCTGGGCTGGAATGAGGTGCCCCGGTCCGCCACCGCTCTCGGCGGCATTTTCCGCTTCAATGATGGCCGCGACATGCCCGACTTCCATACCGTGCTCTTCGACTATCACGGCATCCCGGTCTATGTGCGCCTCGATCTGGGCTGCGAATCGCCGGAACTGGCTCGCTTTATGGGGCCGAAAGGGATTCTCGATGCGGGCGAGTTTGAGTTGCGGCACTCGACGCAGGTCGGCGTCGATACCGATCCCAGCTACTACAGCTTCAGCTTCCCGGCCAAGATGCGGGAAGAGTACGTCAAGCAATGGCATGCGGAGAACGATCCGCCGCTCGGCAAAGAGCCTCTGCATGAGGACACGGTCTATCGCGGCCACGACTGGGATGACATGCGCCCGCACCTGAACGTTTTCTTCCAGTCGGTGAAGTCGCGCAAGCCGGTAACCGAGGATGCGGTTTTCGGCAATAATGCCGCCATCGCATGCCATATGGCCAACGAATCCTATTTCCGCAAGAAGCCCGTCTTCTGGGATGAGCCTTCGAAGAGCCTTAAGGCATAGCAGGCTGAGACTGCCGCGAGAGCGAGCGCCGGGGATTTGACTTGGCGCTCCTCGCGGCTTTTTTGAACGGAGAGGTCAAAACTGCTCAGGATCACGCTTGGCGCGCCAGACCTTCCGGGATGGATTTGCTCGCCGAACTTTCTTCCTTTGCTGCCTTTACTTCCCCGGGATCGAACACATTCTGCATCAGCAGCGCCGCCACCAGCATGAAGCAACCGCCCGCTACCACCGCCGTTACGCGATTGTTGTGCAGCAGGTGATTCATCACCCAGCCGAAGAATAGGGACGCGATGATCTCCGGCGTCACAATGAAGAAATTGAAGATCCCCATGTAGACGCCTGTCTTTTCCTTGGGCAGCGATCCCGCCAGCACTGAGTACGGCATTGCCAGCGTGCTCGCCCAGGCAATGCCCACCCCGACCATCGTCAGCAGCAAAACGTATTTGTCGTGGATCAAAGCCACCGAGATGAGGCCGATGCCTCCGGCAATCAGGCACAGGCTATGCGTGTGCTTACGACCCAGCTTGCGCGCCATGGGCGGAAGAAAGAACGAGAAGGCGAAGCACACGGCCGAATAGAGCCCGAAACAGATGCCGCCCCATTCGATCCCGGCCGAGTAGAGCGGCGATGCAGTATCAGGCGCGCCGAAGACATTGCGCGCCACCGCCACGGGAAAGTACAGCCACATGCAGAACAACCCCAGCCAGGTAAGAATCTGCACCGGAGCGAGCTGCCGCATCGTCTTCGGCATTTGGGCGATCGAGTCCAGAATTTCGTCGGCGTTCGTCGCCAGGCTTCGTTTGTCTTTCTTCATGCGCAGGAAGGCTTGCATGTCTTCGGGCGGATATTCCTTGGTAGTGACGATCGTCCACAGCACCGCGATCAGAAATACGATTGCGCCGCTGACGAATGAGATGCGAACCGTTAGCGGAATGGCGTGGTTTCCCACTTCCTGCCGAGGATGCAGGAGGTTTGTGAGCGCCCACGGCAGACCCGACGCGATCACCGCTCCCATCCCGATAAAGAGGCTCTGCATCGCGAATCCGCGGGTTCGCTGCCGCTCCGGCAGCAGGTCGGCGACAAACGCGCGAAATGGTTCCATGCTGATGTTGATCGAGGCATCGAGAATCCACAGAAGCCCGGCCGCCATCCACAGCGTCGACGAGCGCGGCATCAGGATCAATGCAAAAGAACTGAGCAGAGCGCCGCCCAGGAAATAGGGCCGGCGGCGTCCCAGACGTCCCCAGGTGTGATCGCTGGCATGCCCAATGATGGGCTGAACGATAAGGCCGGTCAGCGGCGCCGCCAGCCACAGAATCGGAATCTGATCCGCGCGCGCGCCGAGATACTCATAGATGGCGCTCATGTTGGCCATCTGCAATCCCCAGCCAAACTGAATTCCGAAGAAGCCGAAACTCATGTTCCAGATTTGCCAGAAGGACTTGTCTGGTTTGTCCATGGCCGCCGCCTTGATACCTCGATTCCCTTTCTCCGCCGGATCCCCAACTCTTGCGGGATCTTCAGCGGTCGTACAGTTTGACCATTTCCCGCAACTTCGCCGCGATCTCCTGGCTTGCCGCGCCCGGCTTCATCCGCCACTTCCAGTAGCCGCTAGGCATGCCGGGCAAATTCATGCGAGCTTCGCTGCCGAGTCCGAGAACATCCTGCATCGGCGCGATGGCCGTATTCGCCACTGATGCCATGATGCCGCGAATCATGACCCATTGGATGGGAGCATCCGTGAACCCGAAGTACGCCCGCGTATGCGCATGTTCCTTCTCGACGTCCTCCGGCGTGCGCGTGCTGTCGTGAGTGCCAGCGCTGTTCCACCACCCCACTACCGTATCGTTATCGTGAGTGCCGGTATAGGCGACGAGATCGTGCACGTAATTGTGCGGCTTGAAGGTCGGCGCCTGCGGATCATTCCCGAAAGCAAATTGCAGAATCGCCATGCCGGGAAATCCAAACTCGTGGCGAATGGCCTCCACCTCCGGAGTGATCACACCGAGATTCTCGGCGATGATCGGCAGCTTTCCCAGTTCCTTTTCAAGCACCGAGAACAATTCTGCCCCCGGCCCTTTTACCCACTGTCCCCGCATGGCCGTCGATTCATTCGCCGCGACTTCCCAGTACGCTTCAAATCCGCGGAAGTGATCGATGCGGATAAAGTCATAAAGGCGGAGCGCTGAGCGCAGCCGCTCCACCCACCACTGATATTGCATTTCCCGCAGAAGCGGCCAGTTGTAGATCGGATTGCCCCACAGCTGTCCGGTCGCGCTGAAGTAATCCGGAGGCACGCCGGAGACTTTGAGCGGATCGCCGCGCTCGTCGAGCAGAAAGAATTGCCGGTTCGCCCACACATCGGCGCTGTCCTGCGCAACATAGATGGGCACATCGCCGATGACATGGATCTTCTTCGAACTTCCGTAGTCGCGAAGCCCCTGCCACTGGCGGAAGAATTCATACTGGAGAAACTTCTCTGCCCGCACCGGCTGCGCCAGACGTTCCGACCAGCGCCGAATGGCTTCGGGGTGCCGCCCGGCGATATCGGCAGGCCACCGCGTCCATGCCACCAGGCTTTGAGCCCGTTTCACCGCCATGAACAGAGCGAAGTCATCCAGCCAGCTCGCATTGTTCCGGCAGAACTCGTCAAACTCGCGGCGATGCGCGGCTGAGGCGCTGGAGAAGAAATTCCTCGCCGCGGCGTCGAGGAGCGGCATCTTGAAGTGAATCACCGCCCCGTAATCCACGCTCTCCGTTGGAAATGCAGGGCTCGAGCCCACCTCGCGCTTATCCAGGACGCCTCGCTCGACCAGTTCGTCCAGGCTGAGCAGGATCGGGTTGCCGGCGCTGGCGGAAAAACATTGGAACGGCGAATCTGCGTATCCCGTCGGATTCAGCGGCAGGACCTGCCAGAGTTTTTGTCCTGCCGCGTGCAGGAAGTCAATGTAGCGATAGGCCTCGGGTCCCAGGTCCCCCACGCCATAGGGCCCCGGGAGCGACGTCGGGTGGAGCAGCAGTCCGCTGGCCCGTGCGAAACGCATCCCCGCAACCATAACCAGTTGTCCGGCATGGCGCAAGGCTGATCTTGCCACTCAACCACCCCGGGCGACCGCTCAGGCGACGGCCGCGTGCCGAAATCCTGAGCGCTGCGAAGGACCTCCGCCAGATATGCACTCTCAGGGAATGGTAGGCCCGAATGGATTCGAACCATCGACCTCTTCCGTGTCAAGGAAGCGCTCTGGACCAACTGAGCTACGGGCCTACAACTTAAAGTCTCTTCATTCTACTGGCTGTCGCCGCATCCGACAACGTCACGCCCCCAGGAACCTGGGCAGGTAGCATCTCCCCGCTATTCCCACGAGCCCGGTCCAACGGTTTCGGCCATCGTCTGGTCAAACCTACCTGGCTCACCAGCTTCGGCAGGCTTCGACAAGGTGGTTGCAAATCCGCACCACTCTTGGCGACAATCATGTCGTGGAGACGGGTCCTCCAAACAACGCTCGGGTCACCGCGGCGGCGCCGCACGACCCCTTCGAGCCGGGTGCTGTGGTCATCGCAAATCTCTGCAACCCTCGCGAGAAATTCTGGGGAATGATTTTGTCCCTCGCTTCTGAGGGACTCAGCATGAGCGGCGTGGAGCTGGCGTCCTTTGAAGACCTGGCCACGATGGTCAAAGATGGCGAGCCCTTCACACCGGCGGTGGTCTTTTTCCCCATGCATCGCATTGAGCGCGTCGAGCTCGACTTGCCCGACGGGAACCTGCCATCGCTTTCCCAGCGCTTTCTTGCCAAAACGAATCTGCAGCCCGGTGCCGCTCTCGCGCCCAAAGCCAAAGCCGTTGCCGAGGAGAGCCAGTGAAGCTCTCCCGAATCTTCACTGCCCCGAATCAGCTGACCTTGTTGCGGATGGTCTTCGTCCCGTTCATCGTCATTCACCTCGTGGACGGCCGCTACTTGTGGGCATTGGTCGTCTTTATCGTTGCGGGTTTCAGCGATGGACTCGACGGTTTGCTGGCTCGCACGCTCCACCAGCAGACCCTGCTCGGGCAGTATCTCGACCCGATCGCCGACAAGCTGCTGCTCAGCACCATGTTTCTCGTGCTCTCCATCCTGCACAAGATTCCTTGGAAGTTCACCGTGCTCGTCTTCAGTCGCGACATCTCCATTCTGGCGGCCAGCGCCGTCTTATTCGCGATCGCCGGGCTGCGTAATTTTCGCCCCAGCATTTTCGGAAAAGCCAACACCTTTTCGCAGATCAGCGCCGTATTTTTCGTTCTGCTCCTGGAGGTCTACCCATCGCGCTGGGTCTGGATCGCGCGCACCGTGTTCCTGCGGGCGACCTTCATTTTCACAATTGTTTCCGCCTTGCATTACGTGATTCTCGTGCAGCAGCGCCTGCGTGAGCATACGCACTCGCTGCCTCCGGCCTCGCCCCTGGTCGTCTGACCGCGATTTGACCCGCTTTCCCGCTCGCCCCTAGAATCTTAGGTCGCTCTCCAGCGTTTCTATGGCCTTTCGCCTTTACAACACGATGTCGGCCAAGATGGAGGAGTTCCATCCGCTCCTCGAAAACGAAGTACGCATGTATGCCTGCGGCCCGACCGTTTACGACTATGGACACATCGGTAATTTCCGCACTTTCGTCGCCGTCGATCTGCTGCACCGTTTCCTGTGCCAGAGCGGATACCGCGTCCGCCACGTGATGAACATTACCGACGTCGACGACAAGATCATTCGCAATGCGGCGCAGGCCGGCGTAACCGTGCAGCAGTACACGGCGAAGTACGAGAAGGCCTTCCTGGAAGATTCGGCGATGATCAACATCGAGCAGCCGAAGCTGGTGAGGGCAACGGAAAACATTCCGCAGATGGCTGCATTCGTCGGCAAGCTCGTCGAGAAATCAATCGCCTATCGTACCGATGACGGCTCGTATTACTTTCGCATCGCACGATTCCCGCAATACGGCCGGCTTTCGAAAAAGGATTTTGGCGGCATGCTTGACGGCGCTCGCGTCGATGTAGACGAATACGATAAGGACAGCGCCCGCGACTTCGCGCTCTGGAAAGCTCCTAAGCCGGGGGAAGCGTCTTGGGAAACGCCGATCGGGCCGGGGCGTCCCGGCTGGCATCTGGAGTGCTCGGTGATGTCCATGCAGGAACTCGGCGAGAGTTTCGATCTGCACGCCGGCGGCGAAGACCTGGTTTTTCCGCATCACGAAAATGAAATCGCCCAGTCGGAATCGCTGACCGGCAAACCCTTCGCGCATTTCTGGTTTCATGCGCGCTTTCTGCTGGTCGAAGGCGAGAAGATGTCGAAGAGCCTGGGGAATTTCTTTACCCTGCGCGATCTCGTGCTGAAGGGATACAAGCCTTCGTCGATCCGTTATCTGCTCACGTCAGTCCCCTATCGCAACCAGCTCAACTTCACGTTTGATGGATTGCAGCAGGCCGCGGTGTCGGTTGACCGGCTGCGGAATTTTCGCTTGCGTTTAAAAAGTGCAAATCTTCCGGCGGGATCGAATCCCCAGATGCAGGCGCTCGCCACGCAGACCACCGACCGCGTTCGCGCGGCGCTCGAAGACGATCTGAATACGGCCCAGGCCCAGGGCGCGATTTTTGAGATGGTGCGTCAGGCGAACGCTGCCTTCGATACCGGTGCGATGAAGACAGATGATGTTGCGCCGCTGCTTACGACCCTGCGGAAGTTCGACGAGATCTTCGCCGTGCTCGATGACGATGACATTCCGAAGATGAAGCGCGTTCGTGACTGGGCCGTCGCGGAAGGGTGCGAGTCACAGATCACCGACAAGTTACGCGAGGCGATGCAATCGGGGCAGCTTTCCGATGCTGACGTCGACAAGAAGATTGCAGAGATGAAAGCCGCCCGCGCCGCTCGCGACTTCAAGGCCTCTGACGCGCTTCGCGCCGAACTGACTGGCGCTGGCATCGTCGTCGAAATCACCAAAGACGGCATCCGCTGGCGCAGGAAGTGATCCGGCTGCCGCCGCATTCGGCGTGATGTTAACCTGAAAGCAGTTCACTGGCGGCTACTCCGTGAAATCCCTCGACGAATATCTTCGCGATGCTGAAATCGCTCACGGCCACCTTTGCGCCGGGCAGGTGCTCGGTGTGCGCCTGGCGATGCTCGGCCTGCGGCAGCTTGGGATCGACGATCCGCAGGGCAAAGACCGCAAGCGCCTCGTGACTTTCGTCGAGATCGATCGCTGCATGACTGACGCGATCGCCGTGGTCACCGGCTGCCGCCTGGGCAAGCGCGCACTGAAATTCCGCGACTGGGGAAAAGTCGCAGCTACCTTCGTAGATACACAGACGGGCACGGCGATCCGCATCGCCGCGAAGGAATCGTCGAAGTCGTTGGCGCGCGAGCTGCATCCCCAGATTGCTGACAAAAATCAGCAGCAGATGCTCGCCTATCGGGAGATTTCGGATGACGAGTTGTTCACGCTGCAGTGGGTGAAGGTCGAGTTACCGGCCGAAGAATTTCCCGGATACAAAGGCGGGCGGATCGTGTGCGAGCAATGCGAAGAGGGAATTAATTTTCGCCGGGAAGTGCGGCGCGACGGGAAGATTCTCTGCCGCGCCTGCGCTGGAGAAAGTTACTACAAACCCGTCTAGGCTGCCTGCTCGTACGCATGCGCGACGCGTAGAACTGTGGATTCATCGAAATGCTTGCCGAGAATTTGCAAGCCGATCGGCAATTTCTCGCGCGTCTCTCCACACGGAATCGAAATTCCCGGAATGCCAGCCAGATCGGCCGTTACGGTATAGATGTCGGCGAGGTACATCGCCAGCGGATCCTTCGATTTTTCGCCCAGCCGAAATGCCGCCGTGGGACTGGTCGGCGCGACGATTGCGTCGACCTTGTCGAATGCTTCGTCGAAATCGCGCGTCAGCAGCGTGCGCACTTTCTGCGCCTTCAGATAATACGCGTCGTAGTAGCCGGCGCTCAGCGCGTACGTTCCCAGCATGATGCGGCGTTTGACTTCCGCGCCGAATCCTTCATCGCGGCTGCGCCGATACATTTCCGAAAGGGTCTTCACGCCGCGCGCGCGCTGGCTGTAGCGCACTCCGTCGTAACGCGCCAGATTCGCCGAGGCTTCGGCGGTCGCGATCAGATAATAGGTGGGAATCGCGTAGGGCGTGTGGGGCAGAGAAACGGGAACGATTTCGCAGCCTAATTCTTTCAGCTTGTCGATCGCGGCCTCGACCGCTTGCCGCACTTCGTCGTCCAGTCCTTCGCCGAAGTATTCTTTGGCCACGCCGATTTTCGTTCCGCGAATCGGACGATCGAGTTCAGTCACGTAGTCAGGCACAGGGACATCGGCTGAAGTCGCGTCCATGGGATCGCGGCCGGCAATCGTGCCGAGAACCGTCGCCGCGTCTTTCACCGTCTTCGCCAATGGTCCGATGTGATCGAGCGACGACGCAAATGCGATCAGTCCATAGCGAGAGACGCGGCCGTAGGTCGGCATCATGCCGACGACACCGCAAAATGATGCCGGCTGGCGGATCGAACCTCCGGTGTCGGAGCCCAGCGTGAAAACCGCCATATCGGCAGCCACGGCCGCGGCTGATCCGCCAGAGGATCCGCCGGGCACGCGGTTCGTATCGCGCGGATTGCGCACTGGATGGTACGCCGAATTCTCGTTCGACGACCCCATGGCGAACTCGTCGCAATTCATCTTGCCGAGCACGACGGCGCCGGCGGCCTCGAGCCGGGCCACTGCGGTGCAGTCATAGGGCGGAATGTAGTTTTCAAGAATTCTCGATCCTGCCGTCGTGCGCACGCCCCGCGTGCTCATCACATCTTTAATGCCCACTGGCACGCCGGCGAGCTGCGGGAGAGGTTTGCCTTCGGCGGCCATGCGATCGATGCGATCCGCCTGCTCGAGCGCACGTTCCTTCGAGAGCGTGAGGAACGCACCGATCCGGCCGTCTTCTTTCTGGATGCGGGAGTAGTGTTCTTCGACGAGGGCAAGCGCGGTGGTGCGGCGCTCGGCCACAGCAGAGCGGGCAGCATCGATGGTGAGAGAGGCCAAATCCATGAATTCGCGGTTATCTTTTATCTCTCGATCACTTTCGGCACGCGGAAAAACTCTTCGTCGGCATCGGGCGCGTTAGCCAGCGCCTCCGCATGGGGCAGCGCCTTGCGCAATCCTTCGAAAATGTCTTCGCGGCTCGCGTAGGCAAAACGCTCGCTGCCCTGCTTCGAGACATCGACACCATAGCGGTCGGAAACCTGCGCCATCGGCGGAACATCGGAGGTGTCGAGATCGTTGAGCCGATCGACATAATCGAGGATCGAATTCAGATCGCGCAGCATGCCCGCGCGCTCTTCCCCGGTGAGGTCGAGATTCGCCAGATCGGCGACATAGGCAACGTCTTTTTCCGTGACTTTCATGGGATCGACATTTTTAGCGTGAGCTTTCGCCCGGGACCGCGCTGGCGATCACGAATTCGATGCGCTCGACCGCCTGCGAAGAATATCGATTGATTGCGGCGAGGTAGCGCGGCGCCAGGCCCTGCAACTCCACTTTCCATCCCGCGTCGGCAACTTCAACCCGCAAGATTCCGGCGGAAAAATTGAGAGCGCGCGTGCGGCCGGCAACCGCCGACCCGCAGACCAGCGGCCACGCCGCGAGCGGCTGATCACTGGCCGGCACCTGCCGCAGCGAGTGGGCTACGATTTTTTCCAGATTGACCGCCGCGTGTTCCATGTTCAACTCAGCCTCGCGCTTGCGAGCCTCGATTTTAGCATTCTGCTTACAGCCGCTGGCGCCATGTGCGACCATCACCGCGGGAACTCGCGCTGCACAAAGGCGAGTGCATCTTCGCGCGATGACACCCGGCCTTCGAGCTGCGCATCCTCCACCGCGGTGAGGATTTCGCGAAACTTCGGACCGGGAATGCGTCCTTCCGCGATCAGATCGTCCCCGGTGACGAGCGGCGCCGGACGCATCTTGGCCGGAGGAATTTCGGCGCGTTTCCGCTGCAGGAATTCGTACGTGCTCAGGTTGCCGTGACTGGCGAGCGAGTCGGCGCGATGCAGCGCCAGATGCTCATCGAATGCGGGCAGCCGAAGAAAGCGCTTCAGCGTCGATTCTTTCATGCGCGCGACGTGGCCGAAGCGCATGTGATTGTCGACCAGCGCAAGGATCTGCTCGGTCTCGTCGTACGAAAAGCGCAGGCGGCGGCAGATTTCCTCCGCGATCTTGACGCCCACCTCCACGTGATTGTCGAAGCGGATGCGATCGGCCACGCGAAAGGTCGCAGGCTTGCCCACATCATGCAGCAGCGCGCCCCAGGCCAGCGTCATCGGACAAGGCTGGGGCAGGTGATCGAGCAGCAGCATTGTATGTACAAACACGTCGCCTTCGGGATGAAACTCCGGCGGCTGCTCGACGCCTTTCATCGCGGAGATTTCCGGCAGCACCTGCGGCAGCAGTCCGCTCTCATCGAGCAAAAGCAAGGCGCGCCGCCCGTGGCCTTCCGTGAGCATGCGCGTCAGCTCATCCCGGACGCGTTCGCGCGAAACGACAACGATTTGCTCCGCCAAGTTCCGAATCGCGGCAAACGTCGCCGGATCTATCTCATATTCAAAGCGCGCGGCGAACCGGATCGCGCGCAGCATGCGCAACTTGTCTTCGCCAAGGCGGTGCTCGGGCTCGCCGATGGTGCGAATGACGCCCGCTTCCAGATCTTTCCGTCCTCCCACAAAATCGAAAACCTCGCCCCCGACCGGATCGAGCAGCATGCCGTTAATAGTGAAATCGCGCCGCGCGACATCTTCCCGTGGATCCCGGCTGAACCGAACTTCGTCCGGATGACGTCCGTCGGAATATCCGACGTCGGCCCGAAAGGTGGCGACCTCGACCGTGCGGGAGATCGAAGCCTCAGCAGAGTTCTCTTGCGGCGCAGGCACCAGGACCACCCCGAACTGCGCGCCGACCGCGTACGTCTCGGGAAAGACTCGCATCACTTCCTCGGGCGTGGCGTCGGTCGCCACGTCATAGTCCTTCGGCTCGCGCCCGAGCAGGAGGTCGCGCACACACCCGCCGACCAGGTAGGCTTGAAAGCCTTGCCCCCGCAGGGTTCGTACGATCGAGGTGGAAAAATCTTTCATTCTGACGAAGCCTGACGCTCCAGTCTAATAATATTAGAGTCATGCCCGACGCCTATATTCTTGGCATCGAAAGCTCGTGCGACGAAACCGCAGCCGCAGTGGTGCGCTCGGGCGAGCAGCTGATCTCCAATGTCGTCGCCTCGCAGATCACCACCCACCGGCCTTACGGCGGAGTGGTTCCGGAGCTTGCGTCGCGTGAGCATCTGCGCGCTATCGTGCCGGTGGTGCGGCAGGCGCTGGCCGAAGCCAGGCATACGTACGATTCTGTCGACGCCATCGCGGTGACACAAGGCCCAGGGCTCGCCGGAGCCCTCCTGGTGGGCATCAGCTACGCGAAGGCCTTGGCATTCGCTCTCGAGAAGCCCTTGATTGCCGTCAACCACCTCGAGGGCCACATTCATGCGGTGCTGCTCGAGGAGCGGCAGAAAGGAAACCGGGAATTGCAATTCCCCGTCCTGGCGTTGGTCGTCTCCGGAGGTCACACGCATCTCTACCTCGCCACAGAAAGCGGCCATGCCTGGACCTATGAGAACATCGGCCATACTCGCGACGACGCCGCCGGCGAAGCCTTCGACAAGGTAGCCAAGCTGCTCGGCCTGGGATACCCCGGCGGTCCGGTCATCGACCGGCTCGCTCCTCATGGCGATGCGAAGGCCGTCCACTTTCCGCCGGCGCAGATCAAGCATCGCGACCGCCGCGGCCGCAATGACAATCGCGTAGTCGATCCCCAGGAAATCCGTCCACGTTTCGATTTCTCCTACAGCGGCATCAAGACCGCAATTTTGCGATACGTGGAATCGCACGACATGCGGGCTGCGGTCGAAACCCGGCGCCAGGCTCTGGCTCGCATTTCGAAGCCAACGCTCGAAGACTATCTGGCTCACTGCGACCGGCGCACGCTTGATCTGGTGGCATCGTTCCAGCGCGCCATCATCACTGATCTGGTGGGAAAGACTCTGGCCGCCGCCCGCGCTTGCGACGTCGCGACTCTTTTTGTGACTGGCGGCGTGGCCGCCAATCACGAGCTGCGGCAAACTTTCGAGCGCGAAGCTGGCCAGCAGGGCTTGCCGGTTTTCTTTCCTTCGCGTCCGCTCTCCACCGACAATGCCGCCATGATCGCGGCGGCCGCTTATCCGAAGTACCTCGCCCGCGATTTCGCACCCATGGATTTTTCGGCAGAAGCAGGAATGGTCTTGAGATAGAGGTGGGGAGCCTCTGGCGAGTTGTGAACTCGGCACGAAGCCTGGAGGGTTGTCCTCAGATTCTCATCGGCATCACGATGTACCGATACTTGTAGTCATCCCCTTCAGCCGGACGCAGCTGCCCGGCGGATTGCGGGTCTTTCAATTCGAGCCGCACTTCGCTCGATCCGGCAGCCTTGAGGAATTCCACCAGGTACGCGGCATTGAAGCCAATCGTCAATGGCTCGCCTGTGTACGGCGCTTCCAGCGAATCTTCCGACTCGCCCGCCTCCGTCGATGAGGCTGAGATCTTCACTTCGCCTTTTTCCAGCCGCAGGCGTACCGCGCGCGAGCGCTCATCCGCGAACTGTGCCACGCGCAGGATCGCCGCGTTCAACTCCTCCGCATTCAGCGGTACAACCTTGGTGTTGTCTTTCGGCAGCACCGCCTCGTAATTCGGGAACTGTCCCGTCAGTTGTCGCGAGGTCAGCAACCGCGAGCCGATGCGGAAGAACAGGGTCGATTCATCCTTGGCGAACTCAACGCTCTCCGCGTCAGTCGAATCGAGCAGGGATTTCAGCTCATCCATCGCCTTCTTCGGCACCAGCGTCTTCATCTCGCCTGAGACGCCCTCAAACTTCTCACCGCTCCGCTCACAATGAGCCAGACGATGACCATCGGTTGCCACCATGGTGATCGACTCCGGCTTCAGTAGCATGAGCGCGCCATTCAGCGTATAGCGCGACTCCTCACTTGAGATTGCGAACCCCGTGCGGGCAATCAGACCTCGCAGAACCTGCGCCGGAATCGTTACGGCCCCCGCCGCCGGAAACACAGGCAGACTGGGGAAATTCGACTTGGCCATGCCGACCATCTTTGTATTCGACCGGCCGCAGCGGATACTGACCCAGTGGTTCTCCAGCAGTTTGATGGTGATGTCGGCGTCGGGAAGCAGTTTCACGTAGTCGTGCAGCTTGCGCGCCGGAATCGTGCACGACCCTTCTTTCTTGACCTTCGCACTGCACGATGTCCGCAAACTTAAATCGAGGTCGGTCGCTGTAAGCGACAAGCGGTCTCCGGCAGCCTCAAACAAATAATTGGAAAGGATGGGAATCGTGGTCTTGCGTTCCACCACGCCTTGCGTGGCGGTTAATTCGCGCAGCAACTCAAACTTGCTGACTGTGATTTCCATGGTACCCGCGGCAACGGCGGCCTCTACCGGCATAAATCCGTCTCCCCGATACTTCGCTACCTCTCTTGCCTATTACTTCTCTTATCCTTATATCAAACAAAAAAGCTAGAAAACCAGTAGTAACAGTAGGGGACTTGGAGAAGTGGAAAACTTCTGCAACCGCTCTATTCTCAGTGGGTTCTCCCCTGATCCCGAATGTTCGGAATCAGCCTCGGCGGCTCTGACTCCGCTCGGATTTTTTGCCCTATCTTGACTCTCTCCCGGCTCCTTGCACAGCTTCCACACCCGGTTCACAGCTGTGCGCGAGGAAGAAAGCATCCGATCGTGGAAAACGCGGCAAAGCCCGATCTAACCGCCTAATTGCTCGGTCAATTTATTCAGCAGTCTGTTCAAATCCTTGTCATTCTTGCGCGCTTCCTCGATTTTCTCCACCGAGTGCAGCACGGTCGTATGGTGCTTGCCGCCGAATTGCCGCCCGATCTCCGGCAGTGAGGCCTCCGTCAGGTGCTTGGCCAGATACATGGCAATCTGCCGCGGATAGACGATCGCCCGCGAATTGTTCTTCGCTTTGATCTCGACCAGCCTTAGCCCGAACTGTTCTGCGACCATTTTCTGGATCGACTCGATCGTGACCTTACGCGCCTGCGAGTCGATGAAGTTCTTCAGTACCTGCTGTGCGTATGGCAGCGTGATCTCCGCTCCGATCAGCGACGAGTGCGCGACCAGCCGGATCAGCGCTCCCTCCAACTCTCGCACATTCGAGCGGATATTCGAGGCCACGTACAGGGCCACATCCGTCGGCAGGGTCACTTTCTCCTGCTCCGCCTTCTTCTGCAGGATCGCCACCTTGGTTTCCAGATCGGGCGGCTGGATGTCGGCAATCAATCCCCACTCGAACCGGCTGCGCAGACGGTCCTCGATCTCAGCCAGCTCTTTGGGCGAACGGTCGCTGGCGATCACAATCTGCTTCATCGATTCATGCAGCGCATTGAACGTGTGGAAGAACTCCTCCTGCGTCCGCTCCTTCTGCGCCAGGAACTGAATATCGTCGATCAGCAGGACGTCCACATTCCGGAACTTGTCGCGAAACGTGGTCATCTTGTCGTAGCGCAGCGAGTTGATCATGTCGTTGGTGAACTTCTCACTCGACACGTAGCAGATGGCGGCATGTGGCATGCGCCGCTTGATCTCGTGCCCGATCGCCTGCATGAGGTGCGTCTTGCCCATGCCGACGCCGCCGTACAAAAACAGCGGGTTATAGGCTTTCGACGGACGCTCGGCAACCGCCTGGCACGCCGCGTGCGCGAACTGGTTTCCGCTTCCAATGACGAATGCGTCAAAGGTGTATCGCGGATTCAGCTGCGCGGCGCCGTCCCAGTCAAACCGGGCCTGCGAAGGTCCGGCTGTAGTCGACGCTGCCGCTGAAAGTCCGCCATCGTGGCGGACGGCAGTCGCCGCAGGATCATCCTCCGGCGTCACGAACTTGACATCGTTGAAGCCCAGGCCCAGGTTGTCGATCGCTTCCTGGATCAGATCGGCGTACTTGTCGCCGGCGTGCCGGAATTCCACCGTGGGAACTCGTACGAACAAGATGCCGCCACTGGTATGGCTGTAACGCGTCGGCTTCAGCCACGTGTCGTACGAATGCCGGTTGATTTTCTTTTCCAGCGCATCGAGAATACGGGCCCACGGGTTGGGGGAGAGAGTTGTGCTCGGAACTGACATATTTTTTGAAATGCTCGCCGTGGCGCCCGGCGGCTGGTTTGAGAGCGCCTTTTATAAGTTCGTTTTACGAAGTAGCTGGAACCGTTAATTTTACTGCGGAAAGCGCTCCGTTTTCTTGCTGCGCCGTTGCCAAGAATCCTCAAGAAGCTTGAAAGCAAGATCAGATCGGCATACTAGCACAAAATTTTTTGTCGTGTGGAAAACTTCGGCTGGAATTTTCTCGCGAACGTTCCATTCAGCAACCGATTTCATCCTGCTGTCAAGTGCCGCGTTGGTAACTGCCGCGTGAATGATGCAGGTGCCCGCCTCCTGCGCCGACATGTGATTCTGAGTCTTGCGCTCGCTTCGTTCTTTTGCTACGAGGATCCACTTCCCGAATCGATCTGGCGCTTCGCTCAGTGCCCTTTGCCCACTCCTCGTCCGCTCATTTATACTCGTAGTTTGTCTTAACATCGTCGCAGTAATCAGGAGCAGCCAAACCTTTCATGCCTAAACGTACGTTCCAGCCCAATCGGCGCAAGCGAAGCAAGAAGCATGGGTTTCGCACGCGCATGAAGACCCAGGGCGGCCAGAAAGTTTTATCCCGCCGCCGCGCCAAGGGGCGCAAGCGGGTCTCGGTGAAGCCAGGTTTCCGTGAGTAGCGGTGTGCTCCGCATGGACACTCCTCCTTCGTGTTCCAGCGGCGCAACCTGCCTCTGACAATCGGTGTGAGTGCCATTGCTCCCAACGGAAAGAGGACCCCGAGCGTTAAGCCGGGCCGAGATCAGGCTCGCTTCCCGCGCAGCTCGCGTCTGTTGCGTCATGCGGACTTCGAGCGCGTCTATGAGCGGGGACGGCGTCACTTTTCCTCGTCGCTGACGGCTTTTTATTGGCCGCGTGCCCAACCTGAGGCGGCGGGTGTGCGGGGAGTTCGCGTGGGTTTCACGGTCAGCCGGGCTTTGGGCGGCGCGGTGCAGCGCAATCGCATCCGGCGCCGGTTGCGCGAGGCGGTTCGGCTGTCCCGGCCTCCGGTAACTGTGGATGCCGACGTGGTCATCAATCCCAGGAAGTCGGCACTTACCGCTGATTTCGCCGTGCTGCTGAACGAAGTCCGTCGTGCTTTCGTAGTCATAGAACAGAAGCTTGCAGGGCAGGAAGCCGCTTCGCCATCGAGCCCCGACAAGACACACGAGGAAGCTCGCAAGCAGCGGCCTTGAACTTGAAACGTATGCGCCAGCTCGCCAAACTCGTCACGCTGCAATTGTTGCGGGCCTACAAGTGGGCGATCTCTCCCCTGTTTCCTCCTTCCTGTCGCTACGTTCCCACCTGCTCGGAATACGCCATGGAAGCGGTTGAGCGCTTTGGAGTGCTCCGTGGAGGATTCATGGCTATGGCTCGCCTGCTGCGGTGCCATCCATTGGCGGGCGGCGGCTACGATCCTGTCGTGCGCCATGCTCACGGAGTCGGAAACGGACCACCGGCGGCGTCGGCGCGCGCTCAGCGGACTATCGAGGGAACTTTCTAACTTTGGCCGAATATCACAATCCTCAGCAGGAACCCGGCAGCGACCGCCGCCTGCTTCTCATCTTCCTGGTGACGTTCGTCCTGATGCTGGCCTTCGAGCCGCTGCTGAAGAAATATTTTCCCCAGCCGCAGCCGCCGCACGAGCAGAACCAGCCCACCAAGACCGAATCCGCTCCAGCCACTCCCGCCGCCGCTCCAGCCTCGGTGCCTGCCGTCAACGTTCCCACTGGAGTGACCAAGCAGGCGGCCAGCGAATCCACGACCGTCATCGAAAACAATTTGTATCGCATCACCTTCACCAACAAAGGTGCGCAGGTTAAATCCTGGATTCTGAAGAGATACAACAACGACGCCCAGAACGGCCCACTCGATCTCGTCAACCCCGAAGCTGCCGCGCAGTACGGCTATCCGCTTTCGCTCTGGACCTACGACGAGAATCTCCGCAACAAGCTCAGCTCGGTTCTCTACGTTTCTTCAGCCCAGGGGAGGCAGACCACTCCGGCCACGCTGACCTTTGAATACTCGGATCAGGACCTCGCGGTCCGCAAGACCTTCAGCTTCGATAACACCTACGTGGTGAAGGTCGAGACCGCGGTGACCTATAAAGGCAGTCCGGCGGCTGCGCTTCCCGCCTGGCCCTCGGGCTTTGGAGATCAGACTACTCCGGCCTTCTACGCCGCAGCCAACATCGACTATCAGTTCAATAAAAACATCGAACGCTTGGCCACCAAGAAAATCAGCGGTGGCGCCACGATTCCCGGGCCCTTCCACTGGGCCGGCCCTACCGATCAATATTTCGCCGCAGTATTCATCCCTGATGACCCGGCCTCTGTTTCGATGGTGACTCTGCGCAATTCGATCTCGGTGGCGCGCGACGCGGATAAGCCAGACGCGGAAAAAGTTCATGTCGACGTACTTGGCGCCGCGGTCGGCAACAGTCACGGCCCTACCATAGAACGGATCTTCGCTGGCCCGAAGGAACTGGAGGTTCTGCAGAAGATCCAGGTCCCGGGCGTGACCGGCGCCGACAGCGACCTCAATGGCCTGGTCGATTTCGGCTGGTGGGGCATCATCGCCAAGCCTCTGTTTATCTGGCTGCGCTGGACGTATAACCACATGGTCTCCAACTGGGGATGGGCCATCGTCATTCAGACGCTCATCATCACCCTGTGCCTGCTCCCTCTGCGCATCACTCAGATGAAGTCGATGCTCAAGATGCAGCGCGTCGCGCCCCAGATCAAACAGATTCAGGAGAAATACAAGAAGTACAGCCTGCGCGATCCGCGCAAGGCCGCGATGAACGAGGAAATCAGCGCCATCTACAAAAAAGAAGGCGTCAATCCCGCCGGCGGCTGCTTGCCGCTGCTGATCCAGATGCCCTTCCTCTTTGCCTATTACCGGATGCTGGGCGCCGCCATCGATCTGCGCCACGCTCACTGGCTCTGGATTCACGATCTCTCTTCTGCCGAGCCGTTCCCCTATCTGCTGCCCGTGCTCATGGTCGTCAGCATGCTCATCGCGCAGAGAATGACCCCGACCGTCGGCATGGATCCGGCGCAGCAAAAAATGATGAACGTGATGATGCCGCTCATGATGGGATTTCTATTCTTCCGTCTCGCAGCCGGATTGAACCTGTACTATGCCGAAAGCAACTTGATTTCGATCGCGCAGCAGGCCGTGATGAACCGCACCAAGCTCGGCCGCGAAATGCGCGAGATGATGGAGAAGCGCGCCCGTAAGAAAGACAGATAGAACTCTTGTTCTGACCGTTTTGAATGAGCGAGTCTGAGCCGGAGCGAAAGCCAACCGCGAGAGCAGGTACTGATGCCAATTCCCGATAAGCCCGCCGCCGCCAACAAGATCAACGGATTCCTGCAAGCCGTCGTTACCCACGGCGGCCTCCGCCTCAAGTACCGCATCGTCGTCGATCCGCCAGTTCCCGAGAACCGCGATTGGGAGAAGCCGGAAATCCTCGTCGATTTCGCCGGCCCCGATTCCGCCCTCCTGCTCGATCGCGGGGGCGAACTTCTCCGCTCGCTCGAATTGCTCGCCATCGAAATGCTCCGCCTGCCGTCCGGCGAGCACGAGAAAGTCTGCTTCGACTGCCAGAATCACCGTTCCATGCGCATCCAGGAACTCCGCGCCGCCGCCACCGTGGCTGCCGAAAAAGTGCGCCGCACCGGAAGCCCGTACCATTTCAGCCCAATGTCCTCGCGCGAGCGTCGCATCGTCCATCTTGCTCTTCGCGACGAGGCCGACCTGCACACCGAAAGCGAAGGCGAAGGCATGCGCCGCTGCCTGGTGGTATACCCCAAGGACTACAAGCCCTCCGGTGGACGTTCGGGCCCCAAAATCCTCCCGTAAAATCTGCGACAATTCGCCACACGGGTTGGAGTATGATGTTCGAGGGCGGGCAACCCAAACCCGTTTCCCCGATTCGTAGTTCGGCAGGAGGTCTGCTATGCGAAACGCTGGCTTTGCCTTCGTTGCCTTGATGGTGCTCGCTGCCGCCGCCCTGTCATGCGGATCTTCACCGTCACCCCATCTGCTGCAATCCGTCACAATCAATCCCGCAACCGCCGACGCCCAGAACTACCCGAATGGTCAGGTCCAGTTCACGGCTACCGGCAACTTCAGCACGAAACCATCGCCGGTCACGCCCCTCTCCGTCGAGTGGGGCTCCTGCACTCTCGACGGCAATACCACTTCCTCAGTCAGCGTTACTACCAGCGGCACAGCGCAGTGTACCGGCGCGGCCGGAACCTACACGGTTTGGGGGTTCGCCAACAGTGCGGAGGGACCTACCTGCCTGGCCATCAACGCCTGCGGCGGAGGCTGCGGCCGCATCACCGGCACCGCTCAACTCACCTGCCCCTGAAATGGGCTGGAATCGGACGTTGGTCCCACCTTAGGCGCCCAGCGACGACTTTCTGTGATCAAAGCGGGGAAATCCTTCGCTTAGCCGTGGCCGTCTTCCCACTCGTTGTCAGAGAGGTTCGCGAGGTCCACGAACCAGCCATCGAAAAGAGATTCCACTTTTTGCCCCAGGATGTATGCTCGATGGGCGACCCGAGCGGGAAATGGAGGCTTGATCTCCCACGGGTTAACCATTCAGATTCATATCCAGATCCGTTCCCGATTTGTCGGGCAAACGAAAAGGCGGCCCACAGGCCGCCCTCGATTTCGAACTTGTTACCGGAGACTAACAGCTGGGTACCGACTAGCGTCCTGCGCCAGCTGCCGCCGCGGCAGGCATCATGCCCGCAATTTTCATGCTCTCAATCCGCGCCAGCACCGATTCCAGGCTCGCCCCGGTATCCGTGCACGCGTCCACATACGGATGCCGGCTGCCATCCGCGTGCATGACCAGCACGCTCGTCTCGGAGTTCGCCTTTTTCACCATGTACGGCAGATGATGCCGGTCGTTCCGGGTCAGGCTGGATCCCAGCACCACCAGGTCGAATGCGCCATTCTTGAGCGCTGTTTCCACGCCTTTGCGGCCCACAGCCGCCTGCACAGTGTGTCCGGCCTTTTCCATCGCAGCCGCTTGCGGTTTCAGAATCTCTTCTTCGCCTTCGCCATACAGAATCCTAAGTTTACCCTTCGCCATGAGTCGTCCTCGCTCGATACCAGACGCACCGGTATCTGCCTGTGACGGTAACAACCCCCGGAACCCCGGAAAACGTCACTGAAGACCCACGACGAACGACATCTCGTGCCCGATCCCCGCCCGCTGCCCACGCAAATTTCTTCCATCGAATGCCCCTCCGGCGCTACACTCTTGCGCGGAGGCTTTTCCGACCATGTCCGCCCCTTTCGTCCGGAAAGCTGTACTCGTACTGTTCTTGTTCGCTCCCTGGCTCGCGGCCCAATCCAACCCCCAGACGGCGACCACAACCTGCAACCTCGACGATGGCCGTCAGGTATACGTCCGCTATCTTCCGATTTCCAACAACAAGGAGAAGATCAGCAACGGCAAGGCCTGGAGCCCGGGCGGCGTTCCCATGACCCTGTTTACCGAGGCTGAACTCACTCTCGGCACCTCTGTCATCCCTGTTGGCGCTTATACTCTTTATCCCATTCCCGGCAAGAACTGGACCCTCGTCGTCAACAAGAACGTCACCCCCGGCGCTGTTTACGACGAAAAGCAGGACATCGCCCGCGCCCCCATGGAGACGGCCCAGGTCGCCCAGCCCTCCGACGCGCTGGAGGTCGCTTTTGCCCATGTCGGCAATCGCTGCACGCTCCGCGTCTACATCGGGAAAACCGCGTCCTTCGCCGACTTCACCGCCAAATAGCAGCGCCTCGAATCAGCCTTGGGTGGCGCGGCCGCTTTAGCGCTGCCGTCCGATAGGCCTATACCTCTGGCGGTTACCAAAGTCCCATCCCTTTCCCATCCTTTTCATTCCGCTTTCTATTCCCCACCATATAGAGGATTAGGAATCTCTCAATCTCCCCCAGATCGAGAAGCTCATCGTGAAAACCCTGTCTCTCGCCGTTCTTTTTGCCGCGTCCACCGCGCTCGCCGTTGCGCAAACGACAACCCCTGCGTCGTCGTCCGCCGCCACCGTCTCCCGTACCACCAAGGCCATGCATTATCGCCTGCAAGGGGGATCGACCAAGGTCGATTTCCGTGGCACCGACCAGCTCCAGAGCGCGACCGGCGAAGCCAAAGTCGAAGGCAAGAAGACCAACTTTGAAATCGACGCCAGATTCGAAGGCATGGAAGACGCCACCAAGTTCGGCCTCGAATACCTCACTTACGTTCTCTGGGCAGTCTCGCCCCAAGGACGCCCCGTCAATCTCGGCGAAGTCACTCTCGATCATCACGGCAACGCGCAGGTCAAAGCCTTCACTGATCTGCAAACCTTCGGCATGATCGTCACCGCCGAACCATACTTCGCTGTCACGCAGCCCGGCAACATGGTCGTCGCCGAAAGTTCCTCGATCAGCGGAGCGGCCTCGGAGAACATCAGCGCCACCTACGAACTGGTCACGCGCGGCACGTATTCTTCAACCAACACGCACATTCAAGACGCCATCTTCGGCATCGACTCCAAGACTCCGCTCGAACTCTTCGAAGCCCGCAACGCGCTGCGCATCGCGCACATCGCCGCCGCCGACAAATACGCGGCTTCGATCCTCTCCAAGGCCGGCCAGCAGGAGATGCACGCCGAGGATCTCTACCGTCAAAAACAGAAGAAGGAAGCGGTCGAAGCCGCCGCAAAGGAAGCCACCGAAACTGCCGAAGAAGCTCGCCTGATGGCCGTCAAGCAAAAGGCTGAGGACGAGGCCCAGGCCGCCGCCGCCGCTCGCGAAGCGCAAGCCAAAGCCGAGGCCGCCGCCGAAGCCAAGCGCCGTGCTGACGCCGAAGCCGCGCGTCTGCAAGCCGAGCAGGAAAAAGCTGAGGCCGAAAAGGCCAAGGCCGAAGCCCTGGCAGCCGCCCAGGAGGCCGCCCGCCAGAAAGAAGAAGCCGAGAAAGCCAAAGCCGAAGCTGTCGCCCAGCAGCAGGCGCTCGCCGCTGAGGCGGAAAAGGCCAAAGCCGCCGCCGCCGAATCCGAGAACCTTCGTCAGCAGGCGGAAAAAGAGAAGGCCGAACTCCGCGCTCGTCTTCTGCAACAACTCAACCAGATCCTTGCCACGCGCGATTCCGCTCGTGGCCTGATCGCTAACATGTCCGACGTTCTCTTCCGCAGCGGCAGCGCCGAACTCGCTCCGGTCGCCCGCGAACGTCTGGCCAAAGTTTCCGGCATCATCCTCGCTTACCCGAGCCTGCATCTCGCCGTCGAAGGACACACCGACTCGATCGGCGGCGACGAATACAATCAGAATCTCTCGGAGCAGCGTGCCGGCTCGGTGCGCGATTACTTCATTCAACAGGGCATTTCGGCTGCTTCGATCGAATCCCGCGGATTCGGCAAGACCGAGCCGATCGCCTCGAACGACACGCCGGAAGGCCGCGCCCAGAATCGCCGAGTCGAGCTGATCTTGTCGGGCGACGCTATCGGCAGCGCCGACGACAAAGTCGCTCCCACGCCAGCCTCCTACTCCCCGCAACAGCAATAGGAAACAGCCAGAATTCGGGTACTCCACTTCTGGCCGTTTTTGCCAGAAGTGGGCTTCTCCCGCTAGCGACCACTTCGCTGCGGTTGCCCCACCCTTGTCGCCTTCTGTGCCACCGGCCTGGGATCTGCTTTTCTTGCCCGCGTCCGACGGCTTATCAATACAGCCGCATCCTCCGCCACTCTTGCGAATCCAATGCACCGAGGAGACTTCCATGCCCGACCAGGACCAATCTCTCCGCCAACATCTTCTCGATCTTCTCAACGGCGGGAACGCCCATGCCACCTTCGACGACACCATCAAGGACCTGCCACCCAAACTCCACGGCGCTCGACCAGCCAACTTTCCCCACTCTCCCTGGATGCTCCTCGAACACCTGCGCATTTCCCAATGGGACATCCTGGAATTCAGCCGCAACCCGAAACACGAATCTCCCGCCTGGCCCTCCGGATACTGGCCGAAAGCGGAAGAGCCGCCGAACGCCACTGCGTGGACCAAGAGCATCGAGCAATTTCGCCACGATCTGAAAGCCATGCAGGAACTGGTCAAGAACCCCAAGACGGACCTTTTCGCCAACATTCCCTGGGGCAATGGCCAGACGATCCTGCGGGAAGCCTTACTGGTCGCCGATCACAATGCCTACCACCTCGGCCAGTTAGTCGATGTTCGTCGCTTGCTCGGGGCTTGGAAGTGATGAGGGAAGATGAAGACGAGTATCTGCCTCTAAATAGCCTGTTCAGTTGCGGTTCTGTACTCTGCGCTCAACCGCGCCTACTATCGTTTCTTTTTTCTTCCAGAGGAAGGATTTATCGCGGAGCTACTCTTAGCTTCGCGAAGCGCCGCCTCTAGCGCTCGCTTCACGAACTCCTTCAAGGAAATGTCCTGACGTACCGCGCACTCCTTACAGTCCTTTTTTAGCTGAATGGGGAAGTCTTCTATCATCCAGTCCTTAACGTCAGGCTTAGAATCGTCGCCCGCGGATGTTCGAATTGGTCCAGCAGTAAAAGATGCGCTTGACATTAGGGACCTAATGGACCTAAGGTGCCTTAGGGACCTTAGGAACCTTAGGTCCACTGCACGACATTAAGCACCTAGCACCCGAACCGCAAGACTGAACCTGTTGGGTATTAGGGATAACCAGCACAATGGGCTGTATGGTGCTGGCGCGATAATTTTGAGGCAGGCAACCCTTGTCGCTTGGCAAGGCGACGAAATTTGAAATCTTAGGCCACTGGCAGCGAGGGGGGCATAAACTTAAGGGAGAGTCTGAACATGAACGACAAACACAGCGGACTTGAGGCAGACTTTCAGCTATTTGAGAGCCGCCGCGCGGAGTGGGTGAAAGAACACGAAGGAAAATATGTCGTCATGCATGCGGGTGTCGTTGTTGGATTCTTCGATGACTACATCTCAGGCTTACGAGCCGGAAGCACAAGGTTCGGCGCTAGGAGTGAGTTCTTAGTTCAGCAAGTCTGCGAAGAAGAGCCTGTCTTTGTCATCTACTGAGCAATTGTGGCAGTCCATCAGCTCTCATTCAATCCGGCTACCCTTCAGAAGGACGGGCCATGCATAGTCATTGAGATTAGCGCTCCTTTATTTGATATTGCTGAAGGATCGCCCCTAGGATTGGAATTCCCTCCATTTCGCATCAAGGCCGTAATCGACACTGGCGCTTAGTTGACAGTTGTGAACCCTGAAGTAGTAGAAACTTGCAAACTCCCCGCCCGTGGCTTTGCTATCGTTGCATCCATAGAGAGAAAGGCCCGGTACCATCAGCATGCGGCTTGCATACGGTTTCCTGGAACCAAGCTGAAGACTCTTGATGGTATTCCCGTGGTTGCCTGCAAGATGTCGCAACAGCCGTACGCCTGCCTAATCGGACGAGACATACTGCGGAACTGGCAAATGACCTACAACGGTGACGGAAACGTTACAATTCAGGAATTGCGCTGATTCCTTTGTCGTGACGACTCGCCGCGCGACGTAGCAATAGCGTTAACCAACATTTAACATCGGCGACCTAAAATCCCTCCCGAACCGGCCGCTTCCGAAACACCACCCGCACTCCTTCTCTCCATCGTTCGTCAATCCCCACGAACTCCCATTGAATCTCCGGCGCCATGTAGCGCAGGATCGCATCGGTCGCCGGATGCACATGCAGTGCCGGCGCCACCAGAAACAGCAGAGGAGCCTCTGCCGCCAACTCCCGCCCCGCAAAATATCCGAAGCGCGGGAACTCCCCGCGCCCGCGATGCGACTCCACCCGCGACCAGTAATCCAGTCCCTGCAGCGGCAGATGAATGTCCTCATCCGCCTTTAACTCCACTACCGCCAGCCGTCCCTTCCGCGTCACCGTCAGCACATCGATCATGGCCCGGTCCGCCGCCGAGAATGCCGGCACCTGCGAATAGGCCGATTTGCTCTCCAGTTGCTCATCGATCACGCTTGCGTCGCCCACCACCAGCGACTCCAGCCATCGTTCCGGATGCATACGGAACAATCGATCCCGCTTCGGTCCATACGGATGCCGCGCCTCCCGCAGGGTCCCCAGCAGCTGCACAAACAGCGGCCAATTCCGGTCTTCGAGCGCGCGCTCCTCTGCGCCCACTCCAAACACAATTTCCTGGTCGTGCTGAAATCGATCAGGGGGCGCTTCTCTGGCGTGCTCCACTTCTCGCTGCTGTTGCGCGAACTGGGAGAAACTCGTTCCCAGTCGCGCCCTGGCAAACTCCAGCCCCCGCCAGCGAAATCCAATTTCCGCCGCCGATAGCACTGCAACCTCACAATTCGGCAGAATCTCTTCGATCCGGGCAATCGAGGCTGCAAAGCGCTCCCGCGCGGCTGCTTCATTCGTCGCATGCACCAGCCGGGTCGCTACGTTTCCTCGGTCCGTGCAGTCCACCTCGACAACCGCACCATCCCGCTCGTCGAACTCAAACAAATTCCACTTCGCCGCCCCGCGATTTAGATTCGCCATCCGCTCCCGAACCAGCGCCGATGTCCCCCGCGGCACAAACAAAAGCAAACCTTCAACGAAACAGGAACTGGGGTGCCCCAGGTCTCCCCGTTTCTGCGAGACCTGGGAATTTCTGCACTCCTCCATCCACAAAATTCCAAAGGTCAGCGATGCATCGATCGACGCCTGCATCTCCTGCTGATTCACTCCCAAGACCGCGAACGCCGACTGCCCCCGCCGAATCAGCCCCCGCGCATAGATCGGGCCGAACGATTTCTCCAGGTCCACTCCGCTGGTCAGCCGCGCAATCACAAATCCCGGGAAGTGCCGCTCCAGCGCCCGCCGCAATTTCTGCTCATAGCTCGCCCTCGATGCCCGTTTCGCCGACGGCGACCGCCGGTCCCGCTCCCGGCAAATCTCCAGCTTCGTGGGACGCGCCTGCCCCAGCCGCTGCACCGCCAGCCGCAGCGTCCCATGCTTGACCTCCGCATCCAGCACCCGCCGCACTGCATTCCGCTCCGCCGACCACAGGTGCAGCAGGCACTTGTTGTGCTCACCCGAAATCGAATATTTCGACCGCTCCAGATCGAACGTCACCGCCCCATCCTCGAGCACCACCGCGCCCGCGGCCTCGCTCAGGAACTCCTCCACCGTCCGTGTCAGCATCTCCGGATTCATGACCGAATTCTCCCCGCCCCGCCAGCCCAAAGTCTGTGACCGATAAACATCCGCGATGTGGAAATCTATGGCCATGAGCAAGGACTATCCATCCCTTGTCGTCCTGAGGCGCGCCCTTCGCGCCGAAAGATCTATACATCTCCTCTGTGCCCAGATTCACGCGAGCCCTATGGGATAATGTCTATGGGGATCTGCCTCCGAGTCTTCCCGCACTCGCTGGCATCTAAAACAAAGTGGAAAACATTAAAGACAAAGCTCGTTTTTTCTTCGATCATTACGGCCTCACCGATCGCGATCTCGAGCGCTATCTCGCCGCCGCCCTTTCCGCCGGAGGCGACTACGCCGACCTTTATTTCGAATATCTTTCGTCGACCTCGCTGATGGTCGACGAATCCATGGTCAAGTCCGCATCCCAGGGCATCTCCGCTGGATGCGGCATCCGCGTCGTCTCCGGCGAGCGCACCGGATACGCCTATACTGACGATCTTTCCGCCGATCGCATCCTTCACGCCGCCCGCACCGCGGCGTTGATCGCGAGCGCTCCGGCCAAAACGTCCGTCGCCGGATTTCAGAAGACCGCTGCGCGCAGCCTCTATCCGGTCACGCTGCCTTCGGTCGACGCCGAAATCACCGCGAAGGTTGAGCTCGTCATGCGCGCCGACAAAGCCGCCCGCGCCTACGATCCCCGCATCAAAGAAGTCCGCGCCAGCTACGCCGACGAACTTCGCAATATTCTCGTCGTCGCCTCCGACGGCACTTTTGCCGAAGATTCCCAGCCGCTCGCCCGCATGAACGTCAGCTGCATCGCCAGGACCGATGGCAACTCCGCCCGCGGCACCTCCGGTGGCGGCGGCCGCGTGGCCCTCGATTTCTTTTTCGGCGACAAGAATCCCGAATACTTCGCCCGCGAATCCGCCCGCCAGGCGCTCCTCCAGCTCGACGCCCGCGAAGCCCCGGCCGGCGAAATGGAAGTCGTCCTCGGCCCCGGATGGCCCGGCGTCCTGCTCCACGAGGCCGTCGGCCACGGCCTCGAAGCCGATTTCAATCGCAAGAAGACCTCTGCCTTCGCCGGCCTGATCGGCAAGCGCGTCGCCAGCGAAAAATGCACCGTCGTCGACAACGGCACTATGCCCTGGCGCCGCGGATCGCTCAATGTCGACGACGAAGGCAACTCCACGCAAGAGACCGTCCTGATCGAAAAGGGAATTCTCAAGGGATATCTCAGCGATAAGCTCTCGGCCCGCCTGATGGGCATGGCGAATACCGGCAATGGGCGCCGCGAATCCTACGAGCACATTCCCATGCCGCGTATGACAAATACGTACATGCTCGCCGGTACCGACAATCCCGATGACATCATCCGCTCCGTCAAGCACGGCGTCTACGCCGTCAACTTCGGCGGAGGCCAGGTCGACATCACCAACGGCAAATTCGTCTTCAGCGCCAGCGAAGCTTACATGATCGAAGACGGCCAGATCACCGCGCCCATCAAAGGCGCCACACTGATCGGCAACGGCCCCGATGTTTTAACCCGGGTGTCGATGGTGGGGAATGACCTGAAGCTCGACGAGGGCGTCGGCACCTGCGGCAAAGATGGCCAGGCCGTCCCCGTCGGCGTCGGCATCCCGACTCTAAAAGTCGATCGCCTCACCGTCGGCGGCACCGCGAGAAAAGATCCCGGCGCCTTCATGCAGTGATTAAGTCGATTGAGAGCCAACCGCTGGCCGCATTGTGGATAAGCGGCGCTTTAGCGCCGCGTGAGCAGTCCAAGAAGGTTTGTCATCCCGAGCGCAGCGAAGGATCTATGCATTTCCCTTGCGCTCGTAGCGTCCTTTGCGATTTAAGATTTGCCTATGCCAACTGAACTCGAAACCAAACCGGCCACCGACCTCCGCGAAGTCGCCACCGACCTCGTCTCCCGCGCCATGCATTCCGGAGCCACCGCCGCCGAATGCGTCGTCCGCGAAGGCGACGAATTTTCCACGCTCGTCCGCCTCGGCCAGGTCGAAACGCTGAAAGAATCCGGCTCGCGCTCGATCGGCATCCGCGTCTTCTTCGGACAGCGCGCCGCCTCCACCTACTCCTCCGATTTCTCCCGCGAAGGCCTCGACCGCATGGTCAACTCTGCGCTCACTCTGGCGAAGATCACCTCCGAAGATCCCTTCGCCGGCATCCCCTCCGCCGACCAACTCGGCCAGCTCTCCGCCAACCTCGATCTCTTCCACGAAGACGTCTACTCGCTTCCCGGCGCCGATCGCATCGACTACGCCCGCCGCGCCGAAAAGGCCGCGCTCGACTTCGACCCGCGCATCAAGAACTCCGAAGGTGGATCATTCGACGCCGCCACCGGCCACAAAGTCCTCGCCAACTCGCACGGATTCGTCGGCGAATTTCGCCGTTCCTATTGCTCCGTCGCCGCCGTTCCCATCGCCCAGACCGACGACGGCGCCATGCAGCGCGACTACTGGTACTCGGTCGCGCGCACGCTGAAAAAACTCGATCCTCCCGAGCAAGTCGGACGCATCGCTGCCCAGCGCACCCTCCGCCGCCTCGGTGCCCGCAAAGTCAAAACCGCGCACGTCCCCATCGTCCTCGATCCCATGGTTTCCACTTCGATCCTCGAACACATCTTCGAAGGCATCAACGGAGACTCCGTCTACCGCGGCGCATCCTTCCTCGCCGGTAAGCTAGGCCAAAAAGTCGCCGCCTCCAACGTCACCGTCATCGACGACGGCACCATGCCCGGCGGATTCGGCACCAGCCCCTTCGACGGCGAAGGAATTCCCACTCGCCGCACTGTCGTCATCGAAAATGGCGTGCTGAAGTCTTATCTGCTCAATACCTACACCGCCAGGAAACTCGGCCTGCAGACCACGGCCAATGCCTCGCGCGGTCTCGCCGGAACACCCGGCATCAGCCCTGGCAACTATTTCCTGCAGCCCGGCCCCAAATCTCCGAAAGAACTGATCTCCGGAATCAAGGAAGGTCTCTACGTCACCGAGTTTCTCGGCCACGGCGCCAACCTCGTCACCGGAGACTATTCCCGCGGCGCCTCCGGCCTCTGGATCTCGGGAGGCGAACTCGCCTATCCCGTGGAAGAAATCACCGTCGCCGGCAATCTCAAGGACATCTTCTTCAACATCTCCGAAATCGCCAGCGACCTCGAATTCCGCGGCTCCGTCGCCGCCCCGACCCTCCGCATCGATGGATTAACCGTCGGCGGGGAATGACAGCCTCACCGTCGGCGGGGAATGGAATTCACAACGCGGGTTCTCCCTAACGCGGGTTTCGTCATGTGAGTTGGGCAACCCAACGCTCTCACCCTTGAGCGAGGAATAATCTGTGCGCTCAAGCGCAGAAATCACGCAGTCGAAGAATCTCTTTCCGCTACAATCCCTCCATGAAATTCGCCCGCATCACCTTCTACATCGCTTTCGTCTGGGGACTCCTCATCCTCACCCCGCTCTTCTTCATGTTTAACGTCATCTCGGAAAAAGACCCGCCGCCCATCACGCACCCCGCCTTTTATTACGGATTCCTCTCCGCCGGCCTCGCCTTCCAATTCGTCTTTCTTGTGATTGCCGGCGATCCCGTCCGCTACCGTCTCATCATGCTGCCCTCGATCCTCGAAAAGCTCGCCTACGCTGCCTCCCTCACCGTGCTCTTTCTCGAGCATCGCCTCCATTCCCAGGACCTCGCCTTCGGCGGGATCGACGGCCTCTTCGGAGTTCTCTTCGTCATCGCCTTTCTCCGAACTCCGAAAAGCATGTAAGTGCCCGGGGAACAGTCGTCATCCCTCTGCCTCTAAAGGACATGCTCTTCTCTTCGAACCCTCTGCCCAAAGTACCCTTGTCGCCGTCCCGGAAACGGGCTACCCTATGGGCCTGACATCTCATGTTTAGTCCCCACCCCAACCTCGCCGACGAAGTCAACCGCGGCATCATCCAATCGGAAATCGAGGGCGGCGTGTTCCTCAACGATCTTCCTCCCTCGACCGTGCTGGAAATACAGACCGTTCATCATCGCTATACCGCGGTCCTGCTCGGCGGCAGCGAGGCCCTGCTCTCCGGCCATCCCGAGTTCTGCCCTGAGCCTGTGCAGGTTGCCATCGCCGGTTCCACCTGGGGAGGCTCCATGCTCAAGCTGCAGTATGTCGGTCGCGGCATGCACCTCGAATTTCGCCATCCCCATTACGCGACTCCCATCGTGACCTCTCCGATTCAGGAGATTCGTGACCGCGTTCAGTCGCGTCTCCCGCCGCTCGAATTCGATGCCCGTCCGCGCGGCGCTCATTCCTAACCGCTCCCGTTGTCATTCCAAGCCAGCCGAACGATAGCGATGCCGACGAGGAATATCCTTCTGCCCACGCTCCAACGACTTTGTCATCGCCCGTAAGGCCTTATCTGCAGACTCCGGACCTGGATCGCGCGGGGACCGCGATGTTGCCGGGAGCCCAAATCGCGCGTCCGTCTTGCAGACGCCCGCCTCGCCATTGACTTCACCCTCCCCACCCACTACCATTCCCGCCAGCAGCCCAAGCGTGCTCGGAACATGGCCCTGACCATCGATACTCGCGAAGTCTCCCACGTCACTATCCTCGACATTCGCGGCCGCATCATCCTGGGGGAAGAGATCCACGCCCTCCGCGATGCTGTCCGCGAACTGGTCGCCGACGGCAAGAAGAAAATCATTCTCAATCTTGCCGGCGTCGACTATCTCGACAGCTCTGGCGTCGGAGAACTCGTCGGCGCCTTCACCACCGTCCGCAACGCGGGAGGCGAGCTCAAGCTCGTCAACCTCACCCAGAAGGTCCACGACGTTCTCCATGTCACCAAGCTGTACACCGTCTTCGACATCAAGGACGACGAATTTCACGCCGTCAAGTCCTTCGATTATTTCTTCGCGAAATAGAGATCCACGCTGGTGCGCGTGCTGCGGCCTTCTCCCGCCGCCATCCCTGAACCGTTCTCGCTAACGCGGTTTTTCTTTCACGCGTCCCGTCGCTGTACTATTCTGGAAGCGAACCTCATGGGCCGCGCACCCTGTCGGCTGGAGCCATGCCGCTCATGGACGATCGGAGTTCCAACTCCAACCTGCATGCCAAAAGCGGAAGAGAGATTCTCTGGACCGTCGATCGCAGTTTCCAGGGATGGACCTGTTCGCAATGCGAGTGGAATTATCCGCTGCCCACGTTGTTGAACGATCCGGAAGCCAAAACAGCCTACGACCGGCTGGCTGCGTCCAAATTTCGTGAGCACAACTGCTCCGATCACCTGGTGCGCGTCCCCATTTCCGGCCCTGACAGCTTCACCGCACGCATCCGCAAAATGGTCGCCCACGGGTTCAAGCCTAAAGACGCCGTCGAACTCCTTCTTCAGGAAGTGGCTCTCGAGTCTCCGAACCAGCCGCAAGTGCTTGCCCAGGCTCGCGCCGAAGGCGAGGACTTCCTCCGCCGCCTCCGCGCCGGCTTGATCTAGAGAAGCTTCCACAAGGACGATGCCCACGTCTGTGAGACGTGGGATTGACCGTCCGATCGGAGTTAATCGGGTGGGCGATTCAACCCGGGTCTCGCCTTGAATGGCGTATTGGTTCGGTGAAACGTCGCTGGCGAAGATTGAAGATTCAAAAGCTCAATCACACCGGGTGTCCACCTCTCGCGTCCGGGGAGCGGCGGCTCATCTGCCGTACTCGATCGCTTTTCCGTCCACGGTGACGGCCACGTATTTTCCCGTCGCCAGGTCCCGGAACTGCACCACCCGATGTCCCTGCCGCGCCAGTTGTCCCCATCGGCTCGGCTTCTCGGCATTCTGCTCGATTGCCTGGTATTCGTTTCCCGCCATCATGAACCGCACCGTCCGAAACCGCCTCGATCCCGTCCGTGTGATCGGCCACACTCGCCCTTCCACGGCCACTTGGGCCGAATGCCCGGCGTTCCGCGGGTCTCGGTCTTTCCCGGAGAGCGGATCTTCAGGTGAACCGACGCTCCCCATCAACTGCTCTGCCACTGATCGCAGAATCTCATGGTCCAGCATGTCGACTCATCCCTTCGACCGGCGAGAATGATGTCCAACTTCTGGCGGCTTCGTACAGAAATAGGAGCTTCAACTCGCGTACCTGATTCGTAAACTTCAAGGCTCGGCGGCTCGCTCGAGGTGCCACAAGACGACGGAATACCACATCCCGATACGGCCATCACAAGAGAAGAAGGCGGATATCGCTCCTTTTGTCCCACCTCGTTACCATTTTGAGTCTGGCTCTGAGAACGGACAAGCAATCCCCGAGGTGTGCCCTACCCAGGCTGCAGGGCAGCACTTCTGGTCGCCTTTCCCAGAAGTCGAAGAATCGAGTTGATGGCCCTTCGAAGGAATCCCACTGAGAGCCGCAATCCGCGCTATTTTCCAGGTTGGAGATCCAGATTTTGCACCGATTCTCCCACCCCGTTATCACCCTGGTTCCGGGAAAGCACCGGCCAAGCAAGCAAAAGAGGCGACCATAGGGCCGCCTCCGATCACCGCCAACGCGTGGCTTCTACTTGCGTTTCAGCATCCCGACGACCCGCTCATAGTCGTCCACGTTGCTGTACTCGATAACGATCTTGCCTTTGCCATTGTGATCGCGAATCTTCACTTTGACTCCAAGCAGTTGTTCCATTTCCACCTGAGCCGCTCGCACGTTCGGATCGATCCACCGCGCTCCCGTCTTTTTCCGTTCCTGCCCAGGCATGCCGGCGAACGAATCCAGCCATCCGTTCATCCGCAGCACGAGTTTTTCGACCTGCTCGACCGTCATCCCCTTCTTCACGGCGTAGAGGGCGGCTTCCGCGATCTTGTCATTGTCGTCCAACTTCAGCAGTTCGCGGGCTTCGGCAAACGACAGCTTCTTCTCCGCCAGCAACTCCATCACCGTCCGCGGCAGCTTCAACAGCCGCATATAATTCGCCACCGACTCCCGCGACAGTCCTACGCGTTCGCCGATCTGCTGCTGCGTCATCTTGAATTCCGTGCTCAGAACGCGGAAGGCTTCCGCCTGCTCCAGCGGGCTCAGGTCCTGTCGCTGCAGGTTCTCGATGATCGTCATCTCGGCGGCCTGCTGGTCAGACACCCGCCGCACCACAGCCGGAATCGTCTCTCGGCCGGCCCTCTTCGATGCGTGCAGCCGCCGTTCGCCCAGAATCAGGATGTAGCGGCCTTCCTTCTCCGCCGGCCGCACGACGACCGGCTGCAATACCCCGTTGGCCTTGATCGAATTGGCCAGCTCTTCCAGCGCGTCATCGTTACCGACGTAGCGCGTCTGAAAGGGATTTTTGTCGATGTCCGCAATCGCCAGCTGGACCACCAGATTGCCCGGCACCCGCGACTCGGCTTGGGCCATCAAGCTGATGCCTTCACTGCGCGCGGCTTGCGCCGAGTGGGACGCACTCGCGACCGCGGTCGAGCGGTCAGCATCCGCGGCTGACTCGGCGTCATCCTCGACCACGGAATGAAGCGTTTCGATTACAGCTGGCTCAGGTCCCCCGGCGTTAGCCTGCTCAGCCGGCGCTGCGGGTTCCGCAAGATTGTCCTTCAGAGCCACCGGAGGCATATGCTGTTTCGCGGCTTTGTCGTTCGCAATGGGCGGCGTGGCCAACACTGGCCGGGGCCCGGGCAGCAGTGATTCCAGGCCGCGTCCCAGCGCCCGCCGCTTTTCCACTTTCTCTTTCGGCTCTCCCGCTTTTTCTACTGTCGCCGTATTTGTCATTCCATCCTCACCCCGCAGCTTGTCGGTTCAAGTCCTGTCATCCTGAGCGGCGTTGGCTGCCGCTGAGGATCTCTGCAACAGCCGCAACCCGCGCACGTATATCGATAACCGTAAATCTATTACATCGATGGATATCAATATGCTACGCCGTCTTGTCCATCTCGCCCGCTGGGGCCGGCGTCTCGGCTTCGGCCGTCACCACCTCCGGCTCGTGCACGAACGCCCCCGGCTGCCGCTCGATGATCTCCTTCGCCAGCCGGATGTAGCTCTCCGCACCCTTTGATCGCGGATCGTACATGAGGGCTGGCTTCCCATGGCTCGGCGCCTCCGCCAGCCGGATGTTCCTGGGCACAGTTGTCCGGCACAGCTTCTCCCCGAAGAAGTTCTTCAGCTCCACCATCACCTGCTGCGCCAGGTTGGTCCGATCGTCGAACATGGTCAGGACCACTCCCTCAATTGCGAGCTGGGGATTCAGCGCAGCGCGGATTCGCTCGATCGTGTCCAGCAGTTCGCTGATGCCCTCCAGAGCAAAGTACTCGCCCTGCATCGGGATCAGCACTGCGTCGGCTGCCACCAGAGCATTGAGCGTCAACAAATCGAGTGCAGGCGGGCAATCCACCACGATAAACTGGAAGCGCTCGCGTAATGGCGCCAACGCTTCCCGCATGCGAAACTCGCGCCTCTCTGCATCGACCAGCTCGAGGTTCGCCCCGATGAGGTTCTTGTGTGAGGGAATCAGCCAGAGCTGATCGAGGGCGGTCGTCTGGAGCGCTTCTTCGGCTGAGGCGGCGCCCATCAGCAGGTGATAGGAACTGACCCGCTCGGGATCTTTGGCGAAGCCCAGGCCGCTGGTCGTATTCGATTGCGGATCGCAGTCAACCAGCAGGGTGTTTACTTCGGCAGCCGCAAAGGACGCGGCTAGGTTGATGGCAGTCGTGGTCTTGCCCACGCCGCCCTTCTGATTGGCAACGGCAATTACGCGTCCCATTGAATTGTCAGGAAGAACCAGAGCTACCCGGCAGAATAGTCCGCTTCGGCGTTCAATTGCAATCGAGAATTGCTGTGCACGTGCGTGAATCTGTGTGCAAAACGCGATAAGTGTTCCGCAAGGAACACTTAGCTGCTTGTGAGGCTGCCAGCCTCGAATCGGATTCTCCTCGAGAGAGACAGCCGATCCTCGGAAGAGTTCCACAGACGCGGGTCCCGCCGCATCATCCGCAGCAGAAACGTGCTAAATGTTCCACGCGGAACACTGTGGAAAACTCCCGGTGCTGGGCCGCGCACAGCTCCGGTCTCCCGAGACTCCAATTGATTTCGGGGGTTACTTCCCGCAGATTGGTGATTATCTCCCACTTTCTTAGTACAAAGAGGGGAAAATAGTCTGGGAGAAGCTCGATATTGTTTGGAATAGGCCGTCTCTGGACCACTCATTAACTCTCTGGATTCTCCGGGCCCAGCGCTGGTGGTCTACTTGATGCGCGCGCCGATCGCCAGAACCCTCGATTTCGACCCCGGGATCGGCAGGAGCGACCCCCAGGAGAACTGGTCCGCATGCGAGCGGGCACCTTCCGACTGGCCGGAGCCAATGAGGAGAGCGAGTCTTCCTTCCTGCGAGACGAGTCGGGTGGCCACCGGCAGGATGGCGTCGAAGCGCTCGACAGCACGAAGTGTGACTACGTCGAAGTTGACTCCGACCAGGGCCTCGGCGCGGACCGCCAGTATATCGATGCTTGTCAATGTAAGAGCGCGACTTACCTCACGGAGGAATGTAGCCTTCCTTTGGTTCGATTCGACGAGAGTCAAGGAGATCTGCGGAGCCCAGAGCTTGATAGGCAGGCCGGGGAATCCGGCACCGGAGCCGAGGTCGGCGACCTTTGACATCCGCGCCAAAGAGGACGCCGAGGATCCGGGGAATAACTGCCGGGCGGCGAAGAGCGACTCTCCGAAGTGGCGGGTGACGATCTCCTCCGGATCGCGGATGGCGGTTAGATTGATGCGGGCATTCCAGCGCAGCAGTAGATCGATATACGTCGATATGTGGTGAAGCTGATCTGAGGATAGAACAGCAGGTTCCTCGCCACTGCCCTGCTCGGAATGACATGCGGTTAATGATCGGCTCGCGAGAAAAGGCTCGAGCAGCTCGGCGATGCGGTCGGGATGCATGCGGGGTTGATTGTTGCACAGATCCGCCAGTGCATGACGCGCCCCAGGGTGGGGAGGTGATCCACCTGCTAAGAGCGGAAAGAAGTAGCGATTCCCAGGTCTCGCAAGAGCGGCGAGACCCGGGGCATCCCAGGTTCACGGGGGCTTGACGAACGGCTGTATATTCTGTATATTCTGTTTGTACTGAAGGAAACGATATGCCAGAACTGACGGGTGTCCAGAAGCAGTACATCCTGCACTGGGGCGAGATGGGGACGCGCTGGGGAATCAACCGTACGGTGGCGCAGATTCACGCGCTGCTGTACCTGTCGCCGCGGGCGCTGCCGGCCGAGGAGATCGCCGAGACGCTGAGCGTGGCGCGGTCAAACGTAAGCACCTCAATCCGCGAACTGGAAACGTGGGGCATCGTGCGCGCCGTGCACGTGCTGGGCGACCGGCGGGAACATTACGAGTCGATGAAGGATGTGTGGGAAATGTTCCGGCTGGTGATCGAGCAGAGGAAACGGCGCGAGATCGATCCGACGCGGGAGATCCTGCGGCAATGCCTGGCGGAGCTGGATCCGGAGGAGCCGGGCGCGGACTATACGCGGGAGAGGCTGGAGGCCATGGCGGGGTTTTTTGAGGCCGTGACGGAGTTGTACGACCAGATGAAGCGCCTGCCGACGGGGACGGTGCGGAAACTGTTGCGCATGGGGACGAAAGTCCGGAAAAAGGCGGGGTAGCTCGGGAAAGCCTCAACACAAGAGGACGCGGAGTCTATTGAGAGCGAAAGATACGCGGGCCCACCTTAACGGCATCCATCGAAGTGGGTTCGGTAGAATTGATCTGATCTCTCATTCTACTTTCCAGGGAAACTAAGGATTAGATATGACGCAGGCAGGGGGTGGGGCTTTGGACGCGGCGCAGGAGGCGGCAACTCGGAAGATCTGGGTGACGCTGAGCGGGCTACCGCTGAGGTTCCGGTTGGAATGGCCGTTTCATCAATCGACATCGGGCGCGGATTTTTGGGTGCTGCATGGGGACATCGAACTGGCGGGTTCGGATGGGTTGCACGCGCCGGTGGCGGTGAATCTGTCGCAAACGGTGCGGGCGGTGATGCCGTCGCTTGAACCGAAGGATGCGGAGGCTCCGGTGATGAATGCCCTGCGCAAGGAAGTGGATCGGCGGCAGATCGAATTTCTGCGATCGGGAAAGTTGCAGCCCGTGCCGTTTTCGAGCCGGCATTATGACTTCAGGCGCGGGCAGTGGGTGTTTGGGCGGGCCAGCGACGAGGCGATGGCGGAGTTTGTGGAGAAGAAAGCCTATTGGGAGACGAGGTTGGGCCTCGCTGGCGCCTCACGCGAGGTCCCTCGCGCGGCTGGAGAAAACGCCGCGCTTCGGGATGACGCAAATCGAGTAAGGGTGTGGATTGGGGATCCGGCGGAAGCGCAGTATCTGCAGACGACGCCAGCGCATGTGATCGAGATTGCGGCGCGGTTAGTAGCGGCGCAGGGATTAATCCGCATTGAGGGAGAATATGCGGAGGCGACGGCAGGACTGATGAGTCAGGAGGAGCGGTTCGCAGCGGCGCGTCAGGCGGCGGTCGAGGAGTTGGAGAAGAAGCACGCGTTCGAAAGAGGCTAGGAGTCGCTTGAATCTTCGCTCAGGGATGGGTGGATGGCACGTCCATGGTCATCTCCATGGCGATGGGCTTACCGTCGCACTTGCCGGGACTGAATTTCCAGTGTTCGACCCAGTTGACTACGGTTTCGTCATAGTCGCCGCGCGACGGAGATACCACCCTAACGCCTTGCGCTCGGCCCTTCACATCAACGACGAACCAAAGCTTGGTGAGCCTGGCGTACAGAGAAAAATCGGGGAGGGTGTTCGGCATTGTCGGAGCCGCGGGGCCGACCCTTTTCCCGAGGCACTGGCCGAACTCGATCGCATCCTTGGGTGCTGCAAAGAGCGTTGAATCGACAGTCGTCTCCGCAGAGAGCTCGACGACTTCCACGGACATGACCTTATGCCGGTCTTCAAAGCACTCAACCTGGCGGGGGAACCAATGATCGCCGAACTTCCGGAAATCGCCGTATTGGCAAGAGGAGGCGACGACGTTAAGCGGCAGCGTAAGTGGCGAGACTCTTTCCAGCAGCATTCCGGTCTTCTTCTCGAAACAATAAGCCAGGGGCACGTTTGAGACCCTGGCCTTACTTTCTGCGCATTCGGCCGTCACGCCCCGCATTTCACGTTCGACAACGTCGCGGAATTTCAGATCGCTCGGGAGCGATGGGACGGTCATGAGCGCCGCAACGCTATCTGCCCGCACGGGAAATCCTTCAGGTTCGAGAATCCATCGCTTGTCCGAGACGCCAACGTCAACCCGGCGCTGGTCGTTGATCGCGGTCTCACGACGCCAGTCGGAGCGCGAAGCCCACACCTCCGTGTAAGTGCCCTGGAAAGGCTCGAGATGCTCGCCCACAAAGGAGAAAGTCGCCCTTAGGCGGAACGGCTGGGCGCCGTCGATGCGGATGTCAGTGACCTCGTGCGCCTGGGCAAAGAGAGCGCGGGCTCGAGATTGAACGTCTTCCGCCGCGCAACGGAGTGCAAGGGACGCAAGGCAAGCGGCCAAGAGGAGAATATGCTCGCGCATAGAAGCGGAGACAAGTTATACATCAATTCCCTCCTAGGCCAAAGCCCTTTCCACAGTCTTTCCGCTCACCGCGCCGCTGAAATGCTGCCCCACCCAAACAGTGTCGTGGGTTCTCCCCACGTGATTCCCGCCTCTGGCAGAAGCGGCGAGAGGTGCGGTACCCCGTCAATTGGGCGCTTGCGATCTTCGCGAGAACAATCCCCAGCAAAAGCGCGGAGCGATGGCGTAGTTGATCTGCACGAGAACGATGGCGGCGATGCTGTAGTAGGTCCCAATGAAGCAGAGCGCGGCCCCGGCAGCGTAGAGCGATTGTGCGATCACGATGCGGCGGACAACGGCGGGATGAATGGCTTCGGGGAGATCGTCGGCGAGGAGATGGGCGCGAGTGGCGTAGCTCCAGCTCCAGAACAGGGTTGCGCCGAGCAAGAGGATGTTGAACCAGTAGACCAGCAAGGCGGTGCGGTAGTGGATGAATTCGGCAAGCAACGAAGTGGTGAACGGCGTGAGAGTGATGGCGCAGAGGAAGGCGATGTGAATCCAGGCGAGATTACGGTCGGAGCGGGCGAAGTGGTTGAGCTGGGTTTGCTGGCCGACCCAGAAGATGCCATTGGTCATCACGCTCATAAGAAAGATGACGAGCCGCGGCGAGAGCAGGACGAGCGAGTGCCAGAGGTCGCGCTCGGAGTGAATGGCTTCGGCCACCGGGACGCGGAGATCGAGGGCCAGCAGCGTCATGGACACGGCAAAGATGCCGTCGCTCAGGGCGGCCAGGCGTTCGACGCTTTGTCCGGCAACGCGGTTATAGAGGGATGGCATCGAACAGGAGTTTAACGGGTTCGGCGAAAGTGGGCAAAACCGCGCGGGAACGGTGAACGAGCTTGGGGATGACGGTCTTGGGAAGCACGATCGGGAAAATGATGCTGCTCATGTGCTGCCTCGCGTTTGCACCTGTGGGGAAAGCGGCGGCGCAGGAAGGCACGACTCCAGCGGCTGCGCCCGGAACCGAGCAGAATCAGACGCCGCCCAGCCAGAGCCAGCCGCAAGAGAAAAAAGAAGAGCCGGCAAATCCAGCGGCAGAAGCGGCCGACAAAACCAAGCAAGTGACCGAAGAGGCGGCGGAGGCGACGAAGAAAGTTGGAGAAGAGGCGCTGATCAAGGCGCGCGACTGGGAGAGCAGCTGGGTCACCGGCGTCTATATCAAGAAACGCCAGCAGATGTTGCCACTCAGCGTCGAGCAACGGCGGGAGATCTATCTACGTCAGACGCTGACCACGCCGGGAGCGTATTTGAAGAGGATGTTTGCGGCGGGAATCGACCAAGCGCGCGGAACGCCGTCCCAGTGGCAGGGCGGGTTCGGCGGATACAGCGAGCGGTTCGCGTCGCGCGAAGGGCAGTTCATCGCCGCGAATAGCCTGGCGGCGCTGGGAAACGCGACGTTGAAATACGAAGTCCGGTACGACCAGTGCCGGTGCGGCGGATTTGGCGCGCGGACGCGGCATGCGATCCTGCGGAATTTTCTGACGTATAACGAGACGGAGCGCGAGCTACGGCCACAGTGGGCGTTGTATGGCGGCGCGTTCGCCGGCGGGGTGATTTCGACGGCGTGGAAGCCGCATCCGCGAAACCTGTGGGCGAATGGGGGATTCGCCGTTCTGGGGCAGGCCGGCTACGGATCGCTGCTGAATTTTTTCATCGAATTCGCAGGCGACATCAACCGCAAGCTGGGCGCGAAGAGTAGAAATCAGGAATCGGGAGCCAAAGGGCCGTGAAAGCCGGTTTCGAGACTTTCCGCGACTGATTCACGCTTCGCGCGGCTTACCGACGAGTTGGAAGACGACAGCTCCCAGGGTCAGCAGCGACATCAAGCAGATAATTCCCAGGGAGATCACGCAATACACGCACCAGACGCCGAGAACGTCCTTCTCGATGTGGGCGAGATAGAGCGAGAAGCCGAGGCCGGCGAAGGCGAAGAAGACCAGGACGCCATAGGAACGGCGGAAGGCCAGAACGGCCATGAGGATGTATCCCAGGATGCCGAGGACGGCGACGGGAATCTGAAAATGCAGGGGCCAGTCGGAGGCATGATTGGGCAGCATGGCGTAAGGGCTGTGATTGACGACGCCGCAATCCCAGTGGGCGTTGATGTCGCAGGGCGCGTCGCCGTACTCGCGGTAGTGTTCGCGGAGAGCGAGAGAAGAAACGATGATGCCGAAGAGGGCAAGAATCAACAGAGCGTATTTCATGAGTGTTCCTATGATGCCCAGATGGGGCTGAAGCCCCGTCCTATCTTGAGTCGGCTTTCGCAGCGCTAAAGCGCTGCGCCACCTAAAAAACCCGAAAGCAACGTGGCGTGCCTGGTTCAGAAGCGCTGCGCCACCCAAACACCTGGATCTGCCCCAGGCGCCAGCGGGTCCTGCGTTTCGGCGAGAATGCCTCGCTCGGTCGATGGTGGCTCAGCCCTTCTGGGTCAGGGCACCGGTTGCGTCCTTCATTACATCAGAAATCTGCCAGTCGTTGCCGTGATACCAACGGACAATTTTGCCGTCGGGTCCGATGACGGTGGTCGAAAGATTATGCGTGATCATGCCGCCCTCTGCCTTGTAAATCAGGCCGAAAAAGTCAGCCAGTTTGGGCAAGTCGGCAGCTCGTGCGGCGGCGAACTGCCAGCGCGTGAACAGCGAGGCCTCATGGGTGTGCGCGACCGAGAAGGCATAGGCGCGGAGCACCTTCGGCGTGTCGTGATCGGGATCGAAGCTCACGCTCAGCAGGCGCAGATTGCCCAGCGACGGGGTGGCGACGATCTGCTTGTACATCTCGTCGAAGTAGGCGCTCATGCGCGGGCAGAAATCAGGGAACGGACAGCGTGTGTAGATAAAAGTGATGACCAGAACCTTGCCGCGATACTGGCGGAGGGACACGCGCTTGCCATCCTGATTCAGGAAGAAAAAGTCGGGTACGACGTCGCCGGGCTGCGGAATCCGCTGCACGCCCGCCGGAGTGGGTGGAGGCGTTTTGGAGTGCTCCGTGACTTTGACGTTTTCGAGCCAATAGTCCATGGCGGCGCTGTCGGCGGGTTTGACGACTACCACGTCGGCTGAGATCGTGTCTCCGGCGGAAAGCTGATTCAGCACGGACGGCGGCTTGACTTTGTATTCCATGGCCATCGCACCCATGAAACCAGGGACCGCGTTGCCGTCGATCACCACGGATTGATCCTGGATCTCGACAGAGACGACGCGTCCGGTGAAGGCATAGCGCTTGGGCGGGGCGGGAGCGGAACGCTCGCAGGCCGGAAGAATGAGAAGCAGAAGGGTCAGAAAGAGAATGCGATGATTGTCCACTTCCCTACTCTAACGCGGCAGGAGGCGGGACGCCACGTTGAACCCCCGTTACACCTTGGTCGCGGTGATCATGCAGTAGGTCATCGGTCCCAGCGGGTCGCTCACGAAAGGCAATAACAGCGGCGCGAGAAGGTTGTTCCAGCGGGCGCGGGTCATGGCGCGATCGCCGAGTAGCACATCGGTGACGAGGAACTTCACAGTGACCCAGGGAACGTGAGCGACAGAAGGCGCCACACGCCGTTGCAGATGCTCCACCTTGATTCCGGTGAAGCCGAGCTGCTCCAGACGGGCGGTGAATAAGGGGATCTGTCCCAGCTCTTCGATGACCCAGCACTCGCACAGCTTGCGGTAGATGCGCTGCTGCAATCCGGTGAGGGGGCGATCGCCGGCGAGAAATCCATCGGCGACAAGCAAACGGCCGCCGGGTCGCAGCAAGCGCTGCATCTGCTGGAGCAGAGCGGCCTTGTCCGCGCGGCGGGCGTGGCAACTGCTCTCGAGCGCGTAGACGCCGTCGAAGGTCGAGCCCGGCAGAAGAGCCGAATCCTCGTAGTCAGCCTCGACGACGCGAACGCGCTCGGCGCAACCGGCGGCCCGGTTCAGGGCCCGGGCTTGCTCGACCTGCCACGGAACGCGCGTCACGCCGCAGAGCGTCGCATTCGGGAGGCGGCGAGCAAAGCTGCGCAGCGTGGCGCCGAGTCCGCAGCCCAGATCAAGCAGCTGGGGCCGGGCGATATCATCAACCCGAAGGCGGGCCAGGACTTCTGCATTCATCTGTTCCAGCATAGCTTCGCGATTGAGCGGATTGGCGCCGATGCGGTAGTAGCCGAAATGCATATTGAATTCGCGGCTCCACCTGGCATAGTCGGGTCCGGCTTCGCTGTAGTACTGCTCCAGACCAACCGGCGAAGAGACAGGATCAACCTCCGCCGGAATCGACTCCACACCGATCGCCGCATTGGATGTAGTCACGCCACCCCTCGCTTTCTTAATCTTCAGTATAAACAGAAATAACTGAACAGTCAAGCACAAAAGACAATCGAGGGCGACCGCGCTTCGCGTCCTACCCCGGGCGTGTTGTGAGGGCGGGGTTTTTGTGAAATCCTCGGGGGCTGCACAGGACCGAGAGGGCAACTCTTGCCGTCCAGGTTTCAGCAGGGGCGAGGAATGCGATGGCGTGCGATCCGGAAGTGTTGAAGCATGTTCCACTGTTTGCGTTACTGGATGCGGAGGAGACCGCGGTGCTGGCGGAGCAGGTGCGGCTGCGAAAGTTTGCGCCGCGCCAGCGGATTTACAAGATCGGAGACGCGGGTGGACGCGCCTACGTGGTGGTCTCGGGGCGAGTGCGGGTCTCGACGGTCGATCAGGACGAACAGGAAGTCGTGATCGATGAACCGTCGCACGGCGAATTCTTTGGATTCGCGTCGATGCTGGAGCAGACGGTGCACCAGAGCGAAGCGACAGCGATCGACGAATCCGTCTGTATCGAAGTCGACCGGGAAGATATCGGGGTCCTGCTGCAGCGCAAACCGCTGGCCGGGATGGATATGTTGACGGTTCTGGGCCGGCAGTTTCACGGCTCGCAGCAGTTGGTGCGACTGCGGGCCGGCCGCCATCCCAATGAGGTCATCGAGAAGGATGCTACCTTTGGCGAGCGCGTAGCCGATACCGTCGCCGGATTCGGCGGCTCATGGACGTTTATTCTCAGCTTCACCGTCGCCCTTACGATCTATCTGGCCTTCGACAAGGCGCTGGGCGGGAAGGCGTGGGACCCGTATCCATATATCTTGCTGAACCTGTTTTTGTCGATGCTGGCGGCGATCCAGGCGCCGATCATCATGATGAGTCAGAACCGGCAGGACACGAAAGACCGGCTGCGCGGCGAACTGGATTACGACGTGAACCGCCGGGCTGCGGCCGAGATTCAAGGCTTGGCACGCAAACTGAACGTGCTCGGCGAAAAGATCGGGGACGTAGAAGAAATGGTGAGGGAAAGACTCTCGTAAGAATGGCGCGGGGTTGCAAATTCTTTCACTCTAGATAGGGCATCCTGCCTCGGATATACTCGGCCTCCTTCCCTGGGGCCGGAGTTCGTCTCATGAGGAAAAGCTGTTTATGAATTTAGCTTGCTGTGTCTTGCCCAGAGTTGCAAATCTCCTGAAGAACATTCGAACTTGCCTGGCGTCGCGAGAGACTCAGTGCTTACTGGCTGCGTCGACAATAACGGTGATTTTCCTGGGAGCAACAAGCAGCGCCCAATCCTACGGTTTCGGCGTGGGTGCTTTTAGCGTTGCACCGGCGCCCCAAGCAGTCGTCTCTGCCGACTTCAACGGGGACGGCCGGCCGGATCTTGCCATCGCAGACAACAGCGGAATATCGGTTCTGCTGGGTGGGTCATTCTCCAGCCGCAAGGACTACTCTACGGGCGAGTTTACGCCCGCAGCTCTGGCGGTCGGAGACGTAAATGGCGATGGCAAAGTCGATTTGATTATGGCCCCTGGCGCGAGTGCGCCGACTCAACTTTGGGTACTTCTCGGCAATGGAGACGGCACTTTCCAGCCCATGGAGACCCTGAAGTTGACTACCTTTGGCCCGTTCGGGATTACGGGGATTGCGGTCGGGGATTTCAACAAGGACGGCCATCAGGACCTCGCCTTGGCAACAGCAGATAACAGAAACAACCCGATCGTCGCGATCCTGCTTGGCAACGGCAACGGTACCTTCCAGGCGGCGGTGACGTACCCGACGGCTGCATCCAGTTCCGTCATCACCGGGGATTTCAACGGCGATGGCAAACTCGACCTGGCAGTCAGCGCTCCCGGGGCCATCTCGCTTCTGTTGGGGAATGGCGATGGCACATTCCGGGCATATCTACAGGCGTCCTTTCAAAACGGCGCATCCAAGGCGATCGCCGCTGCCGACTTTAATCATGACGGAAAACTCGACCTCGTCGTCCCCTCGGGAAATGGCGGCTACCGTTACGGCGTATCTGTGCTGCCAGGAAACGGGGACGGCACGTTCGGAGAGGCCGTTTTTTACCCAGCGTTGCCCACAGATACCTTTCCCAGCGCGGTTGCCGTAGGCGACTTCAATGGCGACGGAAATCCGGACGTGGCCATGGCCAACTACGATGGAGACGACGTGACGGTTTTTCTGGGCGCGGGGGACGGCACTCTGAAGAGCGCGGCCGACTATCCCGGGAGCATCAATCCAACTGGTCTGGTTCAGCGTGACGTTCAAACCCACAACCTCCGGCTCGCAAAAGGGAGGTCTAGCCGTCGTCGACAGCTCAACAACGAAGGCGCAGATGATCAGTCTGACAGGTAGCGGGTTGAAATAGGATCGACACCCGAAGTGCGTCAGGAGATTCGGGAGGAAGAGACGATGAAAGCTGGCATGGTGCTGATCGGAGTCGTGGTCGGGTTGGGAATGTTGGTCGCACAGGAGCAGGCGAAGCGCGCGTCCATGACCTTCAAGCTGGATTGTCCGGGCGGGGATTGTCCCTTGCTGAAGGGCGCACCCCAAACCTCGGGCATGCGCGGGGGATCGGTCAAGCTGAAGCCGGGCGAGAGTGTGGGATGGCACTCGACCGGAGCGAATGAAGAAGCGCTGGTAATTCTTCATGGAAGTGGAGCGGCGAATATCGAAGGGCAGAAAGATATTCCGCTAAGCGAGAACATGCTGGCCTATATTCCTCCTGCGACTCGGCACAATGTGACCAATACCGGCTCGGCGATGCTGGAATATGTATGGGTAGTCTCGCCGGTGCGGGCGGCGGGTCGGTAGGGTTCGACGCCGAGCCCGAGGCGAGCCGTCGCCAGCAAACTTCTAATTCACGTCCTCGTCGCCCGCCGAGCCTCCGCCGGTCAGATTCTTCCTCGAATTCCTCCTGTCTCAGTAGTGGAAGCGGTAGCGAATGCCGACGTAAATTTCCCGCGGGTTGTTCCAGTGAAACCCGCCAAAGGTAACGCTATTATCGAGCTCGACGCGGCGGTTGGCGACGTTGAGCGCGGTCAGTGAAGCCGAGAAATTCTCGGTGAACTGTTTGCCCAGACTGAGATCGAAAGTGGTGTGAGACGGCAGGTAGTCGCCGGGATAGGGCTGGTCGGGAAATCCGTTGGAAAAGCCCGAGCCGTAGTAGACGTTGGTGGAAGCGTAAGCACGCCAGGGGAGGGTGACGTCGCCTCCGACGTTGAGCGTGTTGCGCTGGTCGTGATCGAGCGGCGAGAGCTCGGGAAAGACCGTGAAATCGGTGAGGCCGCCAGTTATTGTGCCGCTTCCTTCGGCGATCTGATTTGAGTAGGCGAGATGAAGACCCGCGCGATGCGCGATCCGCGGAGAGCGAAGGGTCAATTCCCAGCCGCGAATGACCGCCTCGGATACGGTTAAGGGAAAGAAGATGCTCGAGTCGCCAATGTTATTGTGATCGAGGAAATTGGTCGCAAGGGTCTTGAAATTGTCGGCGTCGAGGACCCAGCCGCGAAAAGGAATGCTCACCCCGAACTGATGCTCCTCGTCGCGCTCGCCGCGAAGCGCGACGAATCCGAGCCCCTGTTGTCCGGTGTAATTGATCAGCGCCGGACCGGAGACAGTCTCCAGCGGCGGAGCCTGGTAATAATGGCCATAGAAGGCGCGGAAGGTCCAGCGCAGGCGAGGAACCGTGACGGTCGCTCCGAAGCGCGGGCTGACCGCGGTTTCGTCGACGGGAGGAGTCGCCGAGGCGGACGAGAAACTACCCTCAGCGAAACGGGTAGGGCGGATGCCGGCCGTCAGGGTCAAGAAAGAAACAGGAGTGAACTTCTCGTCAATGAAGAAGGTCTCCTGATTGGCGGTGGGATGCTCGGAATCGGTGATGGGGAGATTCCCGCTGCCGTCATTGAAAATCGCGCCGAAAAGCTGATTGTCCTGCTGGTAGAAGCTGAAGAATCCGGCCTGCAGGTTGCTGTGCGCGAAATCTGCGGAAAAGCTCGCCTGTGCTCCGGCGTAAGTGGAGCCGCGGTTCTCGGTCGTGGCAACCGGGGTGTCGTCGAGCGAACTGGCGTAATCGCCGGCGTTGTAGTGATAGAAGGGGGAGATCGTGGTCATCAGATGCGAGTTGAAGCTATGCACCCAGGACGAGACGATGCCGACATCGCTTTCGCGCTGGCCGTCACGAAGGCCGATGCTCGGATACTGCGGGGTGAAGTCGTTCTCCGGAATGGAGCCATTCTCGATGTCGTTGGGATTCGGGTCGTAAGGAATCTGGAAGTAGTCCTTGCGAAGGGTCGTCACCAGCCGGAGCTGATTGGAGGAGTCCACGTTGAAGATCAGCGATCCAAAGCCCCCATAGCCGTTCTCGGCGTCATGAACGATCTGGGGCACGGGCGGCTGCAGGCCGAGGTTGCTGCGGTTCCCGTTGACACTCGCGTAATAGGCGAAGCGCTCGGTATGACTGCCAAAACTCAGATCGTCGTCGGTCTGATAGAAATTTCCTGCGGTCATGACCAGTTCGCCCTCGTTGTTGCGCTCGAAGCCGGTGCGAGGCACGACGTTGAAGACGCCGTAAGTGCGGTCTCCGTACTCGGCACCGTAGCTGCCGCGATTAGCTTCGAGATAATCGATGTCGTTGGGATCGAACTGGGGGCCGACATTGACGGCGATGGCGGTGTTGATGACCGGCACACCGTCGAGAAGCCACATCGTCTGATGACCTCCGCGGATGTGGAGCATGTCATGCGTGAAGTAGGCCCCGGGAACGAAATCGGTGATCATGGCGAGGCTGTTGGTGCGCGCAGCGCCGGGCGTGCGTTCAATCTGTGCGCGATCGATCATCGTGATCGGGGTTGCGGTGTCAGTGGGCACCACGACCGCTGAACTGGAAACGGTGACTTTTTCCTTGGTGGTGGCCACCGCCAGCTGGTAGTGCAGCACCGGCTGGGTGCCTGATTCGACGATGACCTTCTGCGCGGTCTGCTCGAAGCCCGGACTGGCGACGCTTACCGTGTATTCGCCCAGCGGGACGGCGATGAATTGGAATTCGCCGTTGCTGTCGGTGTTGGCAGTCTTGCTCCAGTCCGAAGAAGTGGATTGCAGCATGACCATGGCGCCCGGCACGGGTCGGTGCTGTGGATCGTGGACGATGCCGCGAACCGAGCCGAAAACCGTGGCGAAGGCGCTCGCGGCGAGAAGCAGTACAGCGACAACCATTCCCACATCGCGTTTCATGAAGAATTCCTCGGCGCCGCAATCCCCCGCGCGGAGACAGCAAGGGACGGCGCTGCTCGTCATCAGTCAAATACTCCAGCTGGTAGGGAGCGGGTCAGCAGGCAGGAGGAGCGCGAGTGGATTGCGAGGAGGAGACTTGGGCTGCCGGGCAAACGATACGCGCCTCGGCGACTGCGGCTTCTATGATGCGGACAACGTAAGGCCTGGCGCAAGGAAGCGGATGCGCCCACTGCGTCGTGGCCACGGCGCGGGCTCCGCGATTGCAGCAGCAACTGCTGTCGTAAACCGCAGGCCGGTCCGATTCGGTGGCGGCCAGCATCGACTGACGGCAGTGATGAGCCTTGCGAAGACAACAGGCCGGCACCGGCGCAGGGGTCGCGGCCAGCGCAAGCGGAAGGAAAGTTCCGACGAGCGCAAACAGCAAAAGAAGCCTGGCTGTCAGCCGCTGCATGATTTCGGGAACGACAGAACCCAAGTGAAGCGAGGATAGAACAGAGTTGGGAGCGGAAGCAAGCGGGTGGGGCACGATGCCATTCGGCTCTTGTGAAGAAGCGAGCGGAGCGGGACCTCGTTTTGGGGCCTCCGGGCAGGAAAAGCGACTGACAGGTCGCGTTGTCCGAAATGGTGTGTGGCCGATCTTCAGGGACGCGATAGAGTCGAGGTCTCTTGCCCATTTCGGAACGTTTTCCACCACAATCTTTGTGATTCGCCTTTTCTTCGCTTTCATTCCTCTGTATAATCCGGCCAGACTTAGAAAGCACTCATGAAGGGATCACTCGTGCAACCGCGCTCACCTCAGGGGCTAAGGCCCCCGGATAGGGAAGCGGCCGAGGCGGCACGGCTGAAGTCGTGCCCTTCCCTGTGCGATTCGTGAGAGATTTCGATGATTCCGACCGTACTTATCCAAGGAGCCACTATGGCCGACGAACGGGGCAAGGCGATTGATCTGGCGGTATCTCAAATTGAAAAGCAATTCGGCAAGGGATCGATCATGCGGCTGGGGTCGAAGGAGGCGATCGTCCCGATTTCGGTGATCTCGACGGGATCGATCTCGTTCGACTCGGCACTGGGCGTGGGCGGATTCCCCCGCGGGCGCGTCGTGGAAGTCTTCGGGCCGGAGTCTTCAGGCAAGACGACGATCACGCTGCAAGTGATCGCCGAGGCGCAGAAAACCGGCGGGATGGCTGCTTTCGTCGACGCCGAGCACGCGCTCGATCCCGGCTATGCCAAGAAGCTGGGCGTGGATGTTGACAACCTGCTGGTCTCGCAGCCCGACTACGGCGAGCAGGCGCTGGAAATTACCGAAGCGCTGGTGCGCTCAAACGCGATCGACGTGCTGGTAGTCGATTCGGTGGCGGCGCTGGTGCCCAAGGCCGAGCTCGACGGCGAGATGGGCGACAGCCACATGGGATTGCAGGCGCGGCTGATGTCGCAGGCGCTGCGCAAGCTCACCGGCACGGTTTCGAAGTCGCGGACATGCCTGATCTTCATCAACCAGATTCGCGAGAAGATCGGCGTGATGTTCGGCAATCCGGAGACGACCACCGGCGGACGGGCGCTGAAGTTTTATTCGTCGGTGCGGGTCGACATCCGGCGTATCGCGGCCATCAAGGAAGGCGACATGGTCACCGGATCGCGGACGAAGGTCAAAGTCGTGAAGAACAAGGTGGCAGCGCCATTCCGCGAGGCGGAGTTCGACATCCTTTATGGCGAAGGCATTTCGCGGGAAGGCGACCTGCTCGATCTGGCGGTGAACAACAACATTGTCGAGAAGTCCGGATCGTGGTTCAGTTACAAGGGCGAGCGCATCGGCCAGGGACGCGAGAACGCCCGCCAGTTCCTCAAGGACAACAAGGACATCATGGCGAAGCTCGATGTTGAAGTGCGCAAGGGGATCGGACTCATGGGCGCACCGGCCGCACCCGCGGCCGCAGCCGCTGCGGGAGCCAAGGTCGCGACCATGCCCGAGGCGGTGAAGGCTCCGATCGTGGCGGCGAGACGATAAGTTCGGGAACAAAGAGGCCCTCCCTGACGAAGCAGGATGCGGAAGCTTATTGAGGTTGTCATCCCGAAGAACGCGAGGGACCTGGGTTTTGCTGGCAACATCACAAGTGTCCGTCTGCTAAACCGAGATCCCTCACTCCGCTCGGGATGACAAGGCAAAGAAACGAGACCAATGTGCGCGAGGAGAGACGATACTTCGTCTACATCACGACCAATCCCTCGCGAACGCTCTATACCGGACTCCCAAACAACATCCGCCGCCGAGTGCGCGAACACAAAGTGAAACTCACTCCGGGATTTGCGGCGAAATACAACATCACCAGGTTGGTATATTACGAATCTTTTGGGGATGTGCGGAACGCGATCGAGCGCGAGAAACAGATCAAGGCTTGGACGCGGGCCAAGCGAGTGGCACTCATCGAATCTGTGAATCCGAAGTGGGATGACCTTTCCCGCGAGTGGGATCAGCCACAGACTTTCCGGTTCGTACCACAGGTGGTCCTGTCGACGATCGAATAGCCGCTCAAACCTAGGTCCCTCGCTGCGCTCGGGATGACAACATAAACCCAGGTTCCTCGGTTTGTTCGGGGATGACGGCATGAGCCTACCTCCGCTCGGGATGACAAGGCTCGAATAAGGCACCCTCCAATTGCCATCCCTGCTCCTGCCCGCATAGAATCGTCTTGCTCCGCGATGAGCATTTCCTGCTGACGCGGCTCCTGCGAGGACGATTGAATAAAGGTGTCGCCATTTATCCCGGTTCCTTCGACCCGCCCACCAACGGGCACCTCGACCTGATCGAGCGGGGCAGCAAGATTTTCGAGGAACTGGTCGTCGCCATCCTGCGCAACTCGGAGAAGAGCCCGATGTTCAGCGTACCGGAGCGGCGGGAGATGCTGCGGGAGCTGACGGCGGAGCTGAAGAATGTCCGGATCGACACCTTCGATGGATTGATGGTGGAGTACGCGAAGTCGATTGAGGCGACCTGCGTGCTGCGCGGAATCCGGGCCATCAGCGATTACGAATACGAGCTGCAGATGGCGCTGATGAACCGCAAACTCGAGCCCACGCTGGAAACCGTCTTCATGATGCCTGCCGACAAGTACTCGTACGTCAGCTCAAGACTGGTGCGGGAAGTCGCGCAGGCCGGTGGTCCGGTGAGAGGGCTCGTGCCGGAGATTGTCGAGCAGAAACTCAGGGAGAAGCTCGATCCGGCTTATAAATTGGAGCAACCAGGCTTGGTGGAAGTTCCAAGGAGAAGGAAGAGGAAGGCATGACCACGGCAACCACGGAAGCATTGAGACTGACCGACCGGATTAACCGCATCGAGCCCTCGGCCACGATGGCAGTGGTGGCGGAGGCCGATAAGCTGCGCTCGCAGGGAATCGATGTTGTCGATTTCGGCGCAGGCGAGCCGCACTTCGCCACACCCCAGCACATCAAGGGCGCCGCCATTGCGGCGATTGAGGGGAATTTCACAAAATACACCGCCGTAGCCGGCACGGCGGAACTGCGCGATGCAATTGCGCATCGGCACAACGTCGATTTCGACTCCGACTACCGCCGCGAAGAGGTGATTGCCTCCGTCGGCGGCAAGCACGCGCTGTTCAACGCGATTCAGGTCCTGGTCGATCATGACGATGAAGTCATCCTGCCGGTGCCCTACTGGGTCTCGTTCAAAGACATCGTGCGTTACGCGGGCGGCAACTGCGTTCTTCTGGAGGCCGATGAAGCCCAGGGATTCCGCGTCACGGCGGACATGGTGGCGCGGCTGGTGACCTCTCGAACCAAGGCCATCATTCTGAATTCGCCATCGAACCCGTCGGGGGCGGTGATGAGTGCAGATGACATGACGGAGGTCATCCGCCTCGCGCATCAGCGTGGGATCTGGGTGCTCTCCGACGAGTGCTATGTCTACCTGAATTACACGGGCCGGAGTTTCTCGGTCGGATCGCTGCGCGAATATAAGGAGCGGTTCGTGGTGCTGGGCTCGCTCTCGAAAACGTACGCGATGACCGGATGGCGCCTGGGATACGCGATGGCGCCGGCGGCTGTCACGAGCGCGATGGCGAAGCTGCAAAGCCAGTCGACGTCGAATCCGACCTCGATCGTGCAGAAGGCTGCCGTGGCAGCGCTGAAGGGACCACAGGAGTGCGTGGCCGAGATGCGGAAGGAGTACATCGAGCTTCGCGATCATGTGGTGCGCGGGCTGCGCGCGATCCCGGGCATCACCTGCACGCTGCCGGAAGGCGCGTTCTATGCCTACCCGAACATTTCGGCGTTCCTCGGGCGAGGCGGGCTGAAGTCGGCATCGGACGTGGCCGGCAGGCTGCTGCGCGAAGCGCATGTGGCAACCGTTCCGGGCGAGGGCTTCGGCACGAGCGACCATATCCGCGTCTCGTATGCCACATCGAAGGCCGAGCTGGATCGCGGTCTCGAGCGCATGCGGAAATTTTTCGCGGCACTCTAGGGGCATTTTCGGCGTCCGCAGTTCCTTGGCGAGCCTCTGGGTTCGGCAAAGGCCGTTCCGTCCGCGAGCGGCCTTTTTGTTAGCGCAATCTTCGTATGGAAACTCTCTATCCATTGCTGATGGTCCCCGGGTTCGATCCCCGTCCGTGGGGCACGGAGGATCTGTCGCCGATTTATCCCAATCACAGATTCAATCAGAAGATCGGCGAGGCCTGGCTGACTGGGGACGACTGCAAAGTGGCGAATGGTCCGCTGGCAGGCAAGACCCTTGCAGAGTTGAGCGCCCAGTATCAGCGCGATCTGGTCGGCGAGGCGGCGCGCGACGCGAAACGGTTTCCCTTGCTGCTGAAGTTCCTGTTTCCGCACGAAAAGCTCTCGGTGCAGGTGCATCCGGACGATGACCAAGCTCTGCGCGTGGGCCAGCCCTGGGGCAAGACGGAGTGCTGGTATGTTGCGCATGCGAAGCCGGGATCGCAGGTTGGTCTTGGACTCAAGGCTGGGGTCACGGCTGCGCAGTTGGAAAAGGCCATTCACGAGAATCGTGCTGAAGAGTTACTGAACTGGGTTGACGTGCACGCCGGAGACCTGATCTACGTCGCGGGCGGGACGGTACACACATTGGGGCCGGGATCGATCATCGTCGAGACGCAGCAGCAGTCGGATATGACCTATCGCCTGTATGATTACGGTCGGCCGAGGGAGTTGCATCTGAAAGACGGCATGTTGGCGGTCAAAGAGAAGGCGAGATCGGGGAAGGTGCCGCGAGCGAAGGCGCTCGAAACCGGAAGCCAGGCCGGCAAGAAGGGCTACTCGCCTCTGGTGGCGGCGCCTTACTTTGCCGTGGAGAAGTTCGAACTGCAGGAGCCGCAGGCGCTGGCGACGCGGGACGAGTCTGGTAAGGCATCGGCGCAGATTCTGGTCGCGGTTGAAGGTTGCGGGGTCGTCGAGGCCGCGGGTGCCGAACCGGTGACGCTGGCGAAAGGAGATGCCGTGGTCGTTCCGGCGTGTTGCGATGAATTCGACGTAAAGCCGCAATGGACGCTGGAGTTCCTGCGGGCGTACGTGCCGGGGAAGCCATATCCCGAGCCGGAGACGAGACTATGAACATCAATTGGACATTTGCGATTTCAGATTGGTCGAGCGCGGCTGGCTGCTGTTTGTTGGGAAAGTAATGATGTGCGACCGGAAATCGACGATCGGCAATTTCGAACCAGACCTGTGATCAAACGTCCCGATTTCTATCCCGTGATTCTGGCCGGCGGCCGCGGCACTCGTTTTTGGCCGCTTAGCCGGAGACGGCGCGCCAAGCAACTGCTGGCACTGGACGGCACGCGGACGATGATCCAGCAGACGGTCGCGAGGCTGGCGCCGCTGGTCTCCACGAAGCGCTTCTGGATCATTACCAACGAGGACTTGCGGCCGGCGATTCTCAAGCAACTTCCGGCGCTGCCCGCGCCACAGGTACTGGCCGAACCGGTGGGCCGGAATACAGCTCCCGCGATCGGCCTGGCAGCCTTTCTGCTGCTGCGGCAGAATCCGGAAGCCGTCATCGGCATGTTTCCCTCCGATCACGTGATCGGAGATGAAAAACGGTATCGTGAGACTCTCGGCCGGGGCATCGAGTTGGCCGCTGCCGGGCCGAACATCGTAGTTCTCGGAATTCGCCCGACCCGCGCCGAAACCGGATATGGGTATATCGAGGCAGGGGCAGACGTCCGCGAAGGGGCGCAGCGGGTTCGACGCTTCACGGAAAAGCCGGATGCGAAGAAGGCGGCAGAGTTCGTCGCCGCCGGCAACTATTTCTGGAACAGCGGCATGTTTTTGTGGAGTGCTCGCACGCTGGCCGAGGCTCTACGGGAACATCTGCCCAAGACGGCGCCGCTTCTCGAAGAGATTGCAGCGGTATATGGCACGCGCCGTTTTGCGGCTACGTTTCGCCGAGTGTATCCCCGGTGCGAGAACATCAGCGTGGATTACGCGGTCCTCGAACCGCGTTCAGCGAAGGGAGAGAGCGGAAACATTTTTTGTTTGCCCGCGGATTTCGGCTGGAACGATCTGGGCTCGTGGACTGCCCTTCACGAGCATCACGCGGCCAGGTCGGGGCCGCCAGAACGGAATCTGGTCAAGGCGTCCGGGACATTTCTGCTGGATGCCCGGGGCAACTACATCCATGCTCCGGGGAAATTTGTGGCCGCCGTCGGCGTGAGTGACCTCGTGGTCGTGGAAACCGACGATGCCCTACTGATCACAACGCGGCAACAGGCGCAGGATGTGGGCAAGATTGTGAAGCATCTCGACGAGAAGAAGTTGCACAAGCTGACCTGAACTGAAGAATGGCACAGGAAATCAAATTTGGAACGGACGGCTGGCGTGGAGTCATCGCCGATGACTTCACTTTTGAGAACGTGCGGCGGGTTGCCGCCGCGATCGCGTCTTACGTGCTGAAATACGAACAGCCGCAGCGCGGATTGATCATCGGCTACGACACGCGGTTTGCCTCGAATTCCGCGGCGAGGATCGCCGCCGAAACCATTGCCGCGGCGGGCATCCCCGTAAAGTTGACGGATGATTACGCGCCGACTCCCGCGGTTTCTTTCGCGGTGAAGACTCATGGCGCGGCGGGCGGCGTAATGATCACGTCCAGCCATAACCCGTGGAACTGGAATGGGGTGAAATTCAAGGGAAACTTTGGCGGCTCGGCAACGCCCGCCATCATGAAGAAGATCGAAGAAGAGATGGCGGGCAACGCCTCTCCGAAGGGAGCTAAGGCGGCGATCGAAGAAATCGATCTGAAGAAGCCGTATGTTGCCGCCATTTCCGCTTTTGCGGATCTCGATCTGATCGCCAGAGCGAAACTGAGATTCGCGGTCGATGTCATGTATGGCTCGGGGCGCGGGATTCTGACGGGAATTTTTGCGGAGCGGGGCATCGAGCACGTCGCCATCCGCCAGGAACTCAACCCGCTGTTTCCCGGAATCAATCCCGAGCCGATCGAACCGCATGTGGCGATGCTGCAGCAGACGGTCGTGCGAGAGAAGTGCGACGCCGGCCTGGCCACCGACGGCGACGCCGACCGCGTGGGAGCAGTCGCCGAAGACGGCTCGTTCGTCGATTCCCACAAGATCATTTGCGTATTGCTGCGCTGGCTGCTCGAGCGCAAGCAGTGGGCGGGCGATGTCGTGCGCGCCTTCAACACGACGCGCATGATCGACCGCATCGCGGCGAAGCACGGCCGGAAGGTGCACGAGACTTCGATCGGGTTTAAATATGTCGCCGACCTGATGATGGACCACGAGATCCTGATTGGCGGCGAGGAATCGGGCGGAATCGGGTATTCCCGTTTTCTACCCGAGCGCGACGGCTCCTTGAACTGCCTGCTGCTGGCCAATGCCATGGCGCAGGAAGGCAAGCCGCTTGGGCAACTCGTTGAGGACCTTCAGCGCGAATTCGGACGGCACTATTACGGTCGGCGCGATCTGCACATTCCCGAAGAGATCAAGAGAAGCGCGATCGAACGGGCTCGCGCCCGGCAGACGCAAGAGCTCGGACGGTTCCGCATCTCGAGCAAGGAACACCTCGATGGCGTGAAGTTCTTTCTGGATGCTCCGACGAATGGTAATGGAGCGGAAGCCTGGGTGCTATTTCGTTCGTCGGGAACCGAGTCCTTGATGCGCCTTTACACTGAAGCCTCATCACCCGATCTGGTGGCGGAACTCCTTAGCGTGGGCGAGACTTTCGTGAGGACGGCCGGGTAGCTCGAAAGATCACGATCTGCCTTCGTTTCCGCTGATCGAATGCGCACAAGAGTGCGATACTTCTAAGATAGACACTCTAAAACCGTCGGACATGGCAGACCCTCTCATCCCGGTGCCGGACGATTCCCCGGAAGCCCGCCGCTATAACCGCATTCGGCGGTGGCTGGGCATTGCCGATTTCCTGGTCGGCTTTGTTTTCCTGGTCGTCCTGCTGATCACGGGCTGGTCCGGATGGTTGCGCGACCTCGCATATCGCATGGGACTCCAGAATTATTCCTTGTCCGTTTTTATGTACCTGTTGCTCTTGCTGGCGTTGAGCAAGGCGCTGGGCATCAGCCTTGATTACTACGGGTTCCGGCTGGAGCGCCGCTACAAGCTTTCGACGCAGCGGTTCCGGGGCTGGGCCTGGGATGAGGTCAAGAGCTTCCTGGTTGGACTGGTGCTGGGGACGGTCGTGGTGGAGTTGCTGTATTTCACGATCCGCCAATCGCCGCAGCATTGGTGGCTTCTGGCCTGGGTGCTGTTCATGGTGTTGTTCATCGTGATGGCGCAGCTGGCTCCGGTCGTGCTGTTTCCCATCTTCTACAAGTTCGAACCGCTGGATAATGAGGATTTACGACGACGCCTGGTGGTGCTGAGCGAGCGCGCCGGAACCCGGGTGCGCGGCGTCTATCGCTGGCGGCTGTCGGAGAAGAGCAAGAAGGCGAATGCCGCCCTGACCGGGCTTGGAGCTACGCGCCGCATCATCCTTGCCGACACATTGCTCGACAATTACAGTGCGGAGGAAATCGAGGCGGTCCTGGCCCACGAACTCGGCCATCATGTGCATCGGCACATCCTGAAGAGCATTTTCGTGCAGGCGGGAATTACTCTATTCGGATTCTGGGCGGCCAACTGGGTGCTGCACTATGCGGTCGACCAGCACATGTTCGAGGAACTCTCCGACTTCGCCGACCTTCCCCTGCTGGCGCTGGTTTCGGTTGTGCTCTCGCTTCTCTTGATGCCCGCGCTGAATGCCTATTCGCGTTTCAACGAACGCCAGGCGGACCGCTATGCTTTCGAATCGATCGAGAGCGTCGAGCCGTTTATTTCCTCCATGAACAAGCTGGCTGATCAGAACCTGGCCGAGCGGACTCCGTCGAAGTGGGTGGAGTGGCTCTTTCACTCCCACCCCTCAATCACGCGACGGCTGGCCGCGGCCGAAGCCTGGGGACGCACGCAGCACGTGCCGCCGCACGTGTGAGTCTATGGCCTTGCGCGATTCAGCGTGTCTTCAGGATTCCGATGACTCGCTGCAGATCTTCTTCCGTATCGACGCCGACACTGTCATGCGGGGTTCCGGCCACATAAATCGGGATCCCGTTTTCCAGGAAGCGCAACTGCTCCAGCCGTTCGCTCTGCTCGAGCGATGACTCGGGAAGCTTCACGAAACGGTCGAGCGCAGACTTGCGATAGGCGTAAAACCCAAGATGCTTGAAGTATCGCGGCCGCAGCCCATCGCGGTCGAAGGGGATGGTAGCGCGCGAGAAATAGAGAGCGCGTCCGTCAAGATCAGTGACGACTTTGACGGCGTGCGGATTGGCAATATCGACTTCGGCTGCAGGCGTTTTCAGCGTGCCGACTTCGGCCTCCGGATTCTGCATTACCTCGAGTAAAGCCGCGACGTGATCCGGGCGAGTCAGCGGCTCGTCGCCCTGGACGTTGACGTAAACGTCCGCCGCCTCGCGATCCGAGATTTCGTGGACGCGCTCGGTGCCGCTGCGGTGCGCCGCAGAGGTCATCTGCGCTTTCCACCCGTGCTGGCGGCAGACTTCCAGAATTTCCTCGGAGTCGGTCGCGATGATGACGTCATTCAGCAGGGGCGAGGAGCGCACGGCTTCATAGACGATACCGACCAGCGGCTTGCCGCTGATTTCGCGCAACATTTTGCGCGGCAGGCGCGTCGAGACTAGGCGAGCGGGAATGACGGCGATGGCCTTCATCGGCTTTCCCTTCATTTCGCTGGATGACAGCACGCGCTCGTACGGCTGCGATGGGGGAACCGATCTGGCGCGCCGTGAAGAAAGAGTCGGGCATGCAGGATCATGCGGCAGAGTATATCCGGTTCGACGGCGGTGGTTTGACCTATTTCGCCGGTGCTCTTAAAATCGATGATTGGACGTAACGCTCCGACGGGGCTCGTTGCTTCCAGGCAGCGAAAGTGCAGGTTTCGTGCGGACGTCGAAGTTCCTTTCGCAGATTTTCCCCGATTTGCAGCGCGTGGCGGTGTAGCTCAGGTGGTTAGAGCGACGGTCTCATAATCCGTAGGTCGTTGGTTCGAGTCCAACCGCCGCCACCAGAATTCGATCCTCTCTTCATCGTGTCTCCCGGGCGAGTTCACCTCCTTCGACCTCGTGACGGGCAAGACAACTCGCAGGCAGATTCTCGTCTGGCCCGACCCCGGCACTCCTGTTTCGCGATTAGATACCGCGTAGCCTCCCGGGCGGCAGCGGCGATGGTATCTTTAGGGAGAACCCGGCCGCACATCCGACTTGAAAGTCCCGGATTCTATCGGGATCACATTCATGGATCGTCTCCAGCATCTCTTCGAGCAACACTTCCACGTCCCAGTCGAGAAGGTTCAGCCCCTGCAGGGAGAGCTGAGCGGTTCGGGGCGCAGGATCATCCGGCTAAGCGGAGGAGGGCACAAGGCCATCGGAGTGCTCTATGACGTGCGCGAAGAGAATGCGGCCTTTCTGGAATTCTCACGGCATTTTCGGAAACACGGCTTGCCCGTACCCGAGATTTACGGAGAGGAGCTGGCCCACGGCGCCTACCTCGAAGAGGATCTCGGCGACGTCACTCTTTTTGAGTTCTTGTCGGAGCGCCGCAGCGGGGCCAACATTTCGCCAGAGGCGGTGGAAGCCTATCGAAAGGCGATTGTCACCCTGCCGCGCTTCCAGATTGAAGCAAGCCGCGACCTCAACTACAAGGTCTGCTATCCGCGAGGCAGTTTCGACCGCCAGTCGATCGCGTGGGACCTGAACTATTTCAAATATTACTTTCTGCGCCTGGCCGGAATTCCCTTTAATGAGCAGGCGCTGGAAGACGATTTCAGCCGCCTGACGAAATTCCTGCTGAGCGCCGGCCGCGATTACTTTCTCTATCGCGATTTCCAGTCGCGCAACATCATGCTGCGCGATGGCCAGCCGTACTTTCTCGACTACCAGGGCGGACGAAAAGGGGCGCTGCAATATGACGTGGCTTCTCTGCTGTACGACGCCAAGGCCGATCTGCCACCCGAATTGCGCCAGGAACTGCTGGATCATTATCTCGGCGCGCTGCACGGATTCATCGACCTGAAGCGCGATGCCTTCATGCAGCATTACTACGCGTACGTTTACATCCGCATCATGCAGGCGCTGGGAGCCTACGGGTTCCGCGGATTCTACGAGCGCAAGGCGCATTTCCTGCAGAGCGTTCCGTATGCGCTGAAGAACCTTCGCTGGCTGCTGCACAACATTGCTCTTCCCATCGCGCTGCCGGCGCTGCGGGACGCCTTTCACGGCATGCTGGCTTCCGAGAAGCTGCAAGGGCTGGCGTCGGAAGCCGACAACCTTGTCGTGCGCATCTTCAGCTTCTCGTTTCATCGCGGTCTGCCGACGGATGAAAGCGGCAACGGGGGCGGATTCATGTTCGATGGCCGCAGCCTGCCGAATCCGGGACGCGAAGACCGGTTCAAGGCGCTGACCGGCAGAGATGCTCCGGTCATCGATTACCTGAACCAGCAGGAGAGCGTGCACCAGTTCCTGGCCAGCGTGATGTCGCTGGTGGATGCCAGCGTGAGCAGCTACCAACAGCGGGGATTCAAAAACCTGATGGTCTCGTTTGGATGCACCGGCGGGCAGCACCGCTCCGTGTACCTGGCCGAGCAACTCGCCAAGCATTTGCGCGGGAGAGGCGGCGTGGAGGTCGTGCTGCGTCATCGTGAACTGGAGAGGATGGAGTCGGCAGCGAGCGCGGCCAAAGCTGTGCCGGAGAATGTCGCGCGATGAAGGCGATGATTCTTGCGGCCGGCCTGGGCACGCGGCTGCGGCCTCTCACCGATAACCGTCCCAAGGCACTGGTTGAAGTCGGCGGCCGCACGCTGCTGGAGATTACACTTACCCGGCTTCGTGCATTCGGAGTAAGCGAAGCGATCGTGAACGTTCATCACTTCGCGCCGATGGTGATCGAGTACCTGCAATCTCAGCAGAAGTTCGGCATGCGGATTGAAATCTCGCGCGAAGAGGTTCTGCTCGACACTGGCGGCGGGTTGAAGAAAGCAGCGTGGTTCTTTCTTGAGGATGCGGCCTCCGCGGATGTGCCGTTCATTCTGCACAACGTCGACGTGATCAGCACAATCGATCTAGCGGCCATGCTGCGATGGCACAACGAGCATGGCGCGCTGGCAACGCTGGCGGTGCAAGACCGGCCGACATCGCGGTATCTCCTGTTCAACGATCGCGATCAGCTCTGCGGACGGCACAGCAGCAAGGAAGCAAAGGCGCGAACCACGCAGGACGGGAATGACGCAGAGGCCGCACAAATCTCCGGCTGCCTTCAGCCGAAAGCTCTTGCGTTTTCCGGAATCCATGTCATCTCTCGGCGCTTTCTGGCCATGATGACCGAGCAGGGCGCTTTCTCGATCATCGATGCCTATCTGCGGCTGGCCGGGCAGGGAGAAAGGATTCTCAGATTTCGAGCTGACGACTTCTACTGGCGCGACTTGGGCAAACCGGAAAACGTAGCGCAGGCAGCCGAGGACATCGAGCGGAAGTTAGTGCAGATCTGAATCCGCGACCGCAGGGAACAATCTACGTCGCTCGCGGCGAGAAGCGGCCGGGGACGCGCGAGATGCGCGAAATTCTGGCGAACCGCCGGCGAATCCGGTTTAGCGTGTACAATCGGTAACTCCGGCATGAACGACCATTCCAGGGACCAGGCATCTCCCCGCAAACTGATTATTGCCATCGACGGCCCGGCAGGAGCGGGCAAGAGCACGATCGCGTCGCGGCTGGCTCGGAAACTGGGCTACGTCAATCTCGAAAGCGGGGCGATGTACCGGGCACTGGCGCTGAAGGCGATCGAGAACGACGTTTCGTTTGATGAGGAAGCCGCACTCCTCAAATTGACCAAGGGCCTGCGAATTCAACTCGAGCCCACTCTTGGAGGGAACCGCACGTTGCTCGACGGCCGCGATGTCTCGGCGCGCATTCGCGAGAAAGATGTGACTGAGGCTGCGTCGCGGGTCTCGGTTCATCCCGCGGTGCGCGCCTGGATGGTGGCGCATCAGCGGGAGATGGGCGCGGGCGGAGGCGTCGTCATGGAGGGCCGCGACATTGGAACCAAGGTCTTTCCCGACGCCGACGTAAAAATTTTTCTCGATGCCGATCCGGTGGTCCGCGAGCAGCGGCGCATGGCGCAGCAGCACATCAAGGGCGATCTGGCGGCGGGGGTGGCGGCCGATCTGCGCGAACGCGACCGCCGCGATCGCACCCGGGCCGCTTCCCCGCTGGTGGCCGCACCCGACGCGGTTGTGATTGATTCAACTTCGATGACCGAGGATGAGGTGCTGGCGCGGGCGGAGGAACTGGTTCACAAAGCGTTGAAGCGTTGAACCGTTTGACCACCCGCGGGATGCTCAGTTGTCGCTGGGCTCCACGTTGTCTTTCGGCGCGGGCAGGGATTTCCCTTTCGACTGCTTTGCGCCGGGCACGCCGCCGCTGACGCCTCCCGAGACTCCCTCTTTCGGCCCGCCATTCACGGGCGCCTTGCGGATCTCGATATTGTCGTGTTCGTTGTTGAGCACGATATGCGATGTGCCATTGCCGACGCTGCCGGTAGCCGTGGCCTGGTGCTCGTCATTGTTCACTTTCAATTCGCCGAACTCAGACTGAATTTCGCCGTCGCGGGTGCGGGCATCCATGCGGAATCCGGCCTTTTCCGGCAAACTCAGCTGGATGTCGCCATTGCGGTTGTCGATCTGCACATTGCCCAGCGTGCGCATCACGACTTCGACTCCGCCGTTATCATCCTGCAGGCGGACATCGCCCGAAACCCCTTCCAGTTGGATATTCTTCGAGCGCGTGGTCAGGTGCACAGGGCCGGTGATTTCGCCGGCGTGGAGCTCATCGGAATCGAGATCGAGGGTTCCACCGATCCGTGAGAACTCCATATCGGTCCGCGAGGACTTGAAGGTGACGGTCTTCGAGATGCGGGCAAGTTTCACGCTCTCCTGAAACTCGCCGTCGAGTTGCGCCGATCCGGTGATATCTGCCAAAGAAACGTCGTTCATCCTGCCGGAAACCTGGACATCGCCAGTGACCTGTTCGACCTTGACCGAGCCTCGTTCCTGATTGATCTTCACGTTGCCGGCGACATTTTCGATCGTGGTGTCGGAATGCTGCGCCGAAACGTCGATATTGTTCTTTCGATCTTCCACATTGACATCGCCGCGCCGCGACGTGATGGACACGGACGCTTTGGCAGGGAGTGAGATGTCGAGATCGGTGGCAACAGGATGATCGCCCGCGGCCTCGACCCTGGCGTCGAGAGTAACCAGCCCTCCGATCACCGTGATCGTGGGCTTGGTCTCCCCGTTATACCTGTCGGCGTCGCCCTGACTCTCGGCCCCAACCCGCTTGCGGACGACGACGGTAATGTTGTTGTCGTCGGAAGCATGAACGCTCACGGCTCCGTGGTTGTCGATGACTTTCAGGCTGGCATCGGCAGGAAAGCTCTGCTGCAGCTGATCGTTGTAGTTGTAGGTTTCCCCGAAAATATTGGAGAAGTCGTCGTCATCCACGTTGATCTGATCGCGCAGGCCGGACCAGTTCACACGCTCGATCTGGCTGGCGACAAGGCCGAAGACGACGATCATGATGATCAGCAGGACTCCGCCGGCCCCGATGCCGGAGGCGCGCGATCCGTCCCGCTGCGCCATCTGATGTTCGATCAGCTTGACGACTCCCCAGAAAATCAGCAGTAGCGGCCAGTAGTGAGCGAACCAGACGCTGATTCGATACCACGACAACAAGTGCAGATTGCCCAGCAGGAAAATCAGACCGAGCATGATCAGCACCAACGGGCCGGCCAGGGAACGACGGCGGCGCGGCGGCGGACTCACGGGCGAAACAGGCGGCGGATTCGTGGCTGAACTAGACATTTTTCACCTCGCCGGAAGAGGCGGCGTCAGATCCTGAGGGCGCTGACGACTGCGAAGTCGGCATGGCCGGAGGGGGCGGGGGAACTGGCGGTGCGGGCATGCCCGGCGGCAATGGCCCGGTGTGTCCGGCCGACGAAGCGTTGCTCTGCATCAGCTTGACCACGCCGATCACCAGCAGGATGGCCGGCCAGGTTCGGTCAAAGCCCACGCGGCTCGTACTGTCGAGCAGAAACAGTACGCCGATAGTGGTAACGATGGCCGGACCCATCAGTCTTCGGGTGCGGCACCGGGCACATTGGCACCGGACGGACATGCCGCCGACCAAACCCCACTGTCTGGCAAACATCCAGACGCCGAGGAAGATCAGAATCAGCGAGATGAACAGGCCCATCCCGATATCGAAGATTCCTGCGGTGTGCAGTAGGAACAGAATGCCGAGGCCGATCAGGACGGCTGCGCCGATGGGAACCCTGGTGGCTTCAAATCGCTCACCGGCTCCGAAGGTGGCGCCGAGCCCGAAAGGATCGGGAGCAGGTTCCCCGAGCTGGATGGCGCGGGCGGTGCGGACGGCGTCGATGATCTGGTAGACGTAGAAGAAGGAAATTCCCAGGCCCAGCACCATGTGCACATACCACGGAACATCGGAGCTGACGCCGATGATCAGCAGCACCATGATGACCAGGTGAGCGAGTCCCTTGGCGTATTGCGAGCAGTAGACCGCTCCCACGCCGAAGGGGAAGAATCCGGCGAGGATTCCTGCGACGGTGGGATTGGGGCCGGTGCTGACGGGCTGCCGCGCGCTGGGAGCCGTTCCCACGGGCTGATAAGCGGTCTGGGCCGGCGGAACGAAGCCGCTGGGTGGAACGAAAGCGGCGGCCGGCGGAGTGCCCTCGATCCGCGAAGCCAGACACTCCTCGCAATAAATGACTCCGCGGACATCGCGGGTGCAATTCTGACAAAGTGGCTTGCCGCAAGTACGGCAGAAGGCCACTGCAGCAACATCGTTGTGCGTGGCGCAGTTCATACGAACCTCCTGTACGTGGTCACCGACACTACAGGCAGATCGTTGGCAGATGGACCCAGAGGAGCGCTGGCCAGAATGAGCTGATTGTCATTCGGGCTGTAGTTGCGTTCCTGCTTCTGTTCGGGCTGTTGTGTTGTGTCGTTCTTATCCTCTTTGGGCTTGGCTGGCCTGGTCTCGCGGCCTCCGGGTTCAGCCGGAGTGAGATTCCGCTTGACGCCGCGCACGGCCGCCTGCACTTCATACACGAGCCGCATGTTGTCGTAATAGCGCACCACGCGAGCCTGCGTATTGTAGTACGTGTGGCGGATGGCGGACGGGCGCAAGCTGAGCTCGCGCAAGTCCTGCGGCTTGACGCCGAGCGCCGTCAGGCCCACCGACAACGCGAAAAATGCCATGCCGAAGGACATGGCGAATCGCGGCTGGCGGATCGTGGCCCAGATCGGCTCCAGTGAAGCCTGCACGTGCTCGAGCCACGAAATACGGGGCTGAGCAACATTGGCCGTCGCCCGCAGGCGTTGGGTGTCAACGCCCGTCGTGGATGCCAGAATGTTCGCGACCAGGCTGGCTGGAGGCTCCACCTCCGTGAGACCCTTCAGCCAATTGCGCCCCGCCTCAGCTTCGGCGAGCAGCGGGCCGCACGTCGCGCAAACCCGCGCGTGCGCCTGGAACCGGTCGAATTCGTGTCCGCTCACAGCGCCGTCGAGCGCGCTGGTGAGCAGGGCATCGAACTCGCTGCACTGCATTCCGTTACTGGTGTGGTCTGGCATCACATCACCTGCCTATAGGTACGTTGTAGAAGGCGCGCAAGTTCCGCCCGCCCTCGATTTATTCGTGATTTCACAGTGCCCTCCGGAACCCTCAAAACGGTGGCGATTTCGCGGTAGTCCATATCCTGTAAGTCCCTTAGAATCACAGCTTCCCGGAGCTCGGGAGAAAGTCTGGCCAAGGCGGCATGAACGCTCTCGCCGGCTTCCCGGCTGCGTACCCGGGCGTCGGGGGGAGCCGATTGGTCCTGAATTTGCTCACTGAGCGGCTGAGCGTCCTCGTGGTCGGTGGCCGCCGAGTCGATGGAGTCGGTCATCCGGTCCTGCTTGGTCTTGCGAAAATGATCGACCAGCAGGTTGCGGGTGATGGTGGTAATCCAGGTGACGAACGCGCCTTTGCCCGAGTCATAGCTGGAAAGCGTGCGGTACATCTTGATGAAGACTTCCTGGGTCAAGTCTTCGGCGTCGTGGCTGGTTCCGGCGAAGCGGTAGCAGATGTTGTAGATGCGCCGGTTATAGGTCTGCACGATTTCCTCCCAGGCGGCCGCATCGCCGGCAAGACAGCGCCGAACCAGCATCGCGACAACCTGGACGTCTTCCACTTGCTCTCCCCGGAACAGCAACGTAATTCGACCCTTAAGGCTCGGTCTGACTGATCCGAATCCACGCCGGACCGTCAAGGACCTTCACAAGACGGTACGCGGTTGTGCGGCTTCCAGTTCGCCGCTCCAAAGCACGACCCAGCAGGAAACAGGGCATTGTAACAGCGCTAAGAGAAAGGCCTTACATGAGAATGGAGGGATGGCCCATGCGTCGGCCCTCCGATGGGTGGTGGGTTACTGCACGATCGGCGGCGCTGGATACTCGGGCAGCTTTTCCTTGTCCTGATTCGCGCGCTTGACTTCAAGCTGGTCGAACAGAATCGACGGCGCGGCGATGCTGTGCGGGATATTGAGGAGGCGATTCTCCACGTAAACGTCATCGCCGGCTGCAATCAGGTCGCTGCGCAGCGAGCGCGTGTCGAGATCGCCGAAGACCGCGCCGCGCACCAGTTCCTCGTGACCATCTTTAGTCCAGATCTTGTAGAGCAAACGCGGAGCCAGCTTGCCACCGAGAGTTTCGACGTAATAGCAATAGGGCAGATCCTGCTGCTGGCACAATTCGATCAGCTTCTTCTTGAGATCATCTTTGGGAGTGGCCGGCGAGGCGGTGACAATCAGGTTGCTGTTGTGAGGCTCCGGAGCACCGGCCGGAATCCGGGCTCGCGCGTGGCCGTTGGACACAGGGAAATCGCGAATGGGCTCGCGCCCAAGCAGGTAATTCAGCAGGATGCCTTTGTCAATCACGGAGACATGCTGGCCAGGAACGCCATCATCGTCGAAGGCGTAGTGTCCGAGCAAGGGATGCCCAGCGTAGGAAGAAATCGTGGGATCAGAGACGACGGAGAGAAAATCCGGCAACACGCGGCTCTTGTAGCTTGCGGCGAAGGCACCGGTGGTACGCTCATTCTTGCCCAGTTGCGGCTTGCCGCCGAGGACATTGTCCCCGACGAGGATGGAAAAAACCGAAGCGGCGGCGTCGGCAGAGAACAGCACCGGGCCACGATATTCCTCGTCGACAATGGGCGCGTCGCGCAGCTCTTTCAGCGATGCGGCCAGCTTTCGCGCGCGGGACAGAAAATCGGCCGCCGAAGGCAGATCCTGCAAATTGTTTACGGTGAAGGAAACATCGCGGGGCAGACTCATGCCGTCGGCAGCCTGGGTGCTGCAGGCAATCTTCATTTCGTAGAGCGTCTGGCCGCTGCGGATCGCGGTACCCTCCGAATTGACGAAGTAGCGGTTCACAGCGTGGAAATTCAGGCTCGAGTCAAAGGACTCGATGGCAGGATCGCCCTTATAGAGCGCGGAGGCATCCTGCAGCATCTGCTTCCAGGGCGCGGGATCGAAATTCAACACGGCGAGCGGTCCAAGCGACTGCACGGGGTCGGCGTGCGCAAAGTCATCGACGGGCTGGTCGATATTGAGTTGCTTCAGCTGCGCCTGCTTGGCGGTTAAGGATTCGGCGGCGGCTTTGTAGGCGCGGTCGGTGGCCAGCCAGATCTGGTGGCGCATAGCCTGCAGATCGCCGTCGAGCGGCATAATGTCGACTGTGCCCTGGCCGGCGCCAAAATAGCTGTCCTGCTTATAGTCACCGACGCGCACCACGACCCGCAGGAAACGCAGGCGCATACGTACATCGGCACGCAGCGCTCCGTAAGAAGCTTCGGCGGAATATTGGTCGAGATCGGAAACGCGATACTCGATGTAATAAGGCGCGGCCACCTGATCCATCTTCAGCTGTGCCTTCGAGCGCTCCAGCTCGGCGCGCATGGCCATGAGAACGACGTCATTCCCCGGCGCATCCCGGCTTTGTGCGGGCGCGAGTGAAAGGAATGCGCCCAAACTAACGAGCAACACAGCCCCGGCTCGCGCAAGCGTGGCGACGCGGATCGATGGCAATCTCGCCCGGAGTTTTTTGCGACTCAATCGGGTGCCCGTCATGGCTTCTGCCCCTTCGTCCCGGCACCCGCGCCAGCCTCGGAGGGAGCGGGCAGGATCGGCGGCCGGTTCAGCGAATGAGCGCGTTTCTGCACTTCGATCTCGGAAAACAGCATGGCCGGCGCTGCGGCCGCAACCGGAACCTGTCCGGATTCGGCGCCGCAGATGCCATTGAAGACGTCGATTTTCTCGCCGGTGAGCAGAATACGGTTCAACGCGGCCAAAGGAGTGCCCACGATATCGATACCGCGTACCAATTGGTCTGGCCGGCCATCAGGAAAGACCTTCCACACCATCACCGGCAGCACCTGAAAAGCTTGCGGCAAGGCGCGCTGGGTAAGGGTGAAGCCGCCCTGAATATCTTCGAAGTACAGTCCGTAGGGCTTGCCCTGCTTTTTGATTTCGTCGATCAGCTTCTGGCGCAGCTCCGAGTCCTTGACCGTGTTCGTCGAAGTAACGATCAGATTGCCCTGCCTTCCAACCGGCATCAGACCGGGCTGGGCGCGGCCATGCCCGTTGGAGTGGGCGAAATCCTTGATGGGCATGCGCGACATGAGGAAGTTTTTCAAAATGCCGTCTTTGATGACCTCGACCCGCTGCGCCGGCATGCCTTCATCGTCGTACTGATACCAGCCGCCAAGGTCGACGCCATTCAGGGTTCGCTCGGTGGGATCGTCGACCACACTCAGAAATCCGGGCAACACCGCCTGGCCGACTTTTTTGGTGAAGGTCTGGCCTTCGCGTTCGCCGCGCTGCCGATGTCCTTCCAGCCGGTGGCCGAGCACTTCGTGGAAGAACACCCCGGTGGCGCGGCCGGAGAGCAGAGCCGGTCCGTCGAAAGGCTCAGCGACCGTCGCCTCCCGCAGAGCTTTCAGATCGGCCGCCATTTTCTGCACGCGGGCGACGACTTCGGCCTCGGCGGGCAGGTGATCGACGCTTTCCGCCTGGAAGGTCTCGACCCGAACCAGTTCCATGCCGTCATCGGCGCGGGTTTCCGCTTCAATGGCGACGCGGACATAGGCCCCGGGTTCAACGATGTGATTGCCTTCGGTGGAAAGGAAATGAAACTGCGAGCTCTGCGCGTTGATCATCACGGCAGAGGAGTAGATGTAGGGATAATCGCGCAGCGGCGCGGAATAGTCCCGCGCCAGCTTTTCCAGCGCGCGCTGATCGGGAGCGGCAATCTCGCGGTATTCGGCGTAGGAGGGCGCTTTCTCGTCCGAAAAATCCGGCGAGGTGTCTTCCTCCTGCGCGTTGACGTTGGTGCGTGTTTTGACGTTCAGGTAAGCCCGCGAGGCCTTGCGATATCCCTCATACGTCAAGCGCCAGAGTTCGTGAGCGATGGCGTTGCGGTCGTCGCTGAGCGGAAGAGCGCCGGAGGAAATGGCCGAAGCGCGATTTTCGGAATGGGAGTTATCGAGCGCCGGACTGCCGACGCGCGTGCGGACATCGACGGCGCGGCGGCGCGTGTGAGTGGAGTTGAGGAGTCCACCCTGGCTGCCAACCACCAGCGAAATGCTCTGGTCGTAAACGGAGTAACTCAGAAAATAGGGCGCGGGGTCGAGCTTGCCGAGGCTGCTTTGGGCGCGCTGCAGTTCTCCCTGCATGACTGAGAGCAGCCCATCCGATTTTTCGCCGGGCGGTGAGGCCGCCGTTGCCTGGAAGCTTGCGGCCAGAAGGATGACCAGCAGGCATCCCAAGAAACGGCGGTATTGAATTCTCATGAACGACTCTCCGCTGGGACGGAGTGACTCGTAAGATTAGCAGATCAGGCGAGGATTGGGGCTGACGAAAAGAGCGGGTGCTGATCTAAATTAGATCAGTACCAAAGAGTGCGAGTCCAGGGGCGCTCGACGAGTGCGCAGGAGGCGCAGCTCTACTCCGGGGTGAAGTAGTCGACCGTGACGGGATTCTCGAACAGCGAATAATCACGCGTCACCACCGTAATTCCGCTCTCGGTCACAAAATACCGCTGGCGGTCGGCTTCGGCATCGAATCCGATGGTTGTGCCTTCGGGCAGATGCACATCGCGGTCGATGATGGCGCGGCGCACGCGGCAGCGCCGGCCCACGCTTACATGCGAGAACAGAATGCTCTGGTCCACCTCGGAATAGGAGTTCACGCGAACATCCGGAGACAGAACAGAGTTCTTCACCATCCCGCCAGAAACAATGCAGCCTCCGGAGACGATCGAATCGAGGGCTGTGCCGGTGCGTCCGGCCTCGGCAAAGACGAACTTGGCCGGCGGGTACTGGCGCTGATGGGTCCGGATCGGCCATTCTTCGTCATAGAGGTTGAAAATCGGAGAGACGGAAACGATGTCCATGTTGGCTTCGTAGTAGGCATCAAGCGTGCCCACATCGCGCCAATACAGCGCTTCCTTTTTGTTCTCGTCGACAAAGTCATAGGCGAAGACGCGGTAGTCGTCAACCATTTTGGGCAGGATGTCTTTGCCGAAGTCGTGGCTGGATTGCGGGTCTTCCGCGTCTTTCAGCAATACCGGGATGAGCACGTCGGCATTGAATAGGTACACGCCCATCGATCCGCCGACCTTTTCCGGGTTCAGTGGCGACCGCAGCCGGGTAACGTGGGGCTTTTCCTCAAAGCCCTGGATGCGTCCTTCCTTGCTGACATCGACCACCCCGAAGTGCTTGGTTTCGTGGGGATCGATCTGGATGGTCGCCAGGGTGATATCAGCCGCCGAATCCTGATGCTGCTTCATCATCTTGCCGTAATCCATCTTGTAGATGTGATCACCGCCCAGAATGAGGACGTACTTGGGTTGCTCGGAGCCGATGGAGTAGATGTTCTGATAAACGGCGTCGGCCGTGCCCTGATACCACTGGTCGCTGACCCGCTTCATGGGCGGCAAGACCTCGATGAACTCGCCAACTTCGCGGCCCAGGATGTTCCAGCCCTCGCGAATATGCCGGTTGAGCGAGAGCGCCTTGTACTGGGTCAGGATATAAACACGGCGAAGATCGGAGTTCAGACAGTTCGAGAGGGTAATGTCAATGATGCGGTAGATCCCGCCGAAAGTGACTGCGGGCTTGGCTCGATCACGGGTGAGAGGATACAGGCGCTCCCCAACGCCCCCTGCCAGAAGAACTCCAAGAGTATCTTTCATTACGGCCCTCAAAGACCCCGTCGCTGTGTTGCTCGACCCCACACGGAATCCCGTTTTCCACAAGGCAGATGCGGAACGAAAACAGTAGATGGTAGCACAGGTCCACGCGGCAGGGACTTGGGCAAACCCTGTAAATTCGTATAATTCTGCAGATGCTGCGGTCGGGAAGAGAATTGCGCATGGACCGACTACGCTTCTGGGGAGAACTGCGCAAAACCTGACATGGCTGGGAAAAATTCTGGAATCGACAAGTCGTTAGGCATGGACCGCAACGTCACGCGGCGGGACTTCCTCAATGCCACGCTGCTGGCTTCGGGAGCCGCGCTGCTCAACCCGGCGACTCCGGCGGAATTATTGCGCGCCCAAACGGCAAGCGACCGCGAAGGCAACGAATGGACCGGCTACGGCGGCATCGGCGACTACGCTCACTCGAACGGGAACACCTGGGCCGTCATGCAGGCCGGCCATCAGATTCGCGATGCGGTGTTCGAGACTCTGCCCTCGAATGTAATCGAGACCGGGGAAACGTATGACTGCGTCATTGTTGGCGGCGGAATCAGCGGCCTGGCGGCCGCGCTCGTCTTTCAAAGCCACACCGGAAGTGGAAACACCTGCCTTGTGCTGGAGAACCACCCGATCTTCGGTGGAGAGGCGAAGCGCAATGAGTTCCTGGTTGATGGCCATCGGCTGATTGCTCATCAGGGATCGGCATTCTATCCGGTTCCGTTTCCGCACAGTTTCATTGGCCGCTTTTATGAATCGATCGGACTGAAGACGCCGCGGCTCAAGTATCAAAAGTGGCAGAGTTCCTCCCCAGAAATTGCGCTGAGCCGCACGCCTTATCTGGGCTCTGCGCCCTACGGTCTTTATTTCGGAGCGAAGTTCGGCAGACGCGAGGGAGTCTGGCTGACCGATCCCTGGGGCAAAAAATTGGAAGGCGCTCCTGTTTCGCCGAAGGAGCGCGAGGAGCTGCTGAAATACCAGTCTGGCGACGAACCGGCTGCCGAGCGGCCGCAATATCCCGGCGATGCCATTTCGCGGCGACTCGACACGATGACGCTGGAAGACTATGCCATCGGCCGGCACGGCATCAGCCGCGAGACGTTTCGTACCTTCTTCTCACTCGACGAAGGCGGCGGATACGGTCTCGGGGCGGACGCGCTGTCGGCGTACACGGCCTACGCGGCCGACATGCTGCATCCCCTCGACATCAGCGACGAGACCGGTCAGCAGATGTTTCCCGACGGAAATGGCGGACTGGCGCGGCTGATCACCAAGACGCTGATTCCCGACTCGATTGCCGGCGATCATTCGCTGACGGACGTCTGCCGCAATGCGGTGAACTTTGCCGCTCTCGATCGCCTGGGCGCGAGAACGCGCATCCGGTTGGATTCGACGGCCGTATGGGTGAAGCATGAAGGCGATCCAGCGAAATCGGAATCTGTCTCCATTGCTTATACGCACGGCGGAGCGACATATCGCATCAAGGCGAGATCGGCGGTGATGGCGGGTGGAAGCTGGACCACGCGGCACATCGTCCGCGACCTGCCTCCCGACCGAAAGGCCGCTTACGCCCAGTTCTATCGCTCGCCCTGCATGATGGCCAACGTGGCAGTGCGAAACTGGCGCTTCCTGTACAAGATGGGCATCTCCGGATGCCAGTGGTTTGAAGGACTGGGCAATTACGTTCAGGTTCGGAAGCTCGCGACCTGCGGCGCGAATGCTCCGACGATCGGGCCGGATTCGCCGGTCGTCCTCTCGATCAAGGTCTTGTATCCCTATCCCGGGCAGCCGACCGAACAGCAAGGAAACATGGGCCGAGCCGAATTGCTGTCCACATCATTTCGCGATTACGAGAGCCAGATCCGCCGTCAGTTCAGCGACATGTTCAGCCGGTCCGGCTTCGACCCTGCCCGCGATGTTGCGGGAATCATCCTGAACCGGTGGGGACACGCCTACCTGAGCCCTGCGCCGGGATTCTTCTTCGGCAAAGACGGCCATCCGGCTCCTGGCGAGGTTTTGCGCGCGGCGCCCTTCGGACGAATCGCGTTCGCGAATACCGATCTTTCCGGGGTGGCGGACCATCGCTCTTCGATCATCGAAGCCGATCGCGCTGTCGGGCAATTACTGGATCAGGTCCTGGTTTAGCGGCGGGAATGGACTTGCGGAAGAGGCAAGGCTACGGATTCTTGTCTTTTTCGTGTTTGTCCTCGTCGATTTTGATGCGGAGCGACTTGAGGAACTTCAAGTCCTGGTCACTGACTTTGAACTCGGGATTGGTGGAAAGCGTGGTGACGAGGGAGGTCTTGTCTGGCGATTTTTCACCTTGCTTGCTCACGCCGATCGTGGCCTCAAGCACCAGATAAATGTCATACCCGCCTTCCTTGATGCGGGAGACGACCTCGGAGATCTGCTCGGAATCGGACAGGGACTCGTTGATGGCGTCGCCGAGCTCTTTCATCAATTGCTTGAGTTGTGGGTCCACGTCATCTCCCTGGTTTCCAGGCTTCATCACTTTGGATGCGAATCGGTGTAATAACGTTTCGCCGATCGCCGACTGTGCGGCCATTGTAGCGCCGGAGGCTGTTAAAATCGAGCCGTGAGCCCGGTTTCAGTCTGGAAGAAGATCGGCATTGTCGCGCAGGTTGCCGGAGAGCAAGCCGGCCGCAGCCGCACGCTGAATGCCGTTCTGCGCGGCGCCAGAGCTACCGCACGCTCCTTCGGCCACGCGATGCACCAGCTTTGGCTTGAAGTTACGGGCACGCTCTTTCTGGCGATCGCTGCTTTTGGGGCGGTCACGCTGGTTCGCGAATATCTGAAGTATGAAACCGGACACGCCACTGCCGGGCGTGTCGCTGTGGCCGGATGCTTCACCGTGGCTTTTGCCTGGTTCGGCCTGAGTTCATTCTGGAGAGTGAAGCGGAAGACGCAACGTCAGTAACTCGCCGGCGTCCGCTTCGCGGGATGCCTGCTGGGCGGTTCGGGGACTCCGATGAGCGACAAAACGACCGAAACCCCAAAGCCTGCGAACTCAAGCCCGCGCGGCGCGTCGGCGGAGATGGAAACCTCTTCACACATTCCAGTTCATCCTCTCTACATTCCCGCTGATCTCAAATCATCGGACTACGAAAACGAAGTTGGATATCCCGGCGAATATCCTTTCACCCGCGGCGTGCAAGCGACTATGTACCGCGGCCGCCTTTGGACCATGCGGCAATACGCCGGAATGGGCGACGCCGAGGAATCGAACAAGCGTTACAAGTATCTGCTGGCGAATGGCACGACCGGGTTGTCGGTGGCCTTCGATCTGCCCACACAGATCGGAATGGATTCCGATCATGTTTTGGCGGCGGGCGAGGTCGGGAAAGTGGGCGTCGCCATCGACTCGATCGAAGACATGCAGCGTTTGTTTGACGGCATCGATCTGACGACGATTTCGACCTCGATGACGATCAATGCGACCGCGTCGATTCTGCTGGCCCTGTACGTCGCTGTCGCAAGACGGCAGGGAGCCGACATTCGCAAGCTCTCCGGCACGGTGCAGAACGATGTGCTCAAAGAGTACATTGCCCGCGGCACCTACATTTATCCGCCGCAGCACGCCATGCGCGTGATCACCGACATGTTCGCCTGGGCAAACCAGAACGTTCCCGAGTGGAACACGATTTCGATCTCCGGCTATCACATGCGCGAGGCAGGATCGACTGCGGTGCAGGAGGTTGCCTTCACCCTGGCCAATGGCATGGCATACGTGGAAGCGGCGATCGAGGCGGGACTCGACGTCGACAAGTTTGCTCCCCGGGTGTCGTTTTTTTTCAATGCGCACAGCAATTTCCTGGAAGAGGTAGCCAAGTTCCGCGCCGCGCGACGCATGTGGGCTCGCATCATGCGCGAACATTTCCAGGCCAAGAATCCGCGGTCGTGGATGCTGCGCTTTCACACACAGACGGCCGGCTCGACACTGACCGCGCAGCAGCCGGAAAACAATATCGTCCGTACGGCGATTCAGGCGCTGGCCGCCGTGCTGGGCGGGACACAGTCGCTGCACACGAATTCCTATGACGAAGCCCTCGCGCTTCCTACGGAACAGGCCGCGCGCATCGCGCTGCGCACGCAGCAGGTCATCGCCCATGAATCGGGGGCTCCGCAGACCATCGATCCGCTTGCCGGATCGTATTACGTTGAAACGCTGACCAACGAAATCGAGAAACGAGCTGCGGAGTATTTAGGGAAGATCGAAGTGCTCGGCGGAATGCTCAAGGCGATCGAGCGCGGATTCGTGCAGCAGGAAATCCAGAACGCGGCGTATGAATATCAGCGGCAGGTTGACAGCCAGGAAGCGATCGTGGTGGGCGTCAATCGATTCGAAGTGGAAGAAGAGAAGCCGATTCCGATTCAGCGCATCGATCCTTCGCTGGAGTCGAAACAGATTGAGCGGGTACGGGCGCTCCGGGCAAAGCGCGACGCGAGACCGTGGAAAGCGGCGTTGGCGGGAGTTGAGGATTCAGCGCGGTCCGGGGAGAACCTGATGCCGCGGATTCTGGCTGCGGTCGAGGCGAACGCAACGGTCGGCGAGATTTCCGACGCCCTGCGCCGAGTCTTCGGGGAATACAAGGAAGCAGTCGTGATCTAGCGGGTTCATTCTGCGCACGGAAAACCTATGACAGACTGGTTCGCGCGTCCGGTTCTGCATGTCAAAGACGTTGAGGCCTCGCTGAACTTTTACGTGAACAGGCTGGGCTTCACCAGCCCCTGGCGCTACCAGGAAGAGGGCAAGGCATGCGTGGCGCAGGTGGACCGGCAGGGCTGTGCGCTGATCCTGGCCGACAATTGGCCGGATAAGATTGGCAAAGGACTGATGTTTATTTCCCTGAATGTCGAACCGGCAACGCACCAGGGCGCAGTCGCTGCCTTGGACGGGCTGCGCGCCGAGCTCGAGGCCAAGGGAGTTGCGGTCAAAGATGGCAGGTGGGGATACCGGCTGCTGGTGGTCGATGATCCGGATGGCAATCAGCTCTTCTTCAACTATCCGAGCGAGACGGCATCGGAGAAAGCTGCGGATAATGTATCGTAAAGCGATATACTGGGAAGAGGCCGGAGGCGCCGATGATCTCACTGGCTCTGCCCACCAAAGCTCACGCCGCTGTGACCATTCTCAGCGAAGGCGCGCTATTGCTCGTGGTGTTTCTGATCGGCGCCGTCTTCCCCTGGATCGGTAAGCCGATTTCCACCAAACGCTACATCGCGATTTGCAGTTTGTGCACGGCGGTGTGGGTCCTGGTGGCAGCCGCTTTTGCGACGCGTGGCTGAAGTTAACCGCTGAGACCGCAGGCACGAAAGCCGCTGATTGAACTCGGAAGCTTCTCTCTCCACTGCGGGGAATCGGGGAGATGGGCAGGCTTATGCGGGCGGCTTTCCCGGCTTACTACGCGGGCTGCGCCTGCATCTCGGCCACAGCGGCTTCGAGATGCGCCAGCGTCTCATCCACCGTGAGCGCATACATCTCGCGGCCCACGCCCTCGCCCGACTCGAGCGCAGTCTTCAAATAGTGTCCGGCGATTTCGACACCCAGCGAATCGGTGATCATCTTGCCCGTGCGTTTTTTGTATTCCACCCACGCCGGATGCGGCAGGGCGACCCACACCTTGCGTCCATCGACGAGAAACTTGTAGTCAACGGCATCGGCATGGCGGGTGGCGATCGCCACGATCTGCGCCTGGTAAACGCAGTGTGCCGGCTCTTTCGTCCAGCGATCGGTCGCAGTGAAGTTTTCAAACATGGATAAAACTATAGCGGAGCGCGGCCCACAGCCGCAAACGCTGGATGCACTGCTCCCTCGCGCATTCTTGACCCCGCCCATCCTGCGCTGCTATACATCTGCCTTCGCCCCGGGGGACCCTTTCATGCGAATGCAATCACTGTGCTGCACTCTCTGTGTTCTTTCCATCGTTAGTTTCGGCAGCGCCGCCAGCAAGAAATCGGCAGCCAAGCCGGCGACCGAGAGGTTCGAGATTTCTTTCCCCAAGGAAGCGAGCGCCGCCCCGCTCGATGGTCACGTCGTGCTTGTGATCTCCAACAACGAGGAGAAAGAGCCGCGCTTCCAGGTGTCTTTCGTCACGCCGCATTCGCAGCAGATGTTCGGCGTCGATGTCGATGCGCTCGCTCCGGGTGCACCGGCGGTTGTGGATCCAACCACGCTCGGATATCCGGCTGAGAGTCTGAATGACGTTCCTGCCGGCGACTACTGGGTGCAGGCAGTGCTCAACATCTACGAGACCTTTCACCTCGGCGATGGCCGCACGCTCAAGTTGCCTCCCGATAAAGGCGAAGGCCAGCATTGGCAGGTCAAGCCGGGCAATCTCTACAGCAAGCCGGAGAAGATTCATCTCGATCCCAAACTGCCGCAGACGGTCCGCATCTCGCTGACCGAAAAGATTCCGCCGGTAGAGGACGAACCCAAAGTCGTCGATTCGATCGACGGATGGGATGGCGCCAACGACGATCACGTCATCGCCGACAACCAGTGGGTCAAGCACATTCGCATTCAGAGCGATCTGCTGACCAAGTTCTGGGGACGGCCGACGTCTCTGGGCGCGGTGGTGCTGCTGCCCGATGGATGGGCCGAGCATCCTGACGCGCACTATCCGCTGATCGTCGAGCAGGACCACTTCCATCGTGATCTGCCGGGCGTGATCTCGTTTCGCACGACGCCGCCGACTCCTGACCTGAAGGGCGGCGACCTGCACGAAGCTAAAAATGGTTACAAGCTCTATCAAGACTGGACCTCCGGCCGTTTGCCGCGCGTGATCGTGATGAGCATCCAGCACGCAACGCCGTACTTCGACGATTCGTATGCCGTCAACTCGGCCAACGACGGCCCCTATGGCGATGCCATCACGAAAGAGCTGATTCCATACGTCGAGAAACAGTTCCGCGGCATCGGCCAGGGATGGGCGCGCGCCGTTTACGGTGGATCGACCGGCGGCTGGGAGAGCCTGGCTTCGCAAGTGTTCTATCCCGATTTCTACAACGGCGCCTGGGTCTTCTGTCCGGACGTGGTTGATTTCCGCTCCTACGGAACCGCCGACATCTACAACGACCCGAATGCATTCTGGATCGAGAGTCCCTACGGTCGGGTGCCACGGCCGTCGATGCGCGAACCGGACGGCACCGTGCTCTCGACCATGGAGCAGATGAACCGCTACGAGCTGGTGCAAGGCACGCACAGCCGGTCGGGCGAGCAGTTCGATATCTGGGAGGCGGTTTTCAGTTCGGTAGGAGAAGATGGCTATCCCAGCCGGATCTTCGACAAGCGAACCGGAAAGATGGATCACGAAGTCGCCAAATATTGGAAGGAGCACTACGACCTCAGCGCCATCATGCAGCGCGACTGGACGACGCTAGGGCCGAAGCTGGCGGGCAAGCTGCACCTGTACGTCGGCGAGGCCGACACCTTCTACCTCGATCGAGCTGTTCACCTGCTGAAGGATTACCTCGACACGACCACCCACCCGTACTATCGCGGCTCTTTTGAATTCGGCGTGCGCAAGCCGCACTGCTATGCCGGCGACTTCGATCCCGCCGTGGGGTTGAACCAGCATTACTGGCCAGAGATGGTGAAGCACATGGAAGAGACCGCGCCTGCGGGGGCCGACCTGAAGAGCTGGAAGTACTGAGAGAGTGCCGAGAGAGATCGCGGCGTGGTTTCGATGGCATCCTAAAAACCCCTTTCTGCGTGAAGGATCCGGGCAAGCCGCGCGAGGCGGCGCGTTTTTTTCGCCGCAACGATCGTGCGTTCGGCTCGCATCCTCATGAGCAAAAACAGGTTCCGGCAGTCGCAGTTGAACGGCCAGCTTCCTGTAACATGAAAACGTGGTGATTCGGGCTCAGAAAAAAAACAGCCGGACGTCTGCCCTGAAGATTCTTCGCGCTGCGCATCTGCAGGCGATTCCATGGCTCATCCACGGCTTCTCGACGCGCGCCGCTGGATTCTCTCGGGCATACGGCGCGGGCGACCTCAACCTTGGTTTCACCAAGGAGGATGTCCAGGCCGCGGTTGGAAAGAACCGAGCGAAGTTCCTGCGAGGGCTTTGCGCGGTTTCTTCCCGCGGCGTGTCACCCTGGCCCGTGATCACGCTGCGACAGATACATTCCGACATCATTCACTGCGTCGATTCGCCTGTCGTTGATCCGGTCACCGGAGACGGGCTGATTACCGCGACGCCGGGTCTGCTTTTGGCGATTCAGACCGCGGACTGCCTTCCGGTCATCCTGGTGGACGTCAAACGCCGCGCCGTGGGCGTGTTTCATGCCGGATGGCGCGGCACGCTCAGGCGCATTGTCGAGAAAGGTGTCGGCGCGATGCGGCACTGGTTCGACAGCCGCCCACGCGACCTGCGGGCGGCGATTGGTCCCGGAATCCACGGCTGCTGCTACGAGGTGGGCGAGGAAGTGCGAACCAGGTTCGAGTCACAGTTTGCCTACGCGGCAGCCCTGTTTCGGGAGGTGAAAGAGTCGGATCCGGTGCGGGAAAAATATCCGCTGCTGTTTTTGACCGCGCGCGCTCCCGGCCACAGCGAGCTTCCGGCGAAAATCTTTCTTGACCTGGTGGAAGCCAATCGGCAGCAATTGCTTTCTGCAGGATTATCGAAGAAAAACATCGAGTCCTCGCCATTGTGCACGAATTGTCATCCGGAGCTGCTGTTCTCGTATCGTGCGGCCGAGGGAAAGACAGGAAGAATGATGGGCGCGGCGGGAATTCGGGAATAACCAAGCAACCATGAGGAGCGAAGTCCGATTTGCCCAGCTCGCCAATATCTGGTCAGCATGGAGAATCTTCTTTGACCAGTAAGAGCATTGCCATCTTGCTATTCGCGACAGCGACGGTGGCCTGCGCCCAGGTCACCAGCGATCAGATCGATGCCATCTTCGCTCCGCTGAAGTCTGCCAACGCTCCTGGCGCGGCGGTGCTGGTGGTGCGGAAGGGCGAGCGAGTCTTTCGACGCGGCTACGGCGTTACCGATCTGCGCACGCTGCACCGCATCGGCCCCGAGACGAATTTCCGGCTGGCTTCCTTTACCAAGCAGTTCACGGCAACCTGCATCATGCTGCTGGCGCGCGACGGCAAGTTGCATTACGACGATCCCATCACCAATTTCTTTCCCGACTTTCCCGCGTATGGCAGGTCGATTACGATCCGCAACCTGCTTAACCACACTTCTGGCCTGCCCGACTACGAAGACATTCTGATGGCGCAATATCCGCGCACGCCGGAAGACCAGATCCCGCAGATTCTGGACGCGGGAGTGCTGAAACTACTCGAGCAGCAAGGCGCGGGCAAATTTCCACCGGGCTCCAGATGGGAGTACAGCAATTCCGGCTACGCGACGCTGGGGATGATCGTCGAGAAGGTTTCAGGCGAGAGCTTCGGCGCGTTTCTCCAGCAGAGGATCTTTGCGCCGCTGACCATGACTCACACCCTGGCCTATGAGAAAGGCAAGAATGTCGTACCGGCTCGCGCCTATGGCCATACGCACGAGAACGGCGGTTGGCGGGAGACCGACCAGAGTCCCACCTCGGCCGTGCTGGGAGATGGGGGAATCTACTCTTCGATCGACGACCTGGCGAAATGGGATCGCGCGCTGCGCGAACATACGCTGCTTTCCGCGGACGAAATGCGCCCCGCGCTGACTCCAGCGCAGCCTACCGCCGGTCAAGCCCGGAATTCGGATGGCGCCACAGTGTACTACGGGTTCGGCTGGTTTCTTGATCCCTACCGCGGGCATCGCCGCATGTCGCATGATGGGGAAACCATTGGCTTTCGCACCACGATCCAGCGCTTTCCCGACGACCAGTTGACTGTGATCGTGCTCGCCAACCGAACTGATGTGAATCCCGAGGAACTGGCGCTGAAGGTTGCGGACCTTTATCTCTCCCCAAAACCGTAGCGGGGCGCTTTTCTCAAGGCCAGACAGGGGACGAAAAAAGACGCTGCAGTTGCAGCGTCTGGTCGAAGTTGGTGGAGTTGTGTGGTCAGGCGGTCGGAGGCGCGGCGGGCGGAGCCGGAGCCGGCGGCGTCGCGGCTGGCGTGGTCTCATTCACCAGATCCTTTAGCTCCTTGCTGGGCTTGAAAAACGGGATCTTCTTGGCCGGCACTTCCACGCGCTCGCCGGTCTTGGGGTTGCGCCCGATGCGGGGCTTCCGTTGACGCGTACGGAAGCTGCCAAAGCCGCGAATCTCGATTTTGTCGCCGGCGCGGAGCGAGCGCACCACGCTGTCGAAGATCGTTTCTACGATCACTTCACTGTCTTTGCGCGTAAGTTCCGCCAAACGCGACACTTCGTCAATCAGATCGGCTTTGGTCATAAACCTTCCTCTTTTGCTGAAATGCGAGGTCGAGTGTATTCGGGAACCAGCCGCACAAACTGACCCAATGCCGGTTCCGGGAGTGGACCGACCCGCACCTATCCTGCATAACCTTCTCAAATTTCAGGGGTTGGATGCAAGTTGCGGGTGAGGAACCTCAGATGACCCCTTGGAATGCTATCCTGCTGCAACTATGGAAGCCAAGAGGCTGACCCCGATCTTGAACGTGTCCGATATCGTCGGTGCGTTCTCCTGGTTTGAGAAGTGGGGATGGAAGAAATTGTGGGAGTGGGGAAGTCCTCCTACGTTTGGCGCAGTCGGGTCGGGCAAGGAAGCTTGCATCTTTCTTTGCCAGGGGGCCCAAGGGGGCCGCGGCCGCGGCCCAAACACGACCACGTTTCAACAGGATGGAGACGAACAGGGCGACAAGGGCGTCTGGATGTCGGTCTGGGTGGACGACGCGGACGAGATGCACCAGCACTGCGTTGCCGCTGGGCTGGAGGTCACGTTTCCGCCTACCAACATGCCGTGGAATGTCCGCGAGATGCACCTGCGCCATCCCGATGGCCACGTGTTCCGAATCAGCCAGGGGCTCGAGACCGAGAAATAGTTTGCCGGCAGTTTCCGTTGCGGCTATTTCCACAAGTAGTAGAAGCCGACTTGTTGCTCCAGCATTTTCTCGCGGCTGGGCAGATACTGCGACACGTCGCCTAACAAAAGATCGAGGAGCGTTTTGCGCTCCTGCTCCGGATGCACCAGCGTGGGCTCGCCCTTAATACCGACCGATTTCGCGGTGTCGGAGACGGCGGTCTCGAAGTCGCCGATGTTGTCGATGAGCTTCATCGACAATGCCTCCTGGCCAGTCCAGACCTTGCCGTTGGCGATCGCCTTCACGTCGTCATATTTCAAACCGCGGCCGTCGGCCACGGCCTTGATGAACTGGCCGAACATATTGTCGATCAGCGACTGCATATAAGCCTGCTCAGCCGGCGTCAGTTCCCGTGCCGGATTGCCCGTATCTTTAAACTCGCCGGTCTTGATGACCACATCCTTGAGTTTGGCCCACTTCATCAGATCGCCATAGTTCACCCACTGTGCGATCACGCCGATAGAGCCGACGATGCTGCCCTCGTCGGCATAAATCTTGTCGGCGGCCGAGGAGACGTAGAAGGCTCCGCTGGCACCGACCGTCTCGATCGAAACCACGATCTTCTTTTTCTTTTCCGTGTGGATGCGTTTGACTTCGCGATAAATTTCTTCCGAGGCGGCAACGCCGCCGCCGGGGGAATTCACGTGCAGAATGATGGCCTTGATTGAGGAATCATCGGCGAACTTCTTGAGCTGATCGACGACCGGATGGGGAGAGAGAATCACGCCGTCGAGGTCGACCACCCCAATGCGGTCGCCGAAACTGGTGAATCCGGCCGTCTCGGTGCCTCCGGCCCGCAGCGTCAGGTAGACCAGCGTAAATACGGCCAGCACGAAGAGGAAAAAAGCTCCTCCTCCGATCAGTACCCAGAGCAGTGTGCGGGAACGTGCGTCATTCATGGGGAAAGTGTAGCACCGGGAGCGGACCGGTTGTGTTTCAGGGCACAACCACGGCCAGGGCGGCGGCTTCGGCCCGGATCTCGACCGGCGTCTGGCACACGTATTCCCCATCGGCATAAACATCGACGGGCAGCCGGGTCTCGACCCGCAGACAACTTTCCTGAAAATACTCCACCTCGCGGATCTTCAGATGACGGCCGCCGTAAACCGTGGGAAAGAGGCAGAACAACTTAAACGGATCGACCGCTCCTACGATGCAGACGTCGAGCCGGCCGTCATCCATCTTGGCCTGCGGTGCAATTTTCATACCGCCGCCGTAGAGGGCGGTGTTGGCGAACGCCGCCAGGATGGTGGGCTGATCGCTGCGCACGATCCAGGAGGCGCGACCATCGCGGCCGTTGCCCTTGTAGCTGGCTTCGCCAGCCGCACTCAGAATCTTCATCTGCAAGGGCGCAAACTGGAAGATTGTCGGAAGGAGGGCCAGGACATAGCCGCCGCTCCCGCGAAGCCAGCGTGGCAGATGATTCGCACGCCTCGCGACTTCACCATCGAGCCCCACGCCCGCCACGCAGCAAAAGTAACGGGACGCCCCTGATTTCGGTTGCGCTCCTGCTGACCAGGCCGAGATCACGCCCAGATCAATCGCGCGCCGATTCTGCTGTCCAGCGCAGAATCGCCTCCACGCCTTGAGCGAATCTCGCATGCTCGCGATCTCGAGGGCGCGGGCAAAGTCGTTGCCGCTGCCCGCCGGCACGACCAGCACCGGAAGCCCGAGGCGCACCAGTTGTCCGAGATGGCGATGGATCGTGCCATCGCCGCCGAAGAGCAAGACCACATCCACCTCGTCGTCCTGGGCCGGCAGGCCCATGCGCCATTCGATGGACGGGTCCGACTGGAAGGGCTTCAGCTTTTTCGGAGAGCATCCCAGCCCGAGAATCGCCGCCGCGCGCATGTGCGGGGATGAGGGTAGCAGAAAGCTGCCCCGGTGCGCCGGGGCAAAGCGAGAACCCTGACACGTCCGGCGGAGCCAAGCTCCGCAGCGAATTTGATTGTAGTGTGGATGCGGCAAGGGTCTGGGGGCTTTCCGGTCTGCCTCCGAGAGGGCCTTCCCAGGTTGGGATTTGCAAGCGGGACGCGGGCGGCGAGCTGGCGCTCGCCCGGACAGCCGAGGGCGGCTGTCCCTACATGAATCATGCTGTATTGCTACCCTTCGGCGATCACCACTAGTTTTGGCTTTCTACCTAACGTAGTGTATATCTCGTCAGGCACAAGGACCACGACGGGATGGACCACGACCTGCCGAAGGAGCCGCACTGCCTTTTCCTTTATTTTTCTATTGGCTTCTGTCCGAGAAGGCACGAAGCCCGCTTCGACTAATAACTTGTCCAAGCGTATGGGTCTCCACTTATTAGGATTGGAGGCTTTTTCCCCCTGGAACTTCCAGAGCGGGAAGTGCGAGTCGTCATCTCCAAGTAGATCATCCGTCGCGCCGCTCAGCCTGATCTTTTCTAGCGGGACTATGACGCGCTCGACCCCCTCTGGCACCTCATCTTTCTGAAACTGTTTTGCCCAGTCGTCGGCCGCTTTGGCCGCCGCCTCCGGCGAATGAAAATCCGTCACGATCCGCCGCGCCAGATCTTTCTTGGCCTGCATGGGATGCACATCGCGTTTCATCTTCCCGATTTCCGCGACCTGCACGTCGGTCAGCAGCTCGTAATAGCGCCACATCATCTCGTCGGAGATGCTCATGACCTTGCCGTACATTTCCAGCGGCGCCTCGTGAATACCGATCGCGTTCCCAAGGGATTTTGACATCTTGTTGACGCCGTCGAGCCCCTCGAGAATTGGCGTGGTCAGTACCACTTGCGATTCCTGCCCATAGGCGCGCTGCAATTCGCGGCCGACGAGCAGATTGAATTTCTGGTCCGTGCCGCCGAGTTCGACGTCGGCCTCGAGTGCCACTGAGTCGTATCCCTGGACCAGCGGATAGAGCAGCTCGTGCACCGAGATTGGCTTCTCTTCCTGAAATCGCTTGTGAAAGTCTTCACGCTCGAGCAGTTGCGATACGGTGTATTTCGCGGCCAGCTTTACGAAGTCGTCGGAGGTCATCGGCCCGAACCAGCGACGGTTGAAGTCGATCACCGTTTTGTGCGGATCGAGAATCTTGAATACCTGCGCCTTATAGGTTTCCGCATTCTGCTCGATCTGCTCGCGGCTCAGCGGAGGCCGCGTCACCGAGCGCCCGCTGGGATCGCCGATCATGCCGGTGAAATCGCCGATCAGAAAAATCGCAGTGTGGCCGAGATCCTGAAAATGCTTGAGTTTGCGCAGCACAACCGTGTGCCCCAGGTGCAGATCGGGAGCGGTGGGATCCATGCCGAGCTTGACGCGGAGCGGTTTGCCCGTGGCGCGCGACTTTTCCAGCTTCGCGCGCAGATCGGATTCGCGGATGATCTCTGCCGCGCCCTTTTTGAGATAGGTGAGTTGTTCGTCGACCGGAGCGAAGTTAAGCATGCGCTCTGATTATAGCGAGGACTTCCCGATCAGCCGCCGACCGGCAATCTGATAGTGGCCATCCAGCACTACGTTGATTGCTTCGGTGTAGGCGATGTGCTCCTGCTCCAGAATGCGCGCCGCCAGCGTGTGCTCGTCGTCGCCAGCCAGCACCGGCACGGCTCTCTGCACGATGATGGGACCGTGGTCGAGTTCTTCATCGACCAGATGCACGGTGCAGCCGGAAACTTTCACGCCATAGGCAAAGGCCTGGTCCTGCGCTTCGAGGCCGGGAAAGGCGGGCAACAGCGAGGGATGGACATTCAGAATCCTGCGCGGGAATTGCTGCACGAACCAGTGCGAAAGCAACCGCATATATCCGGCGAGGCAGACTAAATCGACGCCATGGTGCTTGAGCGCGGCAACAACTTCCTGGTCGTGTTCTTCCCTTGCCTTGCCCTTCGAGGGAATGACGAGCGCTGTCAGTCCGCGCTGGCGGGCAATCGCGATTCCACCGGCGTCAGCCTTGTTTGAAATCACGACCGCGATCCGCGCATCGGGAATGCGTCCAGCATCAACGCTGTCGGCGATGGCGACGAAGTTCGAGCCACGCCCGGAAAGAAGAATGCCAAGAGATTTCATGATTCGCGAACATCATAATTCACCCAGGAGGCGAGGAGTTGCAAAGGCGGCGTGGCTGTGTCCAGCATCACAGACGGATTGCCGTGCCAGGGTTATTTTGGCGCCAAGGAAGCACCATGAAGAGATGGATCCTGCGCAGTGCTTACGTGATTCTCGCTGTTCCGATCATTCCGGCACTCATTTATCATCTCGGTCTTCGCTCGTGGTGCATGCATTGGGGAGCCACTGGGGCTGAGGTCGCGGCCACTCTCCCCGGAGACGAATTGCTGCCAGCCTATGCCGGCCCGGGCATAACCCATGCCATCACGGTCAAAGCTCCGCCCGAGAAAATCTGGCCGTGGCTCATGCAGATTGGTCAGGATCGCAGTGGCTTCTACAGCTACACACTCCTCGAGAATGCGTTTGGTGCAGATATGCCGAAGGTGGAACGGCTTGTGCCCGAGTGGAAGCCGCGTGCTCAGGGAGAAACAGTCTGGTTCGCGACTCCGCGCCGCTTTGATGGACAGGGAAAGATGATCGCGGCGGTGGTGCAACCGAACCGGGCGTTCGCTATGGTTTCCGCCAATGATTGGAAAAATCTAAAAGCCGGTGGAACCGGCCACGAAGGACTTTGGAGTTTCACGCTCGAGCCGCTCCAGGACGGGCAGACGCGTCTGATCGCCCGTCTGCGCGGCGGAACTCCGCCCACGCTCAGCGGACGCGTGATGGGCAGGCTATTCTGGGAACCGGCTCACTTTGTGATGGAGCAGAAGATGCTCCGCACCATTCGGGATTTGTCCGAGGGCGGCTAGCTGTAGGTGACTTTGCGCTCGCCCTTCACGATGCGGCCGATGGTGTAGGCTTTCTCGCCGACCCGCTCCAGCACCGATTGCGCTTTCTTGAACTTCGCCGACGGGATCACCAGCAGCATGCCCAGTCCCATGTTGAACGTGCGCAGCATTTCGTCCTGGGGAACATTCCCGAGTTGCTGCAGATGCTCGAAAATCGGCAGTACCGGCCACGATCCCAGTTCGATCGCGGCTGCCGTGCCTCGAGGCAGCACCCGCGGCAGATTTTCGGTGATACCTCCGCCGGTGATGTGCGCCAAGGCAACGACGCATTGCGCGTCGATCATTTTCTTCAGCACCGGCCAGTAGCTTTTGTGCGTGCGCATCAACTCGTTGCCGACTTTGTTCTTGATCTCGTTTACGTAGGTATCGGGCGAGTAATGTGCAGCTTCAAACAGCAGCTTGCGCGCCAGCGAATATCCGTTGGTGTGCAATCCGTTCGAGGGAAGGCCCAGAATGATGTCGCCGATCTGCACATCTTTTCCGGTGATGATGCGGTCACGGTCGACCACGCCGACAATAAATCCCGCCAGATCGTATTCGCCGTCGGGATAAAACCCCGGCATCTCCGCAGTTTCACCGCCGATCAGGGCGCAGCCGTTGTGCTTGCAAGCGTCGGCGATACCCTCCACCACTTTCTCGGCGACGGCCGGGTCGAGCGTCCCGGTCGCCAGGTAATCCATGAAAAACAGCGGCGCAGCGCCCTGCACCGCGATGTCGTTGACACAGTGGTTCACCAGGTCCGCGCCCACAGTTGAGTGCAGGTCCATTGCGAAGGCAACCTTCAACTTGGTGCCGACGCCGTCGACGCTGGAGACCAGGACAGGATCGTTGTATTTCGTTTTATCGACCGAAAACAGGCCGCCGAATCCGCCAATTTCGCTCAACACTCCGCGGGTGAAGGTCTTGTGGGCAAGGTACTTGATGCGCTGCTTCGTGCGATTGGCGCGGCTGATATCCACACCGGCGTCGGCGTAAGTCACGGGCGTCGCGCTGGAGGCGGAAGTCTTGGCCACAGAGTTCGTCCTTCGGTGCTGCCTGATGCTGGCGTGGGGTTATTGCCGGCTGCCGCTGCAACGTGCAGTTGCTGAGGCCGCTCATTGTAGCACGTTCAACACTCGCGAATTTCCGGGTGAGAATGGAACTTGCGGGGCGCCACCACCGAGCAGGCACACGTTCACCCTTTTGCGGGCGACGAGGCCCAGTTCGCCAGGCAGGCCTCGACTAGTGGACGACGAAGTTCGAGAAAAAATAGGCCAGCACGCCGAATAAGGCGAGTCCGCAGATTCCGTAACAGGTGAGAACCCACGCGCCGCGGCCTTCATGATGATGGTGCTGATTCGAAGCCGAAGACTGTTCGGTAGAGGAAACGACAGGGGCCCGATCTTCCATGCATAACCTCCCGACGGAAAGATCGTGGCGCAAGTACATTATGCGTCACGCCTGCACGGCGACGGTGCCGGCAGGACTTCATCTGCGGAGATTTTACCCCGGATTTCCCGGGATGGAAGCGAAAAATGTGATTGCAATCACAAGCTCAAAGGGAAAAATATTTGTCATATTGAGAAAATTCGAGGTCCACCGCCCATTTTTCTCCATCTCATGGGTACACACCGGTCTCGCTGTCAATCCGGGCAGTCGGTCCATGGGATAATGGCGAATCCAGCACGTTGATCCCAAATGTCTATGCGTAATCGCCTCATCGCTCTGGTTTTCTCGGCCCTCCTGATTCTGTGTTCAATCGCCGGCGCCCAGCAATCGGGCCAATCTTCGGCCGCAGCTCCGGCGCAGGCGCCGAGCCCTTCGTCGCAGAAAGCGGATACGGCGGGCCAAACGGCTTCGCCCCCTGCCACGGGTTTGCAGGTGGCTGCCAAGGCCAATGACTATGCCGAAGAATCCTTCGTCATCGAGGAACTGCACGCGCGGTACCGGTTTGAAAGCGACGGAACGGGGCGGAGAGAGATCTCGGCGCGCATCCGCGTGCAGAGTGAAGCCGGGGTACAACAGTGGGGGCAGCTACAGTTCGGCTACAACTCGGTCAATGAGCGCATCGAGATTCCTTACGTGCGCGTGATCCGCAAGGATGGCAGCGTAGTTACTGCCGGGGAAGATGCAGTGCAGGACCTCAGTGCTCCGATCGAGAACGAAGCGCCCGTCTACACTGACTACCGGCAGAAGCACGTGACCGTGCCCGGCCTGCGTCCCGGAGAAGTTCTGGAATACGACATGGTCACGGTGATCCATACGCCTCTGGCTCAGGGACAGTTTTGGACGGAATACGATTTCGAGAAGAACAACATCGTGCTCGCCGAGACGCTCGATGTGGACGTGCCGGCTGGCTGCGTCCTCAAGCTGAAAAACAAGCCCGGAATGGACCCGAAGATCACCGAAGCGGATGGCCGCCGCCTTTACCACTGGACCAGCTCGCATCTCGAGCGCGATGACGACACTAAGAACAAGACCAAGAAAAAGAAGCACACTCCCGACGACGACCGGCCCGACGTTCAGCTGACGACGTTTGCCAACTGGGATCAACTCGGCCGCTGGTACGCGAGCCTCGAAAAAGACCGGCGCGTTCCCTCGGCCGACGTCCGCGCCAAAGCTGAAGAACTGACGAAAGGACTCACGACCGATCTCGATAAGACCGAGGCGCTCTACGATTTCGTCGCCAAGAATTTTCGGTACGTAAGCCTCTCGCTCGGACTGGGCCGCTACCAGCCGCATGCCGCCGATGACGTACTTCACAATCAGTACGGCGACTGCAAAGACAAGCACACGCTGCTCGCCTCGCTGCTGGAAGCCGAGGGCCTGCATGCCTATTCCGTGCTGATCAACTCCAGCCGAAAACTCGATCCCGACGTTCCTTCGCCATCGCAATTCGATCACGTCATCACCATGCTTCCGCTGGGGAAGCAGGAAGTCTGGATGGACACGACCACGGAAGTCGCGCCCTTTCGCCTGCTGAGCTACAGCCTGCGCAAGAAGCAGGCTCTGGTCATTCCGCCGGCGGAACTGACCACCGCCCCGGCGCCGCACCTGGAGGAGACGCCGGCCGATACTCCCATGCCTGACACCGAGATCTCGGAAATCGATGGCAAGATCAACGAAATCGGCAAGCTCGAGGCTCACGTTCACTACCAGTTCCGCGGGGACGAAGAGCTGATGCTGCGCTCGATCTTCCGGCGCGTCCCGCAGGCCAACTGGCAGCGGGTCGTCGAAAACGTAAACTCCGGCCTGGGCGGAGACGTGACCAACCTTAAGATCAGCGACCCGGCGGCCACCCGCGAGCCCTTCACCATGTCGTACGACGTGGCCAAGGTGAATTTTCTCGACTGGTCGAAAAAGAAGACGGAAATCGTTTTGCCGCTGGTGCAGTTCAATCTGCCGGGAGCCGACGACGATGACGCCGATGCGGACGCCGAGCCGCTGAAACTCGGCCCGAAGGCGGAGTATTCCTACGAAATCCGGCTGCAGCTGCCGCCCAAGTACGTGGCGCACGCCCCGCTCGCCTTCTCTCTCAAGCGCGATTACGCGCAGTACGACGCCTCCTACAAAGTCGACGGTGATGTCTTTACCGCCGGGCGCAAGCTCACTCTTTTCCAGGACGAGCTGCCGGCGGCGCGTACCGAAGATTACGAATCCTTCCGTCGGGCTGTCGGCGCCGATCTCGCGCAACAGCTCTCCATCGAAAATACGACGGCCGGGAGTCCCGTGCCTCCAGCTGACATGAAGGCCGATGACCTCGTGGACAGCGCCCGGGCTGCCATGAATGACGGCAACCTGCCGGTCGCGATCGCGCTTCTCAAACGCGCCACCGAGGTTGATCCCAAGAACAAGTACGCGTGGAATAACCTCGGGCTTGCCTACTTCCAGAGCCGCGATGATGACCAGGCCATCGCCGCCTTCCAGAAGCAGATCGAAGTGAATCCCTACGACGAGTACGCTTACAACAACCTCGGACGCGTCTACTGGAACGAGCGCAAATATGGCGATGCGGTCAAGGCCTTCAACAAGCAGCTGGAAAACAATCCGCTCGACAAGTTCGCTCACGCCAACCTTGGCGCCATGTACGAGGAGTGGCACAAATATGAACTGGCCGTCCCGGAGCTGGAAAAGGCTGCTTCCCTCACTCCGGACAGCGCCGAACTGCAAGTGAGTCTGGGAGACTCGTATCTGAACCTGGGGCAGGATGACAAGGCGTTGGCCGCCTTCGATCATGCGGTCGAGCTTTCCGCAACTCCTCTGGTCTGGAATAACATCGCGTATCAACTTTCTCTCAAAGGATCACATCTCGACCGCGCGCAGCAGTATGCGGAGTCGGCGGTTTCCGCCACGGCGGCAGCTCTGCGCAACGTTTCTCTCGACCGCCTCACGCAGCAGGATCTTCCGCTGGTTTCTTCGCTGATCGCTTACTGGGACACGCTGGGCTGGGTGCACTTCGCCAAGGGCGACCTCAGCGGGGCTGAGAAGTACGTGGCCGCAGCCTGGGGCCTCGGCCATCACGGCGAAGTCGGGGATCATCTTGCACAGATTTACGAGAAGCGCGGGGAAAAGGATCTTGCGCTGCAAACCTATGCCCTGTCGATGAACGGTCTGCGACCCATTCCGGAGACGCGGGAGCGTCTGGCGTCGCTGGCCGGCGGGGACGCCAAGGCCGATGCTGCAATCGCGCGCTATAAAGACGAATTGCAGCATCTCAGCACGGTCGATCTCGGCAAGGCCACGCAGACGGGCAATGCCGATTTCTTCATTCTGCTCAGTGGAGGCTCGGGCGCAACCCGCGTCGATGCTGCTAAGTTCATCAGCGGCGACGAGAAGTTGAAGTCCTATACGGACGCTCTGCGCACCGCCGACTACCATCTCACTTTTCCTGACGATACGCCGGTGAAGGTTCTGCGGCGTGGAACGCTGGCATGCTCCGTGACGACCGGCAAATGCCAGTTTGTCCTCATTCTTCCCGACGACGTCAGAACGATTGACTGAGTGCGCGGCGTCAGCACTGAGGAAAAGAACCGGGCTCTAGCTCCCGGGGCGCCGCTTGTGCCATCCCGTCGCCTGCTCGTATGCATGCGCGAGCCGCAGCACCAGATCCTCGCGCCAGTGCGGTCCGGCGATCTGCAAGCCGATCGGAAGCCCGCCCTCGGTGAATCCGCAGGGAATAGAGATGGCCGGAAGCCCCCATACATTGAATGGCCGCGTATTGCGCAGCAGGCGTAACTCCGCTGGCCGCAGCGCGTCGGGATTAGCATTCAATTCCGCGATCCCCGGAGCCGGCATCGGAGTGGTCGGCGCTACGAGGAGGTCGACATCAGCGAAGACGCCCCGAATGCTCCTGCGAACTTGCTCCAACTCCTGTCGTCTCTCGATGTATTCCGCCGCCGTAGCTTTCTCGCCGCTGCGAATCCGGCGCAACGTCTCCGGCTGATAAAGGTCAGGATGCTTCGCCACGTTCTCTGCGTGATAGGCATAGGATTCTGCCGCCTGCAGAGTGCGGTCGGTGGGCACGGCAACTTCGACTTCCTTTATTTCCGCGGCCAGCGTCTGCAGCCCGTGCAGCGCATCCTCTATTGCTGCAGCCACTTCCGGATCGAGATCGTCGAAGAAATACCGGCGCAACACGCCGACGCGGAGTCCCTTCGCGCCTTCGCCCAACGCGGAGACGTAATCCGTGATGGCAATCTCTGCCGAAGTAACATCGGCGGCGTCATATCCTGCAATCGCCTGCAGCACAATCGCCGCGTCGGCCACCGTCGCCGCGATCGGTCCCACGTGATCGAGGGAAGAGGACAGCGGAGTCACGCCGCGGCTCGATACGCGCCCGTAGGTCGCCTTGAGGCCGACGCATCCGCACAGCGCCGAAGGCTCGCGAATCGACCCCGCCGTGTCAGTCCCGATGGCGGCGACCGCCAGTCCGGCAGCCACCGCGGCGGCCGATCCTCCCGACGATCCTCCGGCGATGCGCTCATGATTCCAAGGGTTGTGCACATCGCCGAAGTAGCTGACCAGCGAACTCCCTCCATAAGCGAATTCGTGCAGATTATTCTTCCCGAGGATGACTGCTCCCGCCCGCCGCAGCCTGCGCACCACTTCTGCGTCGGCCGCCGGAACCCGATGTTCATGTAATTTGCTTGCAGAGGTTGTGCGAAGGCCCGCCGTGTCGATGAGGTCTTTTAGCGCGATGGGAATGCCGTGCAGTGGGCCGCGCCACCCCCCGCTCAAAATCTCGGCCTCGGCCTGTCGAGCTTCCGCGAGAGCTGATTCGCGAGCGACAGTAATGAACGCGTTCAGGGCAGGATTCTGTTCCTCGATCCGCCGAAGACATTCCCTGGCGATCTCGACCGGCGAAATCTCCTTGCGCCGCAGCCGCGGGCCAAGCTCAGAAATCGAAGACAGTTCCATGGCTCAAGCCAGCCATTGTAACGGCAACCCTCTCGTTGATTCCCCCGCCACAACTGATTCTCAATCTCTCCTCCGTGCCCTGGCATCCAAAAGCCTATAATGAACGAAAGAAGCGTGGGAAATGGGGACCTCGCAATCATGGCAGAGATGACGATCGCGCCCGCTGCGATGCACGGGTTTTTTGTGGACGGCCGCTGGGGCGATGACGGCGACGTAGTCGAGATTCGCGCTCCCTATGACGGCGCGGTAGTTGCCAGAATTGTCCAGGGACGCCGTGAGCATGCGGAAGCTGCGATTGCCGCCGCCGTCAAGGCGTTTGGCACCACACGGCGGTTGCCCGCTTTCGAGCGGCAGCGGGTTCTGCGCCGGATCGCCTCCGGGATCGCCGAGCGCAAGGAGGAATTCGCGCGTACGCTGGCGCAGGAAGCCGGCAAGCCCATCAAAGGAGCCCGCACCGAAGTCGAGCGCGCAGTCTTCACCTTCAATGTCGCCGCGGAAGAGAGCACGCGCATCTACGGCGAGTTTCTTCCTCTCGACTGGCAGGAGTTCACCGCGGGCCGCTGGGGCATCGTTCGGCGCTTCCCGCTCGGGCCGGTCGTCGGCATCACGCCGTTTAATTTTCCCATCAATCTGGTGGCTCACAAAGTCGCACCGGCGATTGCCGCGGGGTGTCCGATGATCCTGAAGCCCGCACCGCAAACGCCGCTGTGTTCGCTGCTTCTCGCCGAGTGCGTGCAGCAGGCGGGATGGCCCGACGGCGGCCTTAACGTCCTTCCTCTTTCGAACGATGACGCCGGACTTCTGGTTACCGACGACCGCATCAAGCTGATCAGTTTTACCGGCAGCGTGCCGGTGGGTTGGGATATCAAGCGCCGCGCGGGGAAGAAAAAAGTTGTCCTCGAACTGGGCGGCAATGCCGCCGTGATCGTTCACAGCGATGCCGATCTCGACTATGCCGCGGAACGCTGCGTCAGCGGCGGGTTTGCCTATGCCGGCCAGACCTGTATTTCCGTGCAGCGCATTCTGGTGGAGCACTCCGTCTACGGCCGGTTCACGGAACTGCTGGTCGAGGGAGTCAAGAAACTGCACGTCGGCGATCCGCTCGACGAAAAGACCGATGTCGGGCCGCTGATCCGCGAAAGCGATGCCATCCGCACTGTCTCGTGGATCGACGAAGCCGTGCGGGCCGGCGCGCGCGTGCTCTGCGGCGGCGGACGCAAGAACCTCATCGTCGAGCCGACCGTTCTCACCGGCACCCGGCCCGACATGAAGGTGAATTGCCAGGAGATTTTTGGCCCGGTCGTCACCGTCGAGCCGTACCGGAATTTCGACGAAGCCCTGCGCCTGGTGAACGACTCGTCATTCGGGCTGCAGGCCGGCGTCTTTGTCCGCGACGCGAAACTGCTCTTCCAGGCGTATGAGGAACTCGAAGTTGGAGGCTTGATCGCCGGCGATGTGCCTTCTTTCCGCATCGATCACATGCCGTATGGTGGCGTGAAAGATTCCGGGCTGGGCCGCGAAGGTCTGCGTTACGCCATCGAGGAGATGACCGAGCCCAAGCTTCTCGTGATGAACCTGCGGTAGCGGCAATGATGGGGGCGCTTAATTCTTCGCGTTGAAAAATTCAACACTTCAAGCGTTCCATTATCTCCAGAATTTTTTCTATCGCTGAGCGCCAAAACGCGCGACAAATTCCCGCGAACTATTTATAATTTCTGATTTCATAGTCAATAACAGGAAACTTCTGTGGGTGTTTCCTCGGTCTCATAGACGCATTACTGTCAACGTAACCAACTAGGCGATCGCCGAATTTCTCCGGGGATCTCGTACACGATCTAAGCTCGTAAACGGAAGAATGTCGCAGATCTTTCATCGCAGTGCGAATACTCTGTCTCGCGCCACCATTTTTGGCGCGGTCTTCGTGGTTGCGGCGCTGACGTGGGTCGGATACGCAATCCAGGGCTCTCCCTACATCACATACGCCGGAGTTCGCAAGTCGCAGCCGGTTCCGTTCAGTCACCAGCATCACGTCACCGGCCTCGGCATTGATTGCCGCTACTGCCACACTTCGGTGGAGACCTCGAGCTTTGCGGGCATTCCTCCGACGAAGACGTGCATGAATTGCCATTCGCAGATCTGGACGAACGCCCAGCTGCTGGAGCCGGTCCGCGCCAGCTACAAGTCGGGCGAGTCGCTGCAGTGGACGCGGGTGAACCAGCTGCCCGACTTCGTCTATTTCAACCACAGCATCCATGTGGCGAAAGGCGTCGGCTGCAACACCTGCCACGGCCCGGTCGACCAGATGCCGCTGATGTACCAGCAGGAGTCGTTGCAGATGGAGTGGTGCCTCGGCTGTCATCGCCATCCGGAGGAGAATCTGCGGCCGCGCGATCAGGTCTTCAACATGCGTTACCAGCAGCCGACCGGTGCGCATCCAGTGGTGGTCGATGGAACCAGTTATACCGACCAGGCAGCCTTGGGCAGGGCACTGGTGAAGAAATACAGCGTGCGCAGCGTGGCTGACATTACCAGCTGCAGCACCTGCCACCGGTGATTCCGAGCAGGCTCACCGGCGCTCAGGATGACACAGGTTTGCTTTAGACGATGACGAATGACAAACATAACGGCGACCTGATTCAGATCAAGAAGAAGGAAGACGTGTGCCGGAGCAAGAAACTCGACCTGGCATCCGTCCGCGAAAAGATCGATGCCGCCACCGCGCACGACAAGGTGGAGAAGACTGGCCCGCAATACTGGCGCTCGCTCGAAGAGCTCGCCGGCAGTCCCGAATTTCAGGAAGCCCTGCATCGCGAATTTCCCAAGGGCGCTTCCGAATGGGTCGATTCGGTTTCGCGCCGCGGATTTCTGAAAGTCATGGGCGCTTCGCTCGGCCTTGCCGGCATGACCGGATGCGTGAAGCTGCCGAAAGAGGCGATCGTGCCTTACGTTCGGCAGCCGGAGAACGTCATTCCCGGCCGCCCCATGTATTACGCCACGGCGATGACCTTTGGCGGATACGCGAACCCGGTTCTCGTCGAAAGCCATCTCGGGCGCCCGACAAAAATCGAAGGCAACGATCTGCATCCGGCATCGCTCGGCGGCACCGATATTTTTGCCCAAGCCTCGCTTCTGACCATGTACGACCCCGACCGCTCGCAGGGCGTTATCTCGCTGGGCGATCAGCGTTCCTGGCCATCGTTTCTGAATGCGCTTCGCGGACCGTTGAGCGCGCAGAAAACGCTGAAGGGCGCGGGGATCCGCATTCTGACTACGACGATTTCTTCGCCGACGCTGGCTGACCAGCTGCGCAACTTCCTCAAGACCTATCCTGAGGCGAAGTGGCACGCCTACGAGCCCATCAATCGCGATAACGTGCTCGAAGGCGCGAAGCTTGCTTTCGGCCAGCCGGTCGAGACGCGTTACGACTTTTCGAAAGCCGACGTCATCGTCTCGCTCGACGCCGACTTCCTCTACGCCGGATACCCCGGCAACGTGAAATATATTCGCGATTTCGCCAGCCGCCGCGATCCCGACGGCAACATGAATCGGCTGTACATGATTGAGAGCATGCCGACGTCAACGGGGGCGAAGGCGGATCACCGGCTGCCGGTGCAGGCAGGCCACATCGAGGCGTTCGCCCAGGCTGTGCTTGTCGGACTCCAATCGCGGGAGAATGCTTCAGGATTAATGGGCCCGGAGCGAATGAGATTTCTCAGCCCGCTCCTTGAGGACCTGAAAAGCCATCGTGGCTCGAGCATCGTCATCGCTGGCGACCATCACGAGTGGGAAACCCAAGTGAAGGTCCACATCCTGAATTCGCAGTTGGGCAACATTGGCAAGACCGTTTTCTACACCGACCCAGTCGACGCGAATCCAGTCAATCAGACCGAATCGCTGAAAGAACTCGTCGCCGACATGCGGGCCGGCAAAGTCGATCTGCTGATCATTCTCGGCGGAAATCCGGCTTACGACGCGCCAGTCGATCTCAATTTCGCGGACGCGCTGAAAAACACGAACATCCCGATGCGCGTGCACTACGGCCTCTATGATGACGAGACCGCAGAACTCTGCCACTGGCACATCAACGCCACGCACGAACTCGAAAGCTGGGGCGACGCCCGCGCTTACGACGGAACCGTCAGCATTATCCAGCCGCTGATTGCTCCTCTTTATGACGGCAAGAGCCCGATCGAATTTGTGGCGCTGCTCAACGGCCAATCCGACGCGACCGGCTACGATCTGGTGCGCGCCTACTGGCAGAAGCAGCACACGGGGGCAGATTTCGAACAGTTCTGGCGCAAATCGCTGCACGATGGCTGGATCGAAGGGACAGCGTTCGAGCCAAAGTCGATGACGGCAAAGTCGGCCGCAGCGCCCGAAACCAAGGCAACGGACTCCAGCGCGATCGAGCTCAACATCCGCCGCGATCCCACGATTTGGGGTGGCGAATTCTCCAACAACGGCTGGCTGCAGGAATTGCCCAAGCCGATGTCGAAGCTGACCTGGGACAATGCTGTGCTCATCGGTCCCAAGATGGCTGAGCGCCTGCAGATCGCCACCAAGGATGTCGTCGAACTCGAGCTGAACGGCACCAAAGTCAAGGGCCCGGTCTGGATCCAGGCCGGCCATCCCGACAATTCGGTCACGGTCACGCTTGGCTACGGACGCAAGCGCGCCGGTCGCGTCGGAACCGGGCAAGGCTTTAACGCTTACGTGTTCCGCACGGCAGCCGCGCCCTCGGTCGCATCAGGCGCGCAGATTCGCAAGACCGGCGACATCTACGAGCTAGCCTCCACGCAGGGCATGCAGTCGATGGACACGCCTAACGGCGACACGCGCCCGCTGGTCCGCGAGGCCAGCCTCGACGAGTACAAAAGGAACCCCGACTTCGCACACGCGGAAGAGCCGGAGGTCCCGAAAGCGACCACGCTTTATCCTCCATATCCCTACGACAAAGAGATGTACGCCTGGGGGATGACGATCGACCTGAACAAGTGCGTGGGCTGCAACAACTGCATGCTGGCTTGCCAGTCGGAGAACAATATCGCCGTCGTCGGCAAGGAGCAGACGCTGCTCGGCCGGCACATGCACTGGATTCGCATCGACACCTATTACGAGGGCGACCGCGACAATCCCAAGGGATACTTCCAGCCCGTTCCCTGCATGCAGTGCGAGGACGCGCCGTGCGAACTGGTTTGTCCGGTGGGCGCCACCAATCACTCCACCGAGGGCCTGAACGACATGGTCTACAACCGGTGCGTGGGCACGCGCTACTGCTCGAACAACTGTCCGTATAAAGTGCGGCGGTTCAATTTCCTGCTCTTCCAGGATTGGGACACGCCGCAGTACAAGATGATGCGAAACCCTGACGTCACCGTGCGCAGCCGCGGCGTCATGGAAAAGTGCACGTACTGCGTGCAGCGCATCAGCGAGCGCCGCATCGATTGCGAAACCGCGTCGCTGCGCGAAGGCAAAGACATCCGCATCGGAGACGAATTGAAGACCGCCTGCCAGCAGTCGTGCCCGGCGGATGCGATCGTCTTCGGCAACATCAATGACCCCAACAGCCGGGTTTCGAAATTAAAGGCGCAGTCGCGAAATTACAGTTTGCTGGGCGAACTCAACACGCGCCCGCGCACGACGTACCTGGCCGAGGTTCGCAACCCGAACCCCGAGCTTTGAAATTGGGGCTTTAGGCTCCGAGGATTCGTCAGAACAGAATGCCTGAGGAATACAAATCGGCGACCGAACTCGAACGCGCTCCGGTGATCGGCCCCGGCCACACCTTCGGCACGGTCACGGAGAAGATCAGTGCCATCGTTCTGACCCGGCCCACCTCCAATGGATGGTTCGTGGGTTTCGGCATTGCCTTCATCCTTACGATGATGCTGCTCTATGCCATCGGCTACCTCTTCTTGAAGGGCGTCGGCATCTGGGGCATTACCATCCCCATCGGCTGGGGCTTCGCCATCCTGAATTTCGTCTGGTGGATCGGCATCGGGCACGCGGGAACGCTGATTTCCGCCATTCTTCTCCTGCTGCGTCAGTCGTGGCGCAACTCGATTAACCGTTTCGCCGAGGCGATGACACTGTTCGCGGTGGCCTGTGCCGGCATCTTCCCGGCGATCCACGTCGGCCGCCCGTGGCTGGCGTACTGGCTGTTCCCCTATCCCAACACCATGCGCGTGTGGCCGCAGTTCCGCAGCCCGCTGATGTGGGACGTCTTCGCGGTTTCGACCTACGCCACCATCTCCGCTCTGTTCTGGTTCATCGGGCTGATCCCCGACTTTGGAACCCTGCGTGACCGCTCCGGTAACCGCTGGGCGCGGCTCATCTACGGCATGCTTTCCATGGGCTGGCGCGGATCTGCCCGCCACTGGCACCGCTATGAGACCGCCTATCTTCTGCTCGCAGGGCTGGCGACTCCGCTCGTTCTCTCGGTTCACACCGTGGTGAGTTTCGACTTTGCCATCGGCATCGTGCCCGGCTGGCACACGACAATCTTCCCGCCATACTTCGTCGCGGGCGCCATTTACTCCGGCTTCGCCATGGTGCTGATGCTTGCTATTCCCATCCGGAAAATCTACGGCCTGGAAGATTTCATCACCGAGCGCCACCTGCAGAACTCCGCCAAGGTCATGCTGGCGACCGGATTGATCGTGGCTTATGGCTACGGCATTGAGGCCTTCATGAGCTGGTACAGCGGCGATCGCTACGACGCTTTTACCATCTGGAACCGCCTCCACGGCCCATACGCTATTCCTTACTTCTCCCTGCTGCTTTGCAACATCGTGATTCCGCAGGTGCTGTGGATACGCAAGCTGCGCACCAGCCCGGTGGCGCTATTCTTTGTTTCCTTCGTCGTGCTGGTCGGCATGTGGCTGGAGCGCTTCATCATCATCGTGGTCAGCCTGCACCGCGACTTTCTCAATTCTTCCTGGGGCATGTACTACCCGACGCGCTGGGACTGGATGACCTTTATCGGTACTCTCGGCATGTTCCTGGCGGCGATGTTCCTGTTTGTCCGCATTCTGCCGATGATCTCCATCTTCGAGATGCGCACCCTGCTGCCCGAGGCGGAGGTGAAAGAGTAACGCCATGAAGCGCGATCCCATCTACGGCATCATGGCCGAATTCGACTCGGCGCAGGCCCTGGTCGACGCTGCCCGTAAAACACACCAGGCCGGCTACAAGAAGATCGACGCCTACAGCCCGTTCCCGATCGAAGGCCTTGCCGAAGAAATCGGATTTCACCATGATGAGGTGCCTCTGGTGGTGCTGATCGGGGGCATTGTCGGGGGGCTGACCGGCTATCTGATGCAGTACTGGATGTCGGTCATCGATTACCCCATCAATGTCGGTGGCAGGCCGTATCACTCGTGGCCGTCTTTCATCGTGATCACGTTTGAGATGACCATCTTGTTCGCGGGAATTTCAGCCGTGCTCGGCATGCTCGCCTTGAATGGCTTGCCCATGCCGTATCACCCGGTCTTCAACGTGCCGCGCTTTTCATCGGCCAGCAAAGACCGCTTCTTCCTGATCGTCTTCTCGTCTGACAAGAAGTACAACCGGGCGGAAACGCGCAAGTTCATGGAAGGCCTGGAGCCACGATCGATTTCGGAGGTGCCCAGCTAATGCCGCGCTTCCGCCCGTTCGAACGACCTTCAGCAGCGATGCTCCTGGCAGGACTCCTGATCCTTGCCTCCGCCTGCCGTCTTGACATGCACGTGCAGCCTCGCGAGAATCCGCTGGCGCGCAGTGACTTCTTCACGGACCAGCGTTCCGCTCGTCCCCTGGTGGAAGGCACTGTGGCCCGTGGCCAGCTGGACGCGGATACGTATTTCTACACTGGCAAGGTCGGCAACAATCCGGGCGACGTAATGCCTTTCCCCGTCAGCCTCGACGTTCTCGATCGCGGACGCCAGCGTTTCAATATCTTCTGCGCTCCGTGTCATTCGCGGTTGGGGGACGGCAACGGCATCGTGCCGTCACGCGGATTTGCCCGCAAGCCGCCCTCGTTCCACATTGAGCGCCTTCAGAAGGCTCCCGTCGGATACTTCTTCGACGTGATCACCCACGGATTCGGCATCATGCCCGACTACGCTGCGCAGATTCCTGTTCGCGATCGCTGGGACATCGTGGCCTACGTCCGCGCTTTGCAATTGAGCCAGGATGCGACCATGGCCGACGTGCCGGCAGGCCAGAAAATTCCTTCGGAAGCCCCCAAGCTGCTTCGGCCCGGAACCGGCGCGACCGCCCCGATCTTCGCGCCTGAAACGAATTCGAAACCTGAGGCCCAACCATGAGCGCCGCGCCCACGAAGCATCTCGATCTGACTGCCCCAGCGGTCGTGAAGACGATCGCCTCGCGGTCGCTGATCATCGGCGCGGTCTTCAGCATCTTTGCCGCTGTTCTCGCTTTCACCCGGCCTGACGAGTTCTACCGCGGGTACCTGCTTGGCTTCATGTTGTGGCTGGGCGTGGCGCTGGGTTCGATGGCCATTCTGATGATTCGCCATCTCACGGGCGGCGGATGGGGCATGGTGATCCGGCGCATTCTCGGTGCCGCCATGCGCACGCTCCCGCTGCTGACGATCCTTTTCATCCCGATGGTCATTGCGGTGGTGCAGCATCGCATTTATCCCTGGGCGATGCCCCTCGACGCGATTCAGGACCCGCACATCCGCGAGCATCTGGCCAAGAATACGTTCATTACCGCCAGTTACCTGAATTTCCCCGGGTTCCTGATTCGCGCCATCGTCTACTTTGCCATCTGGAACCTCTGCTCGTTCCTGCTCTCCTACTGGTCCAGGCAGACCGACCGCAGCAGCGCTCCCGACAACACGCAGAAGTTCAAAACGGTTGCGGGGCCGGGGCTGATTCTCTACGGATTTACCATCTCGTTCGCGGTCATCGACTGGGTCATGTCGCTCGACCCGACCTGGATCTCGACCATTTTCTGCCTGATCATCCTGGCCGGGGAGTTGATCTCCGCCATTTGTATGGCCGTAGTCGTCGAACGCATCCTGGTCAAATACAGGCCCATGTCGGAGATGCTGAAGCCGGACTTCGTGCACGATCACGGCAAGTGGATGCTTGCCTTCATCATGCTCTGGGCCTATTTCAGTTTTTCCCAGTGGCTGATCATCTGGGCCGGCAATCTTCCCACAGAAATCAGCTTCTATCTTAAGCGGCTCAATGGCGGATGGGGCTCGATCGGCCTGTTTCTGGCCACCTTCGGCTTTGCCATTCCCTTCGCGACGCTGCTGTCGCGGCCCTTCAAGCGCGACGTTCGCAAACTGGTCTGGCTTGCGGTTTGGCTGCTTTTGATCCGTTACGTCGACCTGTTCTGGATTGTCGAACCCAATTTCTCGCAGACGCTGAAACTGACCATCGCCGATGTGGTGGTGCCGATCGCGATCGGCGGATTGTGGCTGGCGTATTTCTTCCGCAATCTGGCCTCGCTGCCGTTGCTGCCGGAGTACGACCCGTCGGCGGGCGAGGTGCTGGAGCCGGCACATCAACATTAGGCCATTGTTGAAAAGAGCATGACTGACATCCACCATTCGACGAAGACCACGAGTCACGGCGATTTCGAGCGCCGCGATATCCGCGTCGCCGCGGTGCTGTATTTTCTGCTGGGCCTTGCCGTCGCCGGAGTACTTGCGCACTTTATTGTGGCGGGACTGTATTCGTGGCTGGAAAAGCGCTCCGAGGCGCAACAGCCTCGTCTCAGCCCGCTCGTCCATAACGCTCCCCGTGACACGCGCCATCTTTCGGTCGATTACCGCGATTACCTGAAGCAGAATTTTCCCAGCCCACAGCTGGAGATCGACGAGCGCACGGAGTTGGATCAGGTGCGGCTCAACGAGGAACAAACATTGCTGACCTATGGATGGGTCGATCAGAAGGCTGGGACCGTTCGCATCCCCATAGAGCGCGCCATGGAACTCATTGCCCAGCGGGGTCTTCCCACGCGGGCCCAGGGCGAAGCGTCAGCCACGATGCCCGTAGCCGGCAGTAATCCGGCCGGCAACGAGAAAGGCAAGAAGGGAAAAAAGAAGTGAGCCGTTTGCATGACAATTCGATCGGTACGAACCGTAGAGGTACACGCGCCGTCGCGCGCATTTTGTTGGCGGGGCTCGGGATCGTTCTAGCCTCGATTCCGGCTTGGCCGCAGGCCATGACCCAGGGCGTGCTTTCCCCGCCCGCCAATGTCCGTCCTCCATATCTGAAGAATGTGGGCATCGAACAGCACCTCAACGCCCAGGTTCCGCCGGACCTCACATTTGTCGACGACAGCGGCCGCACGGTGAAGCTCGGCGACTATTTCGGCACCAAACCGGCGATCCTGAATCTGGTCTATTACAACTGCCCCATGCTCTGCGGGGAGGAACTCGCCGGACTCGCCGGGGCGATGAAGATGATCAAGTTCGACGTGGGCAAGGAATTCGACGTCATCACCGTCAGCTTCAATCCGCAGGAAACGCCGGCCATCGCCGCAGCCAAAAAGCAGGACTATCTCAAGCGCTACGGCCGCCCGGGCGCGGCCGGCGGATGGCATTTCCTCACCGGTTCGGCGGAATCCATCAACGCACTGACCAAAGCCGTCGGTTTCCAGTATCAGTACGATCCAAAGATCAATCAGTACGCTCATGCGACGGCGATCATGGTGTTAACGCCGCAGGGCCGCATCTCACGCTACTTTTACGGAGTCGACTTTCCGCCGAAAGACCTGCGGCTGGGGCTGGTCGAGGCCTCGCAGGAAAAGATTGGCAACACCGTCGATGAGGTGCTCCTTTACTGCTACCACTACGATCCCGCTACCGGAAAGTACGGCGCGGTTGTCAGCAATATGCTGCGCCTTGGCGGTGTTGCGACCATTCTGTTTCTTGGCGGCGGGCTGGCCTTGCTGTTCTGGCTGGAGAAAGCCGCTCCCAAGCGCAGACGCCCAACTGCACCGGCGCAGGGTCAGGTAACACAGGGTCAGGCAAGATATGTTCGATAACGTTCCATTGTGGCCGCAGCGGGCCTCATCTCTGGCGGGCAACGTCGATGCCCTGTTCATCTTCCTGCTGATTGTGTCGGGATTGATGACGCTGCTCGTTTTTTCTCTGCTGGTGTATTTCGCGGCGCGCTATCGCAACCGCCCCGGCGTTCCCGCCGAGCAGATCGAAGGCTCCACGCCGCTGGAATTGACCTGGTCGATTATTCCTCTCGGCGTCTTTATGGTGATTTTTCTGTGGGGGGCCGTCGTCTACTTCAAAGGCCGCACGCCTCCCCGCGATTCCACCGAAGTCTACGTCGTGGCCAAACAATGGATGTGGAAGCTCGAACATGCCGAGGGCCAGCGCGAAATCAACCAGCTGCACGTTCCCGTCAATCGCGATGTCAAGCTCATCATGACCTCGCAAGACGTGATTCACAGCTTCTTCGTGCCCGCGTTCCGCATGAAGCAGGACGTGCTGCCCGGCCGTTACACGATCGCCTGGTTCCGCGCTACCAAGCCCGGCACCTATCACTTGTTTTGCGCGCAGTATTGCGGCACGCAGCACTCCGGCATGATCGGCGACATCGTCGTCATGGAGCCCGCTCAGTACGAAGCCTGGGTTAGTGGTACTTCGACCGGGCCGCTCTCTGCCACCGGCGAGAAGCTATTCGCCGAACTCGGCTGTTCGACCTGTCACCGCTTCGATTCGCAGGGCCGCGGTCCCAACCTAACCGGAGTCTTCGGCAGGCCGGTCGAATTGGCCGATGGCCGCGTCGTCACCGCCGATGAAAACTATCTCCGCGACTGCATTCTCGATCCGAGCGCGAAGCGAGTAAAGGGATTCCAACCCATCATGCCCACGTTCCAGGGACTGGTGAGCGAAGAGCAGTTAAGCGCCCTGATTGCATACGTGAAATCGCTGTCCAAGCCCGGCGAAGCCGGGGCTAAAACCGTTGCGGCTTCCGCAGCAGCTCCGAAGTCAGCGGCAAAAGGAAGTCAGGTGGAATGAGTATGGCTACCGCGAGTACCCAGCCGATCGAGCGCGAGAATTACCTCAATAAGGAGTACGGAATCGGTTCGTGGCTTTTGACCACGGACCATAAGCGCATAGCGCTGCTTTACCTCATCTCGATCACTTTCTTCTTTTTCATCGGCGGCTTCTTCGCCCTGCTGATCCGCCTCGAACTGCTCACTCCCGCCGGCGATCTCGTCCAGGCCGATACCTATAACAAACTCTTCACTATGCACGGCCAGGTGATGGTCTTCTTCTTCCTGATTCCATCGATCCCTGCTGTGCTGGGCAACTTCCTGGTTCCCTTGATGGTCGGGGCGAAAGATCTGGCGTTTCCGCGCATCAACCTGCTCAGTTGGTATATCTACATCCTGGGCGGCGCGCTGATGCTGCACTGCATGCTCACCGGCGGCGTCGACACCGGTTGGACCTTCTATACGCCCTTCAGCACCGCTTTCGCCAACACAAAAGTCATCGAAGCCGGACTGGCGATCTTCGTCGTGGGCTTTTCCTCCATCCTGACGGGCTTGAATTTCATCGTGACCATCCATCGCATGCGCGCCCCGGGCATGACCTGGGGACGCCTGCCGCTGTTCATCTGGGCACACTACGCGACCAGCGTCATCCAGGTTCTGGGAACGCCCGTCATCGCCATCACGCTCGTTCTAGTAGTCGCCGAGCGCGCCTTGCACCTCGGCATCTTCGATCCCAAGCTGGGCGGCGATCCGCTTCTCTTCCAGCACCTGTTCTGGTTTTATTCTCATCCGGCCGTCTACATCATGATTTTGCCGGCCATGGGAGTCGTCACCGAAATCATTGCCTGCTTCGCGCGCAAACGCATCTTTGGCTATACCTTCGTCGCGCTTTCTTCGATCGCGATCGCCGTGTTCGGATTCCTGGTCTGGGCGCATCACATGTTTGTGGCCGGCATCTCGGTCTATGCGGCGCTGGTTTTTTCTCTGCTGAGCTATGCGGTTGCCGTGCCTTCTGCGATCAAAGTGTTCAACTGGACGGCCACCCTGTACAAAGGCTCCATCCACTACGACGCTCCCATGCTCTATGCGTTCGGCTTTATCGGCCTGTTCACCATGGGAGGATTGACGGGCCTGTTTCTTGCCTGTCTCGGCGTCGACATGCACGTCCACGACACTTATTTCGTCATCGCCCACTTCCACTACATCATGGTCGGAGGCGCGGTCATGGGATATCTCGGCGGCATGCATTTCTGGTGGCCGAAGATTTCCGGCAAGCTCTATCCCGAAGGCTGGGCTCGCCTCGCCGCTCTCATCGTCTTCATCGGGTTCAATCTGACGTTCTTCCCGCAGTTCATCCTCGGCTATCTCGGCATGCCGCGCCGCTACTATCAATACCCGGGAGAATTCCAGGTACTGAATGTGCTCTCGACCGCGGGAGCGACCGTGCTCGGCGTCGGCTATCTGCTGCCCATGATTTATTTCCTGTGGTCGATGCGCTACGGCAAGCCTGCATCGGACAATCCCTGGAACGCGGCCGGGCTGGAGTGGAAGACCGCTTCGCCGCCGCAGACTTTCAATTTCGACGAAGAGCCTGTTGTGACCTGGGAGGCCTACAACTACGAGGAGTTGGACGCGCCTCAGAAAAAGGAGGTCCCCGTTGCCGGATAGCCCAGCAGTGGCAGTTTCCGCCGAAGCCCACAATCCCGCGCTCTTGCATCACTTTGCTTCGGAGGAGCAGCAACGCGACGCCGCGAACTTGGGCATGTGGATTTTCCTCGCCACCGAGGTCATGTTCTTTGGCGGCCTCTTCTGCTCCTACCTGATCTACCGCCGCTGGTACTACGGAGATTTTGCCGCCGCCAGCCGCTCCATCGACGCTCTTCTCGGCGGCACCAACACGGCTGTACTGATCTGCAGCAGCTTGACTGTAGTGCTTGCCGTCTGGGCCGCTCAAACGGCGCGGCGCACGATGCTGATCGCAATGCTGATCATCACCATGCTGTTCGGTTGCGTCTTCCTGGGCATCAAGGCCAAGGAATACACCGACAAGTTCGAAGAGCACCACGTTCCCGGCGCGTCGTTCAGCTTCGAACACGAGGAAATCCCTGGCCAACCCGGTCAGTACGCCAATCCGCGTCACGCCGAGATTTTCTTCGCGCTGTACTTCATCATGACCGGCCTGCACGCCCTGCACATGATCGTCGGTCTGGGGATTTTCACCTGGCTTCTGGTCATGGCCTGGAAGGGCCGCTTCACGCCCGAGTACCATACCCCGCTAGAAATCGGCGGCCTGTACTGGCACTTTGTCGATATCATCTGGATCTACCTGTTTCCCTTGCTCTACCTGATCGACCGGCACTGAGACTCCTATGTCTGACCACTCGAAATCGTCGCCACTGCCAACCTACTTTGCGGTCTGGGGAGCTCTGCTGCTCGGGACGTTCCTGACCTACGAAATCGCAAAACTGGATCTCGGGGTCTTCAACGCAGCGGTGGCGCTGATCATCGCAACCATCAAGGCCTTGCTGGTTGCACTTTTCTTCATGCATCTGCGCGGGGCAAGTGAACGATTGCTGAAGCTGGTCGTCATCTCCACCTTGTTCTTCCTTATGATTCTGATGACGCTCTCCATGACCGACTATGCTTCGCGCGGCACTCCTCCGACTTTAGCGCCCGGGCAGGCCTACAGCGCTCCGGTCGTTCCGCACACGGCCGCTCTGCATTCCTGAATCGACAGTGATTTGCAGCGCTGCCCGCGGGACTTCTCTGCTGGTATACTCGCGCCGTCGAGCGTGGTAATCCTCCCCTGGAGGGGAAGTATGGCATTCTGCAATTCCTGCGGGGCGACTCTCAATCCGGGCGCCCAATTCTGCAATAAGTGCGGCACGGCCATCGCCGGAAGCGCCGCCCCCGTTCCGGTTCCGGCTACATCGGCTCCGGGTGGTGGCAGCGCGCTCAGGGTGGTTCTGATCGTAGTCGCGGTGATCGTCGCTCTCGGTATTCTCGGCATCGGCGCGGTGACATTCGTCGGCTACCATATCGCCAAGAACAGTCGCGTCACACAGGACGGCCAGCACGTCAACATCGAGACCCCTTTTGGCGCGGTCAGTGCCAACGATCCCGATCAGGCCGTGCGCGAGCTCGGCGTCGATCTCTATCCCGGCGCGCAGGCGCTGAAGACTGGCTCGGCGGCCGTCGCTTTCGGCTCCGTGCATACCGTGGCTGCCTCGTTTGCAAGCACGGACGCCGCCGACAAAGTCTGTGCCTTCTATAAATCGAAATTCCCCAACGCGACGGTTACTTCTTCCGATCGCAGCCGTTGCACCATCGTTTCCGATGTTTCGCCCAATCTGGTCACCATCAACGTGCAAGACGATGGCGTGGCCTCAAAATTCCAGATCACCAGCGTGACCAGGAAATCGCCGGCGAAGTCGAACTAAGGCTCCCCATGCCCGAGAAAGTCGCAGAACCGGCGGCCTTCGCCCCATCCCTCGATGCTGCAGGATTAGCCGAGGCCTTGCGCGGCGCTTTGCGCGGTGGATCGCCCGATGACGTCCGTTTCGATCGAGGCAGCCGCGCCCTCTATGCCACCGATGGCTCCAACTATCGCCAGGTTCCCATCGGCGTCGTTCTACCGCACGATGCCGACGACGTTCTCGCCACGCTCGCCCTCTGCCGCGAATTCGGCGCTCCCCTCCTCTGCCGTGGCGGAGGTACCTCGCTGGCCGGACAGTGCTGCAACGTCGCCGTGATCCTCGATTTCTCGCGGTACATGTCGAACATTCTCGAGATCAATCCAGAGCGCCGCATCGCCCGCGTGCAGCCCGGAGTCGTGCTCGATCAATTGCGCAACGCTGCTGAACAATATCACCTCACTTTTGCGCCCGATCCTGCCAGCCACGACCGCTGCACCATCGGAGGCATGATCGGCAACAACTCCTGTGGCGTGCATTCCGTTATGGCCGGCAAAACCGACGACAACATCGAAGCGCTCGACATCGTTACCTACGACGGTATTCGCATGCATGTCGGACCGACCTCGGCTGAGGATTTGCACCGCCTTTGCGCCGAACCTGGCCGCCGCGGCCAGATCTATAGCGCCCTGCGGAGCATCTCCAACGACTATTCCGGTCTCATCCGCCAGCGCTTTCCGAAAATTCCTCGCCGCGTCTCCGGCTATAACCTGAATTACCTGCTCCTCGATAACGGATTTCACGTCGCCCGCTCCCTCGTCGGCTCGGAAGGAACCTGCGCGACCGTCCTCGAAGCAACCTGCCGTTTGGTCGAGAGCCCACCCGCGCGCGTACTTGCCGTCGTCGCCTGGCCTGACATCTTTCAGTGCGCCGATCACGTTCCTGAGATCATGCAGCACCGTCCCATCGGCCTTGAAGGCTTCGACGATCTTCTTGCCTACTACACGCGCACGAAGGGCATCAACTCCGAAGGGCTTGCACTTCTACCCGAAGGTGGGGGATGGCTGCTGGTCGAGTTCGGCGGCCAGACTCTCGCCGAGGCTGAGTCTCAGGCTCTGAGTCTCGTGGACTCCCTCAATCGCGGCCCCACACCTCCGAATGTTCGCCTTTACTCCGGCGCTCACGCCAAGCGCGTGTGGGAAGTCCGCGAGTCGAGTCTCGGCGCCACTTCCCATGTTCCCGGCGAACCGCTTTACTGGGAAGGATGGGAAGACGCTGCCGTTGAGCCTGAAAAGCTTGGCGCTTATCTTCGCGATCTTCGTCAGCTGATGTCCGCCTTCGGATATAAAGGCTCGCTCTATGGCCACTTCGGCCATGCCTGCGTGCACACGCGTCTCAATTTCGATCTCGAGAGCAAAGAAGGCATTGCCAGGTTCCGCAAGTTCGTGGAAGAGGCTGCCGATCTCGTCGTCGGCTACGGCGGATCGATCTCCGGAGAACATGGCGATGGGCAATCCCGGGCCGAACTGCTGCCGAAAATGTTTGGCTCGGAATTAATGGAAGCCTTCTGCAAATTCAAAACCGCCTGGGACCCCGACTGGAAGATGAATCCCGGCAAGCTTATTGGTGAGCCCGGAAAGTCGCCCAACAGGCTCGACGACAATCTTCGCCTTGGCCCCGGTTACGCTCCCTGGCAGCCTGCGACTCACTTCCAATTCCCCAACGATCACGGCAGCCTTTCCCACGCCGCCCTGCGCTGCGTCGGAGTCGGCAAGTGCCGCCGCGACGAAGGTGGTGTTATGTGCCCCAGCTATCGCGCTACGCGCGAAGAGGAGCACTCCACTCGCGGCCGCGCTCACCTGCTCTGGGAGATGACCCAGAACCGCGACGATGCCGTCATCCGCGACGGCTGGCGCAGCGAAGAAGTCAAGCGCTCGCTCGATCTTTGTCTCGCCTGTAAGGGATGCAAGAGCGACTGTCCGGTCAGCGTCGACGTCGCGACTTACAAAGCGGAGTTTTTCTCTCACTATTACGAAGGCCGTGTCCGTCCGCTCAGTGCCTACGCCTTCGGCAACATCGACTTCTGGGCGCGCATCGCCTCAAACGCTCCCGGGCTCGTGAACCTGACCACGCAACTGCCGTTTCTCAGCGACATTATCAAATTTCTCGGGCGCGTTCCGGCCCAACGTTCAATCCCCGCCCTCGCCTCCGAAACCTTCAAACAATGGTTCCGCAGAACAAGCGGAAATGGACCTCGTACAGGTGGGAAGGGCATGGCTTCAGCCGTGCCTTATGGCGAACCCAGAGATGCCGGCGATTTTGGGTGGCGCAGCGCCGCGAATGGCGACTCACCGAACGATGGAGCTTCAGCTCCCGAGGGGCCTCCCGTCCTTCTCTGGGCCGACACCTTTAACAACTATTTCCTGCCCTGGACGGCCCGCGCCGCCGTCGAAGTTCTCGAAACCGCAGGCTTCCGCGTCCTTGTACCCCAAGGCAACCTCTGCTGCGGACGCCCCCTCTACGACTTCGGCATGCTCGACCGCGCCGAAAAACTTCTGCTCGAAATTCTCGACGAGTTCGAGCCCGTCATCGAAGCAGGCATCCCCGTCGTCGGACTCGAACCCTCCTGCGTCGCCGTCTTCCGCGACGAACTCATCAACCTCTTCCCGCATGACGAACGGGCCCAGGCGCTGAGCCGCCAGACTCTTCTGCTCAGCGAGTTCCTCGAACAGAAACTCGCCCCGAACTCGATGTTGCCGCAACTCCCGCGCCAGGCCCTCCTCCACGGCCACTGCCATCACAAATCGATCATGAAGATGACCGCCGAAGAGTCCCTTCTGCGCCGCCTTGGCGTCGCCTTCCACTCGCCCGCTCCCGGATGCTGCGGCATGGCCGGTTCCTTTGGCTTCGAAGCCGACAAGTACGACGTTTCTGCCGCCATCGGCGAGCTCGAACTACTGCCGGCCGTCCGCCGCGCCCCCGCCGACTGGCTCATCATCGCCGACGGATTCAGCTGCCGCGAGCAGATCGCCCAACTCACCGACCGCCGCGCCCTTCATCTCGCCGAAGTCCTGCAGATGGCCCTCCAGCCGTCCGCACTCGACCACGACGATCCCTATCCCGAGTCGCAGCTTATGCGCGAGCGCGAAGCCGAAGTCCGCGCCTCTATGCAGCACACCGCCATCGGCCTCGGAGCCCTGGCCGCCGGCGGCTTGCTCCTCTACGCCCTTGCCCGCCGCCGCTGCTGATGTCCGGCTCTGCGCGATTTTCGCTGGGCAGAGGCTTCTCTAGATCGTGATAACATATATAGGTATCAGCAACTTACGGTCCCTATCCCGATCCCCTCCTTTTTGGGACAATAGAGACGAGGCAAACCGCCGGACCTGCTCCGCGCCGCCCGGGACCAGAAAAACAACCTCATGAACCCCGATCTCGCTATCGCCGCCGACGTCGCCTCCGTGCCGGCCACGGGGCTGAAGGACTCTCCCCCTCCCGACGGTCCCCTGCACGGTTCTGTTCTGGTCATGATTCAGTTCGATGTCTGCGAAGAGATCCGGCTCGACGAGCTTCGCCGCATCATCGGAGCCCGCACGCAGCAACTCCCGCTAAAAAACACTGCGCCTTCCTACGTCCGGTACCAGCGCGCCCCGGTCGTGGTGACCCTCGATCCCGTGACCCTCGAAACGGGCGAGCGCCTCGAAGGCCAGATCAAGTACTTCGACTACGGCGTCATCAGCCTGGTTTTCGAGCTACCCTTTTCCGGCACCTGGGAGGACCTGATCCATCTCTCCGGCCGCTGGACCTCCGATACGACCTTCGAGTCCGCCGCCATCCGCATCGCCCGCCAGCGTCTGGAGCGCGCCGCCCCGGCCCTGATCAAGCCTTACCCGCTCGACTTCGACACCAAGGACGGAGACGCGCCGCGCAACGCCTGGCTGCAGGAGGACTACTTCATTTTTCACGTGCGCGAGATTGACGACGCGCCTTCCGCCACCGCCAACGATCTGCTCGCCGCCCACGGCGACAAGATTGCCCAGGTCGTCCGCGGCGAAATGGCTGCGCTCTCCGAAGGCGAGCGCCAGGAAATTCTCCAATCCCGCATCTCCTACTACCCCAACGATCTCGCCGTCATCGGATGGAATGCCGCCTTCATCTACGATTCCGCCGCCGGCGCCGAGACCGCGATCCAGCTCCTGCAATACGCCAACTCGCAGCTGCTCGAATTCCGCCATTACGACGAATTTCTTACCCGCGAGTTGCAGGACGTCTACGATTTTCTCGATCGCGGAGGCACCGGCCTGTGGTCGCGCTGGCGCACCGCCCGCGCCGCCTCCAAGCTGCATACCGTCCTGCTCGACGTGAACGAACTCACCGAGCGCGCCGACAACGCCATCAAGTTCCTGAGCGACATGTTCTCGGCGCGTCTCTACAAACTCAGCGCGCAAAAAGTCGGAGTGCCCGACTACAAAGACCTCGTGCAGGAAAAACTGCGCACCGCCGAAGACCTCTACCGCTTCATGGTCGAGCAGTTCAACCAGTCCCGTGCCTTCGTGCTCGAGCTAATGGTCGTCGTCATCCTGATTATCGAGCTGATCTACTTCTTCAAAGGCAAACCGATCTAAGCGTTCGCATAGTGTTCCTGCAGGAACACAACGTCATGACAGGAATGGGTAGACAGAAGTGTCATGACATGTAATGCACAGAAAACAAAGGAGAGCGCGACGGTTCGAGCCAAAGGAATGCGGCGTGGTTCGATTGCCGAGCTAGAAATGCGAGTCGCCGCACATTGAATAGAATGTAGTGGATGTCGTCATGGATTGCACATCTGTTGGCAGCTTGGCGAATTGGGTGGTTCGGATGTGATGGCGATCAGGATTGAAAGGCGCACGAGGGATGCTCGAAAGATATGATGCGCTCGACGACGCTTGTCCTGGAGAGGCGTAAAAGGCTATTCCGGCTATCTGCATTAAGTCGTTAAGGCTAGTCACTTCATAGCCTTCGGAGGAGGAAGGAAGCGTCGTAAACAGCCCGCTGTTCTCGTCGTAGAGGAAGACAGAAGTATCGCCCGACGCGCCCAAAATTTGGCCGTTATTATTAATTCCGCAAAGGACGGTTCCGGTCCCGCCCGGTGCATCGATTTGCTTCTGAAATGATCCTTTGTAGTATATGTAACCGTGGCCTATCCCATTGCCGTCTAACCATTCCCCCACAATGTGTCCGTCCCCGTTGATTCCGTTGACGTTTGTGTAGACGGCCCCTGGATGAGAAATTAACTGATATTGGCCGCCTTTATAGAGGAACCCTGACCCTGGGTTGTTCGCCGCGTCCCAATCTCCGACAATCCACCCAGCGTCGTTGATTCCGGTTGGATAGGAATCCCGAATGCCTGGACAGACAGGCGCCGGGCAGTTGACGGATGTAAACTGTCCCGGTCCCGTATAGAGAAAACCAGACTCAGGCGTATTGTACGCGCCGACGACTTGCCCAAGATTGTTGAGACCAGTGGCTACCGTCTCGGTCGCGCCGGGATAGTCGATCGTTACCGGACCGGAGGGAGTATCCTCAAACCCATGCTCAACGCCACTGGAATCTACATATGCGCCCGCAAGATTTCCTTCGTCGTTGATGCCGTAATTGAAGGTCAGGTCGTCCCCAATGAAGGTTCCGTTGACGGTAAAGTTGGAATAGGTCTTAACGCCGGAACCCGCAACAATGGGAGCGTCTTCGATATCTTCGTCAATCGTAATATTGAGGCCTCCCCAGGTCACGCTCTGATTTCCTAGATATTGATGGATCCTGGATCCTGTGTAAGTGTTCCAATACATGTCGAGCAGGGGGGAGAGCCCCCAAATCGTGACCGACGGCGATGAGGCCGAATTCGTTCCCGTTTTTGCGATCCATACGTTATCTGTATCCCCCTGCCAGTCGTTTTGTGCGTTCGAGGGTGACCCATAGACGCCGTCCTGGCCGGCTCCGTTGTCGATAGTCGCCGACCAGCCGCTAACAAAACTCTGCACCGCTGCGCCACATTGCGAGGAGGAATATTGTTCCATGTCGTAGTAAATTGCAGCGGACGTCAGACCGAGGCTCGAGGCAGCATTAATGGCGCTCGTCGCCTCGGTGACACCGTTCGCATAGGCCGTCGTCGCATTGGAGCTGAAAACGTGCGGGAAGGCCACGCATTGAGGTAGGTCCTGAGGCAAGCACGCACACGGTGCCTGTGGTCCAGGCCACAGCAGCATTAGGCCCCCAGCCTTGGTTCTGGGCCTGTGTGATCCACGACGAAGTGAGATTTCCATTCGGGCAGCTGCGGCTGGCGCCTCCTATATAAATACCGACATCGAAATAAGGGCTCGATGTCCACCAGTTGGTCAACTGACTGATGGTTGGCGCTTCGCATTCGTGGAATCCCAGGTGCATGCTGGTTCCTGACCCACTAGAACTTGGGGGCTCGTCGCTGGGGGCTTCGTTCACGCTCGCCCACCGGTCAGGAGTTTGACTTATCTGAGTGGAGGAAATGCGGGAACCAGAAGGAGTAATGTTTTCCCAACTGGCTCCGCCATCAGTTGTCGCAAATAGCCCACGTGATGTTAGTACCCAACCACGCGTCTTAGTCGCAAAGCTGAGCTGTAAAGTCGCTGAGTCGGTGGGTGCGAAACTGACGCCTAGGGTCGCAGGTACGCCGCCTGGCTCAAACACTCTCAAGCTCAAACCACGATCAGACGGGGCAATCATCCACGTGGGCCCTGCCATTGTCGATGGCACAACCTCAAACGCATGATCTGCGATCGGGAGGCTTCTATCTTCTTTCCACGTTTTACCTGCGTCGGTCGTCGCGAATAGTGCGAGCCTTGTGGAGGTATTTCCCAGGTTGGAAAATGTTACTGGCAGAAATCCGCGGTTTTCGTCGACAAATATAGGCGTCTGCTCGAAGATTGCCCTGGTCAAATCATTAGCATTGGATGGCAGCTGCACCTTCTGCCAAGTGGTGGAGCCGTCGTGCGTAGTGAGTAGTTCTTGATTCCCTGGGCCGCCCGCAATCCAGCCATCTTTCAAGGTCGTAAACCGAATCTGTCCATATACGCCGGGGCCCTTTGTGGCCCAGTTCCATGTCCTTCCTCCATCAGTAGTTACGAGCAATGTGCCTAGGCGGAAGTTCGCGCCGCTGACGAGTCCCAGGTTCATCCAACCGTGCATGGAGTCGACAAAATCGATCGTTCCTTCACCGCTGAGCGTCGCTCGTTCCGGATCAAGATCGGGGATTCTGGCGGGACCGACCGACCACGTTTTGCCTGCGCTGGCCGTTGTGGCAAGGTCAAATGTCGCATTGCCCGTGCTCTTGTCGCCACGGACGAGCAAAGCCCAACCCCTTGACGCATCAAGGAAGAACACAGAACGGATTTCTTCTGCCCTGCTTGTCTTGGGCGTGACGTCTCCCCAACTGCGGCCGCCGTCCGTTGTCCAGAATAGGCTGTGCTCGGTGGCAGCCCAACCTATGTCAGAATCAAGCAGCTTTATCGACCTTATCTGGTCTTGCGACCTCTGACCCGCGGAGAGCGCCGAATAAAAAAATACGGCCACAGTTAGGGTATGCGAGAAGAGCTTGCGCATAGAAACCCTCCTTTAAGTTCAAAATCGGCCTAGCGCGACTCTAGTGTTTAGCCGCGCGCACGTAGTCGATTTCGCGATAGTAAACGCCTCTCACTGGCCGGTCGAGGTGGGACCTCTAGCAGGCTGCTGAAAAACGGGCAGATACACTCAGCACTTGTCTGCGGCCCTCTTTCCGGGCTTTTGGTTCGTAGTTGTTCGGGTTAGGAGCGGCGGTTTGAGATGGTGGTTGCGCGTTTAGGCACACTGCGCCTGTGGCTCGCCACGCGTCAGATTCCGAATGCGCATCAAGTTGTAAGCTGCAGCGGTGAATGTGAACATCCAACTGACCCGCTCCAGTCCGCGATGCCGAACTTTCTTGAGCAGGCCAATGCTCTTCATCCAGCCAAACACTTCCTCGACACGCTTACGTTTTTTCTGACTGAGTTGATACCCGGCATGGCGAGTGGTGCGCCCATCCACGGCGCTGCGGCGGTTCGTGTCATTCTGCGCGATGTGTGGCGTAATCTCCATGTGGCGCAGTTCAGCGGTGAAGTCGCGCGCGTCATAACCCTTGTCCGCTCCCAACGTGACCCGGTGTGTTCCCGGCACTGATTCGGCCATCAGCAGCGCGGCATCGCGTTCTGCCGAACCGTAGGCACGTGTCGTCAGTGTCGAAACGACCAGACCGTTGCGGTTCTCCGTCAGTAGATGGCCGCGATAGGCGAGCACAGCACCCGTGCCTCGGCTCTTCCGGGCCAGCATGGCGTCCGGGTCGGTGGTTGAACAGTGGGTCTGGTTGGCGCGCTTTTCGCCGTGGAAGTTCAGCGTCGGGTTAGAACCTTCGCCACTTCCATCGGGCGGTTCAGAGTTGTCACCGACGCGACGGAAACTCTTCTGTCCCGCCCATGCCTCCAGCAGGGTTCCGTCGACAGTGAAGTGCTCATCCGACAGCAGGTCTCGCTGGCGTGCCTGTTTGAGGACGGCCGCGAAGAAAGCGTCGGCGATATTTCCATCAAGCAGGCGCTGGCGATTCTTCGTAAACACGGTCGCATCCCAGATTGCGTCATCCATATTCAGTCCCACGAACCACCGAAACAGCAGGTTGTAATCCAGTTGCTCCATCAGCATGCGCTCGCTTCGTACGGAGTAGAGCACTTGAAGCAGCAGGGCACGCAGCAGCCTCTCCGGCGGAATAGAGGGGCGGCCAGTGTTGGCGTAGAGTTTGCGAAATCGGCGTTGCAGGTCACGCAAGGCTTCGTCGGCCATTGCACGGAGTGGACGTAGTGGATGGTCCGGAGGAACTCGCTGCTCGGGGTTTACGTAGCTGAAGACTCCCAACTGCTGATTGTCGTTTCCATGCATGATTTCTTCTTATCAGTTTGCGCTGTGGAAACAAGAGAGTTTTCTGGTACTCCGCTCGCTATTCTGAAAACGCCTCACCGCATTGCTGCCTCTTTACGTGTCTGTTCGTGAGGTCAACCGAATAGCACCGTGGCGTCTCATCTCGGACGAGAAGGGAGTTGCCTACTACCTTCAGGTTAGTAATGAAGACCCACTGTACGTCTTCCTCCACCCAGAACTTGATGTGGGTATGGAACACCTTTACTCTCCACAACACCTTACCGCTTGAGGCATCCGCCGCCACGACGTATTGGTCGCGTCCGTCACCATCGGTGGAGTACCGAATTCCACCGGAAATAACCGGAGTGACCGGTTTCGGCGGCATCCGTTTTGCCCGCGCAGACACCGTCACGAAAATGAGGAGAACGCATGCGATTGGTACCTTCCAGCGAAGTGCGGCCATCATTCCAGCCAGTTTACGATACCCCGTTGAGGAAGATGTGGGTTTTTCCGCACCCTGCTAGGGTTACGATACTCTGTTTCGCTTCTAATTACGATTCCCCATCGTGGTTATCCTGAATTGAATCAATTTTCCTCGAACTCAAAGTTGCGTTGTTAAGGAGACAACATGAAGGGACTGAAAGACAAACGCATTCTGATCACCGGCGGCGCGAGCGGGATCGGCGCAGCCACTGCCGCGCGCTTTCTTGACGAGGGATCGCGGGTCTGCGTGCTCGATCGCGATGCCGCGGCTTGCGCCAGGATTCGCCACGAGCTGCCCGCGCTCGGTGAGGCCATCATTGCCGACGTCACCGACCTCATGCAGGTAGAGGCGGCGTTCGCCGAGGCGATCCGGCTGATGGACGGCGTCGACGTCGTGATCAACAATGCCGGCATCAGCCTACGCCACAAGTTTCTCGACATCACTCCTGAAGAGTGGGAGCGCGTGATCGCGGTCAATCTCACCGGCGTCTTCTATGTGGCGCAGACGGCGGCCCGCCACATGTGGGAACGGTACTCGGCCGAGCAAGGCAGCGGCGTGATTCTGCAGACCGCATCGACCAATGGATTGGTCGGCCAGCCCTTTTATGCCGACTACAACGCCACCAAAGCGGGCGTGATCGAGCTGACCCGCACCATGGCGCTGGAGTTGGCGCCGAAGGTGCGCGTGTGCGCAGTGGCTCCAGGATACGTGCTTACTCCCATGCAGCGCGCCGAATATAGCAATGCAATGCTCGACGAGGTGAACCGCAAAGTTCCACTGGGACGGCACGCGGCGCCCGAAGAGATTGCCGGGCTGTTCGCCTATCTGGCGTCGGACGATGCGGCGTATGCGACCGGACAGGTGTTCACTCTCGATGGCGGCGAGACTGCCGGAGGTCTGGCGAGCCGCTGAAATCCTCGCCCGGGAGACGGCACGCGGGACACGGAATATGACACTTGGCGGGAACGCGAGGTTACCTTGGTCACCGGACCGCCCGCGGTAAATCTGCCACAATGATCAAGCGAGACGCGTCCGGTCTCCCAGACTGGAGCCGCCTCGAAGTTGCGTAGATTATGGAGATTCTGACTCCCAAAGCGGTCCGGCGAAGCACGCGCATCCGCGTGGAGATTCCGGTAAGCGTCATTAGCCTGGACCGGCGGCGTCCGTTCGGCGAGAAGTGCATGGTGCTGGTGGTGAGCGCGCAGGGATGCGGATTTCGCGCCTCCGAAGCGCTCGAACTGGAGACGCCGATCATGCTGAGCGGGCTGCCTGGCGAACGAAGCGTGACCGCGCGCGTGGCCAATTGTCTGCCGCTGGGCAATGACGGGAAATACTTTCTGGTCGGAGCAAGCCTGTATACGCACGGAAATGTCTGGGGAATTGCCGATCCGCCGGAGGACTGGAAGTTGGCGGCGCAGAGCGATCCGGCGCCGCGACCAACCGGTGACAGCGAAACCGCACCGGCCGCTGAACTGAAGGTGAGCAAGAAGTCCTGGCCGTATAACCTTTTTGAGCAGGGCACTGAGGCCCATCCCGGGCGCAAGTGACGGAGCACAGAAACTGCCTTTTCGGCAGCGGAAATCCCACCGACAAATTGGGTGCTGAGCTTTCGTAACTTCGCGGTTGTCTGCGACGCTGCCATACTGCGTCCATATGGACGATCAGGCCGAATCGACCGCGCGCGAAACCTCTGGCAACAGCAGCAACAAGCTGGTCGAGCGCCCGTTTCGCGTGAAGCTGCGCGGCTCCATCCTGGTGCTGGTGCGCCTGCCCAATCGCCGGGACGTGCGAGCGGCGATTCATCAACTGTCGACCACCGGAGGCGTCATCCACTTGGCGAAGCCGCTCGATGAAAAGCTGGAAGTTGAGATGATCTTTCACATTGATCAGTCAACGATTCGCGGCAAGGCGCAGATGCTGTTTCCCATGTGGGCAACGCAAGGCTGGATGCAGCCCTTCCGCTTCGTCGATCTCTCTGCAGACAGCCTGGCGGCGCTGAAGTCGAGCTTGAAGTCATTCGTGGGCGGCGCCGAACGAAGTGCCGCGGCCGGTTCGTAAGTTCTGCTCGCATCTCCATTCCTTATCTTTCCTCGTTCCTGACGCAACATCCGCAGCTGGTTACTCTGGTTACGTCGGAACGAGTTCCATTTTGGAATATGATCCGATTGGGTCCACCTATGAAACGGTTGAACTTCTTAGTTTCCCTCACCAACGACGATAACGATTACCAGCAGGAACAGGCCGCGGCAGCCGAAAAGGCGGCGCGGCGGCTGGGGGTTGACGTCAAGATCATCCATGCCGACAACGACGCGGTAGCGCAGAGCCAGCAGTTGCTGCACTATGTGCAGGATTCGTCGGTGACCCGCCCGGACGCGATCCTCTTCGAACCGGCCGGTGGGACGGCGTTTCCGCAGGTGGCGCGGGCGGCGGCCGCGGCCGGCATCGGCTGGGTCGTGCTGAATCATGAGGTGGACTACATTCTCGATTTGCGGCGCCAGTTCAAGGTGCCGATTTTTTCCATCACCTCCGATCACGTGGAAATTGGCAAGATCCAGGGGAAACAGTTTGCCGCGCTGCTGCCCAATGGGGGTTCGATTCTTTACATTGAGGGGCCGGCGAACAGCTCGGCGGCCAAAGAGCGAACCAAGGGAATGAACCTCACCAAGCCGGCGAATGTCCAGGTGAAATCGATGCGGGGGAACTGGACGGAAGAGAGCGCGTACCGCACCGTAAGTTCGTGGCTGCGGCTGCGGACTTCGCAGGAGATGCGCATCGATCTCGTGGGCGCTCAGGATGACAGCATGGCGATGGGCGCGCGCAAGGCGTTTGGCGAGACTTCGGGAGCAGACCGCGAGCGCTGGCTGAAGGTGCCGTTCACCGGTTGCGATGGCATGCCCCAAACGGGCCAGACTTGGGTGCGCAACGGGACGCTGGCGGCCACGATCTTCATTCGTCCGAACACAGACCTGGCGATCGAGATGCTGGTGGAGGCCATTAAGACGGGGTCTTCGCTGCCGGAGAAAAAAGTGACAGACCCGCAGTCGGTGCCGTCGCTCGAGGATCTTGCGGCCGCGGGCAAGAAGCTCGCAAGCGCAGCCAAGGCATAAAAAGTTTTTCAAAGACTGAATAGTGAAGGGCGTCTCCCGGAGACGCCTTTTATTTTGTTTCCTTGTTCGCTGGCCGGCGCGGTGTGGCGGAGTTGAGCCAGCAGAAGATGGGGCAGCGAATGTGCTAGATTGAGTTTCGCGGGCCCATAGCTCAACGGTTAGAGCAGCAGACTCATAATCTGTTGGTTCCAGGTTCAAATCCTGGTGGGCCCACCAACAGACACCCTCTGCTTCCCCGGCGGCCAGCAAACCCAGGCTCGCTCCGCCCGGTATCACGACTGACTTCCTTGCCACCAACTTGCCCGCCGGCAGGACCGTGTCTCATCGTGAATTGCCATCATCGGTTAACATCTAAACTCGATGAGCGAACCGGCACCGAATTGCCACAGGCAACGGAAGACTGCGCTTCTGCTGGGGGTGGTGACTTTCTGTTCGTTCGCCTATTTCTATGAAGGTGGAGGGTGGAATCAGAACTCGCGCTTCGATCTGCTACGCGCAATCGTGGAGCGGCATACGCTCTCCATCGACGCCTACCACCAGAACACTCAGGATAAGGCTCATTTCCAGGGTCACTATTATTCCGACAAGGCACCCGGACTCGTATTTCTGGCAGTGCCCTTCGCGATGACGGCGCGGCCCGCGCTGCGGATCGTCGGGATCGATCCGGAATCGCCGCAAGGATTGCTCACCCTTTCGTACCTTGTCGGCGCAGAATCGGTAGCCTTGCCGACGTCCCTGGCGGGGATGTGTCTTTTCTTCCTGGCGTTGCGATTGGGAGGGAGCCAGGCAGCGGCGGAGTTTGCTGGGGTTGTGATGTGTCTGGGAACGCCGATTTGGGCCTACGCGAGTTTGTTCTGGGCGCATGCCCTGGTGGGTGCGTGTCTGGTGTTCGCGTTTGCGGCGGCGCTCAAGTTGCGGTATGCCGGCGGCGCCGCCAGCGAGTGCAGCTGGGGGTTGGCCGTGGGGCTGGCGGCAGGATGGGCCACGGTGACGGAGTATCCGGCGGCGCCGGCATCGGCGATGCTGGCGGCACTGGCCTTGTCGCAAGTGTGGCGTCGCGGTAGTAAGAGCCGGTGGCGGGTCACAGCTAGCGTCGGAGCCGGAGCGCTGATCTGCATTGTGGTCTTGGCGGCATATCTGTATGCCGCCTTCGGATCGCTTCGTCCGGGCTATTCCTATTACGATCCGACTTCGTTCTCATTTATGCAGCAGCAGGGATTCTTCGGGCTCACGTATCCGCATCCGGACCGGCTGCTGAAGCTGCTATTCGGCTGCTCGCGCGGACTGTTCTTCGCATCTCCGGCAACAATGGCCGCGCCATTCGGGCTGTGGTGGCTGTGGAAGGAAAGAGCGGAACGGGCGGCGGCCCTGGTCGCAGGCGCGATCGCGGCATATTACTTCCTGTTCAACGCGTCTTTCTATTGGTGGAAGGCGGGGCTGTCCTTCGGGCCGCGTTATGCGGGGGGATGCATTCCGCTGCTGTGTGTCGGACTGGCCGTGGCGTGGGATCGCTTGCGACCGGGATGGCGCGGCGTGCTGCTTGCTTTAGGGGCGGTGAGCATTGGCGTGGCGTTGATGGCCGTGTCGACCACCTCGCAACTGGCAATGCAGGACAGCTGTCCGCTGATTCACTCGACGTGGCCGGAGTTCTGGTCGGGACAGATGGCGATGAATCGGGAATCCATGCTGACGGCCGCCGAGGCGGGATCGAGCGGCCGGTACGGAGCTTTCAACCTTGGGCAGTTCCTGGGGTTGCACGGGCTGGCCAGCCTGATTCCGTTGCTGGGGGTGTGGGGGATCGGCGCATGGCTCTGGTGGAGGATGCGGAAGAGCGACGCGGCGGCGCGGAGAGCCGGCGAGGGCCGCGCGTCCGTGTAAGATAGTCTTTTGGGTCGACTAGCGTGCCGGTGGCAAGACTTCAGCTCTATTCGATCAGTGAGGAAAAGTATGGCGCACACCGTTTTTTGCGTGAAGTTTCAAAGACAGATGCCGGGGCTGGACGAGCCTCCGTTTGACAACGAACTGGGCAAGCGAGTGTATGACAACGTCTCGCAAGAAGCCTGGAGAATGTGGATGGAACACTGCAAGATGCTGCTCAACGAGTATCGTCTGAATCCAGCGCGGCGCGAGGACCAGGAAGTTATCGTGCGGCAGCTCGAGGCATTTTTCTTCGGCGAAGGATCGGCCAAACCCACCGAGTACGTGCCCCCCAAGGAGTAGACCCGGTTTTCTCTGCGAATGTCCTTCCGATTGGGCGAAGAATCAAGAGAAACACTTTGACGGCGGGGAAGGTTCTTCGAGAATCAGACAAGAGCAAGCGCGGAGAAAGATTCGGGTCCGACCATCCGAAGTTCAGCGATTTGGGTTCAACTCAGGGAGAAGTGTTATGTCGGGACAAGTTGTTCTCTATTTTGAAGATCAGGCAGACGCCTTGCGGTTCGCGTTGGCCGCCGGTTCCGTGATGGCGGGAGATGGCGCCAAGTTCAGCGACGATCTGATCGAAGAGACGTCGCGGGTGACGCGCATCCGCCTGGATGCGGTGAACGCCGGAAGCCCGAAGAAGCCGAACCCGGGACGTGCCGCCTGAAAGAGGGAATTCCGGAAGGCGGACGGGATCCAGGGTTAAGCTGTGCCGGCGTTGGTGAAGGCTTCCAGCGCGTCGCCGAGCGTGGGGAACATCAGGAAGACGCTCTCGATTTTCGTAATCTCAAACACTTTCAGGACGCGCTTGTTTACGCCGGTGAGAGCGACGCGGCGTCCAGCTTTCGCGCATGAGGTACAGGCGCTGACCAGCGACCCGAGTCCGGAAGAGTCGAGATAAGGAACGTCGGAAAAGTCGAGGATCACCGTGGCCGCGTCTTCGCGGCGCACCGCGTTGAGGAATGGCGCGACGTTCTCCATCGTGAGCGGCCCGTGAAAGCTGAGAACTCCGCGATCAAGACGCTCGACTTGTAGAGGCTCGGAAGCCATGGAGCTGAAATTCTAGGCCAGATGACGAGTCTGGTTCAACTGCCCCGATCCCTTCACTGTGAAAAAAGCGCCGGCAGAAGGTGTCGGGTCGCCGCGCATTGGCCCGATACATAAGACGTGAACGATTCCGGCGCTGTGTAATCTTTTTGTGTTTTCTTTGGTGCCGATGATCCGGCGCGAGCACTCCCGAGTACGATGGGACTAACGGCGAGTGGGGAGAAATGGAAGATGGGCAGAGTTGGAATCCACAGCCGGCACTATCGCCCGCAAGCAGAGTAATCCTTCCGCAGATCCTGAAAAGCACCCCAAAGGCACCCGGGCTCGCGTTCTGCTGAGTTCGGTCTTCGGGCCGTACGCGCAAGACGACGCATTCGGCAGCCGCTCTATCAACCCGATGGAGCTGTACCACAACCAGGTGACGCGGGCTCAAGGCAGCTTTTCGCTGCGCATGTTTCATCGCTCGTGGGGCATCATGCTGATCCAGGAAAACATCTCCGCCCCTTGCGCGGTTCTGGATTTTCCTACGCGCGAAGATTTTGAGCGGGAGATCGCCGCAAATCAGTACGACATCGTGGGCATTTCGTCGATCATCGTCAACGTTGGGAAGGTGCGGGAGATGTGCCGTATGGTGCGCGAACTCTCGCCCGAGTCGGTGATTGTGGTGGGGGGACACGTGGCGGCGATTCCAGGAATCGAGACGATGATCGATGCCGACCACATTGTGCGCGGCGAGGGCGTGGCCTGGATGCGGCGGTATCTCGGTGAAGATGAGGACGCGCCGATCCGCCATCCGGCGATCGTTTCCGGGCTGCACACGCGCATCATGGGGATTCGCCTGCCCGAACGCAAAGGCGCGACGGCGGCAACGATCATTCCATCAGTCGGCTGTCCCATGGGCTGCAACTTCTGCACCACCTCGGCATTCTTCGGCGGCAAAGGGAAGTTCGTCAATTTCTTCGAGACCGGCGATGAGTTGTTCGAAGTGATGAATCGGATGGAAGATGAGCTGAAAGTGCGCTCGTTCTTCGTGATGGACGAGAATTTTCTGCTGCACCGCAAGCGCGCTATGCGGCTACTCGATCGCATGCGGATGACGGGAAAGAGCTGGACGATGTCGGTGTTCGCCTCGGCCAACGCGATTCGGCAGTACACGATGCAGGAGCTCGTCGATCTCGGCGTGTCGTGGCTGTGGATGGGGCTGGAATCGCCGCGGTCGAGCTACAGCAAGCTGCAGGGTACCGATACGCGGCAGCTGACGCGCGAACTGCGCGAGCACGGCATCCGGGTGCAGGGATCGACGATCATTGGGCTCGAACACCACACACCAGAGAACATCGTCAGTGAAGTCGAGTACGCGGTGTCGCACAATACCGATTTTCACCAGTTCATGTTGTACACGCCGGCGCCCGGCACTCCGCTGTACCGGCAGATGGAGGCGGAGGGACGCCTGCTGCCGGGTGTCGACTATGCCGACATTCACGGGCAGTTCCAATTCAACTTCCGGCATGCGGCGATCTCGCGGGAAGACTCGAAGCGGTTTCTGGACTGGGCGTTCTGGCGAGACTTCGAGATCAACGGTCCGAGCCTCTATCGCATCGCGCGCACCCTGCTGGCGGGCTGGATGCGCTACAAAGACTGGCCCGACGAGCGGGTGCGGGAACGTTTTGCCCACGAGATGCGCCGGCTGAGCGGCGTCTACAGCTCGGCGCTGTGGGCGATGGAAGTGCAGTTCCGGAAAGTGAATCGCGGCGTGAGCGAGCAGATTCGCGCGCTGCGCGAGGAATTCCGGCGGGAGTCGGGCGTGGTCTCACGCATGATGCCGGCAGTGCTGGGTCCGGTGCTGCTGTGGTCGACGCGACGGGAAGAACGGCGCCTGGCGCGGGGAAAAACCTACGAACCGCCGACCATCCTGGAACGAAGAAACTGGGTGGAAGCGTAGCGGGCAACGGCAGCCTTGAAGAGTCAGCCGGTTTTGCGGGTGGAGAGGATGGTCAGAATCTCACGCAAGCCCTGGCGAATGTGCTGCAGCTCAGGCGCCGTCTGCGCCGGGAATGGAATGGCCGACTGCGTTTTGTCGGCTTTGGTTTCGGCGCGCAGTTGCTGGCGCGCCCCGGCGATAGTGAATCCCTGCTCGTAGAGCAGTTGTTTGATCCGCAGCACGCTTTCCACATCGCGCTTGCGATACATGCGCTGGCCCGTACTGCCCTTCACCGGCTTCAGTTGCGGGAACTCCGACTCCCAGAAGCGCAGCACATAGGCGGGCAGGCGGCAGAGAGTGGCGACTTCCCCGATGCGGAAATAGAGTTTGTCAGGAATGAGAACCGTATCGGTGGAGTGCTTGCCGGCGGTCTTTTTTCTCGGAGCCATGTTGGTCGCGACCCGCGGTCGGCAGCGCGGCGCAAGCGCTGCCGTTCGTATTGTGACATAGATACCCCGGCCGGCAGCAGATTTTCCGCACAGAGCGCCAGCGGAATGCCGAATTCGAGGGAGTCCCGGCGGAAGCCGGGTGAGAAGCGAAAAGCCTCTCAAGAGGTGCTTCTCTCGAGAGGCCATGAAAAATCGTGGTGTTTTTGGCGAGGTTTCGTCTCGCTGACGGTTAGTGTTTCTTCTTTTTTGCCTTCTTCTTGGTTGCCATGAAGGTTCCTCCCTGAACGATTTTCCCTTGCAAGGTCGTCTGACTTGGGCCCGTATTCAAAAAGCCTACCCAACTCCTAGTGTGGGAAGGCCCTATGCTCCAAGATATTGCGGCAGGATGAACGAAGTGTCAATAGAAATCTGCGAGATTATGCACTTGACACAAAATATAGGGGTGCGGGGAACAGGAGCCTCCGGCGGGGGCGGAGCCCCCAGGCGCGGCGTAGTACACTGCGCGTCATGCGGCGAGATCCGATCGAACTCGAGATTTTCAAGAACCTCTATCACTCGATCGCCGAGGAGATGGGTGCGGCCCTGCGCCGGACGGCATTCTCCCCAAACATCAAGGAGCGGCGGGATTACTCCTGCGCGGTGTTTGACGAGGCGGGCGAAGTCATCGCCATGGGCGATCACATGCCGGTGCACTTGGGCTCAATGCCCATGTCGGTGCGGGCGGCGATAGACGCCGGGGCAATCGAGCCGGGCGATGTGGTCATGCTGAACGATCCGTTTCGCGGTGGAACGCACTTGCCCGACATTACGCTGGTGGCGCCGGTGTACGTGCGGCGGCGGGCGAAGCCCGATTTCTATGTCGCCTCCCGGGCGCATCATGCGGACGTGGGCGGAGCCTATCCCGGGTCGATGGGGCTTTGCCGGGAGATTTATCAGGAGGGAGTGCGGATTCCGCCGGTGAAGCTGATACGGGCGGGCGCCATGGACCACGCGGTGCGGGCGATGCTGCTCAGCAACGTGCGCACTCCAGACGAGCGCGAGGGCGACCTGGGGGCACAGATTGCCGCCTGCCACACGGGAGAGCAGCGGCTGCGCGAAATCTGCGATTGCTATGGACTGGAGCGGGCGAAACGCGCGGCAGCCGAATTGTCGGACTACTCCGAGGAGTTGATGCGGGCATTTCTGGCGCGGGTGCCGGCAGGCGAGTATGAGGCAGAAGATTTTTTGGATGGAGACGGCATCAGCGAGAAGCCGGTCCGGATCAAGGTTGCCGTGATGGTCCACCGCCGCGGCAAGCGGCCGGCCGGGCAACGCGACCGGGGGCGGATGATCACGGTGGATTTCAGCGGAAGCGACGGGCAAGTTGAGGGCAGTGTGAATGCGGTAGCGGCGATCACCTATTCCGCGTGCTTCTACGTGTTTCGCTGCCTGCTGACCGAAGACGTTCCGGCGGCGGCAGGGCTGATGCGGCCGATCGAAGTCATTGCGTCCGAGGGAACGATCGTCAATGCGCTGCCTCCCGCGGCGGTGGCAGGCGGCAATGTGGAGACCTCGCAGCGCATCGTCGACGTGCTGCTGCGGGCGCTGGCGCAGGCCGTTCCCGACCGCATCCCGGCAGCGGCTTCGGGAACCATGAACAACCTGACGATTGGCGGCCTGGATCCGCGCACCGGCGAGCCCTTCGCCTACTACGAGACCATCGCCGGAGGCATGGGCGGACGGCCGGGCAAGCCGGGAGTCTCGGGGGTGCACACGCACATGACGAACTCGCTGAACACTCCGGCTGAGGCGCTCGAATATGCGTATCCGTTGCGCGTGCGGAGATACTCGCTGCGCCCGGGCAGTGGCGGAGCGGGCAAGTTTTCCGGCGGAGAAGGAATCATCCGCGAAATCGAAGTGCTCACCGACTGCGAGGTCACCCTGCTGGCGGAGCGGCGCACGCGCGGCCCGTGGGGATTGTCGAACGGCAGCGAGGGAGCGCCGGGCAAGGCATTCATCACCCACACGGACGGATCGATCGAAGCCTTGCCCGGAAAATTCAGCACACGCCTCCGCAAGGGAGAACGCATCACCATCGAAACTCCCGGCGGCGGAGGATGGGGTCTTCCGACACGGTGAGGGAGAAAGTGGAAGGAGACGGACATGATGCATATCGTGAAATCGGTAGGAGTGTTATCGGTCGCCAAGATCATGGGCTTGCTCTACGGCTGCTTGGGATTGATATTTGTGCCTTTCTTTCTGTTGATTGGGCTAGTCGGCTCCCTCGCGGGGCAAGACAAGACTCCGTTTGCCGGCATCGTAGGCGTAGTGCTGGCGATCCTGATGCCCTTCATGTACGGAGTGCTCGGATTCATTGCCGGAGCGATCGGATCGTTGCTCTACAATCTCCTGGCGAAGCTGGTGGGAGGATTCGAAGTGGAACTGGAAGTCCAGCCGAAGCTGACGGCTCCGTATCCGATTGTTCCAGCGCCCGGTCCGACGACGTGAGACTGGGTTCGCGCCGAGTGCCCAACCCGGCACGAAGGCAGAAACTCTGTACGGCCTCAACCTCACCTCGGCTATAGAGTTTGCGAACGGCCTGCGGGCAGGAGTGTTGTATGAGTGAACTTGGAAACCACTATCTGGATGAAGCGAGGCGGCAATTGCGCGGGCACAAGCGCATGGGCGAGGCTGCGATGAGCCAGCTCCGGGACGAGGATTTCTTCGTCGCGCTCGATCCGGAGGCGAATTCCGTCGCCATCCTGGTCAAACATCTTGCCGGTAACATGCACTCGCGTTTCACGGATTTTCTCAACAGTGACGGCGAGAAGCCCGACCGCTATCGCGACCAGGAATTCGAGCTCACGGACTCCACGACGCGCGTCGACATCATGCAGTGGTGGGAGGATGGCTGGGTGTGCGTCTTTGCGGCCATCGATCCGCTCCGGCCCGAGGATGTGATGCGGACGGTGACGATTCGCGGAGAGCCCCACACCGTGCTGCAGGCGATCAACCGGCAGATCGCGCATTACGCCCAGCACATTGGCCAGATCGTGTTCCTGGCCAAGCATCTGCGAGCGAGTGAATGGAAGACGCTGAGCATCCCGCGGGGCAAGTCGGAAGAGTACAAGACCCGGAGACCGATGACCGGGAAATTCGAAAAGGGCCTGCCGAAATAGCCTTGCTGTTTGGACCTCAGGTCTGAGGCGTCGGCGGTCCGGCGGAGGTCTGAACTCCAAGGACGTCTGAGGTCCGGCTGGCGACGGTGCTAAAATCATACGTTTTGCGTTTGCGGCAATTTTCCTGAACTCATAGGTGGCAATTATGGCTGGAACAATGATGGCAGTAGTGAAGCCGGAGGCGGCGCCGGGCGCCGACGTGCGCCAAGTGAAAATTCCGGCCTTTGGACGAACCGATGTGTTGGTCAAGGTGAAGGTAGCGTCCATTTGTGGTACCGATCTGCACATCTACAACTGGGACCGGTGGGCGCAAAACCGGATTCATCCGCCGCTGATTCCGGGGCACGAGTTTTGCGGGGAAGTGGCGGCGTTTGGCGATGAAGTGACCAGCGTGAAGGAAGGTGACTTCGTTTCCGCGGAGATGCACGTCGCCTGCGGCAAGTGCCTGCAGTGCCGGACCGGTGAGGCGCACATTTGCCAGAACGTGAAGATCATCGGCGTCGATGCGAATGGAGCCTTTGCCGAATACGTTGTCATCCCCGAATCGAATATCTGGAAGCTGGATCCGGCGATTCCCCTGGAGTACGCGTCGATTCTCGACCCTCTCGGCAATGCGGTGCACACGGTGCTGGCGGGCGAGATCGCAGCCAAGAGCGTGGCCATCACCGGATGCGGCCCCATCGGGCTGTTTTCCATCGCGGTCGCGAAAGCGGTCGGGGCGACCTCGGTGTTCGCCATCGAAGTGAACGAGCACCGGGCGCGGATCGCGCGGGAGATGAAGGCTGATTATGTGCTCAACCCGGCCAAAGAAGATGTAAATGCGATCGTTCGGGAGAAAACCGGCGGGTTGGGAGTGGATGTCGTGCTGGAGATGGCAGGGCATCCGGACTCGATACGAACCGCGTTCGACATTGTGCGGCGCGGCGGAAGAATTTCTCTTCTCGGACTGACCTCGAAACCAATCTCGCTCAATTTCTCCGAAGACATCATTTTCAAGGGCATCACGATTCAGGGTATCAACGGACGCCGCATGTATCAGACCTGGTACCAGATGACGGCGTTGCTAAAGGCCGGCAAGCTGGACTTGCACCCGGCGATCACGGATCGCATCTCAATGAAGGATTTCGGCAAAGCCATGGAGCGGCTGAAGACCGGCGAGGCCAGCAAGATTCTCGTATATCCAAACGGCGTACGATAACTTCTTCTCCGCGGCAAAGACATTCTTCAGAGTTCCGAGGCTTTCATGACCACAGCAACCCGCACCAATCCGCTCTCCTACCTCACCGACCAGCTCAACGAACTCAAGGCCAAGGGCACGCACTTCAAGCTGCGCGTGCTCGACGATGAGCAGGCGCCCGTCTGCACCTTCGATGGCAAAAAGGTCATCAACCTCGCCTCGAACAATTACCTCGGACTGACTACGCATCCCAAGCTCCGCGAAGCTGCACTCGAAGCCACGCGGAAATATGGCGTGGGATCGGGCGCCGTCCGCACCATCGCCGGCACCATGAAGATTCACATGGAACTGGAAGAAAAGATTGCCCGCTTCAAAAACGTCGAAGCCTGCGTCGTCTTCCAGTCCGGATTCGCGGCCAATGCCGGCACGGTTTCAGCCGTCCTCGGCAAAGACGACTTCATCATTTCCGACGCGCTGAATCATGCCTCGATCATCGACGGCGCGCGCCTCTCGAAAGCCAAGATTCTTGTTTTTCGGCACAAAGACATCGCCCACGCCGAAGAACAACTGGCCAGCATCAAAGATCAGCCGGGCAAAAAGCTGCTCATTACCGACGGCGTGTTTTCAATGGACGGCGACATCGGGCCGCTGCCGTCGCTTTGCGAACTGGCCGAGAAGTACGGCGCCATCATGATGGTCGACGACGCGCACGCTTCCGGCGTGCTTGGCCGCAACGGCCGCGGCACCATCGACCATTTCAAAATGCATGGCCGCGTCGACATCCAGGTCGGCACGCTGTCCAAAGCCATCGGCGCGCTGGGCGGATATGTTTGCGGCACGCGCGACCTCATCGACTTCCTGTATCACCGCGCGCGGCCATTTCTGTTTTCGACGTCGCATCCACCGTCTGTCGCCGCGACCTGTATCGCCGCCTTCGAAGTCCTCGAGCAGGAACCTGAGCGCATGGAAAAACTTTGGGAAAACACTCGCTTCTGGAAGAAGGAGCTCGGCCTGCTCGGATTCGATATCGGCGGAACGACCACCCCTGCCAGCGAGACGCCGATTACTCCGATCATCATCGGCGACGGCAAGCTGACCATGGATTTCTCGCGCGAACTGTTTAAAGAAGGCGTGCTCGGGACCGGCATCGCGTTCCCGACTGTGCCGGAAGGAAAAGCGCGCATCCGCACGATCATGACGGCAACTCATACGAAGGAAGAATTAGAACAGGCGCTGGAAGTGCTAAAGATGGTGGGGAAGAGGATGGGGATACTGACAGCTTAGAGAAGCGCTGCTCAGCTTCGCTCGGCCGGATTTAGAAGTCCTCCTGCACACCACGGCTATATCCACTTCTGCCAAGGCAGAAGTGGATCGATCTTTCCTGCGCTGTGTCCTTACGTAGCCCTATTCCTGCACCACCTCGATCGCCGACACCGTTGCATACCGCGTCACGGGAACGAACTCCAGCAGCAGCTTGCCCTGCGCATTCGGCTGCAGGCCTTTGATCTTGCGCACCAGCGGGTGGTTCTCGCCCGCCTCGTCGAGGATGTTCAAGTTCGCCAGCACCGTCTTTCCGTTACAGAACACATTGAAGACGCGCCCTTCAGGCGCACTGCCGGCGCCGGTTTCGGTCTGCACCGGCTCCGCGGTGCCCGGGCCCTGGTGGTGGGCGATGAAATGCAGGGTCACGGTATAGCGGCCGGGCGCGACGGGGATGGCATAGGAGAAATGTCCCCAGCGTTCACTTTCGTAGAACTCGGGATCGTCGGTGCCTGTGGCCGCCTCCTGGCTGACCGCGAGTTGGCCTCCCTTGAAGTACACGTCGGGACTCCACCAGCGGCTGTCGTTCGAATAGTAAGGCACGTCGCGAGCGACGACACGTACAGGACGAATACGGCCGCGGAGTCCGGGCAGGATTTCGATGGCAGAAATGGTCGCGCCACCGCTCCGGGAAGAGAAGGTGAGATGAAGCCGCCCATCGGAGGCGGGCGAGATGTCAGGAAAGACTTTGACTTCGGCGGTGCGTCCCTCTCCGGCATCGGCGAGAACATCGAAGTCCCGAAGCAAAGGCTGGCCGTTGGCGAGAACGGTCATGGTGCGGCTGCCTTCGCCGCCGCCGCCCGGATTCTCCGGTCCATAAAAGGTTTCGGCGAAATGGAGGTGAAGCTCGTAAATCCCCGCCTTGAGTGGGATGTTGTAAGTGAAGTCACCCTGGCGGCTATTGCGATAGAGGATCGGATCCTGCGTCCGCCAGATGTGTTGCACGACGCTTGAGACCGCGCCGCCGCCGGCGAAGTCAGCGTCGGGGCTCCAGAGCTTGCCGGCGTGGTCCACGTATTTACGGTTCAAGCCGGCCAGGATGCGAACCTCTTCACCGACGGGAAGGCCAACGCTTGGTTCGGGCAAGGGCTGCGCAACATCGGCGGAAGCTGCAGGCTGAGGCTTCAGCCGTTCGCGGGAAAGGAACGAAGTCACCGCGAGAATGGCGAGAACAACAACCGCGCCGGTCAGATACCACGATGACTGCGGGAAGCGAGCGGAGTGAGCCTGAACATCTGCAGTCACCTGATGGAGGGCGCCGTTGGCTGATTGTCCGGTGGACGGATCGATTCGCTGAAACAGCGGAACGTACTGGCCCACTGGAATCGAGATGCGGATGGGGTGAGATGCGCCTTCGCGGGCGTAGTACTCATTCAGCCGTTTGCGGAGACGGTTGGCCTGCACGCGTACGATGGAATCGGTGTCCTGATCGAAGGACTCGCGGCGGTCGAAGACATCGAGCGCGACGGAGTATTCCTTGATCTGATCGGTTTCGCCGGCGAACGTCTTATCGCAAAGATAGGTAAGCAGGTGCGTCAGAGCCGGAGAACGCGAGAAAAGAGGAGACTGCAGTACAGCCTGTAATTCTGCGCGTTCGGCTTCCCAACTGGTCGATTCTGCCGTGGTCGAAGGCACTTGTCCTCCCGGGCATTTCCGCTGTGCGCCTTCTGCCTCTTTATACACCCGGTCGGCGGATCTGGTTCCGTGCAAACGGTTACGTAACCCCTGTAACCCCCGGCGAATTGGAGAGAGAAACGGTTTTCATCGGGACGGCTTGCAGCGCAAAACCATTGAGACTGCTCAGGATAGCGAAGCGATCACCCGTTACGCGCCGCGTCTAACCCCAAGTTAGCGGATATAGCGTTGTGGGCCGCAGAAATCGGCGGCATAACTGGAACAGTCGCGGAGGGCCGGCGGCCAGGCAGAGCTCAGACCCGAACCAGCCACTTCGGACTAGGAGGCTGAATATGAAAACCATCACAATCGGATTCATTCTGGGGGCGATCGCCTTGACCCTGGTCCAGTCGAGCTCCGGAATGCCGGCATCGGAAGCGACCAGCGTCAGTATGAACGCGATGTCGATTGTTGAGCTGGAGAAAGCTGGGGACCTGGCGCGTGCGCAGAAGGACTACACGCTGGCCATCCAGTATTTCCGCGCGGCATTGCGCCGGGATCGGACGAATGCCGTCATCTACAACAAGCTGGGACTGGCGGAGTTGAAGATTAACGATCTGAAGTCGGCCCGGTCGGATTTCGAAAAAGCCGTAAAGCAGAATTCGAAATTCGCTGACGCCGTCAACAACATCGGGGCCGTCGATTACATGAAGATGAACTACGGTTCTGCAGTGAAGTACTTCAAAAAGGCCGCCGCTCTGGATGAGACGCGGGCGACCTTTCATGTGAACCTGGGCGCGGCGTGGTTCAGCCAGAAGAAGCTGGACCGGGCGATCGCGGAATATACCCGGGCCATGGAGCTGGATCCGCTGGCGTTTCAGCAGGAGTCGAAAGCTGGAATCGCTGCGCAGATCGCGAGTCCAGAAGAGCGAGCGCAGTATTCCTACCTGCTGGCGAAGGTCTATGCCAAGCGTGGCGATCTGGACAACTGCCTGCAGTGCCTGAGAAAGGCGAAGGAAGAAGGCTACCGCAACATGGCGAATGTCTATAAAGACGAGGAGTTCAGCCGGTTGCGCGACAACCCGAGACTGCAGGAGGTGGTGCCTCCGCCGGAAGCGAAGTAAGTGGGAACGCTTCAAGGGCTTCTCCTCCACGCGGGGTGAAGGAGAAGCCCGGCGGGGCCGTACTCGGAAGCTATTTCAAGTTCCTGGGTGTATGGAAAAGCGGCCTGGCCATCTCCTCTGCATTGGCCGTATTCAGATTCTCTGCCTTCCATCGCATCGCTGCTGTGATCCGGGTGCGGCCGCTCGGATGATCATAAAAGATGAACTCCTCGACCGGCCCCGGATCGAGCTTGCGGTATTCTCCCAATAGCATATCGACGTTGGCCTCGCCATCGGGCTGGCGCGCCGCATTCAATCCGTACATGTCTGCCTCGTACTCCATGGTGCGCGAAATCGTGTTGGTGACTGGCGTCAGGAGAAAGAAATAGACGGAAAACGCCACTACAGCCAGCGGCAGCACGGCAACATCAGTTCGCCCGGACACGCTCCACCGTTCTCCCCAGCGCGCCAGCGAGAAATTGATGGCCCAATTCACGAACGCAAACGCAATCACGATCACTACTCCCATCATCACCAGCCCCTTGTAGGCATGGTTGAGAACGTAGTGGCCCATCTCGTGTCCCATGGTGGTTTCGATTTCGGGCAAGGTGCAGCGGTTGAGCAGGTTGTCGTTCAGCGAGATCCGAAGGGTTCCGGCGAATCCGCTGACATTGGCGCTCACGCGATCGGACTGGCGGGATGCATTGAACTCGTAAACGTCGGTTGCGGGAATGCCGTTGGCCCGCGCCAGGCTGAGAATGGGATCACGGACTTTGGCATCCTCCAGCTTCGTGTATGTGTTGAACAGAGGCGCGATGTAGACAGGAGCTATCAGACTCACAAAAGCCAGAAACACCAGGCTGAGCACCGCGCCCCACACCCACCAGCTCGAGCCGAGACGCCTCACCAGGCCGAACAGAGGGACGATGAGGATGGCTCCGAGCACAACACCGACCGCCAATCCGACCATCTGATCGCGCATCCATTGACCGAAGTCCTGATTCAGCAGGCCGTACTTGTGCTCACGGAAATAGCCTTCATACAAGCTGAGAGGGAACGTGAGTACGGTGGTGACGACGATGAACTGAATCCAGTAGAGAATGGTCTGGAGCGGCCGGAAGCGGGTGACGCGCTCCGCAAGCGTGCGCATTCGAGCAGACCAGCGAAAATGCAGCAGGAGCCACATCGCGACCGCAGTCCAGAGGAAATCCCAGAGCAGCAGCCAGTAGCCACCTTCGAAATAAGCATCGGACCGGGCGCGCTCCGGAGGCGGCATCTTGGCGAGATAAGCGTTGACCGCAGCTTGGATGTCAAAGGGTTGGGACAACGCGCTCTGCGCCCGCGCCGAGGTATCGGCGGGAGCCGCTGGCGGCTTGCTTTGCGCCAAGGTCATTATGGTTAACAGCAGAAGAAGAGTGGGAAAAATCGATCGGGTGAGTCTGGACATGAATACCTCCGTTGCGGGGTAAGGCTGTACGTCACGTCCGCGACGGCGGCTACGGGTTAGTCGCCGCGATAGACGATCTTGCCGCCCACGATGGTGGCCATCACCTTTCCCGTGAATTGCCAGCCGTCAAAGGGCGTGTTGCGCGACATCGACCGCGACTTCGCCGCGTCGAAGGTCCACCGCTGCTTGGCGTCGAAGATGGTGACGTCGGCGTGGTTGCCGCGAACCAGGGACCCGCGGCCGCGAAGGTTGACGACGCGGGCCGGCCCGGCGGTGAAGAGTTCAACGATGCGCGGCAGGGGAATGCGGTGGTCGCGGTGAAGGCGTGTGATGGCAAGCGCCAGCGCGGTTTCGAGGCCGGTAATCCCGAAGGAGGCTCGTTCGAATTCGACTTGCTTTTCGTGAAGCGCGTGCGGGGCGTGATCCGTGGCGATCGCGTCGACCGTGCCGTCGGCCAGCGCGACCAGTATGGCTTCGCGGTCGGTGGCCGAGCGGAGCGGTGGATTCATCTTGCAGTAAGTGTAGTACTCGCGCACATCCTCATCGAGAAGAGTGAAATGGTGGGGCGCGACTTCGCAAGTCACGCGGGCGCGAGCGCGCTTGCCGCGGCGGACGGCCTTCAGAGCGTCCGCGGTCGAAAGATGAGCCACGTGCAGCCGGGACTCGCGAACCTGCTGTGCAAGCGCCACGTCGCGGTCGACGATGGAAGCTTCAGAGGCCGCGGTCATGCCCCGCAGGCCTAGCCGAAAACTGGTGAGGCCGAAGTGCATCGAGCAGTTCTCCGTCTGGCTTGTGTCTTCGGCATGCTGCACGACCGGGAAATTCAGTTCCGCGCCCAGGCGGAGCGCGGCGCGCATGATCTCATCTTCAAGAATCGGCTTGCCGTCGTCGGTGACAGCAACGGCTCCGGCACGCTGCAAAGCGGAGAAATCTGTCAGCGTTGCCCCTCGCGAACCGCGGGTCGCGGCAGCGATGGGAAAGACGTTGACCACGGCGCCCCGTTCCGGACTGCGCAGCCACGAGACCCAATCCGGAGTATCGACAACCGGCACCGTGTTCGGCATCGTGCAAACCGAGGTGAATCCTCCGGCAGCCGCCGCCGTGGTGCCGGTCGCGATGGTCTCCTTGTAGCTCTGTCCGGGCTCGCGCAAATGGACGTGCAGATCGATGAAGCCAGGGGCGACGACCAGCCCGCGCGCGTCGAATTTCTCGTCAGCGCCGGCGCGAATCTGGTTGGGAGGCGCCACCTCAGCGACCTGACCGTCGCGCAATAGCACGTCCATCGGCGCGCTGACGCGGGCCGCCGGGTCGATCAGATGGCCACCTTTGATCAGCAGGCTCCGGATTTTGTTCTTAGCCGTTTGCATTCAGCAGTTCGCACTCAGTGTTCAGCCCGTTGTGATTTGATCGCAGAGCCGACGGCATCGGCAAATACATGGATCCTTCATTTCGCTTGGATCCCTCACTGCGTTCAGGATGATAACCGCGGGAGGCCCTTGCGCCACTCATCTTGCCCTCCCCAGAGCTTTCGCCAGAATCGCCATGCGGGTTGGAACGCCGTTATGGACTTCATCGCGGATCACGGACTGCGGGCCGTCGGCGACTTCGGCGGTCAATTCCAGACCGCGCATGATCGGGCCGGGATGCATCACGATGGCATCGCGGCGCGCCAGTTTCAGGCGCGCAGGATTGATCTGATAACGTGAGATGTAGTCCTCAAGCGCAACTTTTTCGCCGGCCAGCCGTTCTTTCTGAACACGCAGCAGCATGACCACGTCGACGCCGCGAAGAGCATCCTCAAGATAACGGGAGACGCGCAGGCCGGGCGCCAGGTGTGCGGCGACGTCGGGCACAAACTCCGGCGGCCCGCACAGCGCGATCTTCACGCCGAACCGGCTCAACAGGTGACAGGCGCTGCGGGCGACACGGCTGTGGACAATGTCTCCGATGATGGCTACCTGAAGTCCCTTGAAAGTCTTCTTGTGCTTGAGGATGGTGTAGGCATCGAGCAGGGCTTGCGAAGGATGCTCGTGCATGCCATCCCCGGCGTTGACGACCGGAATGTCGAGGTGCTGCGCCATGAGCAGCGGAGCGCCGGCAGCCGGATGGCGCATGACAATGCAGTCGGCGCCGATCGCGCGCAACGTGTATCCGGTATCGAGAATCGACTCGCCTTTTTCGATACTCGATCCCGAGGACTGGACCAGAGTGGTCATCGCCCCCAGCGATTTCGCGGCGAATTCGAATGACGAGCGGGTCCGGGTCGAAGGCTCGTAAAAAAGAAGAATGATCCGCTTGCCCCGAAGCAGAGGCCGGGCTTTCAGCGGATTCATGCGGCGGGCCAGCTGCAGCAGACCCAGGATTTCCTTCGCCTCGAGGCCTTCGATCCCGAGCAGCGAACCGCGGGCGGGCTTATTCATCGCATCAAGTGTGAACGGTGCATGATACGCGCAGGCGAGGGCCACTGCAAGGTGGTGCGTTAGGGTTTGTTGCGGCGGCCCAGCAGCGCCGAACCGAGCATCCCACCCAGGCTTCCTAGAATGATGGAGCAGAGAAATACCAGCCCGAGGGACAAGATCGTGATCACGAGGAAACCGGTCTGGGTCTTTAAGTAATCGAGCAGGGCGGTGATCTGCGGGTCGTTGCTTCCGGCAGTGGCCTGCTGAACCCTCTTGATCATCTCGTTGCGGAGTTCGGGCGCCTTGTGGAGCATGAGGACAATCAATGCCCCGGCTACCGAAGAGACGACGAACCAGAGGATCCCGCTGAGAGCGCCGAGGCCTGCCCCCACGGCGGCCGTGAGCTGGGCGATGGGCTGGCGCTGGCGATACAAAAGAACGGCGAGGAATCCCACGCCGAACATGGCTACAAAGGGATTGAGCCCGAGCGAGGTCAAGATCGAGGCGACCAGAGCCGCCAGGGCACAAGGCTTTGCCGCCTCGGACCATCGCATGCCCGAAGAGGGTGCGGCAACCCCGCGCACCACCGGTGGGTGCGACGAGTCTGCGACCGCGGCGGCTGGGTCGGCAGTTGGTTGCGCCGCTTCAGCGACCACAACGCGAATCTGCGGAGCGGAGCAATGCGGGCAGAAAGCGACTCCCTCCTCCACCGCCTGTCCGCACTTATAGCAGGGATTTTCCATAGCCAGTCAACAAGCTGTGTTTGTGAAGGTAGCGCAGGCCCCGGCGAGGAAGCAAGGAATGGAGGCCGAATTGCCCAGTTTGACGGCAAAACGGAACGCGGCGTGTCCGATGGGCCGGAGTGACCGCCTAGATGTCGCCCTGCTTGCCGCGAGTGTGGACGTAGACGAGCGCGAAACTCGAACCACTGCTGCCGTCGCGCGGTTCGATGGCCACCACGTGCTGGTCGTCCTCGGTGCCGACCTTCAGCTCGGTCACCGGCCCGTCGTTCTGCTCGCATTTCAATTCCTTAGAGCTTTTGGAGTCCTGCTCGTGGTCGTGGACATCAATGTCACCCCCGTGCTTTTCGGAGCGGCACTCGAGAACCTTGCCATATTTCCTGAGCTTGCCACGATAGAAGTCGATCACCTTCGCGGGCGCGTCGTCGGATTCGTAGTTGGCGACAATCAGTTTCATGCCAAAGGCTTCGGTGGCGATGCTGAGATTGGCGCGGTCGCTGTGCTCATCCTTTTTGAGACGAGCACCTGGATAAAGCGGAAGGCCGACTTTCCGGGCGTCGGCATCCTCGCCGATATGCAGGTCGCCGGCGGAACTGCGAACGTCAAGGTTCTTGTCCTGCGAATTGGAGTCTTGAGCAACAGCGGGAAGCATCAGCGCCGACGCCAAAGCGAATATAAGGATCATCGCGCGAAACATAGCAAGCCTCCTTGGCGAACTGCGTCTTAACGCCAGATCAGATTTCGTCATCCTTGCCGTGAGTGCGAACGTACACCAGCGAAAAATCGGAGCCTTTGCCCGCCGGTTCGACGGCAACGATGTGCTGGTTCTCCCGGGTGCCCACTTTCAGTTCAATATTGCTCCCACTGCCGCCATCGCACGTCAATTCATGTGAACTCTGGTCGTGGTCCTTGATATCCGCGTTCACGTTCAAATGACTGGTGTGGCACACCAGCACATCGCCATATCTCTTGAGCTGGTCCTGGTAGTAAGCGACCAGCTTCGCCGGAGAATCATCGGATTCGTATTCCAAAGCAACGACTCTTACCCCGTAGCCGAAACCGGAAATGTTCACGTTGGCGCTCTTGTCGTCGCCGCTGGAGCCCTGGGGTTTGAGGCGGGCGCCGGGGTAAACCGGCAGACCCACATCCGCGGCTTTCGCGTCCTTGCTGACATGAATTCCGCCGACGGGCGTGCTGATGTCCACCTGCTTGTCTTGCCCGTTGCCTTCTTTCTTGACGTTGATGCTGCACCCGGGGAGCAAGAGAAATGAGAGCGTCGCGATCCCCAAGCCCAGACAACAGATGGTGCGGAAGATAGGTATGCGCATTTAAGATCCTCCATGAGCGACTTGCGCGGTTCGCTCGATACCGGAGCCACGCTGGGCAATATTCGGAATGGAGACCGGCAGATGTCCGCGAATCGGGATCTCACCAAAAAGCGCCTTCACGGCGCTGACTTCCGAGACAGTTGCGTTGGAAAACGTGCACAAGTAGGTATCGATCTTTGGAAAATCGGACGCGAGATAGGGATTGCCCATGGCGACCACCGCCGTCTTCGACGCGGCATGATCGAGTAATTGCTGCAGCAGAGTTCCTGTGGCGTCCGCCATTGCCATCGAGTTGCCGACCTTCCCCGCGGTCGGGATCACATAAACCGCAGCGACCACGGTTCGCGCTTCATCGACCGCCTTCAGCACCTCGTCGCTCATGTCCGCGGCGATGCCAGGATCCACATAAATGACCCGTGCATCGGGAATGCGAGAGCGGAATTCGCGGCCGAAAACACGCCCGGAGTCGGTGCGCACATCCTCGGAAAACACAACGGCCACAACGTCGTTGTGCGTCTCCTCTCTTGTCATGTACGGAAGCGCCGCCTTGACGGTTCCCTTCGTTTTAAGGGGAAGCGTCTTGCCGTTGTCGCGAACCAGGGTAACCGCGGCGTCGGCAACCTGCTGGCCGAAAGCCAGGTTTTCGGGCCTGCCGACGGCGGTCGCAACCGCGCTTACGTCCACGGTGCGGGAGTCCTCCAGGCCAAGAGACGCCTTTATTTTCAGGATCTTGAGAACGGAGTAATCCAGGCGCTGGCGGGAGATCTCGCCCGACCGGACTGCTTTCAGCATGCTGTTGTAGGAAGCCGCAAGATCAGCAGGGATGAGCAGCAAATCATTGCCTGCCTTGAAAGCCTCCACCGCAGCCCGGCCGATGTCGTTGGCAAAGAGATGCGTCAACCCGGCCATGTCGAGGGCGTCGGTGACCACCAGGCCTTTGAATCCGAGCTGCTTTTCCAGGAGATCCGAGACCACGGCAGGAGAAATCGTGGCGACATGGTCGGGATCGGGATCGAGCGCGGGAACCGTGACGTGCGCCACCATCACCGAATCAACTCCGGCGGCAATGGCGCGGCGAAATGGCGGAAGCTCGATGGAGTTCAGATGCGCGCGGTCGCCGTTGACGCTGGCCACGCCGAGGTGAGAGTCGGTTGCGGTGTCGCCGTGGCCGGGAAAATGCTTCACCGTCACCAGCATGCCTGCTTCGTGGGCTCCTTTGATGTAAGCCGCGACCAGATTGCCAACCTCCACAGGATCTTCGCCGAACGAGCGCGTATTGATGATGGGATTCGCAGGATTCGAATTGACATCGGCGTCGGGAAAAAAGTTCCAGTGCACGCCGATCGCCCGGGCCTCTTCGGCAGTGATGCGCCCGAAGGTCTCTGCGTCTTCCACGCTGCCGTCGGCGCCGAAGGCCATCGCATGGGGAAAGTTCGTCGTCCCTATCAGTCGGGTGGCGACGCCGCGCTCGAAATCGGCGGCGAACAACAGCGGCAACTTGGAGTCGCGCTGCAGGCGGTTGAGCAGTTCGGCCGCTTCGTACGGTTCACTGCGCAGCAGCACCGGACCATCGACATGTACGGTCATGGCAAAGGAGCCGACGTGATACTTCTCCATCGCATCGCGTAGCTGCAGGTATTCGGGACTCTCCACATTGAGGAAGCTGGCGCGGCACCAGATCATGAAGACCTGGCCGATTTTCTCTTCCAGCGTCATGCGATGAAGTGTCTTTTCCGCCCACCGTTCCCCGCTGCGCGTGAGGCGAATCGGGCCGGGTTGCGGGCGTTTTTCTTTGGCGGAAGCAGGCGGACCTATGGCAAGCGAGAGAATGATGGCGAACAGAATTCTGGACATGCAGGAACGATAGCAGAAGGGCGGGCCACTGACAGTGTTTCAGTTGCGATTTGGGGCTGTGTCTGGGGAAGAAGCGATGCCGATCCGGGATGCCTGAATTGCGGCGATCGCCCGCTCCTGGATCAACGGGTCGTCGCCGAAACCGTTGAGCCAGTTCACATCGGGTTCGCGGCGGAACCACGTCATCTGGCGCTTGGCGTAGTTACGGTGTCCCTGCTGTGCCGCCTCAATCGCTTGCTCGCGAGTGACTTCTCCTTTCAGGTATTGGGCGGATTGCTTGTATCCCAGAGAGGCCAGGGGTGTAGCGGCCGCTCCGTACTTCTCGAGAAGGCGCGCAGTCTCTTCGACGAGGCCGGCCAAGAACATTTCGAGCGCCCGCCGGTTGATGCGATCGTAGAGAGCGGAGCGTTCCGGATCGAGGCCAAGGCGGAGAACGCGAAATCCGCGCAGTGGTTCGCGGCCTTGCTCCCACAGGCTGGTCATCTTCTGGCTGGCGGCGAGACAGACTTCAATGGCGCGGATCAGCTTGGGCATGTCGTTGGCATGAATCTTTCCGGCAGCGGCTGGATCGATGCGCCGGAGAATGCGTTGCAGGTAGGCGGAGCCGCGACCGGCGGCCCGCTCGCGAAGGCGCTCTCGCAACTCCTCGGAACGCTGTGGACCGGGAAAGAGTCCCTCAAACAACGCGCGAAGATAGAGCCCGGTCCCGCCGACAACGATCGGCAGGTGATGGCGTGCGTTGATTTCCGAGAGAACGAGGCGCGCCCTGCGGCAGTATTCGCCCGCCGTCATGTATTCCCGAGGGTCGACGAAATCGAAGAGATGATGGGGTGCGCGGGCACGGTCGGCGGCGCTCGGTTTCGCGGTGCCGATGTCGAACTCGCGATACACGGCGACCGAATCGCAGTTCACAATCTCGCCATCGAAGCCTTCGGCGATCGCCAGTGATAAGGCAGTTTTCCCGCTGCCGGTAGGACCGAGTACGACGACCAGCAAAGGATCGAGAGAAGCAGTTTCCCGCGGAGAGCCCACGCCTAACGAAGACTCCAATGTATCTCGTGCCAGTAGCGCACCAGCGTCAGAATGAGAAGCATGAACGCGATCAGCAGCAAGCCCGTGGTTTCCGAAGCGTAGACGGCATGGCTCCGCTGCTTCTGCGTGTCGGCTTGCGTTTGGGGGATGGACACGCGCCTATTGTAGCGCCGAACACGGTCCTTGCGCGGGATATACGAACCGCGGTGCTAAACTACGGCGTCGTGCCGCAGAATCACAGCCGAATCGCGCGCTTCGGAGTGTTTGAACTCGATCTGAATGCGGGTGAACTGCGCAAGAGCGGGGTGAAACTGCGCCTGCAGGGCCAGCCGTTTCAGGTGCTGGCGCTGCTGCTGGAGCGGGCGGGCGAAGTGGTCACGCGCGAAGAGTTGCGGCAAAAATTGTGGCCTTCCGACACGTTTGTAGACTTTGACCACAGCGTGAACACCGCCATCAACAAAGTGCGGGAGGCGCTGGGGGATTCGGCGTCCAGTCCGCGGTACGTCGAGACTCTGGCTCGCCGCGGATACCGGTTCATCGCCCCACTGCAGAAGGCAGTTCCGCAAGACGCCGCGGACGCTAGAAGGCTTGCATCGACGCGATCCGACGGGCTCACCTCGTCGGCGGCGATGCATCCTGAACTCGACGTCCCGATTCCCCACCGGGGCGTCACCCGCGGGCTATTTGTGCTGATTCAAGTGATGTACCTCAGCTTTTACCTGGCAGCGCTTTTCCGCCTGCACGCGGTTCTGGGCGTTGCCGACGAACTTGTTCCCGTCTGGGGCGTGGCGGCCTTTGCGGGAGTGCTGTTGGTGACGGCGGGCGTCGGCATTGCCCTGCGCTGCTATCTCATCTCTGCTGCCGGCTTCGACTATCAAAGGCTGGGAGAGAAATTCGGGAAGATCTTTCCCTTCCTGCTCCTGCTTGACGAGCTATGGGCAGTGGCGCCTTTCCTGCTGATGCACAAAATTGGGTTGGGCGCAGCCTTTGCAGCCAGCGCGGCGCTGGTTTATGTTCCGTTCTCGGAGAGAACTCTCGTCCGGATGGCATATCTGGGCAGGCGGGTTCAATCTACTGCCGAATAATGGAACCAGACTCACCAAGCATACGTAATCTCGTCTAACCGGCGGAAGTGTGCTCGCCCGGTCAGGGGGCGTCGATGAAGCGCATCAGCACGATGTTTCTTGTTGTCAGCATTCTCGGCCTGGTTGCAGCGGTGCCGGCCATGGCCGACGAGTGGACCAAAACCTACACCGTGACCGGCAAGCCCGATCTGAGGATCGAAACTTCGGACGCCAACATCCGGGTTACGACCTGGGACCAGAAGACGATCGAGGCGAAAGTCATCACAAACCGCTACAAGATCGGCGAGGGCGGCATCACCGTAGAGGAGCATCAAACTGGCGATGCGGTCGAGATCGAGGTGCGTTTCCCGCACCATGGGTTCAACATCGATTGGGGACAGCATCGGGTTGACATCATCGTCCAAATGCCGCGGGAGGGAAATGTGAACTTACGAACCGGAGACGGCAGAATCGAACTCGCCGGCCTTAAGGGACAGATGGACCTTCACAGCGGCGACGGCTCGGAAAACCTTGATACCGTGGACGGGCAGTTGCGGGCGACAACCGGCGACGGAAGTATTCGCGCCAATGGTCGCTTTGATGAACTCGACCTGAAAACCGGCGATGGGCATGTGGAGGTTCACGCCATGAACGGCTCGTCCCTGGGCACGGGCTGGCGGCTGGAAACGGGGGACGGCAACGTCACGCTGGAGATTCCCGCCAACACTGCCGCGGACGTAGACCTCCATACCGGAGACGGCCATATCGACCTGGATTTGCCGGTGACGACCGAGGGCAAACTCAAGCAGAACGAAATTCACGGCAAGATCAACGGCGGCGGAGGCTCATTGATGATTCACACGGGCGACGGCTCCATTCACCTGGAGAAAGGCGTGGCCGCCCTCTAATCATCGATCCGGTTTCTTGCGCGACGACGTTTCAGCGCGTCCTTGAAGAATCAACTCGGCTCCGGAGTATACTTTCCAGTCTTTCATGATGCGACATTTCCGAGGAGTCTCCATGTCCATGCTGCGTGCTGGCTTTTTTGTGCTCGTGATCGCGTCTTTGCTTCCGATTGCGGCGGCTCAGACATCTCCGGCCGAACCACATGAACCCGCGCTCGACGTGACCTCGATGGATCGCACGATCGATCCTTGCGTCGATTTCTTTCAATACTCTTGCGGTGGATGGATCAAGCGGAACCCGATTCCGCCCGACCAGTCGTCGTGGGATACGTATTCGAAGATGCAGGACGACAACCGGGCCCGCCTGCGGGGCATTCTGGAAGCCGCCGCCGTGCCCGACCCAGGGCGCAACGCGGTGACCCAGAAGATTGGCGACTACTACGCCTCCTGCATGGACGAGAAAGTGATCGAGGCCAAAGGAGCGGAGCCGATCAAAGGCGATCTCGAGCGCATCGATGCCATCGGCACAAAGGCAGAGCTGGCCGACATCGCGGCGTCGATGGTCCATGACAATGTGCTGTTCGACTTCGGCTCGATGCAGGACTTTCGCGACGCCAATCAGGTCATCGCCGGGCTCGATCAGGGCGGGCTGGGCCTGCCCGACCGCGACTATTACACCAAGACTGATCCGAAGTCGGAGGAGCTGCGCAAACAGTACCTGGCTCATGTGCAGAAGATGTTCGAGCTGCTCGGAGACAAGCCCGAGACGGCTGCCACGGAAGCCCAGACCGTCATGCGGATAGAAACCGCTCTGGCGAAAGGGTCGATGACGCGGGTGGAACGGCGCGATCCGAAGGCGCTGGATCACAAGATGACTACCGCCGACGTGGAAAAGACCGCTCCGGAATTTCAGTGGCAAGTCTATTTCGCGAAGGTCGGAATGCCGGCCTTGTCGTCGATGAACGTCACCGCCCCCGCTTTTCTCAAGGCCCTGAATGAGGAAATCGGAAAGGAAAGCCTGGCAGACTGGAAGGTCTATTTGCGCTGGCATCTGGTGCATGCCGATGCTCCGCATCTCTCTTCGGCCTTTCTGAATGAGAACTTCAACTTCTACAACAAGACGCTGCGCGGACAACAGGAGCTGCAGCCGCGCTGGAAGCGCTGCACCGAGGCGGTTGACGGCTATCTGGGCGAGGCGCTCGGCCAGGCCTATGTGGAGAAGTATTTCCCTCCAGAGGCCAAGCAAGCAGCGGTCAAGATGGTCAAGGAAATCGAGACTGCGATGCAGCAGGACATCGACAGCTTGACGTGGATGTCGCCCGAAACCAAAAAGCAGGCGCTCATCAAGCTGCACGGCATGGCGAACAAGATCGGCTACCCCGACAAGTGGCGCGATTACTCGAAGCTGGAGATCGTGCGGGGCGACGAGATGGGAAACGTAGAACGGTCGAGACGGTTTGAGTTCAATCGCGATCTGGCGAAGATCGGCAAGCCGGTCGATCGCGGCGAGTGGGACATGACGCCGCCCACGGTCAATGCCTACTACGACCCGCAGATGAACGACATCAACTTTCCCGCGGGAGTGCTGCAGCCGCCGGCTTTCGATCCCACGTCCGATGCGGCTCCCAACTACGGCGACACGGGTGGAACCATCGGGCACGAACTCACCCACGGGTTCGACGACGAAGGGCGGCAATTCGATGCGCAAGGCAATCTGCGCGATTGGTGGACGCCGGATGACGCCAAGGAGTTCGAGAAGCGGGCGGCCTGCATCTCAACCCAGTACTCCGGCTACACGATCATCGACGACATCAAGATTAACGGCAAGCTGACCCTTGGAGAAGATGTCGCTGACCTGGGCGGCCTGATTCTCGCCTATATGGCTTGGAAGGAAGATACGAAGGGCCAGAATCTCGAGTCCATCGACGGCCTTAGTCCGGAGCAGCGCTTCTTTGTGGGATACGGGCAGAGCTGGTGCGGGCAGACGCGCGACGAAACCAAGCGGCTCCGCGCGACGGTCGACCCGCATTCGCCGGAGAAATACCGCACCAACGGCGTCGTCTCGAACATGCCGGAATTTCAGGAGGCATTTCACTGCAAGGCGGGCGCGCCCATGGTGAACGCGAACCGCTGCCGCGTGTGGTAAGGGCAACTGAGTCTGCGGGACAGCTACTCCAGGTCGCTCTTGTCAGGGTTGTAGTAAAAGCGAAACCGGAGAGCCAGATACGGCCCGGTAAACTCCCGGGGAAGCGGAGGGAACGGGTTCGAGCCGGTGATGCCGGCCCAGGCGGCGCGGTCCAGCGCGTCATCTCCGGAGGTGACATCCAGCTTCATTCCGGCCACCTGCCCATCTTTGGTGATGGCGAATTCGATCGCCAGTTTTCCTTTCTTGCCCATCCACGCTGATTCGGGGATGGCGTGATACCAGTTCTCGCGAACTTCCTGTAGAACACGTTGCAGGTAGGGGCCGAAGTCGACTCCCTGCGTGTCGTTGAGGATGTCGAGAGCGCCGTACTGGCGTCCGTGGGCTCCGGTGCCGAGTCCGAAATCACCACCCTGTCCCGAGCCCATGCCTGCGCCTTTGGCGGCGGCAACGCCTTGCTCGGCTTGGCGAATTGCCGCTCCGGCAGACATGGAGTTCATGTATTTGCTGAACGTATTGTCGGGACGCGGAGGCGCCTGCAACTGGGCCGTCTCATTGCTGTCAAACTGCGGCCGCTGCGCCGATTGCTGCGGCGCCTGCTGTTGCTGCGTCGGGGCCTGGTTCTGGGCGACGGTCGGCGGAGCAGCAGCCTGCGGCGGTTGCCCGCTCATCCCCGGAGCCCCGGGTGGTGGCGTTGCCAGAATCTTGCGCAGTTCCTTCGGATCGAGCTCAGGACGGCGCGTGGTCGCGATGCGATCTTTGTCGGACGCGATGTTTGTGTTCGGCTTGTGCGCGACTTTCTGCTGATCCGGCGGCAACGCCAGGAACGTGACGTCTTTGTCTTTCGCCGGATTCACCTGGACGACCACCGCGGTATGCCAGGGAATAAACCTTTCAATGGCGTTCAGATTCCATAGCGCGATGCCTACCACCAGGTGCACGATGATCGAAATCCACAGCGCCTCGCGCCAGCGCGAACGAGTCAGATCGTCCTGCAACTGGATCAGCAGGTGGGGCTCGTACCCGTCGAGGTTGCGGTAGGCCGTCTCCCAATCACGCGAGTCGTAAAGCCCGAGTTGTTCGGGCTGCGGCTTCTCGGGCGGGGCTACCGGGTCCTGGAATGGAATCTGCGTGATCGGCATGCACTGGCTTGGCTGCTTGCGCCTGCTGGTTTAGACACAGAAGTACATTCGCAGCGTTGCATCCGGCCTTCGTGGAAGTGATGCAGGCTGCGCGGCGCGCGTGCAACCAAGTTTCCTTATTCTCGCACCTTTCGCGCGGTTCTGCCCACCCACAATTGGGCCACGACCTTCGTCTGTAAACATATGTAAAGAGGAGTTTTGCGATTGACTCAGCGAGAGGCTCTGGCCATGCCGGCAAGATCGACCTTTTTGCCGTGGTCGCGTATGGCAGCGACGATGTCGAGCGCGAGCGCCAGGGCCCGGCGGCCATCTTCGAGGGAGACCACCGGAGTCGAACCTTCCCTCACCGCCTGCAGAAACGCCCGAAGCTCGGCGTGGAGCGGCTCTTCCGATGCGACCGGAGGCTTGCTGACCGCGATCTGAGGATTGACGGAAGGTGTGGCTGCCGTTCCCTGCTCGCCGACCGTGAAGACCAGCACCTCCTGCCGCCCGTAATCGAGCGAAACATATTGGCGCGGCTGAAAGAAGCGGAGCTTGCGCACGCGCTCAGTCGAGACCCGGCTGGCCGTGAAGTTGGCGATGCATCCGGATTCAAACTCGACACGAACATTGGCGATATCGACTTTGCCGGAGAGAATCGGCAGGCCGACGGCGCGGAGTTCCTTAACCGGAGACTTGGCAAAGGCGAGGACGATATCGAGATCGTGGATCATCAGATCCAGCACGACGTCGACATCGAGCGAGCGCGGAGTGAACACGCTGAGCCGGTGAACCTCGAAGAACATGGGCCGCGTCAGGATGGGGACCGTGGCGCGAACCGCCGGATTGAAGCGTTCAAGATGGCCGACCTGGGCGATGCGCTTGTGCGCGGCGGCCACCGAGACGAGTTCGTCAGCCTCGGCGAGTGTCGCTGCCAGCGGCTTTTCGATCAGCACATCAACGCCGTGGTTCATTAGGCTGCTCGCCACCGACAGGTGATGCGCGGTGGGAGCGGCAACCGATGCGGCCTGAACTTCGCTATGCGTGGTGAGTAGCTGCTGGACTGAGCCGAATGCCTTGCATCCAAACTCGCGCGCGACGGCGTCGGCGCGGCTCACGTCAGGATCGACGACCCCCAGCAGGCGGACCGGCTCTCCCTGTTGCTCCAGTTCCTTGTAGACGCGGGCGTGATTGCGTCCGAAGACGCCCACCCCTACCACGGCCACCGAAATCGGATTCTGGGCCAGAAATCCTCTCGCCGGCTGATTGCCGGAAAGAGGAGATTGTAAATGGAAATGGAGGAAAGAGCACCTGGAGTGCAGCAGGGGCTCGCACGTCAGCACGAATTTCAACCTGACGCCCTGAGGGTCGCATTTCAGCGGTGCAGAGGGTCTGTCATCAGCCCTCCTACTTCTTCGAAGCTTCCGCGGCTCGCTTCAACAGGGCAATCTGTCCCGCATGATAGAGCTCATGCTGCACCACGCCGTGGAGCATGTGGCCGAAGTTGTAACGCTTGCCGGGAACCCGGTCGTGGAGCCGTGCCTCCGGCAGTCGCGCTACAGTTTTGATCAGCATGGCATGCGTGCGCATTGCGTCCGCCACCGCCTTCCGCCAAGCGGCACGGGTGGCCATTGCGGGCTGTCGAGGGAAATTCGCTGTGCCCTTCGGCTGACATTTCTCGCCCGCCAGCCGAACGCAAGCCGCATAGTCCCACGCAGCGATGGGCGCGACCAGCTCCCAGATCGTATGCGCGTCCGGCACGGGACGCGCCACCGCAGTCTTGGCCTCGACGCCCCGAAGCAGTTCCAGCAAGGAAGGGCCGTGCCACGCGTTGCCATCAAAGGCGCGGCGGAGTTGGTCAGCGAGAAAAGCGGATTCAGACATGAAACATTCTCTCCGATTGGTGGGCGGCATCACCGTGCCAGTTTCGCCAGTCGTCGGGCGGCGTCGTCGAGCGTCTCGGGCTTCTTACAAAAGGCGAAACGGACCTGCTGGGCGCCATCGCGCGGATGGCGGTAGAAACTCGATCCGGGCACGCAGGCGACGCCGATTTCCTTGACCAGGTATTGGGCGAAGGCGACATCGTCCGCGTAGCCGAAGGCTGAAATGTCGGTCATGACGTAGTACGCGCCGCGCGGACGAAAGCACTGAAAGCCGGCCGCGGTGAGCGCGGGCATGAGGTGATCGCGGCGAATGCGGTATCCCTCGGCCAGTTTCGCGTAGTACTCGGGCGGAAGGCTGAGCGCCGCGGCGCCGGCTTCCTGCAGCGGAGCGGGTGCGCCCACGGTGAGGAAGTCGTGCACCTTGCGAATGGCGTTGGTGATTTTCTCGGGCGCAACCGCCCAGCCCACGCGCCATCCGGTGACGCTGTAGGTTTTCGACATGCCGTTGATGGTGACGGTACGGTCGCGCATGCCGTCGAGCGAGGCCATCGACATGTGCTCGGTTCCTTCGTAAAGGATGTGCTCGTAGATTTCGTCGGTGATGGCGAGGACGTCGAATTCGAGGCACAGGTCGCGGATCAGCTCGAGTTCGGCGCGGGTGAAGACCTTGCCGGTCGGATTGTTGGGCGTGTTGAGGATGATGGCTTTGGTGTGCCGGTCGAAGGCGCGGCGCAATTCCTTTTCGTCGAAGGTCCACTCGCCGCCGTCGTCGCGCGGCGGACGCAGCCTGACGAATTTCGGTTTCGCGCCGCTCAGCACGGAGTCGGGGCCGTAATTTTCGTAGAACGGTTCGAAGATCACAACTTCGTCGCCGGCGTTGCAGACGGCCAGCAGCGTGGAAATCATGGCCTCGGTCGATCCGCAGCAGACGGTGATTTCTTTTTCCGGGTCGACCGAGATGCCTTGCCAAACGCCCATCTGGCGGGCGATGGCATTGCGCAGATTTTTCGCGCCCCAGGTGATCGCGTATTGATTCACGTCGGCGGCGACGGCTTGCTGGGCGGCTTGCTTGATTTCGGCGGGAGCGGAGAAGTCGGGAAATCCCTGGGCCAGGTTGACCGCGTTGTAAAGCATGGCCTGGCGGGTCATCTCGCGGATGACGGATTCGGTGAAGTGCTCGACCTTGTCGCTGAGGAAATGCTTGCGGTGCGTGGAAAGCGCGTCCGGCATAGGAGGCAGACTAGCACAGGATGGGGGCTTTTCAGGCTAAAGCACGCTGAGAGCTGGAATTGCAGGCCGAAGGCCTGCGCCACCCCAAAGCTCCATTGTCCAAAGACTACTTCTTCACCTGAATCCCCAGCTCTTTGAGTTGGCGATCGCCGACTGGCGTGGGGGCGTCGCACATCAGGTCGACGGCGCGGGCGGTCTTGGGGAACGGGATGACTTCGCGCAGACTCTCGGCACCCGCCAAAATCATCACGATGCGGTCGAGGCCGAGCGCGATGCCGCCGTGCGGAGGCGTGCCGTATTCGAGCGCTTCGAGGAAGAATCCGAAGCGCGACTTCGCTTCCTCTTCCGTCATGCCTAGCGCATGGAAAATTTTGCGCTGAATGTCCTGGCGGTGAATACGGATCGATCCCGAGCCCAGCTCGGTGCCATTGAGCACTACGTCGTAGGCGAGCGCGCGCACGGCGCTCAGCGGCGACTGCGGATCGTTGACCGATTCGACCCCCTGTTCGAGCAGCTTCATGTCTTCTTCGTGCGGCGATGTGAAAGGATGGTGCGCGGCCATCCATTGCTTTTCGGTTTCGTCCCACTCGAACATGGGAAAATTCGTGACCCACAAGAAACGAAAATCGCCGCGCTGAAAACATTGATGGCGATCGGCGTATTTTTGCGCGAGCGCCAGGCGCAGCAGGCCGGCGGAGGCGTAGATGGAGAGCTCCGCGGGCGTGACTTTGCGATGCGCGGGCACGGCCGTCTGCGGCCCGGCCTGCCCCGATCCGGCGACGAGGACGATCAGGTCCCCGTCTTCTGCGCTGCATTTCTTGGCGATGGCCGCGGCGGCCTCCGGAAACTTGTTTCCGATGCGCTTGAAATCTTCGTAGACGCGCGCGCCGCCCTTGGAGTGGAACATCGGCTTGATGTCGTCGCGTTCCTTGCGCGAGAGTTCGCCGACCTTGGGCGTGCGAATCGCGATGACCGGAAGATTCGCGTTGACGGCGAGTTCGTGCAGCTGTTCTGGCGAGAAGCAGTCGCGCACATCGGTGAAGGCAGGCAGGCGAAGATCGGGCTTGTCGATGCCGTAGAGGCGGATGGCTTCGTCGTAATCCATACGCGGGAAATTCGTAGCGATCTCATGGCCCGCGGCATGAAAGGCCGCCTGCAGAAATCCCTCGACCACTTCCCAGACATTTTCCGGCCGGGGATAGGACATCTCGAGATCGATCTGGGTGAATTCGGGCTGGCGGTCGGCGCGCAGATCTTCGTCGCGGAAGCAGCGCACGATCTGAAAATATTTGTCGAAGCCGGAGATCATCAGAATCTGCTTGAAGAGCTGCGGCGACTGCGGCAGGGCGTAGAAAGTGCCGGGCTGCACGCGGCTGGGGACGAGGTAATCGCGCGCGCCTTCGGGCGTGGAGCGGGTCATGAACGGCGTTTCGATTTCGAAGAATCCCTGCGCCGAAAGATAGTCGCGGATCGCTTTGGCGACCTTGTGCCGCGTCTCGATATTGAACTGCATCGCGTCGCGGCGCAGATCGATGTAGCGATACTTCAGGCGTGTCTCTTCGTTGGTCAGCGCAGTGTCCGACGGCAAAAAAGGCGGCAGCTTGGATTCGTTGAGAATGAGAAGCTGATCGGCGACCAGTTCGACCTCGCCGGTCGGCATGTTGGGATTGACTGTGTTGGCGTCGCGCAGTTTCACCGTGCCCGCCACGGCAATGACGTATTCGTTGCGCAGTTGGCCGGCTTTTTCATGGATGGTGGCATCGCGCTCGGCATTGACGACGATTTGCGACACGCCGGTGCGGTCGCGCAGATCGATGAAGAGCAGGCTGCCGTGGTCGCGGCGCTTGTTGACCCATCCCATGAGGACGGCTTTTTTGCCGGCGTCGGCGGGACGTAGCGCCCCGCACATGTGCGTGCGTCGTAGATCTCCTAAAAAGTCGAGCAAAGTATGTCCTTACAGTAAGAATCGCGGCGAGTGCCGAATTTAAGATTATAAACGGACGGGATGGCCGGGCGTGCGCGCGAGATCCCTCGCCTCAGGCGCTTTGTACTACTCCGACTACCCGAAAGACGCGAGGCATCGGGAAGACGCCAGCTAGTGGCGAGTCGAATTGACCGGCTGCTTAATGCCTGGATGCCTCAACGCGCTGAGACTACTTTTTCGTCGCCTTGCCCTCCATGAAGGTCGTCCAGTTCGTGGCGTCCATCGAGATTTCGAACTTAATGCTGTAGCTGGTGGGCGATAGAACTTTGATGGTCATCCTCTGCTTGGTCTCTTGCCCGCCGTAGTTGGCCGAACTGTTCCACGTCCAGGTATCGCCGCTGAGCGTCCCGGTCGAGGTGCTGCGCATCCCTTCGCTGTTAAACGAATCGTAGGTGTAGAGATTTTGGTTCGCATCGTATCCCATTACCGCCAACTCTTTGCCGGCACCGCCGATTTCGGCAGGCAACCTGAAGTCCCCGTGCGATACCACGAAGAAGTTGCCATCCATCCACTCGCTGGAGTCCGTCGAACTGAACTTTCCGCCGGCGCCCCACGGGCCTTGCGAGACGGTGCCTTCGCTGGTCCATGTTCCCACGAAGTAGTCGAGTTTCTTCACCTCGGGACCGGGTGCCGTCGGCATCTGCGCCCATGCGGAAATAGAAACGAGAATTAATAGAGCAGTGAAAATTCGAAAGCGATTCATGTGCATTCTCCTGAGGAACGGTTAAAACGGCGGAAGGAGGATAGCAGTTTGTAGGAGTGGCGGCTGTGATTTGAGGTGGGGTCCGGTTTTTCGAAAGCCTTCCACAACAAATTCTTCAGTTGTGCACAGAGAAACGGCAGTTTGACCGTTCTCTTTCGCTCGCAGGCGGGTTAGTATCGGCATCGACGGCGCGCTCGATCTGCCTACCGGTCGCGAGGACGATATTTCGGGTTTTGTTCGCCCTTTCAACTATAATCCTGGGGATCCGCACTCATACCGATGGCAACTTCCGATTACAGCATCAGCACTCTTCCCGCGAACGTCGAAGCCGAGCGCTCGATTCTGGGCGCGATCCTGCTCGATAACTTCGCCTATAACCAGGCAGCCGAGCACCTGCGCAGCGAAGACTTCTCGCTCGACTCACACCGCCGCATCTACTCGCGCATGGTCGATCTGGCTGAATCCTCGCGGCCCATCGACATGATTACGCTGATCGAAGAACTCGAGCGCCACAAAGATCTGCAGGCCATCGGCGATGTGGCTTATGTGTCGAGCCTCGTGGAAGGCGTGCCCGAACGGCCGAGCATCGAGCACTACGTCAAGATTGTCCGTGACAAGGCGTTGCTGCGCGGGCTGATTTCCGCGGCGAATACGGCGATTGCCCGGGCTGCCGAGCAATCCGATACGGCCGAAGACGTGCTCAGCGATGCCGAGGCGGCGATCTTCCAGCTTTCGGAAAAGCGTATCGGCCGGGGCTTCATGGGTGTGCAGGAGATCGTGCGGGAATCGTTCGGCTCGGTCGATGCCCTGCTGCAGCGCGGCCAGCGCATCACCGGACTCGCCACCCACTACACTGATCTCGACGAAATGACCAGCGGATTGCAGCGGAGCGACCTGGTGATCATCGCGGCGCGGCCGTCGATGGGCAAGACGGCATTCGCCATGAACATCGCCGAGAACGCGGCAATCGAAGATCAGCAGGTCGTCGGCGTCTTTTCACTGGAAATGTCGCGCGAGGCCCTGCTGCTGCGCCTGCTCTGCTCACAAGCCAGAGTCGACGCGCATAAGATGCGCACCGGCTCGCTCTGGCAGGACGACACGCGGAAAGTCGTCCGCGCCATGGAGCAGCTGGCGCACGCCTCTATTTATATCGACGATACCCCCGGTATCTCGCTCAGCGAGATGCGCGCCAAGGCGCGGCGGCTGAAGCAGGCGCAGAACGGCCGGCTTGATCTGCTGATCGTCGATTACCTGCAGCTGATGTCAGGCGGCGGCAAGCGCTTTGAAAATCGTACGCAGGAGGTTTCCGCGATTTCCCGTGGACTCAAGGCGCTGGCCAAAGAATTGAGCGTGCCCGTGATCGCGCTGTCGCAGTTGAGCCGCGCGCCCGAAAGCCGCGGCGGCGATCATCGTCCACAACTCGCCGATCTGCGCGAGTCCGGATCAATCGAGCAGGACGCCGACTTGGTCATGTTCATCTTCCGCGAAGAAATCTATCGGCAGGACGACCCCGAGCTACAAGGCAAAGCGGAGATCCTCATTGCGAAACAGCGAAACGGGCCCACCGGTAAAGTGCGGCTGGCGTTTTTGAAAGCGTGCACGCGATTCGAAACCCTGGTAGAGGGGGGTCTCGATCCGGAAGAGTAGACTCCGCTGGCGGATGCAGAAAAACCCCTAGAGACGGCAGGGTAAACCTATTAGAAGCCTAGAGTTGCGAGGTGGGTCTTCAAAGGTAAGCTGGCCTGTGGAAAAGATTGTGGAATTGAAAACCGATTTCAGAATCCCCGCCGCCGATGACCGCCCGGTCGGTTTTCCCGACACCGTATTTACCAGCTTAAATCCATGAGTAGTAATCAGTTAGGCAATTCACTCGACATTAACATTATGAGCTCGCACGGCTGCCCGTCGGCGCCCTGCTTTTGAGATTTGCACATTTTGCCTTTCCCGGGGGCCTGGTTTTTATACGGTTTTCTGCGATTTTGCAGCCCGGGGGGCTCGAATCGGGTAGTGAACGATTCGATAGCAGTTATCGGCTTTCTCGATTCCGTCAGGCCCCCAGCGGCCGGATCTCAGCCGTCCTCGCCGACCTTGAGAACTGCCAGGAACGCCTCCTGGGGAATGTCGACCCGCCCGATGCGCTTCATGCGCTTCTTGCCTTCCTTCTGCTTTTCCAGCAGCTTGCGTTTGCGGGTGATGTCGCCGCCGTAGCACTTGGCCAGCACATTTTTGCGCATTGCGGGAACCGTCTCGCGCGCAATGACCTTCGCCCCCACCGCGGCCTGAATCGCCACTTCAAACATCTGCCGCGGAATCAGTTCTTTCATCTTCGCCGCCAGCGCCCGCCCGCGCTCATAGGCGAAATCACGGTGTACGATCAGCGACAGCGCGTCTACCGGATCGCCCGCCACCAGGATGTCGAGCTTCACCATCGGCGATTCCCAATATCCGGCAAGGTGATAGTCGAGCGAGGCGTAGCCGCGTGAAACCGATTTCAGACGGTCGTAGAAATCGAGAACGATTTCATTCAGGGGTAACTCGTAGTGCAACATGACCCGCGACGTTCCTACATATTCAAACGTCTTCTGCTTGCCGCGCTTTTCCTCGACCAGCTTCAGAATTCCACCGACATACTCTTCATTCGTCAAGATCGTCGCCAGAATGACCGGCTCTTCCACCTTCGCGATCTCACTCGGATTCGGCCAGCGCGAAGGATTGTCGACTTCAATCAGCGTGCCATCGGTCAGCGTGATCTTGTAGCGCACGCCGGGAGCCGTCGTGATCAGGTCGAGATTGAACTCGCGCTCCAGCCGCTCCTGAATGATTTCCATGTGCAGCAGGCCGAGAAAGCCGCAGCGGAAGCCGAATCCCAGCGCAGCCGAACTTTCCGGCTCGAAGAAAAATGACGAATCGTTCAGCCGCAATTTTTCGAGTGCCTCGCGCAATTGCGTATGCTCGTGGGCATCGACCGTGTACAGACCGGCGAAGACCATCGGCTTAATCTCTTCAAAGCCGGGCAGCGGCTCGATCGCCGGATTCGCCTCATCCGTAATCGTGTCGCCAATTTTCGTGTCGGCGACGTTCTTGATGTTGGCAATCAGAAATCCGGCTTCCCCCGCTTTCAATTCGTCGATGTCGACCGGCTTCGGCGTCAGCACGCCCAGCGCTTCCACATCGAAGACGCGGTGGTTCGACCACAGCCGGATTTTCTGCCCCTTGCGCAACGTGCCTTGAAATACGCGCGTCAGCACGATGACGCCGCGATAGGCGTCGAACCACGAGTCGAAAATCAGCGCCTGCAGCCGGTTCTCGGGACTTCCCTTGGGCGGCGGAATCCGTTTCACGATCGCTTCCAGTACATCCGGAACGCCTTGGCCGGTCTTGGCGCTGATCAGCACGGCATCTGACGCATCCAGTCCGACTGCGCCCTCGATCATTTCTTTTGTGCGTGGAATGTCAGCGCTTTGCAGATCAATCTTGTTGATCACAGGAATGATTTCCAGCCCGTGATTGATCGCCAGGTACGAATTCGCCAGCGTCTGCGCCTCGACTCCCTGCGACGCATCGACCACCAGCAACGCGCCCTCGCACGAGGCCAGCGACCGTGAAACTTCATAGGAAAAATCCACGTGGCCGGGGGTGTCGATCAGATTGAGCTGGTAAACCTCGCCGTTGCGCGCGGTGTACATCATGCGCACGGCGTGGGCCTTGATGGTGATGCCGCGCTCGCGCTCCAGGTCCATGGAGTCGAGCACCTGCGCCTGCATCTCGCGCGCGGTCAGCGATCCGGTCAGCTCCAGCAGGCGGTCCGCCAGCGTGGATTTGCCGTGGTCGATATGCGCGATGATCGCGAAGTTGCGGATGTGCTGGGAGTCCATGATGAAAGACTTGGCTAAACATCGATTCTAGCAGGCGGCTGGTTCCCATTCGGGACGCGTACAAATATCGACGGCTCGCTGTGATGGCGAGCACAAACTGGGTTTTGCGGCTCGCATTAGAGTCGGGGGCCGTGGTGTAACGGCGACACATCACGCGACGGTCGCAGATGCGGGTGCGAATCCCGTCGAGTCCCCGCTTCGGTTCTGTGGAAGCGTCGGTTCTGTGGGAGCGAGATGCGAGGATAATCTCCCGACAACAAGTACATTGACGACACCCTGCGCGGAGGACATACTGCTTTTGTCGCGAGGGGTTGCCGTTCCACTACGTTCTTTTCGGGGCCTTTCGCTTTCGTCCTCCTTGCCCCGCGCTTCTTCCTGATTTACCCTCGTCTCCCGACCTAAAACTCCGGAGGCTCCTCATGCGCATCGCACTCGCGTCGTTGTTACTGGCTTGCGTTTCATTCGCGGCCGCCGCTCAGACTCTGTCTCCACAGGTCAAAGCATTCGTCAAGGTCGACGCACCGGTGATCGCGCTCACCCACGTGCGCGTCATCGACGGCACGGGTGCCGCGGCGCGTGCCGATCAGACCATCATCTTGAGCCAGGGCAAGATCGAGTCTGTGGGAGACGCCTCGTCAGCCGGTATTCCTAAAGATGCGCATGTGCTCGATCTCCAGGGCGACACAGTTATTCCCGGCATGGTCGGCATGCACGACCACATGTTTTATCCCATGGGAAACGGCATTTTCGCCGAGATGGCCTACAGCTTTCCCCGCCTCTATCTCGCCAGCGGGGTGACTACGATCCGCACTACGGGAAGTCTCGAACCCTACACCGATCTGGAATTGAAGAAAGAAATCGACTCCGGGAACACCCCCGGCCCCAAGATGCACGTGACCGGACCGTATCTCGAAGGTGCGGGCTCGTGGGCCCTGCAGATGCACAAGCTCTCTGGCCCCGATGACGCAGTGAAAACCGTGAACTTCTGGCTCGACGAGGGCGTGGATAATTTCAAAGCGTATATGTTCATCACGCGCGCGGAACTGGGTGCGGCCATCGCGGCGGCTCACAAGCGCGGCGCCAAGGTCACCGGACATCTCTGCTCCGTCGGATTTCGCGAGGCCGCCGATCTTGGTATCGACGACCTGGAGCACGGCTTCTTCGTCGACACGGAATTCCAGGCGGGCAAGAAACCCGATCAGTGCCCCGAAGGCGCCGAAGACCTAAAGCTGCTGAGCAGTCTCGATCCGAATTCCGGTCCGCTTCACGACACGATCGCGTATCTGGTGCAGCATCACGTCGCCATCACGTCGACGCTCCCAGTGTTTGAAATGTTCGTGCCCGGGCGGCCATCCATTCAGCCGCGCCTGCTCGATGCTCTCTCTCCGGATGCCAAGGCGGCCGTATTGGCCAACAAGCTGCGTGCCAGTGACGTCGTCGCCATTCACCGCAGATACGGCAGCGACACTTCTCCCTGGCCGGCAGCTTTCAAGAAAGAATTGGAGTTTGAGTACGCCTTCTCGAAAGCGGGTGGAACGCTGCTCGCCGGTCTTGATCCGACCGGCATGGGAGGCGTGATCGCCGGCTTCGGCGATCAGCGCGAGGTCGAGCTGCTGGTCGAGGCAGGATTCACTCCGGTCGAAGCCATTCACATCGCCACTTTCAACGGCGCGCAGTATCTCGGAGAACTGGACCGCATCGGCACCATCGCCGCTGGCAAGCAGGCCGATCTGGTTGTGATCAAAGGTGATCCCTCGACGAAAATCGAGGACATCGAAAACGTGGAAACCGTCTTTAAAGACGGCGTCGGCTACGATTCCGCCAAGCTCATCGAGTCCGTGCGAGGAATCGTCGGCCTTCGCTGAATGAGCTTGCAGCGGAAGCGCGTCGCCGCGGCTAGGATGAACTCTTGCACCTCCCGCCGTTCACTTCCATCGATCACGTGCAACTCGCCATGCCCGCCGGCGCGGAAGACAGCGCTCGCGCCTTCTACAGCGGGCTGCTAGCGATGGCCGAGCTTCCCAAGCCCGCCGAACTGGCCAAGCGCGGCGGCTGTTGGTTCGCGAGCGGTGCAGTGCAGATTCATCTGGGCGTGGAAAACGATTTTCGCCCGGCCCGAAAGGCGCATCCCGCGCTGCTTTGCTCCGACTACGACCGGCTGGTTGCGAAACTGCGCGCCGCCGGAGTGGAAGTCGCCGAGGACCATAACATTCCCGGGGTCCGCCGCTGCCACATCTACGACCCGTTCGGTAACCGGATCGAACTGATCGCGGACTAAGGGCGCTCCGGCGCCATTTGAATCCTGTTGCCACCCGGAATTGCAGTTGTCCGGATTCCATTACAATCAGCCTCGGATGCTGGTTCTCGCTTCCGCTTCGCCGCGCCGGCAGGAACTCCTGCACAACGCAGGCATTTCGTTTACCGTGCAGCCTGCCGACATTGACGAAACTCCGCTTCCAGGGGAGTCTCCGCGCGAGTGCGCCGAGCGCCTCGCTCGCGAAAAAGCCGTCGCCATATGGCGCGAGCATCCGCATGAGCTTGTTCTCGGTGCCGACACCGTCGTCGCCATCGATCGCGTGATCCTCGGCAAGCCTGCGGACGCTGCCGATGCAGAGCGCATGTTGCGTCTGCTCTCCGGTCGCGTGCATGAAGTCACTACCGGCGTCTGCCTGTCTCGAAGCCGCGCAGACAGCCAGACCACGGGCAAGCCCGAGATCGTGTCATCCTCGGAAACCACTCTCGTGACGATGATCGATTTCTCCGACGACGAGATTCGGGCCTACATCGCCACCGGCGAACCCATGGACAAAGCCGGCGCCTACGCCATCCAGGGCGGGGCCTCGCGTTGGATTCCGCGCATCGATGGCGACTACAGCAATGTGGTGGGACTGCCCGTCGCTCGGGTCGTTCGGATGTTGCAGGAAATAAATGGAACGTCGGGGACGCCAGGCAACTAGCAGGCTGTGGGACCCCCGTCCGTTTCTTTGTGTTTTGAAATGGCGCGGCTTTTAGCTGCGCCGAAAGTGGGGCAAAATCATCGCGGCTTTACCCGCTTGCAACTTACGACTTCTTCTCCGCGGGCTTCTCGTCCTTCTTCTCTTCGCCTTCTTTCATAGCGCTCTTGAAGTTGCGGATTCCTTCGCCCAGGCCTTTGCCCAGAGAGGCGAATTTGGCGGGGCCGAACAGAAGCAGGGCAATGGCAATAATCAGCAGAATGTGAAACGGTTGGAATAGACCCTCGCCCATAGCTCCTCCGTCGGCAGCCTCAATGCGCGGCCGTGTCGGCCGCACCCATTAAAATTTTAGGCTAGGCCGCACTGCGAGTCAAAGTTACCGGCGGGGGGGCGCAGCCAAGGTAACCGGAAGTAGGCGCGAGCGTCAGATGCTCTCGATCATTCCCGCCAGAAGGAGGGCGCGCCGCGGCAGCTCGGAAATCACAATGTGTTCATGAACGGCGTGCGCTCCGTCGCCGACCCCGCCTAGGCCATCGAGCGTCGGAATGCCCAGCCCGGCGGTGAAGTTGCCGTCCGAGCCGCCGCCAACGGCAGCTTCCTCGAGTTTCCATCCGATTTCTTTGGCGACCGCTTGGGCTTTCCGATAGAGAGCGACCACGCCGGCATTGCGCTCCATGGGCAGGCGGTTGATGCCGCCTTCGATCTTGAGCGAGCAACGTTTGTCGAATGGCTTGAGGCCGCGCAGCTTACGGTCGAGGCCGGCAGCTTGCTTGGCTTGACGGATACGCACATCGATCTCGACCGAGGCCTCGGCGGCGATCACATTGGTGCGCGTCCCGCCATGAATGATGCCCGGGTTCACTGAAATTCCTTGCTGGAGGTTGTTGAACTTCGAGAGCACGGATATCTGGCGCGCCAGTTCGACGATGGCGCTATGTCCCTTGCCCGGATCCAGCCCGGCATGCGCGGCAACGCCCTTCACGGTCAAAAAGTATTCACCGACGCCTTTGCGCGCCGTCTTCACCGAACCGCGAGGTCCCGCAGGTTCGAGCACGAGAACGCCAGCGGATTCCCGAGCCAGCGCCTCGGTGACTTTCCGGGAAGAGTAGCTGCCGACTTCTTCGTCGGAAACCAGAAACAAGGTGACCGGCCGCGGCAGGACGCCGTGCCAGGATTGCAGTGCCTCGATGGCATAGAGCATCAGCGCAATGCCAGACTTCATGTCGAGCACTCCGGGGCCGTGAAGCCGGCCGTCAGAAGCCTCACAAGGCATGGCCGAGAGCGTGCCCAGCGGATAGACCGTGTCGAAATGCCCGAGGAGCAGCACCGGCCGCGCGTCGTTGCTGCCGGGAAAATCGATCTGAAGACTGTCGCCGAAATTCTCCGCGTATTGGACCCTGGCATGCCCCCCGATCGCTTCAAACGTTCCCGCCAGGAACGCGCCCATGCGGTCCGCAGCCGCCTTGTTGTCGCTGGGGGATTCGATCTCGACCAATGACCGGATGGTTTGCACCATGGCATCCTGCCGCGATTCAAAGTAGCGTAGCCGCTCGCGCCACTGCGCCTCGGGCGTGGCATGTTCGTTTCTTTTCTGCTTTTTTCGAACCGGCATGATGGCGTGATTCTCCGTGAATTACCGAAATTCAGCGTTCCGCCGTCCACATTTCCAGTCCTGACGCGGGCTCAACGCATGCCACGCCGGCGGGATGCGAGTGCTTACGGCTGAGTGCTCCGCTGCGGCGTACAGTATAATCTTCAGGCTGACTGAGACGAATCCATGACTGAGAGCGCTCCTGTGACAGAACCTTCGTCCGCCGAAACCCCGGCTACGAAGACTGCACTCGACATTCACGACATTCTGAAGATCCTGCCGCACCGCTATCCTTTTTTGCTGATCGATCGAGTGCTCGACCTCAAGCGCAAAGAGCGCATCGTTGCGATAAAAAACGTCACCATCAACGAGCCCTTTTTTGCCGGACACTTCCCCGACCTGCCCATCATGCCCGGGGTGCTGATTGTGGAAGCGATTGCGCAGGCCGGCGGCGCGCTGCTGCTCACCGAAGTTGAAGACCGGCACGACAAAGTCATGGTATTCACCGGCATCGAACGCGCCAAGTTTCGCCGTCCGGTCGGCCCCGGCGACCAGCTGCGTCTCGAAGTCGAAGTCAAAGGATGGCGCGCCGTTCCCGGCATGACCGCGGCCAAGATGCAGGGCTACGCCTACGTCGGCGAAAAGCGGGTGGCTGAAGCCGCCGTCTCGTGCCAGCTCATCGACAGCGCCCGCGGCCGGGCGTCGAACGGCGACGAAAACGGCGAACCCGGATAATCCAGCCCGCACACGTGCGCAACCATGAAGCCATGAACGTCCATCCCACGGCCGTCGTTGATCCCAGCGCCCACGTTCCCGCATCCTGCCGCGTCGGCCCCTATTGCGTGATCGGACCCGATGTCACCCTCGGCGAGGATTGCCGCCTCATCTCGCACGTCACCATCGAAGGCCCGACCAAAATCGGCTCGCAGAATTCGTTCTTTCCCTTCTGCGCGATCGGAATGGCGCCGCAGGATATCAGCTATCGGGGCGAGCCGACGCGCCTCGAGATCGGCGACCACAATGAGATTCGCGAGTGCGTCACCCTCAATCGCGGCACCGTGAAAGGCGGAGGCATTACCCGCATCGGCAGTCACATCCTGATCATGGCCTACACCCACGTCGGCCACGACAGCGTCATCGGCGACCATGCCATGCTGGTCAACGGCGCCACCATCGCCGGCCATGTCATCATCGAAGAATGGGCCGTCGTCGGTGCGCTCTGCCCCGTGCATCAGTTCGTGCGGGTTGGCGCTCACTCTTACATCGGCGGCGGCACAACTATCACGCAAGATGTTTTGCCCTTCTCCATGACCTCGGCCGCCCGTGAAACGCACGCGTACCTGATGAACAAGGTCGGATTGCAGCGGCGCGGTTTCTCTCAGGAGCGCATCGCCAAGATTCACCATGCCTACAAGATTCTTCTGGCTTCGAAAATGAACACCTCGCAGGCGCTCGAGACTCTGAAAGCCGAGCCCGACCGCGGCGAAGACGTCGATCTGCTGATCCGGTTTATCGAGGGCAGCGAGCGCGGCGTGATCAAGTAATATTCTGCGATTCCTCGCTCATCCCAACCGAACAAGATCGTTCCCGGCGACCGCATCATCTTCCAGTCGAAGGGACTTTTGATCGCGCGCCCATGCCCTCCCCGTATACTTGTAGACCGCATGGCTTCCGCTAAGGAAAAGTTGGGGCTGATTGCCGGCAACGGCAAGTTTCCCTTTCTCGTGCTCGACGCGGCGCGCGCACAGGGCTATGACGTCGTTGTTGCTGCCATCAAGGAAGAGACGTTCCCGGAGATCGAATCGCACGGCGCTGCCGCGGTCCACTGGCTCTCGCTGGGCGAACTTTCCCGGCTGATTGAAACCTTCCAGCAGGAAGGAGTGCACCGCGCGGTGATGGCCGGTCAAGTCCGGCACAAGCAGATTTTTTCCGCAATTCGCCCCGACTGGCGGCTGGCCAAGCTCCTGCTTTCCCTGACCACCCGCAACACCGATTCGCTGCTCGGCGCCGTCGCCAAAGTTCTCTCCGACGAGGGCATCACGCTGCAAAAATCGACCTGGCTGCTGGAGCCGCTGCTGGCAAAAGCGGGTGTGCTCACCCGGCGCCCGCCCAGCGATGACGAACGCAAGAACATCGGCTACGGTCGCGCGGTTGCCCGCCAACTCGGGCAGCATGACATCGGCCAGACCGTGGTGATCGCGGAATCTGCCTGCGTCGCCGTGGAAGCCATGGAAGGTACCGACGCGACCATTTCGCGTGCGGGTGAGATCATGCGGTCACTCTATGGCGAAGCCTCCGCGTCGAACTCTTCTTTCCTGAGCCGAAGCCTGACCGTGGTCAAGATCGCCAAGCCAAATCAGGATATGCGCTTCGATGTTCCTGTCATCGGCGTCAGAACAATTGAAGTCATGCAGGCGGCGCGCGCGACGTGCCTCGCCGTCGATGCCGGCAAGTGTTTGCTGCTGGACGGGCAGAAAGTCGTCGAGGCCGCCGACGCGGCTGGCGTCGCATTGGTCGCGGAAGAATCCTGACATTCTTGAACCCTGACGTTCTGCACCCTGGGACTAATCCCCCGCGTTCTCAACTAGACCGTGGAGTATACTGCGAAGATAGTTCGAGAGATCAACGGGGAACGGCATTTATGGCATCCAATGCAGTTGAGCGGATGGCTGGACAGGATCCGGCCGACGATTTTGTGGCACTGGAAGAGAAGGTCTACCGTACGATTGAGATGTACAAGGCGGCAAAACAGGCGCAGGCGACGGCAGAACGGGATGCACAGCGCATCCGCCAGCAACTTGAGGAACGCGACGAAGAACTGATCTCGTTGCGGCGCGAAACCGTGCAACTCAAGAAGGAGCGGGAAGAAATTCGCGCCCGGATCGAGAAGATGCTGGCCCAAATTGAGTCGATTGCGGAAGCCAGCTGACAGGCATCATCGGAAGCAGACGGATCGGCGGCGTTGCGACGGAGACGGGAATGGCCACAGCAACCAAAGATCAGGCGCCAAAAGATACGCAGAATGCCAGCGTCCGGGTCGAGATTTTTGATCAGGCGTATAACCTGCGCGGGTCGGATCCGGAATACATTCTGAAGCTGGCGGAATATGTAGACTCGAAAATGCGGGCGGTCGCCGAGGCGACCAACACCATTGATACCGCCCGGCTCGCCGTGCTGGCCGCCCTCAATATCGCCGACGAGTATCACATCCTCCGAAAAAAGCAGGAGAGTCCCACCGACTACCAGAAACGGGCGCATCGATTAGCCAATGCGCTCGATGAAGTGCTGCAAGAGAGCCGCAAGGCGGGTTAGATTGAAGCGCGCAGCGCTGGTAGCGATTGCTCTGGCTTTTCTCGCGTTGTCGGCACTTTCTCAGGAAACCACCCTTCGATCCCAATCCAACGTTGTGCTCATTCCTACCCTGGTGAAAGACCGGCAGGGCGGAATCGTGTATGGCCTCCAGGCCTCCGATTTCGTGGTGGAAGACGATGGCATCGAGCAGCCGGCGCGGCTCGACGAAGCTCCCGAGGGCCAGCCGGTCTCGATCGTGGTCGCAATCCAGTGCGGGCGCCGCGCCAACTATGAATTTCAACGCATTCACCGCCTCGACACCATGCTGGAGCCCAGCATCGAGGCGGGACACGCCGAAGTCGCGGTGATCGCTTTCGACAGTCAGGTTCACCACATCGGCGATTTCACCGATGATGCCCAGCAGGTGTCGCTCGATCTGCAGCAGGTACAGCCAGGCGACGGAGGCGCCGCCATTCTGGACGCCGTAAGCGATTCCGTCCAACTGCTGGCCAGCGCGCCTAAGGATCACCAGCGCGTTCTCCTCCTCATCAGCGAAACCCGCGATCACGGCAGCCACAGCAAGATCGCCGACGTGGTCGCGGACGTCGGAAAAGCCAACGCCGTGATGTACGCCCTGGCCTTCTCTCCGTCGTTCTCGAACATTCTCGACACCGGCCGTGGCAATCACCTCGACGAGATGCACCCGTCACCGGACCTCCTCGGACCCCTGGTGATGACCGCGCAAGCCATGCGCAAGAATGCTCCCAGGACAATTGCCGGCCTGACCGGCGGCGAGTATGAACTTTTCGCCACGCGCACTCGATTCGAAGCGCGTATGAACGACTTCACCAATCATCTGCACAGCCGCTACCTGCTGAGCATCGCGCCCAAAGATCCGCACCCGGGAATGCACCAGATACGCGTGAGGCTTAAGCAGAGTCGAGACTGCACGGTCTTGGCCCGGGATAGTTACTGGGCCCAAGCCAATCAGTGAGCAAGCGACCTCAGTCCGCCGATCCGGCCTGGGGAGCGGCGACCGGCGAGTCCAGAACCTCGCGAACCTTCGCCACCAGCGCGGCCAGTGTAAAAGGCTTGGGCAAGAACCACAGGCCGGGATCGAGCACGCCGTAGTGGACGATGGCGTTATTCGTGTATCCTGAGATGTAGAGAACGCGAATCTCAGGGACGATCTCCACAATCCGTTCCGCCAGCTGGCGTCCGTTCATGCGCGGCATGACGACATCGGTGACCAGAAGTTTGATGTCGGCGCGGTTTTCTTTGCAGACTGCGAGTCCTTCCTCGGGCGTGCTGGCCAACAGAACCTTGTAGCCGCAGTGGGCCAGGACCGAAGAGCTCAGCTGGCGCAGTTGCGGATCATCTTCCACCAGTAGGATGGTTTCATTCCCCCGCTGCACTCCATTCGCGCGGCTGTCGCCGCTGCGGGGCTGGGCCGGCTGATCTACGCGCGGGAGGTAGAGCTTGAAGGTCGTGCCGTGTCCGACTTCGCTGTAAACGGTGATGTGGCCGCCGCTTTGCTTGATGATTCCGTAGACGGTCGACAGGCCGAGCCCGGTTCCCTTGCCGACTTCTTTCGTCGTGAAGAAGGGTTCAAAGATGCGAGCCTGCACCTCGGCGCTCATGCCCAGTCCCGTATCGCTGACGCAGAGCATCACGTAGCGGCCGGGTTCGAGCGGATGATGTTCGCGGGTGTAAGCCTCATCGAGTTCGGCATTGGCCGTCTCCAGCGTCAGCTTGCCACCCTCCGGCATGGCGTCGCGTGCGTTCAGGGCGAGATTCATGATCACCTGCTCGACCTGTCCCGGATCCGCTTTGACCGTACCCAGGCCATTTGCGGGCGCGGTGATGACTTCGATGTCTTCTCCAATCAGGCGGCGCAGCAGGGAATCGAGATTGAGCACGATCTCGTTGAGGTCGATGATGCGCGGTGACAGCACCTGCTTCCGGCTGAAAGCCAGCAACTGGCGCGTGATACCGGCCGCGCGCTCGGCTGCCGATTTGATCTGCCCCGTGCTGTCCGCCAGGCGGCCCGCAGGCAGTCCGTCCGACAGGATCTGCGTATAACCGAGAATCACCGTGAGCAGGTTGTTGAAGTCATGAGCCACGCCGCCGGCAAGCCGCCCGATGGCTTCCATCTTCTGGGAATGGCGGAGCTTCTCTTCCAGCGCGACCCGCTCGGTCACATCCTGCACCATCGAGGCCACTCCGAACACCCGGCCCGAGTCGTCGATCAGCGGTGTGTTGTACCACTCGCAGGAGATGATTCGCCCGCTCTTGGTGAGATTATCGTTGGTGCTCCGCGCACCGCCTGTTTGCCCGAGCAGCTCGTGCCAGACCTGCTCTACCTGTGGCCGGAGTTGCGGCGGTACGATGAAGGAACCGTGCTGTCCCAACGCCTCTTCCCGGGTGTAGCCGAAAATACGCTCCGCGGAAGGATTCCAGGCCGCTACCCGGAAGCCCAGGTCCCACTCCACCACCGCCAGCGGCGTGTGATCGATGTGAGTGCGCAGCTTCTGCTGCGATTGTCGAATTTCTTCTTCTGCCCGCTTGCGGTCGGTGATGTCGCGGCAGATGCCCAACAGTCCAATCACCCGGCCGCTCGGGTCGCGGAACGGTCCCTTGGTCGAAAGATAGAGGCGCGTCATGCCCGCCGCCGTGCCGAACTCTTCGTAGGTCTGCGTCTCGCCACTCTGCATCACCTCGCGGTCGCGCCGCATGATTGCGCGGCCGACTTCCGGCACGAACAGGTTCGAGTCATCCTTGCCCAGGATGTCGGTAACCGGTCTCCCCAGAAAACGTGAGCCCGCCGAGTTGATCATCAAGTAGCGGCCTTCGAGATCTTTCACGAACACCGCGTCGGTCGCGCCTTCGGTGATGCCCCGCAGCAGAGACAGGTTCTTTTCCAGTTCCTGCGAACTGATCAGCAGCTGGTTCTGCACCAGGAACAATCGTCCGCCGGCAGCGGCGAACGAGACGGTCGCCAGCGCTATGGCCCACCCAAACTGCTCCTGCGCAATGCTCAGCGCGAGCGGAAAAACTACTGCAGGAATCAGAAGGGGCGCGAACTGCGCCAATAGCTGCGCGCCTCGCGAGAGTGGCGGACTGTTCTCCAGCAGGCCGCTCTCGCTGTCATTCCAGCTCGCCGCGAGCCCGGCCAGCAGGCAATAGACGACTGTCCACAGCAGATCGGGCCACATCCCCTGCTGGTAGATGCCGGACGCAAAGGCATGAAGCGTGATGTTGGTTGTGATGGCGAAGACAAAAAAGAAAATCGACAGCTGCAGAAACAGGCGCCGGACCGTGGCGAAGGGACTGAGCCGGCTGCGTACCAGGAAACCCAGCGCGAGCAGTCCGAAGAAAACCAGGCCCGCATCGAGGGCGCGCACCTCCATCAGCTTTCTTTGCGTCTGCCAACGCGACGGCACATAGAGAAACGACAACTCGACCGCCATCACCAGGGTGCAGACTTGCGCAAAATCGCAGGCACGAAGCCAGCGAAATCCGCTGTTCGGATCCCGCGGGCTCAGGAACAGCGCCATCATCACTGGCACGGCCCAGAAATAAACCAGGATGTCGCTCGGCCAGATTTCCGCAACCGGCGCCCGCTGGTAATCGAAGTAGAAGGTGTAGAAGAGCTGGCCGATCAGGGCCAGCAGCACGGAAACCGAAACCAGCCGCCAGATGCGCGCTCCGAAAGGACCGGCGCGGCGCGCCGCCCCCGCACTGGCCATCACCGCCAGAAATGCCGCGGCGGCTGTGAGCCAATCTCCCCACAAGGAGGCACTGGCCGTCCCGTAGCGCAGGGAAAGAACGGCAACATGAGCGACGATCAGAAGTGCCGCTGCGGCAAGTGCAGGCGTGCGATTTCCGAGCATCGTGTCGGTTCAACCTCCGGCATTCGGATACACTCCAAACGCCCACCGGGGGAGATCCATTTGTGCTGCCGAGTATATAACGGCGCCGGCGGATTCCAACGCCCTCGGCTTCATCCCGCCCCATGTCGGCAAAATAACGAGGATGAGGCTTCGACGCTCGGCAGGGCAAGAACCGATTGTCACAGTTGCATTACTTTGGTTGCAAACCACCTGCCAACTTTTTGCAGTCTTCCACTTGCCAATCCGCCGCGATTTGCCTAGCATCCTGATTGAAAGCCGGCCTGCCGGGTTGGTGATGGCGGGTAACCGATTTTTGAACCAACACCGAATGAACGGGGACTCGACTCGAACTAAGATCCGGTGAGCGACGCTCCGCCATGCGGAGATGCCTAAAGGGTCTCGGCGGGTTCCCATCGTCTAACGACGGGTTCATTCTCGGCCCTGTCACACGGCACAGTGGGTCGGCTTGATATTCGGGTGGCGCAGGCTTTCAGGTCTGCGATGACTTCTCCAAAAGAATAGTCAGGGCTTTAGCCCGAGCCGAAAAAGCCGCTCCGCCTCGCCGCAGTACTGTTCCAAGACTCATTGCATAGCCTTTTCCTGCTAGACTGAACAGGTAGCGAATTCCAGCTTTCGCGCATCCAACTAAACTGATGTTCCCGCAACTGTTTCACATTGGGCGTTTCTTCCTTCCGACCTATGGAGTTCTGGTCTCCACCGGTGTTCTGGTGGGACTCTGGATCAGTGTGCGCAATTCCGAGCGCTTGGGCATCAACGGAGACAATGCCTGGAACCTCGGCATCATCGTTGTGCTGTGCGGCATTCTCGGCGCGAAGGTTCTCTACATCATCAACGAGTGGAGCTTCTACTCGGCCCATCCGCGCGAGATCTTCAGCATCGATACCTTGCAGGCCGGCGGAGTATTTTCCGGAGGCCTGCTGGCTGCCCTGATCGCGGCGGCGTGGTATGTCCGGAAACATCACATGCCCGCGCTCGGCACTTGCGACGCTTTTGCGCCCGGTCTGGCCCTGGGGCATGCCATCGGCCGCCTGGGCTGCTTCGCTGCCGGGTGCTGCTACGGCAAGCCGACGCATCACTGGTGGGGAGTGACCTTTACCAATCCACTCGCCTATTCGATCACCGGCACGCCGCTGCACGTCCCGCTCGAACCGACTCAGTTGTTTGAGTCGGCGGTAGAACTGGCGAATTTCATTTTTCTGATGTGGCTGCTCAAGCGCCGCAAATTCGATGGCCAGGTGTTTGGCGCGTTCATGTTCATCTACGGCATCGCGCGATTCTTTCTGGAGTTCATCCGCGATGATCCCGGCCGCGGCACGGTGTTTGGCGGCGTCATGAGCGGCACCCAGTTGATCGCCATCGGCCTGGTGGTCGCTGGAAGCCTGATCTGGTGGCTGCGTCCCGGGGCAAAGCGCGTTCCCGCCCAACCTGTCAGCGCGACACGATAACTCTCACACTTTCGCCGAGCGTTCACAGGACGCTTGATAGTGGCCCGGCGTTTCAACGCCGGGTAAACTGGTGGCGTTCCATCGCGTCCTGTAGGGACGCCTGAGACAAATGGCGCCATCTTTCCCCGACCGTCTCACCACATCTTCCGATAGTTCCGGCCAGCGCCTCGACCTCTTCCTTGCTTCTCACCTCAACGTCTCCCGCGCGCGCGCGCAGGAGCTCATCACAGAGCAGAAAATTCTCGTCAACGGCGCTCCCGCCAAAGCGTCTCTGAAGCTGCGCGGCGGAGAGCAGATCTCGATTCTCACTCCCGCCGAACGGCCGCCGCTGCGCGCCACGCCTGAAGAGATTCCTCTCGACATCCGCTACGAAGACGACGATCTCGCCATCATCAACAAGCCTGCCGGCATGATGGTCCACGCCGGCGCCGGATCGACCGACGACGCCCGCAATCGCGGTACGCTGGTCAACGCGCTGCTGCATCATTTTGCGAGTTTGTCGGTGGTGGGTGGCGAGACGCGGCCCGGCATCGTCCATCGCCTCGACAAGGAAACCAGCGGCCTGATCGTGGTCGCCAAAGATGACGACGCGCATCGCAAGCTGGCCCTGCAGTTCGCCCGCCGCGAGATCAAGAAAACTTATATCGCGCTTGTACACGGATGGCTGAAAAAGGATTCGGGCACGATCTCGGCTTCGATCAGCCGCGACCGCGTTCGCCGCACGCGCATGACTACGCGACTCGCCGGCGGACGCGAAGCGGTCTCGCATTATCGCGTCGCGCGCCGCATCGACTCTGCTTACGGTAGATTCACGCTGATCGAAGTCAAGATCGATACCGGCCGCACCCACCAGATTCGCGTGCACATGGCATCGCTCGGACATCCCGTCGTCGGAGACACGCTCTATGGCGCTCCGCGGGAGATCGCCATCGGACCGAGAATCCAACGTCCTCTTGCAAAAGAGCCCAGACGTGGGGCGCCCCGCACCGCGAAAGAGCCGACGGCGACAAGCGCTCCACTTTCGCCAAAAGCCAGACGAGGGGCACCCGCGCCGGTATCTCTCCAGCGCAACTTCTTGCACGCGGCGGAACTGGAGCTCACCCATCCGCGGACCCGAGAGAGAATATGGCAGAAAAGCCCGCTGCCGGCCGAGCTCCAGACCTTTCTGGAGATAGTCGAAGCGGCTCCCACGACGAACATCGAGGGCCATGCCTCCACGCGCCAATGACGGATATAATGGAAAAACAGATGGGATTTCGGGGATGAAGACCCTGTTTCAAAGCGCACGCTGGTCCATATTCGCTCTTTTTGTCGTAGCCGCCACGGCGCAGACGCCCGCTCCCGCGGCGCCGCCTGCCACTACCCCGCCGCCGCAAGCGCAAGGCGGACAATTGTCGTCTAATCCGGCTACCGTTCCTTCGGCCACTGCGCCCGCAGACAAGAAACCTTCGGCCCAGCCCGCCTCCGATGTCGAGCCGGTGACGACGATCAAGGTGCCGATCAACGAAGTCAATGTCGTCTTCATCGTGACCGACAAGCACGGCCGCCGCATTACCGATCTGAAGCAGAATGACTTCTCCGTCATCGACGACCACAAGCCACCGCAGGAAATTCGAAGCTTCCACGCGGAAACCAATCTGCCCCTGCAGGTCGGACTGCTCATCGACGCCAGCAACTCGGTCCGCGACCGCTTCAAGTTCGAGCAGGAGTCGGCCATTGAATTCCTGAACCAGACTATCCGTCCGCGCTACGACCAGGCCTTCGTGGTCGGCTTCGATGTGACCCCGGAAGTCACGCAGGATTTCACCGACAACACCGAACTGCTGGCGCAAGGCGTGCGCGAGCTCCGTCCCGGCGGCGGCACCGCGTTGTTCGACGCGCTCTACTTCGCCTGCCGCGACAAGCTGTTGAAAACCTCCAAGGGAACGCCCGTCCGCCGCGCCATCATTCTGCTCAGCGACGGCGAAGACAACCAGAGCCACGTCACGCGGGAAGAAGCCATCGAAATGGCGCAGCGCGCCGAGGCGATCGTCTATACCATCAGCACCAACGTCAGTGGGACCAAGGGTCAGGGCGACCGGGTTCTCGAGCGCATCGCCGACGCCACCGGAGGCCGGGCATTTTTCCCCTTCCAGATTCGTGACGTCGCCAACGCCTTCGCCGAGATCCAGGACGAACTGCGCAGCCAGTACGCCATCTCCTACAAGCCGGCAGACTTCAAGGCCGACGGGCACTATCGCACGATTGAAATCGTGGCCAACGACCGCAAGAACTTCCGGGTGCGGGCTCGTCCCGGATATTACGCGCCTGCGCAGTAGCGCTCATTCCTGTCGTTTCGTGTTTCCGGACAAAGTCGAAGAACCTCATTCCATATGGCTGGATACTCCGGCACACCCTTGGCGAAGAAGTTGGGAATCAAAGATGGATTCCGCATAGTTCTGCTCGACGTGCCTTCCGAAGTGCGCGCCGAACTGAAGTCTGCGCTGGCAGCGTGCAAGGTTGCGCGCGAACTCGATCAAGACGTCGATTTCATAATGTGCTTCACGAAATCGAAGATGCAGCTGGCGGCGGAGGTCGGTCGTGTGAGCCGGAACCTCGCTCCTGTCGGAATGCTGTGGGTGAATTGGCCCAAGAAGAGCTCCGGAGTGGCCACGGACCTCAACGAAAATGTCGTCCGCGAAATCGGACTGGCCGCCGGCCTGGTCGACGTGAAAGTATGTGCGGTGACTGACGTCTGGTCGGGGCTGAAATTCGTGCGCCGGCTAAAAGATCGATGAGAATCTGGAACTCTTTCACGCAAGTGCACAGATTCCTCGCTCTGCCCAGGATGACTGACAGAAAGGAAGCATCATGGTACGAGTTGGCCTCATCGGCTTTGGCCTCGCCGGCCAGGCCTTTCACGCGCCTATGATTCGGGGAGTCGCCGGCATGGAACTCGCCTGCGTCCTTGAGCGCCATGGGAACAACAGCAGGCAGCGATATCCCGCAGTTCGGGTCGCTCGCAATCTCGAGGAGATGCTGAGCGACAAGACCATCAATCTCTGCGTTGTCGCCACCCCCAACGATTCGCACTTCTCCTACGCCAAGGCCTGCCTCGAAGCCGGACGCCATGTGGTCGTCGACAAGCCGCTAACGCCGACGATGGCCGAAGCCGAACAACTGGTGCGGCTCGCGGCCGAGCGCAAGTTGCTATTCAGCGTTTATCAGGACCGCCGCTGGGACGGCGCCTTTCTCACCGTAAGAAAACTGGTCGCCGCAAAGGCGCTTGGCGAAGTCGCCGAATATGAAGCCCGTTTCGACCGCTTCCGGCTCGACGGCAAGCCGGGCGCGTGGCGCGAAGTGGCCGACTATCCCGCGGCGGGGGTGTTGTGGGACCTCGGTCCGCACCTGCTTGATGGAGCCATGGTTCTGTTCGGCGAGCCCGAGTGGATCGCGGCCTCTGCTATCTGCCAGCGCCCGTCGTCGCAAATCGATGATGCCTTCGACGTGGCATTCGAATATCCGCGGCTGCGCGCCACGCTGCGCGCCCGGATCATCGCCTACGCCCCCAGCCATCACCTGCTGCTGCACGGCACCGAAGGGTCGTTTGTGAAGTACGGCATGGACCCACAGGAGGAAATCCTGCGCGGGCCGAATTATCCCGACGGCCTCGATTGGGGCACGGATTGGGGTCTCGAGCCGGAAGAGCGCTGGGGAACTCTGAGCCGCGTGAATGAGCCGCCACGAAAGGTGCAGACCGAGCGCGGCGATTACCGTCTTTACTATGCGAATGTCCGCGATGCCATCGAGAAGGGATCTCCGCTCGATGTGCCGCCCGAGCAGGCACTGCGCACCATGCGGGCACTATTGCTCGCGCACAAGAGCAGCCGCGAAGACAGAAAAGTAAAGTGGACGGAGGCGGTGGAGTAATTGTGCAGGGTGGCTAGCGTGGGGTGCCCCATGTCTCGCCGATGTTGCGAGACGTGGGAACCTACGCGCTCTAGCTCTTCATCACTCTCTGCCACGCCGACTGGAAGCGCTCCATCTCTTCCAGCGTCCCCACGGTAATCCGTACATAACTCGGCATCACCGGCCAGATCCGGCCGACCAGCACGTTCTCCTTGGCCATGGCCTCGCGGACTTCCTTCCCCGAACGCTTCGTGTCGAGCATGAAGCAGTTCGATTCGGAAGGAATATAGCTGTAGCCATTGTGCTTGAGCCACTCAAACGTCTGGTGGCGAACTCGGGCGTTGATGCGCCGCCGCTCCGGGACGAGTTGATGGTCCTTGAGGCTGGCGGAAGCTGCCACCACGGCAGTCACCGGCATCATGTTAAATCCCTGTTCCCGGACTTTCGCCAGCAGATCGGGGCGGCCGATAGCCATCCCGCAGCGCAGTCCCGCCATGCCATAGATTTTCGAGAAGGTGCGCAGCACGATGACATCTTTTCCGGCTTTCACCAGATCGAGTGTCGTCTGCGCAGCCTCGGTGAAATGGATGTACGCCTCATCCACCAGCACGATCGAATCCTTTGGCTTGTTTTCCACCAGGTACTCGACGTCAGCATGTGGCGTGAGCGTGCCCGTGGGATTGTTCGGAGTACAAACGTAGAACACTCCGGCATCGGGAGCGGCGGCCAGCATGGCCTTCACGTCATGCGCATAACTCTTCGTCAGCGGAACCTTGACCACGCGTCCCCCGGCCACGGGAGCGACGCGCATGCCGGCTTCGTATCCCGGGTCGGCAGTCACGTAGCTTTTTTGCGCCGAGGTAAAAGCAAGCACGGTCAGCGCCAGCGCCGGAGTCGAGCCCACCGTCACCCAAACATAGTCGGGACCGAAGCCCTCGGCCTGGGCAATGCTCTCGGTGAGATCTTTCGTGAGATTCAGCGAATAGCGGCCGCCGCGAGGAATGATCTCGGACACCGCCGACCGCGCTCCGGCGCAGGGCCCGAGCGGGTTCTCGTTGGAATCAATCACCACCACGTCGTCCGCGTGAGGAGGCCGGGCAGCGGCGGCGAGCATCGGTTCGCTGGCGAAGCGGAGGGCGGCCGCGGCCGACGCGGCTGCCGACAGATGCAGAAAAGAACGGCGGGAGAATCGAGGCATGGCTTACCCCCAGGCCAGAGAGTGTACCAGCTTGCTTCCCGTCGGCGAGAGTTAATCTTGAGAGCCGCCCGCCACGCCTGCGTAGTATCCGGATCGAGCCTGAATCTTGTAATTCTGTTTGTTCTTGATTTCGAGCTTGCGGTAGCCGCCGTCCAGTTTGGTGTTGGTCGGGACGTATCCGATGTTGTACTGACTGCGCAATTCGTTGGCGATCTGGTCGAAGGCTTCGCGGAGCTTGTCGAACTTGTTGCCCACATTAATGACGCGGCCGCCGGTCGCCTCGGTCAGCTTTCTCATGTCGCCTTCGCCCGAATAGAAAGCGCCCTGCATGCCGTAGAATCCGCGGTCGGCGCACAGAAGCACATAAACGACGGCATCTGCTTTCTGCGCCGCCTCGATTGCATCCTGGATCTTCATCTTGCTGCCCTCATCCTGCCCGTCGGTCAGAAGGATCATGGCCTTGCGTCCGACTTCCTTGGCCAGCATGTCGTGGGCCGAAAGATAGACCGCGTCATAGAGCAGAGTCCCCGGAGAGTTCTGCGTCGGGACCGGCCCGCCACCCATGCCGGGAATTCCCCCGCTGCTGAAGTCGGTGTTGATCTTTGCCTTGTTCAGCGCATTCTGCAGGCGATGCACGTCGCGGGTGAAATCCTGTAGCAGGTCAACGCTGATATCGAAGCTGATGACGTAGGCCTCGTCCTTGTCGGTGAGAATCTGCTTCAGAAAAGCCCCGCCCACTTCTTTCTCCATGCCCAGCACGTTGACCTGGCTTCCGCTGGAGTCGATCATGATTCCGAGCGTTAGCGGCAGGTTGGACTCGGCGGTAAAATACTTGATCGTCTGTGGCTGGCCGTCCTCGAAGATCTGGAAATCGTCTTTGGTCAGGTTGGGGATGAGCGCGCCGTGCTTGTCCTTGACGTTAAAGAAAAGCTGGACGACGTTGACGTTGACCTTCAGGGTTTCGGTGGGCTGCTGGGAATCGTCCGGTTTCTGCGCGTTCGCCGCGGAGCCCTGTCCGGGCGCCGAATTCTGTGCGAGGCAAAAGGGCGCTGTCGCCAGGACGAGAAACGCGAGCAGCAGTTTGGTTTTGGAAACAAAGACCTTAGACATGCGGGACTGTCTCCCCGTTCTTTGTTAGTCTAGTCTGGTAGCTTAGATGCACCAAATTGACTGGTTCAAGCATCCCACAAGCTGGCAAGCTGGATTTTTCTCCACACCGCTTGCTGGGCACGCGACGAGGCGGCTTTATGGCATGGCTTAGCCATCAGAGGTGGCAGATGAAGCTGGCGAAACCGCTGTTGGCGGCGGCCTTGACATGCGCCCTTGCAACGACGCAAGCGTGGGCTCAATCGAATAACGGCCAGACCCAGTCCAACGGCCAGACCCAAACGCCGCCTGCCAACCCTCAGACGGATCAGAACATCCCCGACGCCCCATCTGCAGTCCAACCGCCTCCGAAGCCGACTCTGCCGTCGACCGAGCCCGACCTGAGCAAGCCGGATCTCAACCAGCAAGGGGAACCCGGCGAAAACCAGGGCACCAGCTCAAGCCAGCCCGAGTCGGGCAAACAGCCGCCTCCCATGCCTCCGGTTCAGACTCTTCCGCCCGGAACGCCGGTTAAGGTGTCTCCGCCCTCGAGCACAGGCCCGAAGAACCAGATCAATCCCGCCGAAGGACTCTACAAGTATGTAGTGACGACCAGTTTCGTGCAGATCCCGGTCACGGTCAAAGATTCTGATGGCCGCCGGGTCGAAGGTCTGCTTCCCGAGGATTTCACCGTGCTCGAAAACGGCAAGGTGCAGAAGCTGACGTACTTCACCAGCGATCCATTTCAGTTGTCGGTCGCGATCGTGCTCGACCTGGGAATGTCCGACGTCACGCTGCAGAAAATCAATCAAACCTATTCTGCCCTGGTGGGAGCGCTCAGCCCTTATGACGAAGCGGCGCTTTACACCTACAGCAGCACCGTCAGCCAGGTCATCGATTTCACCAATCGAAGCGTGCGGCTGACCGATGCTTTGAACGAAATCAAGGTGGCCCGAGGCCGCAGCAACGGCCCGCCGGTTCTCGACGACCCATTTTCGACTGGGCCCGTGGTCAACGGCGCGCCGATCGGAACCGGCGGCATTGCGCCCGTGAGCACTCCCCCGCGGGAGTCTCACGTCTTGAATGATGCCATCCTGCGGGCGGCGATCGACCTCAGCAAACGCCCTCGCACCACGCGCAAAGTCATTTTCATCGTGAGTGACGGCCAGGAAATGGGCAGTCAGGCGCGCTATCGCGACGTCCTGCGAGTGCTGGAAAGTCATGACATCGAAGTCCGGGCGGTTGTGGTCGGCAGCGGCGCGCTCCCCGGCTACAAGCAGCTCGACCGCTTCCATCTGAAGTTGCAGGGATATGGAGACATTCTCCCAAAGTATTCGCACGCCACCGGCGGCGGCGACGTGCTTACCGAACTCACCCGCAACGCCATCGAGGACGCGTACGCGGACATCACCTCGGAGGCGCGCAACCAGTACACACTCGGATATCCCGCCAAGCCCACAACCGGGAGCTCGGCCTACCGGAGCATCGAGGTCCTGGTACACCACCGCGGGCTGAAGGTATACGCCAAAGATGGCTATTATCCGGCTCCATCGCCCCGATAGGAATGCTGAATCGCTTCAATGGTTTAGGATCGGCCCCAGGGGTCACCTGAGTAACCTGCCTTGGGTGCCCTCCGTATGATATAAAAGCCGCGAGCCTCCATAATTGCATTTGTGTGCGCCGACTGCCCCCAGGGTGTGCACGCACTTTTGAGGAAAGCCTTTGAGTTTCATCAACTTCGCAGCCCGCGAGATTAATTGTAAGATCGTCTACTATGGCGCCGGTCTGGGCGGCAAAACGACGAACCTGCAGGTGATCTACCAGAAAACCGCGGACCAGCAGAAGGGCAAGATGATCTCGCTGGCCACCGAAACCGAACGAACGTTGTTTTTCGACTTCCTGCCGCTCGATCTGGGCTCCGTGCGCGGCTTCAAAACCCGCATTCACCTCTACACCGTGCCCGGACAGGTCTTTTACGACGCCAGCCGCAAACTGATTCTTCGCGGCGTCGATGGCATCGTCTTCGTCGCCGATTCCCAGGAGCAGCGCCAGGACGCTAACGTCGAAGCCCTCGACAACCTCATGTCGAACCTGAAAGAACACGGCTACGACTTCAACAAGATTCCCTACGTGCTGCAGTTGAACAAGCGCGATCTTCCCAACATCCTGCCCGTCGATCTGCTGGCCACCGAACTGCGCAAGAAAAACGAGCCCGTCGTGGAAGCGGTTGCCTTCCAGGGCGTCGGCGTTTTTGAAACCCTGAAGGAAATTGCCAAGCAGGTGCTCACCGAACTGAAAGCCGGCGGCTAGCTCTCAGCCGGCATCTCAGACCTGACACACAATGCAGACTGCCGGAAGATCCGGTCATGCGTCGTCCGATTTCACTCGCCGGCCGATCAAAATCCGGCGGCAAACTGCGCTGTCCGCGCTATGATTCCCTGATACGGTTCTGTCCCTGACAACCTGAACAGCAAGCTGATCTGTGGGGCGGCTGTCGAATCCAATTGCGCACGTTTTCAGCTCGGAGAGCTGTGGGCACCGAGAAGCGAGGAGGCCGCGATGACACCGAAACCTTGGCTGCGCCGGGAAATCTGGAGTGACTTCGTTCAGGATTTGCGCTACGGCATTCGCATGCTGCTTAGATCTCCGGGTTTCGCCATCGTCGCGGTTATCACTCTCGCCCTGGGCGTCGGCGCCAACACAGCCATTTTCAGCATCGTGCACGCGGTGCTTTTGCGCGCATTCCCTTATCCCGATCCTAATCAGCTCGTCCTGATCTTCAGGGCCCCATCGAATCAGCCGGACGCGCTATCGGCTCTCTCGTACAGGGATTTCACGGAGTGCCGCGAGCAGAACCACGTGTTCACTGACATGGCGGGAAATGCCTTTCACGATCTCACCTTGACCGGAGCTGGCGAGCCTGCCATTGTGAACACCGCCGACGTGACACCGCAGATATTCTCTGTGCTCGGTGCAAAGCCGCTGGCGGGTCGTACCTTGCTGCCCGAGGATGGCAAGCTGGGCGCCGCCCCCGTGGCCGTTGTCAGCGAAAATCTCTGGCGGACCCGCTTTGGTTCCGATCCCGCTCTCATCGGCCAGTCCATTACGCTCGATATGCGTCCCTTCACCGTGGTCGGCGTCTTGTCGGCGAGCTTTCGCTATCCCGACGGCGCTCCCCGCCAGGATGTGTGGATTTCTGTTGCCCAAGACCCCCTGTTCGGGCCCCGCCTGTCTCAGCCCGGATCCCGTGTGCTGTCCGGGATCGGCCGTCTTAAGCCCGGAGTCTCTCTGGAGCGAGCTCAGGCCGAGATGGATACTCTGGGCGCCCGTCTGGCGAAAGAGTTTCCGGCAGAAAATTCGGGACTGACGATTCATCTTGCGCCCTATCGGCAATTTGTCGTTGGAAACGTCAAGTCCCCGTTGCTGATTCTCTTTGGCGCAGTGGGATTGGTGCTGCTGATCGCCTGCGCCAATATCGCCAACCTGCTGCTCTCGCGCGCTACTTCTCGCCAAAGAGAGATTGCTGTCCGAATCGCGCTGGGCGCGGGGCGCGCCCGCATTGTCCGGCAACTGCTGACGGAGAGCGCTCTGCTGGGATTGCTCGGCGGCACCGCCGGCGTGCTGCTTGCAGTCTGGGGCGTTTGGAGTCTCCGGCCTTTCTTGCCGCCTGGCGTGATCCAGAGCCATCCGATTTACGTAGGAGGCCCGGTCCTGGCGTTCGCGCTTTTGTTATCGCTGGCTGCCGCGCTGGCGTTTGGACTCGCGCCCGCGCTTCTCGCCACTCCGTCCAATTTGCAGGAGAACATCAAGGAAGGCGGCGAACGCACCGGCCAGCGTGGCGGACAACATGTGCGGAGCTTCCTCGCCATTGCGGAAGTCTCGCTGGCCATGATCCTTTTGGTCGCGGGCGGCCTGCTTCTTCGCAGCTTCGCGCTGGTCACCTCGGTCCATCCCGGCTTCGATCCCATGAACGTGACCGAGGCCGAGGTTTCGCTGCCGCAGTTCCAATATGCGACTCCACGACAATGGACGGCTTTCGCTGACCGGTTGCTGGCGCGCCTCCATGCGCAGCCGGGCCTGCAGGATTCCGCTCTGGCCGCCCCCTTGCCTATGGACCGCCAGGGCCAAGCCAACTTCTCCTTCAGCATCGTCGGCAACGCACCGCTCCCTCCCGGCAAATCCCCAACCGCCGATTACGCCACCGTGAGTCCCGGTTATTTTCGAACGATGGGAATCCCCTTGCTGCGGGGCCGGTTTTTCTCCGACCAGGACTCGCCATCCAGTCCGAAAGTCGCGGTCATCAGCGAGGCGCTGGCGCGGCGCTATTTCCCCAACCAGGATCCGCTGGGAAGACAAATGACCTTCGGCTTTCCGCCGAACAGCAATGTCTCGCGGGAAGTCGTCGGTATTGTCGGCGACGTAAGGGATGCAGCGCTCAGCCGGAAGCCCGGTCCGATGATGTATGTGCCCTTCGCTCAGGCGCCGCTTTACGGCGGCGAAGTCGTGGTTCGAAGTCCGTTGAGCGCATCGAGCATCGCCGCTGGCATTCGCGAGGCCGTCCGCTCGATTGATAAGGATCTGCCCGTCACTGATGTCGAAACTTTGAACCATGCGCTCGGCAAGTCGATCTCGCAAGAACGATTCCGCACTTTTCTGCTGAGTTCCTTCAGCGCGATTGCCCTGGTGCTCGCCGCCGTCGGAATCTTCGGCGTGATCTCGTATTCCGCTTCGCAGCGCACCCACGAAATTGGAATTCGCATGGCGCTCGGCGCGGAGCGGCGTGACGTACTGCGGCTAATCCTGGGAGAAGGCGCGAAGCTTGCTTTGTTTGGATTGGGCATCGGAGGGGTTGCGGCGTTTCTGCTGGCGCGCCTCATGTCCAGCCTGCTCTATAGTATTTCCGCAACCGATCCGATCACTTTTGCTTCGGTCACGATCATTCTGTTCACGGTTGCCCTGGTCGCCTGCTACCTCCCCGCTCGCCGCGCCATGCGCGTCGATCCGATGGTTGCCCTGAGGCGCGAATAGTGCGTACGTGCACCCTTCCCCGTGCGAGGATAGCCGCATGGCCAAGATCACGCGCAGAGAACTCGTAGGGCAGTCAGCTTTGCTCCTGGCGGCAGCAGGAACGCCGTTACCCGTCTTGGGCCTTGAGGGGCGCGGCGATGCTGGCGCAGGAAAAAAACTGCGCATGGTCGTTGTCGGCGGTCATCCCGACGACCCGGAATCCGGATGCGGTGGCACCATCGCCCTGTATTCCAGCCTCGGGCACGACGTCGCGATTCTGTATCTGACTCGGGGAGAGGCCGGCATCGAGGGAAAAACCGCACCGGAAGCCGCGGCGATCCGCACTGCCGAGAGTGAGAAAGCCTGCGCCATCCTGAAAGCCCGGCCCATCTTTGCCGGCCAGATCGACGGCAATACAGAAATCGATCCGGCTCGATACGCCGATTTTCGCAAAATTCTCGACCGCGAGCATCCCGACCTCGTGCTCACGCACTGGCCGATTGACAGCCACCGCGATCACCGGGCAGCGTCGTTGCTGGTTTACGATGCCTGGCTGGAGACTGGCCGGAGATTCAGCCTCTACTACTACGAAGTCGATCAAGGCTCGCAAACGCAGGTTTTCCATCCGACCCACTATGTCGACATCACTCAGATGGAGAGTCGCAAGCGGGCCGCCTGCTTCGCTCATGCCAGCCAACTGCCCGAGACGACGTTCTATCCCCTGCATGAACTGATGAGCCGCTTCCGCGGGATGGAAATCGGCGCCAGATATGCCGAGGCATTCGTGCAGCACAGCCAGAATGTGGCATCACTGAGCCATCTGCGCTGAGCGTGTTTCAGTCGCCGTTTCCGTTACGGATTTGGCGATCTCAAGTACAATCAGACCCGTGGCCGACTCCGTCCGCATTGGAATCCTGGGCGACTTCAACAGCGAGTTTCGCTCGCATCACGCCACCAACGACGCCCTCCAGCACGCCGCCCGGAAGTTGGGCATCAAAGTCGAATCCGAATGGGTACCCACGCCCTCTCTTCTTCCGCCCGACGCCGACAAGAGTCTGGAGACATTCGACGGCTTGTGGGCTTCGCCGGGAAGTCCCTACAAGAGTTTCGACGGCATGCTCAAAGGGATTGAGTTCGCTCGCCGCCGCGACTGGCCCTTCCTCGGCACCTGTGGAGGATTCCAGTACGCCTTCATCGAATTCGCCCGTAATGTCCTCCACATCGCCGACGCCGACAGCGCGGAGAATAACTCCGGATCGAAGAACATCATCATCTACCCCGTGGAGTGCGCCCTTCCCGACCGCAAAAACGGCGCTCCCAAGCTCTCCGGGGCGGTCCCGGAAATCCGCCTGCGCCCAGGATCGTACCTGCAATCGTTCTACGGCAAGACGAAAGAAGTCGTGACCGAGGAGTTCTTCTGCAATTTCGAGATCAATCCCGACTTCGAATGGGCCGCAATGGAAGCCGGATTCCCCGTCGTCGCTCGCGGTCCGCAAGGCGAGATTCGCGCCATCGAATCGCCTACCCACCGGTTCTTCGTGGCTACGCTCTTCCAGCCGCAGTTGTCGTCGACCGAGAAAAAGCCGCATCCGCTGGTCCTGGCCTTTGTGCAGGCCGCCGCGGATTGGGGCAAGAAAAAGCTGGATGACAGCGTGCTGGAGTAATTTCCTGCGCCTGTGATGTTCTTTAATTTGGTGACGCATGGCCGTCGCCAGCCGCCATTCCGCCGGCGTTACCAAAGTCCCTGCCCTTGGTCAGTTACCGCCCTCGCACCATATGCATCTGTCCTGCTCTGCGGTTCGTCGCTAGACTCCTTCCACGGTCGCCCTCCCCAACCTGCGCCCGCGAGGAGCCACTCGTCACCATGCATACCATGCAGATGATGAACTCATTGCGCCTGCCGTTCACCACGCTCGTCAGCTATGTTCCGGTGCTCGCGACGATCGTGACCACACTTTTCAGCGTCGTGCTGGCCCGCGCCACCCTGCGCTACGTCGAGGCCACCGACCGAAGCCTGGAACTCGCCCGCGAGGAATTCGAGCGCGAATGGAATCCCGATCTGCACATCAAGATGGAGCGGGTTTCGCCGACCGAGGCTCGCGTCATCGTCACCAACCTTGCCAAAACCTCGGTTTTGCTGCAGCTTCTGCAACTCCGCAAGCTTTCCCACGCCATGCCCTTCGAGCGCTGCCGCCTGAACGATCCCCTGGTCGGAGGCACCACCTGGAGCCAGGAGATGGGCCGCCGCATTGTCGGCTGCACGGGCGCGGAATTTGAAGGGCCGATTGCGGCCGCCATGACCTTCTACGCCGCCGGACGCATGTATCGCACCGACTGGTTCCGCTCTCAGATTCACGTCCGCGACGGGCGCATCGTCAGTCTGGAACCCAGCAACATGCCCACGCGCCGGGTACGGGTGGTCGAGCGCAAAGGGCCGGAGCGCCGACGGGAATTCGTGCAGGACGTGACCGCCGACGTCGTTCCCAAGAAGACCGAAGAGAAGCCGGAAGAGAGCTTCTTCGTCACCGGCGCCTGACGCTCAAGTTCCCTCTCACGACGCCGTAACCTAAGTAACTTTGGTCCGCCTTGGGCCCGTGCTAGCCTCGGTATGTACGTGTGTAATCAGTAACTTCCAGAGAGAATCCTGTCCAGGATGCCGAGAATTCCCATCTTCCGTCTCGGAGCCACGCCGGAGAAACCGGCGCTGCCGGAGCTGGTTTCTTCCACCCCGGCTGTCCCGCTGGAAGGCTTGAGCCTTGGCGTCGATAACCTGCGCCACGACGTCGTGCTGAGCCCTCGCTTTGTCGAAGCGGCGCGCCAGCAGATCGGGCGTCTGCTGGCCAGACACGGCGATCTCGAAGGACTGCTGGCGGCTGAAGCTCCGCAAACCACGCAAGGCCCGTCGTGGATGAGAAATCTGGCCGGCAAAGTGGTGCGGCCGAAAAGCGATCCTGCGGAATGGAAGGCGCTGCTCGCCGAGTTGCAGGTTGCTTCTCTGAACCGTGCCAAGAAGGAATTCAAGCTCGCCATCGACGTTCTGGCGCGGCTGGCGGTCACAAAATTCCTGCGGGCGGAGTTAGGCCAGCAATTTGGGCTGGTGCTCGAGCGCTGCCGCGTGCTGCTGAAGAGCTACGACAACATGCGCCAACAGAAAGCGCATGAATACCGCGAACGCGTGGCCCAGTTCCAGGTACGCAAGAAAATCATCCTGCGGAGGGCCGGGCAGGAGATTTTTGAGACCCTGCGCGAGGTGGAAAAGAGCACTCTCGCCCGCACCCGGCGATCGCTGTTTGGCGAGGATGGCACCGGCTCATCCACCTATCCTCTCTTCCTGAACCGCCTGCTGTTCTCCGAGGATGGCCGCGACGATTATCTCTGCGCCGAGCACTACGTCATGCTCGGCAACTGGGATCGCGATCCCGATCGCTATGGCCGCCTGCGCGAGGTGGTTTCCGCCTATCTGCGCTCGCTCTATGGCGAAGACGTGACTGCGGAAACCATCGACTCCTGGATGAATGTCCCCGAGAATGCGCGCGCCCTCGTGGGCAGCGGCACCCCCGAGGACTCCGATGAAGGTCTGGCCCAGGAAGAGCGGCTGACCGCATGGGTCCGGCTGCTCGAAGACGAGCACATGATGGAAAACGTCATTGCCTCGTATCATGTCGTTCCGCTGCTCAGCGAATACGCGCCGCGCATCAATCCGCAGCAGCTGAAGAATGCGCTGATCGACCGCACCGAATGCGACCGGGTCGAGCGCATGATTCAGGAGTTCGGCCGCCTCACTCCCAACAGTTTGTACGCCGCCGTGGCCAAGGTGGCGAGCTGCCGGGGAGCGGAGCGGGCCAAGGTTGCGGCGCGGTTCCTGGCCGATTTCTTCCACTACCACCGCGATCTGCGCCGGCTCGAAGTTCTTAATGGCGCTCTCGATTCCGTCAACCTCGTACCCAATGAACGGCTGCAGGAACTCTCGCGGGTCAACGGAACGCTCTACGAATTCCTGCTGCCCGAGGAACAGAGCCAATCGGATTCGGATCGCGTGCTGCGCCACGTCGTGCTCAAGGCCGACGTTCGCGATTCCACTCGGGTCACCCGCACCATGATGGAAAAAGGGATGAACCCGGCGTCGTACTTCAGCTTGAATTTCTACGATCCGGTGAACAAGCTGCTGGAGAAATACGGTGCGCGCAAGGTGTTCCTGGAAGGCGATGCGATCATTCTCGCCATCCTTGAGCGCGAAGGCGAACCCGGCCTGGCGGTGAGCCGTATGTGCGTGCTGGCTCGCGAGATTATCGAGATTGTCCGCGGATACAACGAATTGATGCAGCGCTCCGGCATGCCGCAACTGGAGCTGGGAGTGGGCATCACCTTGCAGGATTCCGCCCCGCTCTACCTGATGGACGGAGAGCACCAGATCATGATCTCCGAGGCGCTGAACGAGAGCGACCGGCTGTCCTCGTGCAACAAGCGCGCGCGTAAAGTGATGGAGCCGCAGGCGGGTCCGTTTCACGTGTACGCCTTTCAGGCCGAGGAGCTCGATGCGGATGGCAATCCCGAGGACGTGATCCTGAGCTTCAATCTGGGCGGCATTCGTATGAACGAGACCGCCTTCCGCAAGCTCCAGCAGGAGATCACGCTCGAACCCCTGAAGGTACGGTTGCCGGCGGCGCTCGCCTCATCGGATAAGGGCGAGTATCGCTTGTTCAGCGCCACCGTTCCCGTCGACCGTGACATCTTCCGCAAAATCGTTGTGCGCGAGAGCCGCGTTCCGCGCATCAATCCCTCCGACTTCTCCGTTCAGGGATGGACCGAGCGCTTGTACTACGAAGTCTGCACCGACCAGGCGATCTACACCGCGCTCGAAAAGCGGAAGGCCGCCACTCCGCGATAGCGGCGCCGAAAGAACTCAGAACTCGTCGCGAGGCGGGCGAAATGGGATGTGAAACGTCGCCTCGACATCCACCGGAGATCCATTCTTCGTCGCCGGCGTGAACTTCCATTGCGAGATCGCTTCCACCGCGAACCGGTCGAGGCGGTCGTCGACGCTGCGCAGGACGCGCAGGTTTCCCACCGTGCCGTCGGCGTGAATCACACCATACAGGATCACGGTTCCGGCAACGTTCTGGCGCATGAGCTGCAGCGGATATGCCGGATCGACCTTGCGGGTCACTGTCGGCTGCGACAAGTCGGCGGCGGGGGCGCTCGCATCCTGCTTCAACTCCGCGAACCGGATCACCCAGCTGCCGCCGGCCGAATTCAGATTCGGCATGTTGAGCGTCAGCGAATAGAATTTGCGATCGCCGAAGACCGATCGCTCCGCCTCCGACAAGCTCGCAGAGCCGGCAGGCCGCATCGGCCGGATCGATCCACTAAGCCGCGGCGTGCGCAGGCTGGCGATCAGATCCGGGTTCACCGAGTTGCTCGCCGTCGTGGATGACGGGTCTCCGGCCACCGGCGACGGCTTGGGCGCGGCAGCTCCAACGTAGAGTCCTCCAGGAACGTCTCCTCTTTCCCTTTTGCCCGACCCGCTCGCGGCGTTCTTTCCGCCGCTCCCGTCGGAGCCGGGCATTCCTGAGGCTCCGGGATGGCCCGAGGGCGTGGCCGCAAACGATCCCCGGCGATTGCCTGCTGGCGGGTCGGCTGGCGCACCCACGGCGGGATGAAGATTCAGCGCGATGAAGCGTCCGGGCGAGCCCGAGCCCCCACCCGCCCCACCGGATGCCGAAACCGACGGCGGCGGCGGCACAACCTGCGGGATCACCGCGCGCGCCGAACGACGGCCGGCAAGGATCGCCTGCTGTTCTGCCAGTGGAAGCCGTGGCGCGGGAGCGATGACAGCACTGTGGGCGACATTCCATTCTCCGGCGCGAGTGGAGACCGAAGCGACCGCTGGCGGCGGAGCAATCACCGGTTCGGGCGCAGCCAACGCCGGTCCTTTCTGGGCTCCATGCAGGTCCGGAGGTGGCGCCACCACCGATGTTTGCAGCTTCGGCTGGTCCCGCCGCTCATCCAGTCGCTGCGCATCCGGCGGCGGAGCGACCACCGACTCCTTGAATTGCGGCGACACTCGCGAGATGTCGGCGGCCAGCGTCAGCGGAGCCTCCGGGATGGCAAGCCGCGGTTTCTCCATCGTGTCGGCCCAGGCAACAATGTTGGGCAGCGCGACATCACTCTTCAGCTTGACATTCGGCGCAGTCACGATCGTCTGCGAACGGTTGTCGGCTTCGCGCGGTACCGAAATGATCGGCTGGCGGGAGAACTCGGGATCGGCCTTGATTGAGTGGTCCGGCTGCGGAGCCCGCGTATCCAGCGGCGGAAGATATTCCCACGGCTGGTAATAAATCACCTGGGCGTGCTCGAACGTCGGCACGGGCACCGGATGCGGCTGCAGCGCCAGGAAACGCGTTACCGCCAGCAGTAGCGCAAAAGCGCACAGATGGCCGGCCCCGGACTCAAGAAAGCTCCACCAGGGCAGTCCGCGCTTCACAAAAACATCAGGCCAGAAAGCCGCCGGCGCCGAGCGCAACTCCAGCGGTGCAAGCCGGGTTGGAAAGAAGAAATCCCCGAGGTTGGTAAAAAAGACTCTACGGCGCGAAGGCAGTTCGACCAACAGCCTCGGTACGGGCGCCGGGTCACTCGGGCGGTCAAAACGGCCTTCAGGCATCTTCCTATGTTAGATGCCCCGTGGCAGTTTGGCATAGCCGGGAGGACATTTGGCAGTGGCGCGCGAATTGCAATTATCTCGGCCAGGTTCCCTGAGAGTAGGATGATACGAAAGGTCGAAGCCCATGAAGTTTACTTTCCCCCGACGTGCAGTCTTCTCGTGTATCGCCATCGCGCTGGCGTCATCCGCGCCAGTGGCGAAAGTTACCGCGCAAGACAGTTCCTCCCCAGCAAAGCCGGCCGAAACGTCTGTGACCGGAAGAGCTTATTCCGGAATGTACACGTTCCTTCAGGAAGGCGAGTTTGTGCAGGTTACGGTCGAAGACCAGGGACGAGTGACCGGCTTCATCTCGCGCTACGGGGACGGCGAGAGCGACAAAGGCGCCTTCCTCGACCAGTTCTTCAAAACCGGCAGGCTCGAAGGCAACAAGCTGACCTTCAGCACCCAGATCGTGCATGGAGTCTCCTACGATTTCAAGGGAACGATCGAGCGCGGGGAAGGAAAGAATCCCGGCGATGAAGCCTACTTTGTGCTGCGCGGCACGCTGACCGAAAACCTGACCGATGCGGACAAGAAAGTCACATCCCATCCGCGGGAGGTGCTGTTGCGAATGTTTCCTGAAGAAGCCTCGTCCGGGAAGTAGGGCAGCGGTGAGCGTTATTGTCCGGCGCGGACGGCGGAGAGATTCAGGTTGCCCGCCGGCTTGGCGCGAAGCGTTGCTTTCTCCTGGCCATACACAAGATCCGGGCCGTCGGAGTGCGACGACGCTTCGGCCAGGGTAGCGGCCAGTGCGCGGAATGAGCGGCTGATATCGGGTCCTTCTTGCAAGACCACGGGCTTGCCGTGGTCAATCGCTGGCGAGATCGAGTGGAACGCGTTTGGCACCTTCCACAGGACCTTGCAGTTCGTGACCTGCTTGACGTCCTCGTCGGTAAATCCCGGAATCTTTTTGTAGCGGTTCAGAACCAGGCGCACCCGGTCGCGGCCGCTGCCCTCCTCGAGAAACGTGTGAATCTTGCCGGCGCTCCAGAGCGTAACCACATCGGTTTGTGCGACCAGCAGGACGGCATTCGACAGATCGGAGAGCAGGCGGGTGGTCGCGTCCAGGCGGCTCGATGCGTCGACCACTACGAAGCGGTAGTGATTGACCAGCAGGTCGAACAGGCGGGCCAGTTCGCCCGGCGTGGGCTCAGTCGCGTAGGGCTGCTGCGATCCCGCGAGCAGATGCAATCCCTCCGCGCTCGGCGTCATCAGACCGTCCAGTAGCGTGACATCCATGCGATGCAGGTTCTGCAGGGCATCGGCAACGCCAAACTGAGGCCGGAGATTGAGATGCAAGGCAGCGTGTCCGATGGGAGCGAAATCGACCAGGACCACATCGCCGTAAGCTTGCTGCAGCGCCACCGCTGTGTTCACTGCGGCCGTGGTGCAGCCGGAGCCGCCTTTGGCGCTTAGAAATGTGAAGATGCGGGCTTTTCCGCCGCTGCCCGGGGCGCGCGTGCGCGTCGAAGCGAAGCGCGTCAGCGCCTCCAGCAATGCGTCGGAACCCGCCGCATCGTCGATATACTCGCCCGCTCCCGCACGCATGGTGGCGACGATATTCACCGGCTGCGTCATCTCGCCGTTAGCGAAGATGGCAATCTGCTGCGTCGTGGTGTGAATCAGATCGATGGCGCGCACCGCGCGTTGAGAATCCTGCCGCGGAACGTCGACCAGCACGACTTCCGCGCGTGAATCCTGAAGCTGGCGAAGAATGGTGTCGGTGGGGCCAACCGGGAAACCGACATGCCCGAAGACCGACCTGCCCAGGCGCGTCGCTTCCAGTCGACTTTGTAACGCAGATAAACGTTCCCGGTCCTCGGTCAGGAGGGCAACGGCGATCCCATGCATAGCGCGGTTCTCGCTGATCTCTCTCGGTGTTTGCATGTTAGAAAGAGAACGTACTCTCCGCCAAGTGACCTAAGTAACGGCCGCAAACCACGCGATTCCACCGCCGTGCGAAATGCCGGGGGACGTTCACAGCAAGAGGACGGCTGGGTTCCGCAGTCTACCAGTGTAGAAAAATCTCGAGGCAGCACGCCTCACGTGCAGAACATTCTATGACAGACCATTCAAAAATGGAAATGGCACAACAGGGCGGCGAAAGTTCTTGGATTTCGCCCTACAGCGAGCGCGACGAGTGCAGCGGCTGGTCCTCATCGCGATAGTGATGCAACGTGGAAACGCGCACGCTCTGTGCCGACTGCGCTTCCGGCAGGTACTCGTAGTCTTCCAGCCGGACCGCGACGCCGATCCGGGTTTCCGCGCCCGTAGCGGAATTCGCCGGCCTCGTCACGCGTAACACCCGGCCGCGGCAGCGCACTGGCATGCTGTCCCCCAACGTGATCTCCGACGGCATGCGCAGGGTCAGTGAGATTTCTGAGCCCACTTCAAGCGCCGCATCAGTGAAGAAAAACACGCCGCGGGAACTGAGGTCCTGCGTGAATCCAAGGCCCTCGATCGAGCTTCCCGGCTGGCGCAGCGACAGCGGCAACAGGTAAGGAAATCGTTGTCCAACCCGGCGTTCCACTCGAACTGGAGTCGTGGTCACGGAGTTTCCTCGATTTCAGAGTCACCGGGAAAAACAGCAGGCGCTACTCTATCGCATGGTTGGGAGCAAGAGAAGTTACAACTTAGTTACAGCGCACAAGCGTTTCCCAAATTGGTCATTCGCTTGCACTTGAATGCACCCCAACCATGCAGACCGAGCGTCCGGTCGGTGGCGGCCTGTGGAAAACTTCTAAACGCCACGGTGGCTTCTCTCATCTGCTTGAGCGAAGTGGTTCGGAGCACTGGTCGCGACGATATACTGAGTTTCCAAGGCATCGACGCAACATCGAAATTGGCATCGTGGCGGAGTCGACAAACCCCATCCCAGCAGTAGAACGAAGCAGCGCGGCTTCCTCCGGGAAAGCATTGCGCTGGCAGGATGCCGGGCGCGCGTTGCGTCACCGCAATTTTCAGCTCTTCTTCAGCGGACAGCTCATCTCGCTCATCGGCACCTGGATGCAGACGGTGGCGCAGTCGTGGCTGGTTTACCGCCTGACCGGCTCCGGCCTGCTGCTCGGCGCTGTCGGTTTTGCCGGACAGATTCCCGTATTTCTGATCGCTCCCCTCGGCGGCATCACCGCCGATCGCATGAACCGGCAGCGGGTTGTCATCGGTACGCAGACGGCGTCGATGATCCTCGCCTTCGTGCTGGCTGTGCTGACCCTCGCCCGCCGGATCACAGTCGAAGAGATTTTCGTGCTGGCTGCGCTGTTGGGCGTGGTGAACGCTTTCGATATTCCCGGACGCCAGGCGTTTCTCGTCGACATGGTCGGCAAAGACGACCTGATGAATGCCATCGCCCTGAACTCTTCCATGTTCAACGGCGCGCGTGTGATTGGCCCTGCCGTGGCTGGAATTCTCGTCGCCCGCCTGGGCGAGGGATGGTGCTTCTTCGCCAATGGCGCCAGCTATCTGGCAGTGATTGCCGGATTGCTGCTGATGAATGTCCATTCTCCGGCGCGAGTGTCCGCCGACACTTCTCCCTTCGAACACCTCGTCGAAGGGTTCCGTTTCGTGAATCGCACCGCGCCGATTCGGGCTCTGCTCGTACTGTTGGGCGTGGTGAGCATTACCGGCATGCCCTACGTCGTGCTGATGCCGATTTTCGCTGACAAGATTCTGCATGGCGGCGGCCAGAGCTTCGCTTCGTTGATGGGATCGCATGATCTCGGGGCCGTCCGTCTCGGAATCCTCATGGGCGCCAGCGGAGTCGGTGCGCTTCTGGGAGCCCTGACGCTTGCCTTCCGCTCCGGCGTCAAAGGACTGGGCCGATGGGTCACTGTCTGCTGCGCCGGATTCGGCATCAGCCTGATGCTGTTTGCTTTTTCGAAGTCGTTCTGGCTCTCGGTGCTGCTGCTGTTGCCGGTCGGATATTTCGTCATGCTGCAGATGGCCTCCTCGAACACGCTGATCCAGGTGATGGTGCCCGACGCGTTGCGCGGCCGGGTAATGGCCGTCTACTCCATGATGTTCATGGGAATGGCTCCGCTCGGCGCCCTTCTCGGCGGCGCGTTGTCGGACTCCGTGGGCGCTCCGCTGGCAGTCGCGCTCGGCGGACTCGTCGCCGTCCTGGGCGCGTGGTGGTTCAGCCTGGAACTGCCGAAGGTGCGAGGAGAAGCCCGACGGTTAATCGAAGAACAGCAGCGGGCGCGCGAAAAGTCAGACGAAGAAACGACGACGGTTGTAAGGACCTAAACACGCGGGAATCAGCGGCTGGGGCAGCCGATAGACTGCCCCGCGGCTGGGAGTCAAGCCTGCTTACATCGTTATGGTGATGCTGTTCGTGGTTGTCGCGCCGCTCAGCGGCACAGCGATCGGAGCGAGGCTGTGTTCCGTTCCGCGCGCATTCACTGGCTGAACCGTCGTAGCCGTTCCATTCGTAGCCGTCACTTCGTAGCCGTAGTCCATGGTCGCGGTATAACTCAGCGAAACTTGGTCGGTCGTCGGTGAGGCCAGCAGCCAGGAATACGGCAGCTTCACGATGCACAAATACTGCGTCCCGCTGACCAGGGTCGCAACCGCCGATCCGTACTCGTCGAACGGAAGTTCTGATGTGTCATCGAATACCGACGCTTCCCCGCTGCAGCCGATGACCGCGTTCTTCGGGATGACCGACTTGACGTTGATGGTGAGCCTGAACGTGATGGTTCCGGTCGTGGCGGTTACGGGCGGCAGTTCGGCACTTGCGGTCTGGCCAAGGTTGCCCACCGGGCGCTGCGGCGTGTGTTTGGGGGCGAACTGGCCAAAACTGACAGGCGCAAGCGCCAGGGCCAGAAATAAGAGAAACGGAAGGGTCAATTTGCGAGTCTGCATTACATTCTCCTGAGATGGGGCTTGGCTCACCGATCGTGCCAGCCCAGGCGCGCGACGATACTCCACAACTCGCTCCGGGAACAATGGCACTTTCGGGTGGGAGCTGTGGAATCCGGGCTTTTCTAGCGAGACGCTACCGGTAGGCTTGCTGCGGCAGCCCGGTGATCCGGATGCCCGCGTGCCCCTTGTGGCGGATGTTGAGGCCGATCAGCAGGGCCGTGATCTGTTCGACGATGCGGGCGTTTTCCAGCTTTCCGCCGTCGATCGGCCGCACTCCGGGAATCTTGGCGGCCAGGTCGCGGGTCAGTTGCGCCGCATCGGGATCGTCGCTGCACACGATGACGTCGCAGTCGAGCGGGCCGTCTCCATTCAGTAACTCGGCGGAGAGATTGTGAAAGGCCGCAACCACGCTCACTTCCGTGGGTACCAGTTCCGCGGTCTGCTGCGCTGCCGATCCCTGCCACACGCCCAGGGCGCGTGAGGCGCGTCCCCCCACGCTGGCCGCGAGAGGAACGGTCGCATCGATCAGGATGCTGCCATCCGTCATGGCCGGTTTGAGCTGCTTGAGCAGCGACGCCTGCCCCTCAAACGGAACGGTAAGCATCAGTATGTCGGCCGCCGCGCAAGCGGCGCTGTTTTCCATTCCGGAAACATTCGCCTGTCCTCCGGCGCGCTGTTGAATCGCCGCCGCGGCCTGCTGTGCGCGTTGCGCATCGCGCGATCCGATGATGATCGTTTCTCCCGCACGGGCCCAGCGCAGAGCGAGTCCCATGCCCGCGGGCCCGGTGCCTCCGATGATCGCGATCGGGCGCATGGGCGCATCGCCAGAGCTGGCGCTCATGCGAATTCCGCCTCGAACACCGGCTCCGCGCAGAATTCATGCTCATTCAGAGGAGACTTGATGTGAATCCGGGAATAGGTAGTGTTGCGTTCCGCCGGAATGCGGCCGATCTCCAGAATCAGCGACTGAAACTCCTCCGGGCTGGTGTACTGTCCCGCCGTCGCTCCCGCTTCGCGCGAGATGTTTTCTTCCATGAGCGTTCCGCCGTAATCGTTTGCTCCGGCGTGCAGGCAGAGTTGGGAGAGCCGGCGGTTCAGCTTCACCCACGATACCTGGATGTTGTTGATCGAGCCTGCCAGAAGCAAACGCGCCAGGGCGTGAACTTTCAGATGTTCCTCCAGCGTGGGGCCGGTGCGCGAGAGGCCTTGCTGAAACAGCAGCGTGTTCTGATGGACGAAACCGAGCGGGACAAACTCGGTAAAGCCGCCGGTCTCGACTTGAATGCTACGCAGCAGCAGCAACTGCCGCACCCAGTGCTCCGGCGTCTCGGCGTGGCCATACATCATCGTCGAAGTCGTGCGAATGCCGCAGCGATGTGCGGTGCGAATGACCTCGATCCACTGCGCCGTCGACAGCTTGTTCGCCGAGAGGATATGGCGTACCTCGTCGTCGAGGATCTCGGCCGCCGTCCCCGGCAAAGTTCCAAGGCCGTTCTCGTGCAGCATGGAAAGATATTCGAACAACGGCATGCCTGTGAGTTCCACACCGTAAACGATTTCCATCGGAGAAAACGCATGAATGTGCATGCCGGGCACTGCCGTTTTCACGGCGCGGAGAATGTCGCGGTAATAGAACTTGGGCAGATCCCGCGGCAGGCCGCCCTGAATGCAGACCTCGGTCGCGCCGATTTGCCAGGCTTCGACCGCCTTTCGCGCGACCTGATCGAGGCTGAGGAAGTACGTATCCGATTCGCGCGGGCCGCGGCTGAAGGCGCAGAACTTGCATCCCACGAAGCAGATGTTGGTGAAGTTGATGTTCCGGTTCACCACGTAGGTGACGATGTTGCCCGCGAGTTCGGCGCGGAGCAGGTCGGCCGCGACCAGCAGTCCCAGAAGGTCGTCGCCCTCGACATGCGCCAGGGCATAAGTGTCCTCCAGAGAAAGCGACGTTCCATCCTGCGTCTCAAGAACTCTTTCCAGCGACGCCCGTACCGTCGGACTCAGGCGCGGGGCAAGCTCAGACCAGGCGAAGGAAGGAAAGGATTCGAGTTCGGACTGCGCCAGCTTGCGCGGCATGCGTTCTCCGCTTCGAGGCTCTTATTGTAAGCATTTTCTTGAAGGATGTCTCGGCAGCGGCTACAGCAGCGGCCTGGCCCGATCTAGCGGAATAGGTCCGTCGCCGCCGGGCGAAGCAATTCCCGCACTCCCCCGGCCGCGGGTTCATATCGAAATCCCCGAACGACGCAGGCTGGCGCGCGGTTCAGTTTGCCGCAGACCAACCCGGCAGCAGACGCCAGTTCGTCGGCGACGGCTTCGACGCTGGCCTTCAGCTTGTATCCATGCGGATCGCGGCGGCCGCGATCGTCGCGCAGCGCTTTCATGCCCGCGATCCCGATCGCGAACTCAGTCAATCCCTCGCGCCAGGGACGCCCGAAGCTGTCGGTAATGATGACCGGAATCGCGCAGCCCATGCGCCGTTTGATCACGCGCCGCAGGTTGGCTGCGGACCGGTCGGGATCTTCCGGCAGCAGCAACGCATGCCGGCCGCCATCGACGTTCGAGATGTCCACGCCGCTGTTGGCGCAGAGAAAGCCATGATGCGTCTCCGTGATAAGCACTCCGTTCTTGCGCCGGATCACGCTGCGGCTCTCGCGCAGGGCGAGTTCGATCACCCGCGGATCCAGCTTGTATTGCTTGGCCCAGGCGAGGCTTTCAACCGACGGGCGAATTGTGGCGAGATCCACCAGCCGGCCTTCCGCTTTGGAGATGATTTTGTGCTTCACCAGAAGGATGTCGCCAGACTGTAGTCGGACTCGGTGCCGCTTCAGGGCGGCAAGAAGCGCGTCGGCGATCGAGTCGCCCGGACGAATTTCGTCCGTGAGCGGGATCGCAATGAGCCGAATCTCCGGCGGCGAGTTCTTCCGTCCTCGCCTGCGGGTAGAAGCCGCCTTCTTCCTGCCTTGCCAGATCATTTCTTTTTCCTTGCACCGGGCTTGCCCGCAAGCAGCTTCCGCGCCAGCTTCTGCGCCCGCGTTTCGCCCGGAAGCGAGATGAGTCGCTGTAAGTCTTCCGGGTTGTCAACATCCACTGCGATTCCGGGCAGTTGCAGTATGACGCATGGCTTGCCCGTGGCGACCGCGGCAGCATGATGCGGTTTGAAACTGTCGTTGCCGAAGCGAAGCGGGAATAGTTTCGCCGGACTTCGGAAGGCGGCATTCGTGCCCCGCCGGTCGGCCGCCGGGACGAGCACGCTGCCCTCCGCCGGGGCATTTTTCAGGATCTCTTCGAGCTCCCACGACTGAATCAGCGGAATGTCGCCGGGAATCACCAGAGTGTTCTCGACGCCGCGCGTCACGCAGAGGTCTGTCGCCATTTCGATGGCCCCGGTTTCGCCAGGATTGTCCGGATCCGGAATGATCTCGAACTTGAATCGTCTCGCCAGCGACACGGCAAACGGATCGCTTGTCACCACCGCTACCGGCGGCCGGGCCCTCCAGGCCTGTATCGCGGCCAGCACATCGTGCAGCATGGCCTGCGCGAATTTCGTGCGCGACGGCTGATCCAGGATGGCGGCCAGCCGTTGCTTCGCCGCTGACAGGTTCTTGACCGGGACGAGGATCACGGTTGGCTGAAGCGGCGGAACGATGCGCCGCCGGTGGATCCATCTTTGAGCAAATCTCCCACCACGAAGGAAAGGGCTTCCCGCGCGAGATTTGCCTTGTCGTCCGCGCTGCGCATGATGGTCTGCGCGCATTGTACCCGCAGCCCGCCCTGGCGCAGGGCGTCGGCCGCTTTCGCATCCCGCGAATCGCAGACCAGGACGTCGAGAAAATCTTCATAGCTCTGCGCCACGCCCGCGATCGAACAGGGCAATCCCTGCGCCTGCATCAGGATTCCTGCCGGCCCCGCGACCGGCGCGTTGCCGACAATCGGGCTGACGGCTCCGATCTTTCCCCGTGCGCGCAGCAGCGCATCGCGCACTCCGGGCACCGCCAGGATCGGCCCAATGCTGGTGACCGGATTACTTGGGGCTATCAGGACCGCATCGGCAGAAGTGATGGCATCGATCACGCCCGGCGCCGGCTCTGCATCCGAAGCTCCCGCAAACCGCACCGAATTCACCGGGTCCTGGTACCAGCGCTGCACGAAATATTCCTCGAAGCTCAGTTCGCCGGCAGGCGTGTCGACCCGGGTCTCCACCCGCGAGTTGCTCATCGGCAGAATGCGCGCCTTCACACCCAACTTGCCACAGATAATCGACGTGGCCTCGGAGAGCGTCTTGCCCTCGGCCAGCAGCCGCGATCGCAGAATGTGCACGGCCAGATCGCGGTCACCCGTGTGAAACCAGGTTGGCTCGCCCAGTTGCCCCATCGCCTGCAGGCAGAGGAAGGTATCGCCTTTCACGCCCCAGCCGCGCTCGCGGCTCAGCATGCCGGAAAGCACGTAAGTGATCGAGTCGATGTCCGGCGAGACGTACAGGCCCCACCACAGCAGATCGTCGCCCGTGTTGACCACAATCGTGATCTCTTCGGCAGGCATGACTTGCCGCAAGCCGTCGACGAACTTGGCTCCGCCCGTGCCTCCGGTAAGGACGCAGATCATGCCGCCCTCCTCATTCGAGCCATGCCGTCACGGTCAGCTGCGGCCCGTAGCTTTTCCGAAAGCAGGCCGGGTCTCGCCGCGACCGCGTCCACGAACTCCGGGTAAACCGGCAGGCGTTGCTCCAGAGCATATCCTTTGGCTTCGGTGCGCAGGCGCAGTTGCTCGAGGTGCGGCCAGGGCTTTTCCGGGTTGATGTAATCGGGCGTCAGCGGCGAGACTCCTCCCCAGTCGTTGATGCCAGCATCCAGCAACTCCTCATAATAGGGCGCGTTGAGGTTCGGCGGCGCCTGAATATTGACTGCAGGCATTAACAACCGAGCTACCGCCACTGTCCGCAACATCTCGTTGCGCGATGGCTCGGGCCAGTCCGCCATCGGGATCGCGGGCTTAACCCGGAAGTTCTGGACGATCACTTCCTGAATATGCCCGTACTTCTCGTGCTGCGAACGTATCGCCAGCAACGTATCGACGCGGTCCTCCGGCGATTCGCCGATGCCGATCAGCAGGCCGGTGGTGAAGGGAACGTTCTGCCGGCCGGCATCCTCGATGGTGCGCAGGCGCCGCGACGGAACTTTGTCCGGGGCATTGTCATGGGCTGCGCCGCGACCCAGCAGAGCGGTGCTGGTGGTTTCCAGCATAAGTCCCATGCTGGGCGAAACCGCCGACAGGCGTGCAATCCATTCCGCGCTGAGCAAGCCGGGATTGGGATGCGGCAACAGGCTGGTTTCCCGCAGCACCAGATCGCACATGGCTTCGAGATAATGAAGGGTCGACTTATAGCCCAGCCGCCGCAGCGTGTCGCGCATCTCGGGAAAGACCAGTTCAGGCTTATCCCCCAGGCTGAAAAGCGCTTCGGTGCAGCCGAGTCTTTCGCCCGCTCGCGCAGTCGCCAGCACCTCCTCCGGCGTCATGGTATGCGCGCCGCGATCGCCCGGGTCGCGCCGGAAGGTGCAATATCCGCAATAGTCGCGGCAGAGATTCGTCAGCGGCAGGAACACTTTTCGCGAATAGGTGATCACGCCCGGCTTGAAGCGCTCTTTGGCCGCGCGGGCAGCCGCCAGAACAGCCGGCAGTTCGTCCTCGCCACAGCGGACCAGCGCCAGCGCTGCCTCCCGCGATATCGGCACGCCCGGACGCACCTCCGCCAGCGCCGCTGCGCAGGCAAGTTGAAGTTCAGCCGGTGCGGTATGGGTGGCGATCACGGTCACGCTTGAGTCGAATGATACAACGGCGCGGCGTGGTAATGTAGGCAGGCACTGGGAAGGCGCATTGGCCGCGCTCACCCCGGCTGCGGAACAACCGTTGCCCGAGCCTGCCCGCTGCGCCGTACGACCATGAGTCTGACCGCTTCTGACTTTCGAAAAGCTATGGGACGTTTCGCCACCGGGGTGACCATCATCACCGTCGACCTCGAGGCCGAAGAACATGGCGAAGGTCATGGCGAAGTCCACGGCATGACCGCCAACGCCTTCGCCTCGGTCTCGCTCGATCCCCCACTCGTGCTCGTCTGCGTGGACCATTCGACCCGCACGCACGCCCACCTGCATGCCAGGAAGCGCTTCGGCGTCAACATTCTCTGTGAAGACCAGCGGGCCATCTCCGAATACTATGCAAATCCGGAACGCGATCATCAGCGGGCCGAGGCTGAGGCGGGCGCGCGCTTCGACCGGACCCGGCATGGAACTCCCGTGCTCCACGGCGCCCTGGCCTATCTGGAGTGCCGCCTGCAATCGGCCCAGGACGCCGGCGATCACACCATCTTCATCGCCGAGGTCGAAGAGGTCGTCGTGCGCGACGGCGATCCTCTGCTCTTTTTCCGGGGGGAGTACCGCAGGATCGGGGAAGAGGTGGAGAAGTAACAGGTCGCCACCGGTTATTGTCTCCGGGAAACTCAGCGCCCCGGTGGTAGTTCGACGGCTGTCACTTTAGCGCTCGTCGCACATCTAATAGGTGCTAACCAAATAGATCCAAAAGGATTCAACTATGACTGAACAGACTGCCGAAAAGATCACCAAGTCCGATGCCGAGTGGCGCAAGCAGCTGACGCCAGAGCAGTATCACGTCACCCGCGAGGCCGGCACCGAATGCGCCTTCACCGGAGCCTATTGGAACAACCACGAGCCCGGCGTGTACCACTGCGTCTGCTGCGGAGCGCCGCTGTTCGACGCCAATACCAAGTTCAACTCCGGTACCGGCTGGCCCAGCTTCTACCAGCCCACCGCCGAAGGCGGCGTGGTCGAGCATCGCGATACCAGCTATGGCATGGTGCGCACCGAAGCCCGCTGCGCCAAGTGCGACGCCCATCTGGGCCACGTGTTTGAGGATGGTCCCGCACCCACCGGCCTGCGTTACTGCATGAATTCCGCCGCGCTCGATTTTCGCAAAGCGGACCAGAAGTAAACTTCGTCCCGAAGCTGAAAACGAAAAGGGGCACGCGCAAGCGTGCCCTTTCGGCTTCGAGGGGCGTTGAGGGAACTTATTACGCGCTGGCCGTCGCTGCCAGAGCTTTCGGAGCCTCGGCCGGCTTGGGCTGCGTCTGATTCTGTGTGGGCGCGTCCTTGTGCTTCTGCTCGTTCAGCACCTGGATGCCGCCCTTCAGCGCTGCGCCATCTTCCACGCTGATGCGCACGGTCGAGATGTCGCCATGCACCGACCCTTCGCTGCGGATGTCGACCCGGTCGCTGCACTCGATGTTGCCATTCACCTTGCCCATCACCACGACTTCCTTGGCCTGGATGCTGGCATCCACCTTGCCGTTGCGGCCCACGGTCACCCGGCTCTCCGGCATGACGATCTTGCCTTCCACGCGGCCGTCAATGTACAGCGCTTCTGAGCCGCTGATTTCGCCTTTGATGACCAGCGTGCGGCCGATCGTGGCTTGATCGACGGGCGCCGTCACCGTCTTCACCGGGTTGTACGCATTGGGATTCGAAGCAGGGGAGCTGGACTTGAGGAATGAATTCTCCGACGAGTGAAGCATGCGACCTTCCTTTAAGGATCCGCGGGGCGCGCCGTCTGGCTCGCGCTCATGTGCGGCTGAAGTTGTGGTGGAGTGGATGGCCACTCGGCCAATGCGACTATCGCACACAAGTAAGGAAATTCTTAAGATTACGGAAGACGTTGTACGGGCGGAGGCGGAGTAACCCGAGCGCAGTCTTCGCCATACAACCGATGGCTGCCTGGGTCATCCCGGGCGCGCTCTTATTTATCATCCTGAGCGCCGCTTGCCGCGAAGGATCTATGCAGTTCGGTCTGACCCGGAACCGCCTATGCCGCTGATCTCGCCTACTGAGTCGCCTCCAGTTCCTGCGACAGCCCTTCCCACTCACTGACATACTTCGCGTGCGCCGCCCTCTGCTCTTCCAGTTTCTGCGACTGCCGCTGGCTTTCTTCCGCGCTCACAAAATTCTGCAGCGCGGCCTCGAGCATTGCGATCGCGCTCTCCGCACTGCTGATCTCTTCTTCCAGTTCGCGCACCCGCTCTTCCATCTGCTTGCGCCTGATCGGATTCAGCCGCTTCTTGGGCGTTGTTGTGCCGTTCCCTGACTCCGTCTGACTCGCGTTCCCAGTTCTCGCAACGTCGGCGAGAACCGGGGCACCCGCTGATTCTTTCTCGGGTGTGGGATGTCCCCCGTCTCGCCGGCTTTGCGAGACATGGGAACCCGAGACCCGGGAAACGGCGTTCTCTCCGACCAGTTCCATGCCCGGCACATCCTCCAGCGTCGGCGCCGCCTGCTGTCCGCCCTCTTTGCGCCACAGATAATCCTCATAATTTCCCGGGAAGACCTCGACCTTGCCCGCGCCAATTTCGAAGACGCGCGTCGCCAGCTTGTCGATGAAGTACCGGTCATGCGAAACGAACACGGCCGTGCCCGTGTATTCCATCAGCGCCTCGAGCAGCACATCCTTCGCGCGCATGTCGAGGTGGTTGGTCGGCTCGTCGAGCAGCAGAAAGTTCGCCGGATGCAGCAGCAGCCGCAGCAGTGCGTAGCGTCCGCGCTCGCCGCCCGAGAGCACACCGATCTTCTTGAAGACATCGTCCTCGGAAAACAGAAAGCAGCCCAGCAGGCTTCGCAATTCGGTCTCGGTCGACCGTGGCGAGATCGCGCCCAGATCGTCGAGGATGCGCGCGTCAGCATCGAGTTCCTTGTACTGATCCTGGGCGAAATAGTCCGCCTGCACGTTGTGCCCCAGCCGGTATTCCCCAGCGCTGAGCGGCTCTTCGCCCGCCAGCAGCTTGATCAGCGTCGATTTCCCCGCGCCGTTCACGCCAACCAGCGCGATGCGGTCGCCGCGCTCGATCATGAAATTCACTCCGGCAAAAACTTCTTTTTCGGAGGACCGCTCGGCGTCGCTGCCTCCAGCAACGCTCGGCTGGCCATTCCGCGTCCGCGCCCGATATCTCTTGGCCACGCCCTCAAACTCCGCCACAATCCGCCCGCTCGCCTTGGGCTGGGGAAATTTGAAGTGGATCGTCTTCTCTTCCGGAGGAACCTCGATCCTGTCCATGCGCTCGAGTTCCTTGACGCGGCTCTGCACCTGCTTCGCTTTCGTCGCCTGATAGCGGAAGCGGTTGATGAACACTTCCAGCTGCTCGATGCGCTCCCGCTGGTTCCGGTATGCGGCCTGAAATTGCTCGTTGCGCTGCGTCTTCTGCGCCAGGAACTTGTCGTAATTGCCGGTATAGAACCAGAATCTCTTGTTCCAGATTTCCGCGATCTTATTGACCGTCACATCGAGAAAATACCGGTCGTGCGAGATCAGCACAAACGCGTGCGGATACTCCTGCAAATACTCTTCCAGCCAGTTGCGCGCTTCCAGATCCAGATGGTTCGTCGGCTCGTCCAGCAGCAGCAGATTCGGCTTCTGCAACAGAAGTTTGGCCAGCGCCAGCCGCATCTGCCAGCCGCCGGAAAATTCTTCCGTCTGCCGCTCCCAGTCTTCCTTGGTGAATCCCAGGCCCATCAGCACGCGCCCGACTTCCGCCTCGATCGAGTAGCCGTCGCGGGTGCGGAATTCGTGCTCCAGCACGTGATAGCGCTCGGCTACCGCGTCATAGGCAGCGCTGGTATGGTCGAGTTCCGCCATCGCGTGCGTCAGCGATTCCAGTTCTTTTTCCATCGCGCGCAGATCGTCGAACACCGTCATGCACTCCGCGAACACAGTGCGCCCGGAGAGCGCCAGCCCATCCTGCGGCAGATATCCGGCCGACGTGCCTTTTGCGACTGTCAGCGCGCCGTAATCGAGGGTGTCCATGCCGGACAGAATCTTCATCAGCGTGGATTTGCCCGTGCCGTTCGCCCCGACCAGGCCGACGCGGTCGCGGGCCGTAATCAGCCAGTCCACGTTGTCAAACAGGAGTTTGTGGCCGAACCGCTTTCCGGCCGCCGAGAGCTGAATCATGCTGCGATTATCTTAAAACAGGCGATCGAGTAAGGCTCGGGGCAGACGGCTAAGTGGGCGGCTTTGAATCTAGTTCGCCGCCATCAGCGAGGCTTGCCCACTACCCGAGGACGCAGGCGCTGGACCCGTAATCGGCCAGGGTTCCACAGCGCCTTCTGTACAATGAGGCGCGCCAGCGGGAAATGTTTGAAAGCGGCGAGTGAGGACCACGAGGAGGCGGCATGGAATTCGTCATGTTTGAAGACGTCGACGGCATGGAGGTTTTTGTCAACCCTGAACATGTGATCTGGGTGAGAGAGTATCCCAACCAAACGACGGTCATCAGTTGCGGGCACGACGATAAGTTCGCCGTGCGCCTGGCTCCAGCTCACGCCGTGGCGGCATTGGGCAAGACCGCTCGCTGAGCGTCGAGGTTGGCCAGTGGCCCCGCGTGTCCGGCCTTCGAGCTACTGACGCGGCTGCCACAGTGACTGCCCCACCCTCGTCGCGCTTTTTGCGACCAGGGTGGGCGGCACGGTCTTCGACACTTCAAGGTGAGCCCCCTAACCCAGAGATGCAGTCCGCGCTTCCCCCTACCCTTGGGAACAACTCAATCGTGGCGCTCTCAAGCAAGCATTGATGGGCCACCGGCCATTAAAGAATTCTGCTGGTTTGCCGACAAACCGTATGTACTTTCTTCCGGCGACTCAAGGAGCCGGCCGCATGAAGGGGACAATCCTAAACTGCCTGGAAGAACTCGTGACCAGGAAGTTCGGAGCCGCACAATGGAGATCCACTCTCCGGATGGCGGGCCAGCCCGACTCTCGAATCTACGGCACCTTTGAAGATGTTCCCGAAAACGAGGTGCACGTCCTTCTAAACGCCGTCTCCGCCACGGTGAATCTGACCTTGCAGGAGGTGATGGAATTGTTCGGCGACTACTGGTCGACCGTCTACGCTCCCCGCGTATACGCTGCCTATTTTGTGGGTTCCAGGAATGCTCGTGAGTTTTTGTTGAATTTGGACAATGTTCATACCGCCCTGACCCGGTCGCAGAAATCCGCCCGCCCTCCGCGCTTTCGCTACGAATGGCACGGAAACAACCACCTGATCATGCACTACGAGTCCTCGCGTGGCCTGGTCGCCCTCATGGGCGGGCTGGTGCGCGGCGTCGGGAAACATTTCGGAGAGTCCCTCACCGTCACCATCCTCGGAAACGCGGTGCACGTTCAATTTCCGTAAGCGCAAGATCCTTCGCCAATGTCCAAAGATGGATCGCGAGCTTGATGCTGTCCGCTCGGCAAGGACCCAAGAACCGGATTTCGGTCCGAAGAACTACACGAGGCTTAAAGCTGACGAGGTCGATCTGTCATGCTGAGCGAAGGCCGACTATTCGTAAGCGATCGGAGTCGAAGGAGGAAGGGGTTTGAGTTGCGGCGGAGATAAGCTGGCGGCCCATTGCGGACTGCGGATGTCTAGCTGTCGCTCTCTACGGCCACACCGCTTCGGCAATCGGATCTTTCGCGCTGGCCAGCACCCGCGCGTTCCGCGCTCCCGGATACGCTCCCCACAACTCGCTGTGGAACTGGATCCGCTCGAGCGCGCGGTCGATTACCGCTTCCAGCTCGTGGAAGTATTTCACTTCGCGTCCCTTGGCCAGCCGCTTCTTCGCTTCCTCAGCGCTTACCCAGCTCGGCTTGCGATTCGCCTCATCCGGCTTGCGCATCTGATGCACTTCCATCAGAAACGCCTTCACCACGAATTCCTGCACTCCGCCCGCCTGCCAAAAGACGCCCTTCGAGTGGATGTACAAATGAAAGTGTCGCGGCTCGATCGTCCCGATCGCTCCCGCTTCTTCCGCCGCCTCGCGCTCGGCCGCCTGGCTGTGCGAGAGCCGCGGATCGGTTGACCCCTTGGGAAACGTCCACTTGCTTCCGCCGTTCGTATTCACCAGCAGGAATTCGATGGCGCTGCCGCGTCGGCGATAGCAAACCGCCGCAACCTGTAACGGCAACGACTTGGCGACCCGGGCTGAACCCATGCGCAGTAGCCCTCCTACAAACATGTTACTCGGAAGATATTTCATGAGTATTAAAGTGCAACAAGAATTGTGCACTCAAGAGGGTTACGAAAGGGTTACGTCTCACTCCGGGAAGCTTCGGTTTGCTTGTCCCTTCCCATGCGCCAGTGATCATAGGCCTCGCCCATAAACTGGAATTGCCGCCCCGGTCACGTCTTTTCCCGCGTCGCCGGCCAGCCAGACAATCAAGCTTCCAATCGATGACGGCTGCACCCAGAGCGACGTGTCGGCTCCCGGCATCGCCTCGCGGTTCGCCGGTGTATCGATTGTGCCCGGCAGAATCACGTTAGCCGTGATGCCCGCATTCTTGTTTTCGATCGCCACCGTCCTCACCAGCGACACCAGCGCCGCCTTCGACGCGCTGTAAGCGCCGACGTTCGCTCCCGGATCCTCGGCCGCCCGGCTGCCAATCACTATGATGCGCCCTCCGCCGGCCGCGCGCATTGGCGGGATCACGGCCCGCAGTATGTGAAACGCGCTGTTCACGTTCAGCTCAAACATCCGCTGGAACGTGGCATCGTCGGTCTCGGCCACCGATTTCCCGCCGGCAAATCCGCCGACCAGATGTGCCAGCACGCCGATCCTGCCAAAGTGCGCCAGGATCGTCTCGACCGCCCTTTTCGCCGCATCGAGGCTGTCAATCGTCGCCGGCATTGCGCTGAAATGCGGATGGTCGAAATCCGATGCCCCAATTTTCGGCGCCAGCCCCACCACCGTGAAACCCGCATCCAGAAGCGCGTGGGTCACCTGGGTGCCCAGGCCTCCGTTCGCTCCTGTCACCAAAGCCACTTTTCCAGCCATGGAGTTCCTTCCGAGAGGATGTGTGTTCGGCGGCCAGAGTTCCAATCCGGCCGCTAACTAAAGATGACAATTTACCTTGCCCGGATTCGCTGGAGGAAGACTTTTTCGCGCACCGAGCGAAAGGGCGCGGGCACCCGCTCGCCAATGAAATCGTCGGAATTGTCGCCTGTCAAACTGAGGTATAGTAGTCACACCGCGGGGGTTTGATCCAAGTTCCACTTCGTCCAGTGCGGGGTCAGCCGTGTACAAGACAGTCCGTCCAGCGCGGCTCTACGAGCAGATCGTGCAGCAGATCGAGGACTCGATCGTCAAAGGCGCCTTGAAGCCCGGCGACCAGCTTCCGGCGGAGCGCGATCTGGCGCACCGTTTCGGCGTAAGCCGCACGGCGGTCCGCGAGGCAGTAAAGGCACTGCGCGAGAAGGGCCTGGTCGAGGCCTACTCCGGCCGGGGCACCTTCATCACCGACGGCACCAGCCAGGCCGTGCGCCAGTCTCTCGATCTCCTGGTGAAGATCGGTCAGCCGGAAGGTTCGGCGCATCTGGCCGAAGTCCGCGGCATCCTCGAGCCCGAGATTGCGGCATTAGCCGCGATTCGCATCCAGCAATCCGAACTTGCCACGATGCGCGAAGCCGTCGCCGTGATGGACCGCGCCACCCACGATCCCGACACCTACATCGAAGCCGATCTCGACTTCCATCTCGCCCTGGCCGAGGGCGCCTCGAACCCGCTCATTCTCTCCCTGCTCGATTCTGTCATCGGACTCCTGCGCGAGCAGCGTCTTCGAAGTTTCAACGCCTCTCGCGGCTCCGGCGGTCAAATCCATCACAAGCGGATCCTCGCGGCCGTCGAACGCCACGATCCAGAAGCAGCCCGTTGCGCTATGCGCGCTCATCTGGAGCAGGTCAGAGACGACAGTCAATCCACGAGCAGCTATTCCAGCAGGCGAACTGCAAACTAAGAGCGCGGCGAAGCAGGAAATCCGGATCGCTCCCCCCGACTCGCCAGCGACGATCATCGCGGACCGGCAGTCGCTGGACGACAATCGAAGTCCCGCCGTCGGCCATCGCTCGGACTGCCAAATCGTTTCTGCGCCGATTTTCGGCTCAGGCCTCTTCCGCCTTGCGGCAATTCGCAACAAACTCGCGCTGTGATTTCCGCTATGCAAATTTCGAATTGCATTTTTCGTTGACAGCAACAACCCACGCTGATACTTTCGCAACCAATTCGTGGCACCTCATATCCGTCGTTTCTTCCATTCCATCGGTAAGCAAGTAAGCCAGAGCGAGTAAGCCTGAGATAGATAGGCACGGCCGCAGCAAACCTGGGGCACCGGCACTAATTCCGATTGAGGTGAGGAATGCGTACCTGGGCGCCGCTGTGCCTGCTGGTTGTCACGCTATTCACGTTCTGCTTCGCCAATGCAGAGTCGATTCCCGATGTGCCGCGTCTCCTCAAGAGTGCGTCCAAGGGAGACCTCGATGCTCTATTCATGCTCGGCCTGGCCTACGAATCCGGCCACGGCGTCGCCCAGGACTTCGCCGCTGCGGCTCGCTGGTATCAGCTGGCGGCCGACCGCGGACATTCCGGCGCTCAGTCCCGCCTCGGAAGCCTGTACGCGCGAGGCCAGGGAGTACCCCAGGATGAAACCGCGGCGGTGAAGTGGTACCTGCGCGCGGCCGTGCAGGGCGATCCGGATGCCCAAACCAACCTCGGCTGCATGTATTTCAATGGCGAGGCTGGGTTGCGCCTCGACTATGCCGAAGCCGCTCGCTGGTTCGCCAAAGCCGCTGCCCAGCATAACCAGTTTGCTGAAGCAAACCTCGCCACGCTTCATTCCGAAGGCATGGGCGTGCCCCGCGATCTCGACAAGGCCGCGAGCCTGTTCCTTGACGCCGCACGGCAAGGCAATCTGTATTCCCAGGTTAGGCTCGCGTGGATGTACGAGCACGGCGTCGGGTTTCACCAGGACTTGGCCGACGCCCTCCGCTGGGACCGCGCCGCCGCCCGGCACGACTATCCTCCCGCCTGGAACAATCTGGGCTACCTCTATGAACACGGGCTCGGGGTGCCGAGAAACTTTCCCGAAGCGGCCCGGCTGTACTGCGAAGCTGCTGCCTCGAGATTGCCCGCCGGAGAGCGCAACTGGGCGATTCTTCGATCGACCCTGAAAGATCTTCCCGGCAATTGCGACGGCGCCGCCCGCTGGCTGGCCAGTGCTCCCGAAGAACCCGAGAACCCTGCCGAGAGCATCGAAGCCGGCCCGAAAATCCCCCAAGAGGACTCAACCGTCCCCGGCGCGCTCGTCTCGAGAAAGCAATGACCGCTGCAATTCCCGGCGTTCCCTACCCCTGCGCCCACAACCCGAGACCCGCGACATCCCGAAGCGCCCGCTTGCCCCACCCTTGTCGCGCTTTTTGCGACAGGGTGGGAAGTATTACGCGGCCCTGCCTGCCATTCGCAAAGGCATCGCCACTTCTCTCCTCAGCAATAGCCGGAACACGAGAATGTGCGTGATCAGCAGCAACGGAACGCCAAAAATCGGGATGAAATATCCCGCTCCCAGCAACCCCGGCGTGTTCGCCAGCGAAATCCGGCTGCCCTGGTAAAACGCGTTCAGCAGGTCGGCCGTCCCAACGATGTTGAAGATCCACACCAGAGTCCCAGACCATCGCGTCCGCAGCGCCGCCAGTGCGATCAGCGCCATCGTCGCCGATGCCAGATCGCCGTAGGCGACCCCGTGCGCAAAAGTTGAGTCGGCCAATTCCGCATTCACCACTCCCGGAATCAACATGGCCATTCCGATATAACGGAAACCATGCAAAACGAGGATCGGCCTGAGCGCGTTCCCTCGTTCGCGAGTGCGGATCGCCGGCCAAATGGATTGCGCGGCAAACACGCCCCAGGCTAGAAAACCAAATGCGACCGTGATACCCCAGATCATAGGAATCGGCATGGTTATGCTCCTCTCTTCGCCTCGCCAAACTCGGTTCGTCTGTCCGCGAGGCGATTGTTCCTATGGATGATCCAGGCTGCTTCCGCGACTCGTCACCATCCCACTTCTGACAATTGTCATCACACCTGCGTGACGATCATCACTGGTTCTCGAGCAGCCTTGCGCGGCATCATTTCTCTGCACGATTTTTACGATGCTAAGGAGACGACCGATGCAACTCACGAAAATCGCCCTTGCCCTGATCATCGCTCTTTCAGCCGCCGTCACCATGGCGCAGATGACTCCGCCCACGCCCGCGCCCGAACTCAAGAAACTCGATTACTTCACCGGCAACTGGACCAGCGAGGCCACCGTCGCTCCCGGCCCGTGGGGTTCCGGGGGGAAGTTCACCGACAAGGTGAGCACCGACTGGATGCAGGGCGGCTTTTTCCTGGTCACCCATTCCGACTTTTCCATGCCTGCGGAAATGGGCGGCGCCGGCTTCTCTCTCGCCATCCTCGGCTACGACGACGCCAAGGGCGTCTATACCGAAGAGCGTTTCGACAGCAAAGGCCGGCACGTCATCATGACCGGAACTCTCAAGGATGACACCTGGACCTGGACCGGCGAGAACAACTACGGCGGCATGACCATTCAGTCGCGCTTTACCATGAAGATGATTTCGCCGACGTCGTATACATCGAAGTACGAAGTCTCAGCTGATGGCGGCACCAACTGGATGCCCTTCTGGGACGGCAAAGCCACCAGGAAGTGAGGCTCATCCTTCGCTGCCGCTGCCTGACCTTGTGGCGGTCTAGCAGGCTGCGGGGAAACGCCTCCGTTTTAGTGTTTTGAAAGGGCGCGGCTTTTAGCCGCGCCGTCAGTGGGGCTAAATCATCGCGGCTTTAGCCGCTGAGGTACGCTTGCTGGTCAGAAAAAGAGCTTCTCCGCAGCCTGCTAGGATTTTCGCGCCCACACCTGTGTGACGCGCGCCAGCATCAGCAGCACGGATCCATCGCGCGCGATCCTGCGCATCTCTTCGCAGATCGCGTCGAGCTCTTCCGCCGTGGATGCACTCGCGGCCAGAACCGCGGGCGCTGCTTCCCGCAGCGTCAGCTCCCAAAACCGCTTCTCCTCGCCGCGCCGTACGGCGATCTGATTCACCTTGACCTCCGGCTGTGGGAAGCCCGCTTCCTGAAAAAGCTGCGGCAGCTTCAGGCCGATATAGGAATCGAGGCCATGGCTGCGATTCACCGCGCCGCTGATCTCCACCAGCCGCTGATAGGCGTGGGTCGCCGGTTCAGTGAAGATGCCGCCGTCGTCGTGATCTTCGCAGACCAGGATTCCGCCGCGCTTCAACAGCGAACTCATTTCCGCCAGCGCCTTGCCCGGATCAGCGAGATGGCACAGGAGAAACCGGGAGTAAACCAGATCGAACGAATCCCGCGGCAGACCGGATTCGTAGGCATTGCCTTCACGGAAGGAAAGATTGCTGGCGCCCGCCTCTGCCGCGTATTTTTCCCCCAGCCGGAGTTGCTCCGCACTCGCGTCTACGCCCACGACCGACCCGCCGGGACTCACCTGCGCTGCCGCCCATCGTGCCGTGAAGCCGATGCCGCAACCGATCTCCGCCACGCGCATGCCTGCGCGCAGCCCGGCGGCCGAGAGCCACTCTCGCGTCCCCGGGCCAAAAATTCGCTCCAGGAGATCAAGCCGCGAGACCGCCCTTTCTCCCGTCGCCAGGATGTATGGTTGATCGGGATGAGTCCGGTTCTCCACGATTCCCGCTAGAGTACCTCAACCCGCTGACCCATTGCCCTGACACCTGCGTCATCCCGAAGCGCGATGCTTTCTCCAATCGCGCGAGGGATCTCCCCTGGGCAGCGAGCGGAGTCTATCCTTGCACGCCGGTTGCCCCACCCTTGTCGCGCTTGTTGCGACAGGGTGGGAAGTGAAAAACTCCCCAGGGCTGCCCCACACTTCCCCTGCGCGGAGTCGAAAGGGTCCCGCCGCATTTGCGAGGGGTCGATGCTGGTGTTCTCCTCGCAACCAAAAAAGCCGACCCCGGTTAAATAAGGGATCGAAGGATCGCCGGTTGGCAGTAGAGGTGGAGGGAGAGGTGAAGGGATTGTCATGCCTATCGAGCAGAACGGGTCGAACAAGCTCCGCCTTCCTGCCGCGGTAGGACTATTTTTGTTCTTGACGGGGGCGGGTGGCCCGGCCTTTGAATTTTTGGAACCCACGATCACTGTGGGTGCCCCATCCTTTCGCGCAGTTTGCGAAAGGGTGGGCAGCACAGGTCTTGATTGATTCCAAGATCCCTCAACTTACAGCTCTGAGGTTCCCACCCTTGCAAAGAACGCAAGGATGGGGCACCCTCAGTCGTGGTAGTGCAGGCAGAAAAAGCAAGGGTGGGCCACCCGCCCCGCTAGGAGTCCAGGAAGTGGCCTAAGTACATCGCTAGAACGACGTATTCAGGACCCGCCACTACCGCGTAGAGCACCCAGGGCGCAGTTGCTACTCGCATAAGGAGAACCACTCCGAGGACGCAATGCACGGCGAAGAAAAGGCCGAGGAGAACCCAGAACTTCCGCCTGCGCCACAGCCCCTGCCGCCGACATGATCGAATCGCATTTCCAAACACGATTGCGGTTATACCCGCAAACCCCAGCCATTTCAGAGGTAGGTTCGGGGAGCCGCCCGTCCGGGCTTGGTGCGTGGCGAACATCCAAGCCCCGATCACGATCAGGACGGCGATTGCGACATAGAGCAGCCAGTCTCTGATCCTTCCCGAGATCAGAACTTCTCACCCATAGCCCAGGCGATCAAGGTTGCAAGCGCCATACCTTCGACGGCTGCGAGAACGGCGAACAACGGAATGGGCCACCATCCATGCGAGAACACGGGTACGAACACCGCACAATGAGCAAGGAACAGTATTGAATAGAGCTGCCAGAACCTAGCTCGTCTCCGGTAGTGCCATCCCCACTTCAAGAGGTATCCGAACAGAAGAATCGTGAGCATTGCGAGTTCTGCCCACCTGTCGTACCCGTGGTCAAGCTTGCCAGGTGAGGAGGACGCCCACATGACAAGGGCCACCACTAGACACACACCAATCAGGACATACCATAGCCATCGCATTTCGCTATTGGCATTCGCCGCTCTGAAAACTCTTGACCTCATTTACGAGCGCCTTTCCTTCGGCGGGTGGCCCACCGTTTCAACACTCCTCTTTTCTCGGCTACCATTCTCACCGAGGGTGCCCCACTCTTGCGTACTTTGCAAGGGTGGGAATCACGCGACCCATGTCCCCAAGGGTCTCGCTGGCGAAATCCTGAACGAAAGTGAAGGAACTCGCAAGACGTAAGAGTTGATTGGTCGGGGCGATAGGATTTGAACCTACGACCCCCTGCGCCCAAGGCAGGTGCGCTACCAGGCTGCGCTACGCCCCGACTCCACAAGCTTCTTGGATTCTAAATCACTCTCGCCAACCCGGCCACCCGACGCATCGCGTGCCTTAATCCAGCGCCTTATGGAAGCGCATCACGGCCACCGTCAGCAGGCCCAGGCCCAGTCCGGCCATCGCCAGCATCTGCGGCCACAGAATCCCCACGCCCACGCCTTTGAGATAGGTTCCCCGCAGCACAATCAGAAAATACCGCAATGGACTCGCATAGGTGAGGTACTGCAGCCATGGCGGCATCGTGCTGATGGGGAATCCGAAGCCCGAAAACGTGATCGCCGGCATGATAAAGAAGAAGGACGTCACCAGCGCCTGCTGCTGCGTCGCCGAGACCGTCGAGATCAGCAGCCCGACGCCCAGCATGCAAAGCAAAAACAGGATCGCTCCGGCCAGCAGAACCCAGATATGCCCGCGGAACGGCACCTGAAACCACAGCGTGCCGACCACCCCGATCAGCGACACATCGAGCAATCCAATCAGGAAGAACGGCAGGGTCTTGCCCAGAATGAACTCCGCCGGGCGGATCGGCGTCACCATGATCTGCTCCAGTGTGCCAATCTCCCGCTCCCGCACCACGGCGAACGCCGTCAGGTTCACCACCAGCACCAGCGTCAGGCTGCCGATAATTCCGGGGATGAAGAACCACCGGCTCCGCAGGTCCGGGTTGTACCACGGCCGTTGTTCGACCTCGATCGACGGAATGCGCTCGTTGAACTGCGGCGAAATCCGCTCGATCCGGTCCTGCTGGTAATCCTTGGCGAATCCCAGCGCGATCTGGTTGATGTAGCCCGAGGCGATCAGCGCGGTATTGGAATTGGTCGCATCCACGATCACCTGCAGCGGCGCTGTCTGCCCTTTGCGCAGATTTTCGGCGAAGCCGGCATGGATCTCCAGCGCCACCGTGGCTTTTCCGCTGTCGATGAGGGTCTCGGCCTGGCGCGAATCCGTCAGCTCGTGTTGCACGTCGAAGTACGGGCTCGAGGTAAACCGCGAAATCAGATCGCGACTTTCCTGGCTGTGATCGAGGTCGACCACCACCGTCGCTACATGATGAATCTCGAACGTCGCCGCGTATCCGAAGATCAGCATCTGGATGATCGGCGGTCCGAACAGGACGAATCGCGTCCGCTTGTCGCGGAACACCTGGATGAATTCCTTGATCAGCATCTGCTTGAGCCGCGCCAGCATTCTCTTCTCCTAAGTCAGCCTCTTGTGGAATGAATGGGTGGCCAGCAACGCCAGCGCGAACATGAAGATCGCCAGCGGAACCAGATCGGCGTAGAGCAGGGAAGGCGGCGATCCCTTGAGGAATATCTTCTTCAACACCGAGACGTAATAGCGCGCCGGCAGAATGCGCGTGATCCACTGCAGCACCACCGGCATCTGCTCGATGGCATAGAGGAATCCCGACAGCAGAAAGGCCGGCAGAAACGTCGCCAGCAGCGCAATCTGGCTTGCCGCCAGCTGGTTCTTCGCGATCACCGAGATGAAGAATCCCATCGACAGCACGACGATCATGAACATCGCCGAGCTGAGCAGCAGCGTCAGAAACGAGCCGCGGAACGGCACATCGAACCAGTACAGGGCGATGAGCGCGCAGACGATCACGTCGATCATGCCGATGGCAAAATACGGCACCAGCTTCCCCAGCATGATTTCGATCGGGCTCACCGGAGTCGAAATCAGCTGCTCCATCGTGCCGCGCTCCCATTCCCGCGCGATGGTCAGCGAGGTCAGAAATGCCCCGATCACTGACATGACCAGCGCCAGCACTCCCGGAATGATGAACGCGCTGCTCTCCAGGTCCTCGTTGTACCAGGTGCGCGTCTGCACGCTCACCGTCGCCGGTTCCGCAATCTGCCCGTGATCCCGCAGCCAGTCCAGTTGAATCTCTGACGAATATCCCTGCACCACCGCCTGCGAGTAGCCGATTAGAACGTTGGCCGTGTTATCGTCGGTCCCGTCGACCAGCGCCTGCACCTGCGCCGGACGCCCATCCCGCAGCCGCTGCGAGAAGTCCCACGGAATGACGATTCCCATTTTCGCCCGCCCGTCGTCGATGGCATGCGTGAGGTCGCGGTAATTATTCACGCTGCCTGCGATTTCAAAATAATCGCTCGCCTGAAAGCGTTTCAGCAGATCCTGGCTCTGCTGGCTTCCGTCCCGGTCGTAGACGTAGACCGGCAGGTGCTTGAGGTCGAGATTCACGCCGTATCCGAACAGCAGCACCAGAATGACCGGCATGATCAGCACGATGATCAGGCTGCGGGAGTCGCGCAGCACCTGCACGATCTCCTTTTTCGCGACGGCCAGAAAGCGAGTCCAGCTCATGACGCCTTCCGCTCCTTCCCGTTGCGCGGTTCGGTCGTGAGCGACACGAACACATCTTCGAGGGTCGGTCGAATCTTTTCCGTCCCGCGCACCGTCACGCCATGATCCGCGAGATACTTCCTCACTTCTGGAATGGCGGCGTCTGCCTGGTCGACCACGATGTGGAGCGCATTTCCGAAAACGGCCGCATCCATGACCATCGGAGCCGATTGCAGCGCTTCCACCGCCGCACCCAGCGGATCGCACTCCACCAGAACCAATTCCCCTTTCATCGACTTGTGCTTGAGTTCCGACGGAGTCCCCAGCGCAACCATTTTTCCGCGAAAGATCAGCGCCAGCCGGTTGCAGTATTCCGCTTCCTCCATGTAATGCGTCGTCACAAAAACCGTGACCCCTTCGCCCGACATCTGGTGAATCAAATCCCAGAACTGCCGCCGCGAGATCGGATCGACGCCGGAGGTCGGCTCATCCAGAAAAATAATCGGCGGCCGGTGCAGCACCGCGCAGCCCAGCGCCAGCCGTTGTTTCCATCCGCCGGGCAGCGTGCCCACGATCAGGTTCTCCTGGCCTTTCAGGTTGGCCATATCGAGCGCCCAGCCGATCCGTTCCCTGAGCGTGTCGGAAGCGACGTTGTACAGCCCGGCAAACAGGCGCAGGTTCTCAATCACCTTCAGATCGTTGTAGAGCGAGAACTTCTGCGACATGTACCCGATGTTCTGCCGCACCAACTCCGGTTCGCGCGCCACATCGTACCCGGCCACGACCGCGCGGCCGGAGCTCGGCGTGAGCAGCCCGCACAGCATCCGGATGGTTGTCGACTTTCCCGCGCCGTTCGGACCAAGGAAACCGAAGATTTCTCCCTTCCGCGTTTCCAGGCTGATGTGATCCACCGCCACAAACTCGCCAAAGCGTTTCACCAGATTTTCCATCACAACAGAGCTGTGGTTTTCAGGCATGCTGCTCTCCGGCTCCGCTGGTGACGGCGTCCACAAACAGGTCTTCGATCGTCGGAGTCACTTCCCGCACGCTCTCGAACGGAACTCCGGCGCTTTTGCATCTTGACTCGAACTCCGCCGCGCGGCGCCGCGCATCGTCGACTACCACATGCAGCCCGTCGCCGGTCAGGGTGAGACTCGAAATTCCCGGCAGATGCTGCAGTTCTTCCCGCAGCCGCCGCGGATCGCCCGAGATAATCGAAAGCACGCCTTTTCCCAGCTTGGCCTTCAGATTCGCGGGCGTGTCGCAAAACAGCAGCTTGCCCTGATGCAGCAGCGCGACCCGGTGGCAGCGTTCGGCTTCGTCGAGGTAGGCCGTCGAGGTGAGAATGCCGACGCCCTCGGCCACCAGTTCATAAAGAATGCGCCAGAAATCGCGCCGCGACACCGGATCCACGCCGGTTGTCGGTTCATCGAGCAGGATCACTTGCGGCCGGTGAATCAGCGCGCACACCAGCCCCAGCTTCTGCTTCATCCCGCCCGAAAGTTTTCCGGCCAGCCGCCCGCGGAACTCCAGCATTCCCGCTGCGCGCAGCAATTGGGGCGCGCGCTCTTGCCGCTCGCGCCGATTGACCCCGAACAGGTCGGCATAAAACCGGATGTTCTCTTCCACTGTCAGGTCTTCATAAAGCCCAAACCGCTGCGGCATGTAGCTCAGGTGATGCTTGGCTCCCTCCGGGTCGCGAACCACATCCGCGCCGGCAACCATCGCCCCGCCTTCGTCGGGCGGCAGGACTCCCGAGAGCATTCGTAGCGTCGTCGTCTTGCCCGCGCCGTCCGGCCCCACCAGCCCAAAGATTTCTGCCGGGCGTACGTCGAAGCTGAGATGGTCGACGGCCGTTACCCCGGGAAAGGCCTTGGTCAGGCCCTTGGCTATGATCGCGGGTTGGACTTCGCCCGCCATCAGTGCTGCGTTCCGTTGTTCGCAGGTTGTGCGGGATTTGCCGCCAGCGTGAGATGAGCGTCCGCCGGCATGCCCGGCTTCAAATCGTGATTCGGATTGTCGATATCAATCTTGATCCGGTACACCAGCGTGACCCGCTCTTTGTACGTTTGCACGCTTTTGGGTGTGAACTCGGCATCCGACGCGATAAACGAGATGCGGCCGTGATACTTCTTTCCCGGATAGGTATCAGTAGTGACCGCCGCATCCTCGCCCCAGTGAATGCGGCCCAGGTCCGTCTCCGCGATATACGCCCGCAGCCAGATGTGATCGAGGTCCGCCAGCGTGATCACCGGCGTTCCCGGCGCTACCACTTCGCCGAGTTCGGCCTGCCGCACCGTGATCACCCCCGCCGTCGGCGCGCGCAACACGGTGTAATCCAGATTCACCCGCGACATGCCGAGAGTCGCGTCCGCTTCCTTCAGATTTGCCTGCGCGATCGCGATATCTTCCTTCCGGCTGCCTTCCACCGCCTCGTTGTATCTCTGCTGCGCCGCCTGGAATGCAGCCTGCGCCCGCTTCATCGCCGTCTCGGCCAGGTCACGGTCCTGCGCCGACACCGCGTCTTCGCTGAACAGTTGCTGCGCGCGGTCGGAGTCGAGTTTCTTCTCCTGCAGGTCCGCCTGCGCATCGAGCATGGTCTCGTGCGCGGCCCGGATTTCCTGCTCGCGCGTTCCCGCCAGCGTCAGCGCCAGGTTCGACTCGCGCACCCGCACGCTGGCTTCATCGATTCGGACCCGCTGCCGGTAATCGGCGTCATCCAGGCGCGCCAGTAGCGCATCCTTCTCGACCGACTGCCCTTCTTCGACCGGCAATTCGACGATGCGCCCCTGCACCTTGAACCCGACCAGGCTTTCATGCGCTTCGATGTTTCCCGATAGAACAATCTCGTTCTGCGGTTTGGAATCTATCTTCAGCTGCGGATATAAGTACGCGCCGGCCGCGATCGCTGCCGCCAGCACGATCAGGATTGGTATAAGTCGTCTCATAACCTCGTTACCTTTGCGGACTCGTCTTTCGTCCCCTTCACCGTCTCCGGCTATGGGTTCAGATACTGATCGATGTTCTTTTCCGTGCCGCCGGCGGCGCGTGCCAGAGCAAAGGTTGCGTCCATGTAGCTGGAAACCGCCAGAATGTAGTTCTCCTGCGCCCGCGCCAGTTCATCCTGTGCCGTCGTGACCTCAATATTGTTGGTCACGCCGGAGCGGAATCGATCCTGCGTGAGCTTCAGTTCCCGTTCCGCCAGATCCTGCCCCTGCCCGGCGACCGCCACTTGCTCGGAAGTGGACTCGATGTTCAGCAGCGCTGCGCGGATATCCTGCTCGATGCCGCGGCGCAGATCGGCGATCTGATCGTCGACTCGCCGGAGGCGGCTCGCCATCTCCTGCACTTCCCCGTTGCGGTCGCGGTCGAAGAAGGTAAAGTCCACCTGGCCCTGCACCAGGTATGTCGGTTGCACGCTGCCGATGCTCCGCCCCAGGCCTCCGTAATTTCCGTTCAGGCTGACTTTGGGGAAGTACCGCGCGTGGCTGGCTCGCTGCTGGTCTACCAGTTGCTGCCGCTGGCTGGCCAGCGAAAGATAATCCGGCCGCGCCAGCAGCGCCGCGCCCACGATCGTCTCTGCTGCCGGATGATTCATCGGCCGGAACCGCAGCGGCTCCGCCAGTTCGAGCGGAGTCCCCGGGCTCATCCCAAGGTTGCGCTCCAGCACCAGCAGTGACTGCTTGTACTGGTTCTGCGCCGCCAGCAGCGCCTGCTGGTCGTTCGCCAGTTGTACCTGCGCCCGCAGCAGATCGACGCCGGTTGCCGTTCCGGCGTCATGCTTGCTCTTTGCCAGCTGGTACAGCGCCTGCGAATCCGTTACTCGTGTCTGCGCCGCATCCGCCCGCGCCGCCGCCGACTGCGCACCCAGATAGAGGCCCGCAATCGAACGAATAATCAGGTCGCGCGCGTCCTGATAACTCAGCTTGCTGGCTTCCACCGCGTCCCGGCTCGCCTTGTAATTGCGATAGCTCTGGAGATCGAGAATGTTCTGGTCGGCGGCGAAGCGGAAGTCATAATTCGAGAACGGACCGACCACCGCCGGAAACCCGGGAGCCGAAATTCCGAACGCCTGCAGGTTGCGGTTCTGGAAATTGGCATAGCTCTCCGCCCGAACCCGCGGATATAACGCCGTCGAGAGGCGCCGCGTGCGCGTCCCCTCCGCCTCCTGCACCTGCGTATCCGCCACCAGCACGCTGAGATTCGCCCGCAGCCCCTTCTCGATCGCCTCGCTCAGCGTCAAACGATACGGCGTCGCCTGCTGCGCCGCCGCTTGCGAAACTACAGCCGCCAGCACGATCAGAATGCACCCACCGCCTGAATTCCTTCTCATCGCCCGTACTCTCAATCTTTCGCCGCGATGGCTCTCCAGAAATACTGGAAGCTTCCTTCCACCGCCGTCTGCAGCCTGGTTTGACCTTGCAGCGACCACATCAGCATGGTCCCGATAAAGCTCTGCTGGAGGTGCAGCGCCATCTGTTCTGGTTTCAGGGCGCGATCGATCTCACCCCGTTCCTGCCCGAGCTCCATGATCCGCGCCGCCATGCGCCGCCCCTCCAGCATGTTTTGCGCCAGCAGATCGCGGATCGTGCTCGACAAAAACGCCGTCAGCAGCGCCCGCGCCAGATCGGCGCTGCGCCCCGGCTCCTCCGTCACCTTCATGAACAGGTCGTGCAGCACCGACCGGATCGGCCGCCTGCCCGTCTCGGCCGCTTCCAGCGCCTCGCGCACCTTTCCCAGTTGGATCTCCGCCATCACGCTCAGCACATGGTCCTTGCTCTTGAAGTAATTGAAGAATGTCCCTTTCCCGACATCGGCGGCTTCCGTGATGTCCTCGACCGTCACGTTCTGAAGGCCGCGCTCCGCAAACAGCCGCAGCGCGCTCCGGAACAGCTTCAGCCGCGTCTCCGCTGCTTTCCGCTCCCGCCGCCCCATTTCTTTCATATGGGGCAGCGAGCTCGCGTCCGCTTCTTCGATCAGCCGGGCAAAATCAACTGGCTTGCTCATACTCATAAGTGACCAATAACCAACTACGACTATTGGTCAACTATGGACTGTTGGCCGGATTTTGTCAAGCCCGAATCGCCTTCCACCTCCAGCCTGGGATGCCGCATGCTTGCCCTGAGCGGAGTCGAAGCGTCTCGCCGCTTTTGCCAGACGCGGGAATCGATCGCCTTTCAACCATCGGTGCCTCGCCCTGCTCGCGCCTTCGGGTGGATTCCCGGCTCCTTGTGGTGAACGCGCCCCCTTTCCCCGACCGCGGCGCGGTATAATTTTTCCCCGGGTATGCAGAACACGCGGTACGCGCTTGTGGGTTATGTCAAAGGACCGGCCGGGGAGTTTGTCGAGAACCTCAGGCGCGAGTTGCATCCCGACCTGCCTCAGATGGCCGCACATCTGACCATCCTGCCCCCGCGCCTCTTGCAGGGAAGTGAAACCGCCGCCCTTCAGCTGCTGGAGAAACTCTGCGGTGCCGAAGAACCTTTCGAAGTCGAACTCGGCAGCGTCGAGACCTTCATCCCGGTGACTCCTACCGTCTATATCCGGGTCGACGGCTCGGCTTCCCGCATGAGCGATCTTCACTCTCGCCTGAACACCGGCCAACTGGCCTTTAAAGAGGAATGGCCTTACATTCCTCACTTGACCATCGTGAAGATGACGGCCGAACAGCCCGCCCGCAGCGCCTTCCAGACCGCGCGCGAGCGCTGGCGGCAGTACACCGGCAGCCGGCGCATCCTGTTGGAAAAGCTGATTTTCGTTCGTGAAGACGCCCAAAACTGCTGGATCGATCTGGCTCCCGTTCCCCTCGGTCGCAAGCTGGTTTCCCGCTAGCCAGTCGTAATCGCGCGCCCGGTTACTGCGGCCAATCGTCCATGGCCCTAGGTACATCATCCTCCCGTGCGTTGAAAATCGGGTTTCGCGGCTGTAGATAAAGATCAGGCGAGCCTCCTGCAAACCCCGCCAAATGCCACTCCGGACGCGGGTTTTCAGGCAGAACGGGAGACCAGCATGCAGATCGGGGTTTATGGATCAGGGTACCTGGGGACAGTCATTTCGGCATGTCTGGCGGATTTCGGCACTCCCGTTTCCTGTTGTCATCCCGATCGCACCCGCATGGTCGAGATGGCCCAAGGCAATATCCCGTTCTTCGAAAAGAATCTGAAAGAGATCATCCGCCGCAACGTTCGCGCCGGACGCCTCGCCTACTCCACCGACATTGAATCCTTTGCCCGCAAGACGCAGGTTATCTTCCTGGCGGAAGACAAAGCGGACAATCTTACCGATGTCGCACTGCGTATCGCCCGTCTCGCCTCCAAGCCTCCGATTCTCACCGTCGTGACCCCGGTCCCGGTCGGCACCGCAAGCGCTCTGGAAAAGAGCATCAGCGACATTGGACGCCAGGCCACCATCGTTTCGCAGCCCATGTTCTTCACTGCCGGCTGCGCCGTCGAGGATTTCAACTGGCCCGACCGCCTCATCATGGGATCGACTTCAAACGAAGCCATCCAGGTGCTCAAGCAGATCTTTCACCCGCTGGTCATGCGCGGCGTTCCCGTAATTGTCACCAATCAGTCGACGGCGGAACTGGCGCGTGAAGCCGCCACCGCCTTCGTGGCCACCAAGATTTCTTTCATCAACGAAGTGGCGGCGCTGTGTGAGCGCGTCAACGCAGATGCCGTCAATCTCGCGCTCGCTCTCGGTCTCGACAAGAAAATCGCGCCTCGCTGCCTGCAGCCGGGCGCCGGCATGGGCGGCGTCTTCGCTGAGTCCGATCTCGATTCCCTGGCCGAGCTCGCTCAATCCAACGGAGTTTCTTTGAAAGTTCTCGGCGCGGCTCGCGATGTCAACCACATGCTCGCCGATCGCCTCGTGGACAAGATCGCCCAGGCTCTGAATTCCGTCGAAAACAAGGAAGTCGGCATTCTCGGGCTCGCCTTCAAGCCCAACACCAACTCCATCGCCGGCTCTTCGTCCGTGCGCCTCGCCGAATCCCTGGTCTCAAAGGGAGCGCGCGTGCGGGCCTACGACCCGGTCGCGATCCCCGAAGCCAAGTCGCATCTCAGCGGAGGCGTGCGCTACTGCGATTCTGCCTACGCCGTGGCCGAAGGTTCCGATGCCCTCGTTGTCGGCACCGGCTGGCCCGAGTTCCGCGCCCTGGATTTCGATCGCATCAAGCACCTGCTCAAGAAGCCCGTCATCGTCGATACTAAGAACTTGCTCGATCCCGCGCGCCTCCGCGCTCTGGGTTTCGAATACGTAGGCATCGGTCGCGTGTAGCTCGGCCATCGCAGAAGCGCTCTGCCCCTCGAGCCCATCCTCCCCCATTTTTCGCTACCATAACCTGATGGGATGGACCATCTTCACCGTTGTCGATCTTTTAGTCGGTCTGCTGCTCATCGACCTGATGACGACGGCCGTTCCTCCGGAAAAACTGCCGCGCATCCGCAGGGCTCGCAACGCCGCCCTCGTCCTGCTTGCCTTGTCTGTGATGGTTCTGCTCGCGCAGATCGCGCACCGTCACTCGGTCGCTGCCCGATGATTCCGCGCCAACTTCCGCTTCTTCCTTCGCGTCGCGGCTCTGACACCGCCAACTTCCAGTTGCTATAATCAACAGGTCGCGGTGGGAGTAGCTCAACTGGCAGAGCACCGGACTGTGGCTCCGGTTGTTGCGGGTTCGATTCCCGTCTCCCACCCCAGTTCATCTGCCCCTTCACCCTGAAAGATTCCCAGCTTTCGCCGTCCGGGATCATGGCCCGGGCGCCGCTTTACTTCGGCTTTGCGTGCTCCCGTTCACAATGAGCATCAAATTGCGATTGCAGCGATTTCTGGTACTCCTCGCGGTTCGGACGGTGACTCGAACCTTGGGCTCTGAGTGATACACCGGGGCATGCGGAACAGGTTGCCTCCACCGGAATGTCGCGCAGCCATTTGGTGACGCGAATGACGGGCTTCTTCATCGGCGTTTCGCCCTTCTTCGCCTTGGATTTTCCGGTATCGCCGCCTTTGATCAACGTCGTCGTGTTTCCCTTCAGCCTCGCCGCGCCGCTTCAATCGCCGCGATGTCGATCTTCCTCATCTTCATCATCGCCTCGAAGGCACGCTTCGACTCCGCGCCACCTGCCCCAAGCGCATCCATCAGCGCGCGCGGGGTGATCTGCCAGGAAAGACCCCACCGGTCCTTGCACCAGCCGCAGGCGCTTTCCTGGCCGCCATTGCCCATGATCGCGTCCCAATAACGATCCGTCTCTTCCTGAGTCTCCGTCGCAATCTGGAAGGAAAAGGCCTCGCTGTGTCGGAACGCCGGCCCGCCGTTCAGGCCGAGACACGGAATGCCGACGACGGTGAACTCCACCGTCAGCACATCCCCCTCCTTGCCGCTCGGATAGTCTCCGGGTGCTTTGTGAACAGCCGTTACTTTGCTATCCGGGAACGTGGCGGCATAAAAGCGCGCCGCCTCCAGCGCGTCTTTGTCAAACCACAGGCAGATCAAGTTCTTCGGCTTCATGTCTTGTACTCCTTGCGTTCGGTCAGGATAACAGGGCGCGCCTTTCCCGACACACAACGGCGCGCTTGGCTACCCTCTGTCATCCTGAGCGAGGATTTTGCCCCGGGGGATTGCCCTCGATCCGGTATTCCCCACGTCTCGCTGCGTTTGCGAGACGTGGGAATTCATGGTGCCCGCCTTTGTTCGCGTCTTCCCTCCGGCATCCTGAGCGAGGGTGTTACCCCGTCACGCCGGGGCAAAACCGCAGTCGAAGGACCCCTTCTTCCTTTCCCACCCGTGGCTCTTCGAGGAATTCTCTCCTCCCTACCGTTGTCGCGTTCTAGGTTAGGGTGTTCCCTGCAGTGAACTGCCCTGTGCTATCGTGTCTCTCGGGGCGGATTGATCCTCCCCGAGTCGCAACTCGTCCTCGCGGCCCCGTAGCTCAACTGGATAGAGCATCAGTCTTCGGACGCTGCGAGAACGCGGGTCCACGCGGTTACAAAGGGCTTGTGCGGTTCCGGGAGGCTATATCGGGTCCCTGCGGGTCCCTGCAGTGACCACATCGGTCACGCCATCGGGCACGAGGTTTTCAAGTACGCACGAGGCCGTACATACGTCAACCGACCAGGTCTTCGTCACCGTCGGCCTGGTGGCGGATGCGGTCCTCCTCGGCGACCAGGTCCAGTCGGAAGAGGTCGCAGGCGGACTCAAGCCTGGCGTTCACCTCCTTCAGCCCAAGCTTGAGAAGCTCGACCTCGTGGAAGAGGCCATTGACGCGGTTCAGCAGGCTTTCCTCGCTCAAGGCGGACTCCTTAGTGGATGTGGTCGTTGATTGGCTTCAGCCTGCCCTCGTTGAAGAGCTCGATGAGTATGGCTCTGCGGTAGTCGTCGTCCTTGTGCCCCTCGCGCAGCTCGCGGAGTATGTGGGCCACTCGCTCCTCTTCCATGATGTCGCCTATGTCCATGGTTCCCCTCCCCTATTAAAAAGGGCCAGGAGTAGACGGCTCCTGGCCTAGTGGGTTGCAATTCGCTGGAACGTGGCCAGCGGCGCCCTGCGATTCTCGAAGCAAAGCTCGCCTGGTGGCTTTGGCCGCAGCTCGCCCAATGGCCCCCTGCGGCTCGGGTGAAACAACTCAAACTCTCGTGGCCTTGTCGATGGTGGCCTTGTCGATGGCTGCCTGCCGCTTCTGCAGCTCCAGGAACCGCCCGCGAAGCGGGTTCCACGTCTTGCAGGCCTCGACCAGGGCCTTCGAGGCCGCCAGCTTGCATCGCGTGTTCTTGTGGAGGTCTGCCAGCCTCTCGTTGAGGGAGTCGACCTGGCCTCGAAGGTGCGTGGACTCCAGGGCCGACAGGAACGGCGTCTTGAGCGCGGACTTCGCGGCGTTGATGGCGGTCTCCAGCTCCGCCGCGGCCGCCTTCACCTCGGCCTCAAGCGCGGACAGGCGCTGCTCCGCCGCCTCGGTCGAGGGCAGGTTGCCCTTGTCCTTGTGGAAGCGAAGCTCAAGCTCGAACAGCTCTTGGCGCCAGTTCGCCTCGGGGTCCTGCTCGACCGGCTTGGCCCTCTGCCTCTTGGCCGGTGCTCCGGGCAGCTCGCCGTGCGCGGCCTGCTCCGGTGTGATTGTGACGTGCTTGACGTACTCCGGTATTTTCGAAAGGACGTTCAATATGGTTGCCATTTATCTTTTCTCCTTATTAGAAGGCCCCGGTAGGCTGGCCGCCTCGGACGTGGCTTCCGTAGCCTACCGGGGTTTCCCATGGACTTCCTAGGCACCAGGGAAGGTCGTGGAAAATCAGTCCTGGATGTTCGACTTCGCCACCTTCAAGGCATCCGCCTCCGACATCCGCAGCATGAGGCAGAAGTCGTAGTCAGCCCTTTGCTTTGGCGTCAGGTCGCGCAGCCCCTCGGTGACCTGCACGGCCTTGGCAAAGGCGGGGTCGCGCTTGGAGATGGCCTCCGTCAGCAGCCGGTCGGACTCCTCTCGGGGGTCGGACTCCGCGTAGGAGCTAGCCCCGTTGTTGCGGGTGATGCGGCGCGAGGCCGAAAGCTCCCCGTCCTCCGCGACCATGCTCTCCGCGATGTGTATGAGCGACTCCTGGGAGATGCGCTCCCCGTTGGTCTGCTCGCTGAACCGCCTCCGCGTGGACGGCTTCATCTTGCCGACCGCCTCCGCGAGTAAAGTGTCGAGACTCTTCATAATCTGTCGCGCCTCCCTTCCGTGCGCTCGAATGCAATTAGAACGCGGGCGCGGCCGCTGGACTCCAAGCTTTGGCCCTAAAAGTAAGGGAACAAAGGGCATCGGGCGTCTACCCACCGCTCCATCCAAGACTTCGTGCGTCCGAACCGCCGCCCCAGTCTGCCGAGGTCCGCGTTCGGGTCGGACTCCAGCAGGAGCCACATCGACAGCCGGACCTTCCCCTCCTCCAAGAGGTTGGGGTACTCGCCGTTCTTGAGGCGCATCGCGCACTGCTTCTGCTCCAGGGTCGGCATGTCAGAAGGTCAAGTCCCCAGGGTCGCTAGAGATGAAGTCCCACGCGACCTCGTTGTCCGTCCTCTGCTCGCTCCAGAACTCCATCTCCTCGCGCAGAGCCTCTGCTCCTCGGTCCGGCTTCCTGGGGCCCATGGAGTCGTGCTCCACGGTGAAGGTCTCGTCCGGCCTGTCGAACTCGCTTTCCCGTAGGAAGAACGACAGCGCGTGGACGAACGCGTCCACCTGGTCCTTGTCCGCGCACAGCGGGAAGTTGTCGAGCTCCTCCGTGAAGTCTCGGACCCACGCGCCGCTCGTCGGCAGCTTGACCTGCCCGCGGTTCGGGACGTAGCACACCGCCGAGGCGCGGTCCTCCTTGCTCCCCTTCGGGATGAGCGGCTCGACCGGCATCTTGCCCGACAGGTGGTCGATGATGCCGTACCCCGCCGCCGCCCGCTCGACTACGACCTTCGCGGGCTGCTTGCCGGTCAGGCGGAACATCGACTGGTAGAACTCCCACAACTCGTCTATCAGCACGTCCTGCCGCCACCTCCCGCGCTTCGCGCCCAGGACCTTGAGGTGGTCGCCGCAGAAGCCGACGCAGACGAGGGCCGAGTACGACCCGCTCTTGGTCTCCGTGTTGCCCGCGTCTACGGCGACCACGGAGAACTGCACGCCCGTGGGCGCGTCGTACCTCGGGAACTTCGACGTGTCGAAGAACGCGAGGTCTCCCATGCTCGGGACGGCCTGGTACTGGGCGTTCCAGAAGTACGGGGTGACGGTCGCCCGTATCTCGTCCAGCTTCCCGCGCGAGTACCTCGTCGGCCACAGCGCGGCGTACGCCGGGAACATGGTCTGCTCCCCGGAGTAGCCGTCGCGGAACCACGCCTCCGTGCCGGAGTCGTTCGTCGCCGGGAGGTGCAGGTGCAGGAACCTCAGGTGCTCCAAGGCGAGCAGCTTGCCTATCGTGTCCTGCTGGTGGAGACGCGCCTGGAGGCCGACTATGATGCCGTCCGGCGTGAGCCGGTTGATGGCCGCCGACACCACGTTCTCCCACACTCCCTCACGCACCGCGTCGCTCTTCGCCTCCGCGCCGGACTTCAGCAGGTCGTCGAACATCACCGTGTCGAAGCCGTGGCCCGTGAGCTGCCCGCGGATGCCCGCGCCGAGGTACGTATAGTTCAGGCTCTCAAGGGCCTTGACCTTCCACTGGGCGTCCCTGTCCACCTCAAGCGGGTGGGGGCACAGGTTGCGGCACGCGGACGAGAACTTCTTGGCGAGCGAGTCCGAGTTGGTCACCAGCCCGAAGGTCGCGTCGTAGTGCGAGTCGAGGCGCCACGCCGGGGCGTACACGTCGGCTATCTCCGACTTCCCGTGCCGTGGGGGAAGCTCAAGCACCACATTCTTGCGCTCGGCGTAGGCCCGCTCAAGCACGCGGCATACCCACTTGTGGTGCCAGTTCGTCTCGTAGTCCCTCGGCCTGTTCTTCTCGTAGTACTCAAGCAGGGTCATTATTCTTCTCCTCTTCCTTTGGGAACCACGTCGCGTCGATTGGCTCGGGCTCACGCGGCAGCGAGGCGGCGAAGTTCAGCACCTCGCCCATTTGCTCTTCGTCGAGGCCTGCCGTCGCCTTCTTGAAGTCCAGATATAGCGGGTCGGACGAGGCCGAGAATGACGCTGATATGGTCTTCGTCGCCGACCTGGTGCCCAACAAATCTATCTCGCGGTCGATAATCGCCAGGGCGAGCTCCACCTTCTTGACGGCGGGGATAGCTGGGCTGACGAGCTGGGCCTTCAGCTCCGACAGCTCGATTATCTGGGCGGCCCGGTACTGCTGCACGGATTCCGGCTCGACCATGCCCAGGTTCCGCTTGTGGAAGCTCACGGAATTGCGATGAATGTGAAGCGACTCCGCCGTCTCCTTGACGTTCTTGCCGTCCAGCAGCGACTCCGCGACCTTGTCCTTCGTGCTCATTGGGTCTCCCTCACCTCTAACCCGAGGGCGGCGTACCTCTCCTTGAGCCACTCCGTCGAGATGGACCCCTTGGCCGCGAAGAACTGGTCCAGGTTCTGGAGCACCTTTGGGCTCGTGGCTCCGTTCCCGAGCGTGGTCTTGCTTATGACCAAGGCCTGTATAGCCTCTAGGTCGCCCACCACGTCGAACATCTTCTCGTACAGGCCGGAGTCGGATGACGACTCCGAGACCCACACCCTCGCCACGTTCCTGCGCCGAACCTCGATGTACATCTCCGTCGAGGGGTCGAACGACTCCTCTAGCTCGATGAGCTCCAGCTTTTTGTCTTCCTTCATTGTCCTTCCTCCTTCAGCCTCAACAGCCACTGGTCTATCTCCGAGCGCAGGAACCTGACGTTGGAGTTCATGCGGATGCTCGGCAGGGGGTTCCTCATCCTCACCTGCCCCCTCTTGCGCAGCATCGCCCTCACCTGGAACTCGGTGAGCTTGAGCCACCGGCAGAGGTCCTCGATGGTCAGGATTTCCTCGCTCATCTCGTCGCCACCGTCGCCTTCTCATTGCGCTGCGGGTTGGTCTCCGCCGCCTTGTCGAGCCCAGCCTGGGTCAGGTCGAGGAGGCGAGAGTGCCCGTAGCCGGTAGGCCTAGCCACCATGAGACCTGCCGACTCCAGGCGCTGGATGCAGTCCCGCCAACTCTCCATGAAGATTCCCCGGCGGCACCTCGCGGCGAGGACGCCTTCCATCATCGGACCTCGGCGCATCAGCGTCCTCAGCACACGCTGGTCCAAGTGCCGCTCTTCTACAGTCATCTCACTCATAGCTCCTCCCTCAAAACAGCTCCTTCTTGATTTCGTAAATCCACTTCCTCGCCGTCTCCCATCCCAACTTCCCATCCTTGTTGACCTCGTCGTAAATCTCCTTGGGCGTCCTTTCCTTCGCCGCCAAGTCCCTAAGCCTCGCCGCCTTGTCCTGCTCTATGATTTCCCTTATCTTCGACGCGTACTTGGACTTCTCCGATGGTGGCCCTGGCTTCTTGGCGGCTTTGTCGGCGAACGGCACCTTGGCCTCAGGCTGAACCACGACCGGGAACTCGCCTCGGTCCAAATGCGAGTTGCCCTCGTTGTCTGTGATTGCGAGGCTGAACGAAAACTCGCGGTCCTTGAATCCCCTGCCCTTTATCCTTTCCACGTGCACCGTCCCGGTCTTTGGGACGTTGCGGAAGGCGAAGGCCACGTCCACCTTGCCGCCGAACGTCACGGAGTCCTTCAGGTAGGAAGCGGGGTCTATGTCGTTGGTCTTCTGCGAGGCCTTGGTAGGGTGGGCGATGAGCACCACCGCCTCGCACCCATGCTCCGTGATGAGCCTTCTGAGCTTCTTGAAGAACGTCACCCATTCGGACGACTCAAAGGCGTTTCTTATATTGGCCAGGTCCAGCATCGTGTCGATGAAAAGGACCTTGCCCTTGACGGCCAGCGGGATTCGCGGGTCGTCTATCCCGAGGATGTCCGACGCGTTCTTCGGGTCGTTCCAGCGGAACCGCTTGTTCTTGGCGAGGCCGAAGGGCGAGGCGTATTGCTTCAGCAGGCCGTGCGGCATGTCGAGGTTCAGCCAAAGAACCTCGACGCCTCTTAAGAACGCCTCCCGTTCGTCGCCCCATTCGGCGTCCTTCGTGTCGGGGCAAAGAGCGAAGTGGTTCGCGACCAAGAGCGACCCAAGCAACTTGGACGACATCTCAATGCCGAACATGGTCTTGTAGCTCTCGAACAGCCCAGCCCAAACATGGATTCCCTTGCGAATAAGAAGCTCGGCCACTATCACCTGGGCGGGGGCTACGTCCTCCGAGTCGCACATGGCGGGGAACGCGGCCTCTATGCCCTCGGGCGAAAGGTCGTACGCCTCCTCCTTTTGGTCCGCCCACAGCTTGCCCGGATACTTTCCCAACTCCTCCTCAAGCTTGGCGTGCACGTCCCTGAACGACCATCCCTCGCAGCCGGACGAGTGGCAGTTGAAAGCGAGCCCGCCGTCCTTGGTCTCTATCAGGTTCGTAGAGGTGCCGTTGTGGTTGACGTGAGCCGCTCCCTTGACCGGGCAGGACGTGGTTCTGAAGCACAGCCCCAAGGCCTCGTCTAGATGCTTGTTGTCCAGCACGAGCCCGGCCCACTTGAGGTAGTCGCCCATCGAGAACTCGGGATGTCGCTGCCTAACCTTGGACGACCTGGCGGCAGGCTCCTTCTTGTTCGGCCCAGGCTTCTTGACGCCGACCTTCTCCCAAAGCTCGGGGTCTATACTTCTAAGCTCCTCGTTGCACTTGGCCGAGATGTGCGCGGCCATCGAGAACACAAAGTCGCCGTCCCTGCCTATGTCCCTAACCTGCGAGAAGGCCTTGCCGACGCACTCCGCAGTGACCGTGAAGAAACGGGGACTATGCTTCGGGTTCCAGTATTGAAGGTGGGGCTCGTCCAAACTCTTGCCCCTCACCTCGCCGCGGGTGAGCACGTGGATGCCGGAACCCGACACCGAGTACTCGGCGTACGAGCCGAACCGGGACAGCAGAAGCTGCGCCTCGTTGCAGACCAAACCCGTCTTGACGCTGCGGACATAATCCAGGTCCCATCCATGGAGGCCAGACCCGTACAACGCGTAGCCCAGCCCTTGGCCGCCGCGAAGCCTTGCGCAGACTTCGTCGAACGTGGCCCAGGAGGAGGGGTCGTTGGTCGCGCCGATTGGGGCCTTGTCGAACCCGCCGTTGGGACGGGGCTTCGGATACCAGGCCATCCAGCGCGGCTCTGACAGGAGGCCGGACCACATCGGCGACGATCGGATGCGGTCTGCCAAGGCTTGCTGTTCTGGGGCCACCGAAAAGAACCTCCGCATAGAGCTCGGCCCTCGGCTCTTTGGCGGTTCGAGGAGTCTTTCGGGGGGGTTTGTAGCTTAGGAAGGTCTAATCGAGGCGGGAGTGTCGCTCTTCAACCACTGTACCGCGGATTGCAGATTTCTGACGCAACAAATTTTCCCTTTGCCTTATGCATTACACCATAGGCATGGTGCATCATGATGGGGGCGTCAGGTGGAATTGTCAGGTATTATTACCTGCAGGTATTATCGCCTGCCTAAACCACCGACCCGAAGGTGGTCCGATAGGACCCTTCGGTCAGGTGGGATTACCTACCCCTAAGGATTAATTCCACCTCACCTGACCTGACCTGTGCGAAAGCTGTGCAGTATCAAAACGATACACATGGCCTGTCATCAATGTGCCTCCGAAGCCGCGCCCCCCACGGCCCAGGTCCCTCGGCTGGAAACAAAGGGCTTATGTCTATGGCTTTCCATATGCCCTTATCCGCGCCTGATAGTTCTTGCTAACAGGCTTCCGATTCAGCACGGCCATAAGTTTCGGTCTGCGACGGTCGCCCCGGTCTCCGTTTAAGGCCCCGAAAACCGGGGCGTGACGAACGCCTGCCCCTTCGCCCCGTGGACCCCATTTGAGACCGCATCGCCGCTGGTCAAGCCCTTACGGAGTCATTCCGATGGCCTCTACCGCCGCCTCGATGAACGCAGCCGCCTGCTGAGGGACGATGGCATTGCCAGCCGCATGCACCTGGCCCATCCATCGGGGAAGCCCATCAGCCAAAGGACATGTTCCGGGTTTAAGTGCGCGCCTGTACCCGTCGGGGCAGAGCACCCATTCAGCCTCATCCCAAAAGCCGCCTGCCACGCCGCGGCGTGCAGCTTGCCGAAGGGGTTCGTGTCGGACGCGACCACGGTCGGCCACGAAATATAGCCGGTCTCTTTGATGGGGCGCACCCACGCCTGCAGCCGGGAGTACGGCAGACCCGACGGCGTAGCCTGCTCGCTCCAGGCCATGGTGTACAAGGTCGAGCCAGCAGTCTCCATTGACCTCCCCAGCCGCCGCCGCAACCTGCTCGCCAAAGACAACGACAGGGCTGCACTCCGAGATGAGGTAGGCGAAGGCCGGCCAGAGGTGGCGCTCGTCCTCGGTGCCCCGCTGCTCTCCCAAGACGCTGAAGGGCTGGCATGGACATGAGCCTGTCCAGACCGGCCTGTCGTCCGGCCATCCCGCGAGCCGCAAGGCGAGGCTCCATCCGCCGATCCCGGCGAAGAAGTGGACCTGCGTGAAGCCTCTGAGATACTCTGGCGATACGTCCTCGATGCCGCGCTCATCGACCACCCCTTCGGCTATGAGCCCTTCTCTGATGAGCTCCCTCAGGTACGCCGCGTTGTTCTTGTCCCATTCGTTGTAGTAGGCCCTGCTCATGCATCTTCCCCCTCCGTCGGTTCGGTCTTGAGTCCCATCTCCTCCGCCAACATCTTCAGCTGAGCCAAGAACTCCTCGCCCACCGACCCCTGGTGGTCTCGCTTGAGAAGAGCGGCGTGGTCGGAAACCACCTTGAGCTCGGTGGCGAGGAGGCTCCAGCTGGTCGCTCGCTCCCAATCGTCCATGTCCTTCTCGGACGGCTCGGACGGCTCTACCTTTGCCTTCTTGGCGTGGCGGTTGGTGGGCTTTCCCTCGACTTTGGCCATCCAATAGCGGGCCTTCTCGTAGGAGATTCCGAGCCGTTCCAGGTACGACATCCAATCTCGGTCTCCTGCCGCCTTCTTCTTGCCGCGAAGATCCAAGATGGATTGCCCAAACTCAAGCCCCAGCCTGCCTCGGTCGTTGTCGGCCCTTTCGAATGCGACAGAGCACTCCACCGCCCTGTCCTCGGCTACCTTGAGCTCGTCTGGATTTGGTGCTGCACCAGATTCGGGCTCCGCACCGACTTTGGCTTCCGCTGCGGCTGCCGTGTTCATGCATGAATCATGAGGCCCGGTAGCCGACGTGGTCACCCCCGGAATTTCAGAGGCGGGGGTATCCTATATAGGACTATGCGCGGGCCGATTCCATGCAAGGGCTGCTCCAAGAAGGACACCGGCTCGGCCAGCCCCTGGTGCCCGGATTGCCTTGAGAAGAGGCGCAGGCAGTGGCAGGCGTGGCTCGATGCAGGCAAGTGCCCGCGGTGCGAGGGCAGGCGGGACCTGATGCCTGGCGCGCAAAGCTGCTTCGAGTGCGGCTTCGGGGTGGAGGAGGGCGACGACTACGTGGACCCGCTATTCGACGGAGTCCACCCCAGACTTGCGAAGAAGTTCCTGCCGGACTAGCCCTTCTTGGCCAGCTCCTTTTCGTACAGCCCCATGGCTTGGTCGCCGAGGGTGGTCCGTTTCTTGTAGAACTTCTCCAGCACTTGGGTCCCGCCCGTGTGCCTCAGGACTTCGGCGGCGCCTACCAGCCCTCCGGTCAGGTCCACCAGCTTGGTCGCCGCGCCCCGCCTCCCGCCGTACAGCCCGTGCCAAGGCGAGACGAGCGGCTTTATCCGCTTCCTCGCGACCTCGTTGAAGTCGAGCGGCCTGTCCCTCTTGGGGTCGGGGAAGGGGAACACCCATCCGGACTTCCGGTCTCCGATAACCTTGGCAAGGAGGGACCTCGCCGGCTCTATCAGCCTGACCACGGACGCGCTGCCCTCGGTCTTGGTGTCGCCCAGGAACTTGCCCCTCGTGAAGGACCGGGACACGTGGATGTAGCCGTCCTTCAAGTCCTCGACCTTCAGGGCGATGGCCTCCGACGGGCGGAGAGCCTGCACGGCGCAGAGGGCGAACAGGCAGGCGGCGGCGGGGTCGTCCTCCAGCGCCTCCAGCGCGGCCTTGACCTCCTCCGTCGTGTACGCGCCGGTCTCGCTCGACGGCTTGCTCCTCCCCAGCACCTTCGCGTCCCTGATGGGGTTCGAGGGGCACTTCCCGAGGGCGGTGGCCATCCCGAATATCCCGGACATCAACGCCCGCACGTGGCTGAGACTCGCCCTAGTCATCTTGGGGGCTAGCGCGGAAAGGAACTTGGTCGCGTCTGCCGGGGTGTAGGAGTCGAGTCGCCTGTCGCCGAGCTCTTTGTCCAGTTGGCTCCTCCAGATGGACTCGTACACCTCGACCGTCGAGCCCCTCAGCGACGAGCGAGCCCAGGCCAGGTACTCGGCTTCCCAGAACCCGCCCACGGTGGGCGTCTCCGTGGGCGTCGAGTTGGAGCGGTTGACCTTCTCCATTCTCTTCGCCGCGAGGTCCTTCACCGCGGGGCAGGTGTCGGAGTAGTGCTCGTCGTCCTTCTCGCAGAGGAGCTCGGTCTTCCTCTTGCCGTTCTCGTCGTAGAACCTCAGGAAGAAGGACGAGCCGCGAAACCACACGCTCCCGGTCTGGTGCTTACGAGGCCTTCTCATCTTTGGCCTCCTGCATGGCGATGGAGAATGCGTCGCTCCACTCCTGGATTTTTTCCCTTGAGTCCTCGGCGGTGGTAAACTCGCGGATGAACTGGCCTCGTGTCCTTCCCTCCTTGAGGGCGACGTGGGCAAGTCGGACCATCTGGTCAACTGTGGTCATGGTGCCTCCTCGATACCCTTCGAATAATACGGTAACGAAACAGGCACGTAAGCATCACTGAAGTAACCGGCTTAAGTGCAATAGAATGTTAGGTTTGGCCCCGTAGCTCAACTGGATAGAGCATCAGTCTTCGGAACTGAGGGTTGGGGGTTCGACTCCCTCCGGGGTCGCCAGTGCCACTGCGCTCTTCCGGCCGGAATCCTCTGGCGTCTGCCCTGCGGTCCGCGATAAGATTTCGCCTCAGTCGGTTCTGTGGATGAAACCTTTCTTTCACTTCCGGGCCTCCTCCTCCGAGCTCGGGCCTCTGGAGGAACGCCTGCTCGAAGCCCTGTGGCATCGCGGCACCGCGACCGTCCGCGAACTGGTCGACGGAGATTACGGCGACCTTGCCTACACCACCGTCATGACCACGCTCGACCGCCTTTTCAAGAAGGATCTCCTTACCCGCGAGGCCGAAGGGCGCGCCTTCCGCTATAAGCCCCGTTTCAGCCGCGAGGAGCTTCACCGTGAAGTCGCAGGACAGGCCTTTCGCCAGTTGCTCGACGCCAGTCCCGCCGCGACTTTGCCGCTTTCCTATCTGGTGGAGATTCTGACCCAGCGCGATGCCCAGTTGCTCGACGATCTCAGCGACCTGATCGAAGTGAAGCGCAAACAACTGCGTGATGGCTCGCGCTCCGAGCGTCCGGCAAAGAATCCGAAAGAGGATCAACAGTAATGTTCGCCCTCCGCGGCATCGTCGTTTCGTCTTCCGTATTCGCCATCCTCTACTGCTTGTCCTCCGCGGCTGTCTGCCTCACCTGGCGCCGTATCGCGCGTTACGCGCAGCGCCGTCCGGTTGGCCGCGTTGCCGATCTGCTGTTCGCCTGGCGCATGCTCCCGGTGCTCTTCGCCGCCGTTGTCACCCTGCTGTTTACTGTGCCTTCTTTTCTGCTGCTGGAGCCGCGGGCGATTCGCGAGCCTTTGGGCCTGATTCCCGTCATCACCGGCCTCGCCGGGATCCTGCTTGCCCTCTACGGCGCCGCCCACGCGCTCCGGGCTCTGTTCTTGGCGTCTCGCGCCATCGCCCAATGGACCGCCGGCGCTCAGCCCATGAATACTCCATCGTCCGTTCCCGTTCTTCGCGTCTCCGCTGCCGCTCCCGCCATGACGGCCGCCGGCATCGCGCGCAGCCGGGTCCTGCTGTCCAATGCGGCCGAATCAGTGATGTCCAGCGGCGAATTCCGCGCCGCCCTGAATCACGAGCTTGCCCACGTGCGCCGCCGCGACAATCTCAAAAAGCTGATGCTGCAGTTCGTTGCTTTTCCCGGGATGCGCAATCTGGAATCCTCCTGGCTTCAGGCCAGTGAGATGGCCGCCGACGATGCGGCCGTGGCCAGCCTTCGCGAAGCGCTCGATCTTGCCGCCGCGCTGATCAAGGCCTCCCGCCTCTCACCCGTCGCCGCTCCGGTGGAACTCACCGCCTCGCTCGTCCGCCATCCTGCTGGAATGATGAGCGCCCGCATCGAGCGTCTGATCGCCTGGACCGACGACCGCCGGCCTACCCCGCCGAAACTCTCTCGCCAGTCGCTCTACGCGCCAGCCGCAAGCCTCGCCGTCTTCGCCGTGTTTGTCGCGCACTACGGCCAGATGCTGGCCCGAATCCATCAAGCCACGGAATGGCTGGTGCGCTGACGCCCCCGGGAACGTTCTCGACTCATCAGCGAGGCGGTTAGAAAGTCACCCGCACGCCCAGCTGCGCCGCGAACGGAATGCCCACCGTCGTTCCCGGTCCAAAGAAATCTCCCAGCGCTCCGGAGGGCACCAGCAGCTGGCTGAAGCTGGTGATCGGCACGTAATTCGTGCACGCCGGCGGATCCGTGCAGATCGCCGTCGCGTTGCTCAGATCGTTGACCGGGTTGGGCAGCGCCGAAATGTCGGTCACATAGTTCGCCCCGGGATTGTTCCGGTTGAACACATTGAAGAATTCCGCAAACGGCCGGATCTCCCACCGGTCGTCGAGCCGGATCGGACGGCTCACCCGCAGGTCAGCCTCGATAAAAGGAGTTCCGCGGAATTCATCGAGCGACGTCTTCACTCCATTCACCACTGCGCGGTCACCCACCGGGGTCGTCAGCGTGATCGGACGCGCCGATTCCGCCTGCGTGATGGTCGACAACTCCACGCCTCCGGGCAGATGCAGCGTTCCCGCCAGCACGAACCGGTGCGTAACATCTTCGCCCGACGGCCCGTAATCGCCCGGCCCAAACGGATTCAGCGGGTCGCACACCCCATTCACGTAATCGAACAGCTCTCCCAGCAGGCATCCCCAGGTTTTCGCCTTTGACAGAGTGTAGTTCGCCACCAGGTTGAACCGGCCGCTCATATTTCCTTGGGCCACCACCATCAGCGCGTTGTAGCTCGAGCGATTATCCGACTTGAACAGGTTCAGGTCAGGCACATACGTCGCCTGGTTCGGATCGCTCTCCTGCAATTGCGGAGTGAACAGATTCGTCCCACCGGTGAACGTATACCCGCGGTAGCCGTGATTGCCCTCTTCGTGAATGTAGTCCGCGCTCACCGTCCAGTTGCGGCTGAACGCATGCTGCACGCCGCCTGTTGCGTGCAGCGCATACGGCGTCCGGTAATGTCCGTCGATCAGATTGCCTACCCCTCCCGAAGCATCTCCTGGAATGCAGCCCGCGTTCTCCGCGCCTCCGGGATTCTGCACCGGATCGACACACGGCCCCGGCGCCGCGTTCACCGCCTGAAACGCCGTCGCCCACCCGTTCTGCGCCAGGTCATCGAAGAACAATCCAAATCCGGCCCGGAAGAGCGTCTTCCCTTCGTCGCCCGGTGCATACGCAACGCCCAGCCGCGGACCGAACTGCGCGCGGTCATCGTGCGGTGCGGCCGGGCTCAGCGGAATCTGCAGCGCCTGCAACGTCAGGAATGCCGGATTCAGCGCCTGCCCGCGTCCGGACGCGTTGAACAACCCGAAGGTCGTCTGCCAGCGCAGTCCGTAGTTCACCGTCAGATGCCGCGTCACCCGCCACGAGTCTTGCGCGTAAAGCCCGAGGCGTTGCACGCCCTGTGAGAAGCTGCCATCGCTTGCTGGAGTCGTCGAAGCCCCGGCCGCGTAATCGCTCGAGAACTGCGCCAGATTCGTCGTATTCTCCGTATAGAAGGTCGGATCCTCCGGAAACTGATACAACGTCTCCTGATTTCCCGGGAACGCGCCGCTGAGCACTGGCTCGTGGATGAAATTCACCCCAAACTTGATCGAGTGATCCCGTGCCGAGTGGCTGACGTCGTAGCGCAACTGATATTTCTCCTGGTTGCGCAGCGAGGGGAAAAACGTGATTGGCGTCGCGAACTGGTTGTCGCCGTACGTTTCGAAGCCCGACACCGTGAGGGAAGTGGAGCTGAAAGGAAACGCCAGTGCGAAGCCCAGCGTCGAATTCCGCGTCTGCGTCAGGTGCAACTCGCTGGCATCGAAGACAAAGTTGCCCAGCCACGTTGGACTGAACGCATACGTGTTGCTCACCACCGAGTTCCAGTAATTGTTGTGCGTGGTCAGTCCCGTCGAAGGCAGCGTCGCCTGCTGCACCAGCGCATTGTGTGTCAGATAGTTGTCTTCCGAAGTGCGCAGGAACCAGCTCGACTTCTGCGATTGCGCCCAGTCAAAACGCACCGAGCCCAGGGAATCGCGGAAGGGAATCGGCACCGTGGTCGGCACCCCGATCGAAGCAACTCCAGGGATCAGGCCATCGCTGGCGATCTGCGACAGCGCATCGAACTGCGCCAGACTGGCCGGGCTATACGCAATGCTCGCATTCTCGTGAACGTATTCGATCGACGAGAAAAACCAGACCTTGTCGCGCTCGATCGGGCCGCCAAGCGTGCCGATGTAGTTCTGCCGCGAAAACGGCTGCTTGGGATTGTTGACGCAGCCCTGCTCGTCACACGTCTGCGCCGGATTCTCGATCGGAAACCGGGCATTGAGCGCTGCCGCCCGCTCATAGAACGCGCCATCCCCGTGCCATTCGTTGGTTCCGCGCTTGGTAGTGATCACCACCGAACCCGCCGTCGTTCCGCCCGTATCCGCGTCTTCGTTCGCCGTGCGAACCGCAAATTCCTGAATTGCATCGGGCGAAAAATTCTGCAGGAACCCGCCAATCCAGTCGTCGGAATTGTCGCCGCCATCGACCGAGAGCTCGTTGTTCAATCCCGAACTCCCGCCCGTGGATACCGCCGTGATCCGCGCCTTGGTCGGATCGGACGGTTCCACCGGTTCCGTTCCTGGAGCGAGGTAAGCGATATTCGCGAAGCTTCGCGCCGCCAGCGGCAGCGTCTCCAGGTCCCGGCTGCCGATCACCGTCTGATGGACGACGCTCACCACATCGATCGGCTGCGTCGTGATCGACGACGCCTGCCCGTGGACCTGCACGGTTTCCGACGGAGCCGCGGGCCTCAAGGTCACCGCAATATCGCGGATGGAGCTGACGGCCACGGAAACATCTGCCTGCGCTTCGGCGAAGCCGGTCGCGCTGACCGTCACCCGATAAACTCCGGCCAGCAGGTCGTCGATCCGGAACTCGCCGCGATCTTCGCTGGTTGCCCGCCGCTCCAACGACGAATCCATCGTCTTCACCACGATGACCGCGCGCGGTATGCGGGCTCCCGTGGCGTCCTCCACCGTCCCGCGCAACGATCCGCGCGGATTCTGGGCCGGCAACGCGGCAGACAGAGAAATGAAAAGGGAGATGAAGAGAAAGTTCTTTCTCGGCAAGATTTCCTCGACGAACCTTGGGATTGGACTGGTTCGAAGCGTAGCCTGAGCCTATCGCGTACTACCAGCCATCGTAGGTTCGTCTGCGGCAGTTTCAACTCATCTGGGTTACGTCCGTCTGGGGTGCCCGGGGTGCCCCACGTCTCGCCGCGTTTGCGAGACGTGGGAATTCATGGTTCCCGTTTTTGGGTGAAGCCGCGCTCGCGTCCCTACCCTCTATCATCCTGAGCGAGGACTCTGCCCCGGCCCGCCGGGGCAGAACCGCAGTCGAAGGATCCCTTGTGTTCTCCCCTAATCCGACCACCGCTGCGGTTTCCGGTCCCAGCGATGTTTCTTCAATTCTGTCAGCAGGCTTTTTTCGAGCGGCCCCGCATCGCTGGCCGCGATGTTCTGGCGAACATGCTCCAGCTTCCGCATCCCGGCGATCGTCGTGCTCACCGCCGGATGCGAAAGAATAAACCGCAACGCCATGTCCGGCAGGGTCATCCCCGGCGGTACGATCTTCTTCAACTCTTCCACGCGCTGGACCGTCTTCGCCAGATTTTCCGGACCGAAATATCCCGCCCGCCAATCGCCTTTCGGGAAGCGGGTTTCGCGCGTCATCTTCCCGCCCAGGCTGCCTTCATCAAAGGGAACACGCGCGATCACCCCGATGTTCAACTCCTGGCAGACCGGGAACAACTCGTCCTCCGGCGCCTGATCGAAGATGTTGTAGATCACCTGCACCACGTCGACCAGCCCGGTGCGAATCGCCTTGATCCCGTTTGCCGGCTCCCATCGATTCAGGCTCAAGCCGAAATACCGGATCCACTTCTCCCGCTTCAGCTTCTCGACCGTCGAACGGAATTCCGGCACGTCGGTCCAGCTGTCGTCCCAGACGTGAAACTGCAGCAGGTCGATGCTCTCCACGCGAAGCTGCTTCCGGATCTGGTCGGCATACTGAAAGACATGCTCCGCCGAAAACACATCCTTGTATTTGTACTTGGGAAGCGCCGGCCAGCGGTCATTCGCCGGAGGAATTTTCGATGCGGCATAAAGCCGCTTCCCCGTATTGCGGGCCATGATCTCGCCCAGCAATCCGTCGCTCTTGCCTTCGCCATACGCCCACGCCGTGTCGAAGAAGTTGCATCCCAGGTCGACCGCCAGTTGCAGCGCGGCCATGGACTCCTCGTCATCCGACCCGCTCCACCCGCTCATCCCCCACAGGCCGTGAGCGATGTCGCTGACTTCAAACCCAGTGCGTCCCAGCTTGCGATATTTCATGAATGCATCCTTGCGATGAAGTGCGCGCCTTGGAAGTTCCACGACGGCGAACGAACCAGCTTACTGCGAACCGAACTCAACCCGTCTGATGCTTCACTTCACTTAGGCCGGAAGATTCAACAATCCGCATGCAGTTTTTCGATGGGGATGATCACTTTTTTCGCTGTGCACCCGGCCCTCAAGGTGGTTCAATGATCTTAGATCATAAAAGGGAAGGAGTATGGACCCTATGAAGTCGGAACAGCCATTTTCGAAGAGTCCAGCGGAAAAGGAACCGCCGGTGATCGCTCCTCCGTCCCGTTTCATCGACGAGAAAATCTCTGATGAGTCGGGAACCGAAGCGAATGCCGACAGCGCCCTCAAGCCTGCTGGCTTGAACAATCCCTTCTGGAACTAGCCTCCTTAGAAGCGCCGGCGTCCCCTGCTTGTGGCCGCCGGCGTTTTCTTTTTCCGCCCGCCGTTCCAACCTGCCCTCAATTCTGTCGCAGGATCGGCAGGCACAGGCACGGCCGGATCGCGAAGTCCAATCCCGACATCTCTTCCAGCGCGGGATGCAGTTGCGAATCCCGACACGGTTCCAGCGTGATGACGAAGGGCAGGGAAGCCTTGTCGCAGCCCGGCTTCTGCAGCACCGAGTCGATGTTCAGATGATTTTGCGCCAGAATCTGCGCCAGCCGCGCCACGATTCCCGGCCGGTCTCGCACCAGAAAGCGCAGGTACCAGGGTGTCTCGAAGTCGCACGAGATTTGTGGCGTCACCATGCGCGGTGATGCGCCTTTTCCGCCGGGCCCGCTCTGCGCCACGAACATCAGGTCCGACACCACCGCCACCGCCGTTGGATCTCCTCCCGCTCCGGCCCCCAGGAACGCCATGTCTCCGCCATATTGCCCCGAGGTAAGCACCAGGTTCAGATTCCTCTGCACCCGCCCGAACGGAGAATCCGCCGGCACCAGGCACGGCCCGACATCGGCGAACAGCCGTCCTTCTTTCAGGTCCGCGCGCGAAATCTGCCGGATCGTGCACCCCAATTCCGCCGCATAGTCAAAGTCCACCGCATCGATGGCGCGAATCGTCCGCGCGCGAACCGACTCCGGAACTATGCGGGCATGCAGTCCCGCCAGCGCCAGGATCGCCAGCTTGGCCCGCGCATCGCCGCCATCCAGATCCTCGGACGCATCCGCCTCCGCATATCCGCGAGCCTGCGCTTCTTCCAGCGCTTCGCTGAACGGAATCCGCGCGCTCTCGATCCGGCTCAAAATGTAGTTGCAGGTGCCGTTAAGAATTCCCGCGATGCCGTGCAGACGATCCCCGGAAAGCCCCGTCCTCAGCGCCGGCAGCACCGGTACGCCTCCAGCCACCGACGCCCCAAACTCGAGTTGGCATCCGTTCGCGCTCGCCAGTTGCAGCAGGTCCGGACCGTGTCGCGCGATGAGCTGCTTGTTGGCGGTCACCACCGATTTCCCTGCCTCGAGCGCTTCCCGCACGATCTGTTCCGCCGGAATCAACCCGCCGATCAACTCGATCACGATATCGACGTCCGACTTCAACACCGCTTGCACGTCGTCCGTCCAGATCACATCGCCCGGAACCCATGCCTGCTTCTTCCGCTCCACATTCCGGTTGCAGATGTGCGTCAGCCGCAGCGGGGCGTCCTTGCTCTCGCACAATATCTTTGCCACCGCCCGGCCCACGGTTCCGAAGCCGATGAGCGCCACGCGGCGCACCGGTCCTCGCTCCATGTCAGCACGCGCAGCGGGATGGGAATCGGCTTTCTCCACCAGGATTCTTCCTCGGATTGAAACTCACTATCATACGTGTCACCCGCAATTCTCGGAAACCGCAAACCGCGCAGGTTCCTTGTCATCCTGAACCGGGGATGCCCCGCGTCTCGCCGTTTTTGCGAGACGTGAGAGATGCCCGGCTCCAAAGTTGATACTATGATCCGTTCCCGCTGTGCCTCGATCGCGAATTTCCGAGAGGAGACAACCATGCCATCATCCCCGCAGGTTTCACGAACCATGCCGAACCGGAATTTCATTCTGCTCACGGTGCTTCTCGCCGCCGCTTCCGTGCTCTGCGCTCAGACCGCCCGCAAACGCCCCGCCCATCCCGTGCCCAATACCAACGCCCCGACGAAAGTCACCGGCGACGGCGTCAAGACCGCCTCCGGCCTCCAGTACTGGGATATCAAAGTCGGCACCGGTGAAGAAGCCAAGGCCGGCAGCCACGTCACCGTTCACTACACCGGCTGGCTCACCTCCGGCAAAAAATTCGACAGCTCTGTCGACGCCCACCAGCCCTACGACTTCACTCTCGGACACGGCGACGTCATCAAGGGATGGGACGAAGGCGTAGCCGGCATGAAGGTCGGCGGCAAGCGACAGCTCCGCATCCCTCCCCAGCTCGCCTACGGCGCAGACGGATATCCTCCCGTCATTCCGGCGAACGCCATCCTGATTTTCGATGTGCAGTTGCTGGCGGTGAAATAGATCGGTTTGTCGGGATTACGCTTTCACGACTTTGCCGCTGCGCAGGCAGGACGTGCACACGCGGATGCGCTTGCCCTGGCCGTTGACCTTGGCATGCACCGGACGCAGGTTCACTTTCCAGCGCCGCTTGGTCACGTTGTGGGCGTGGCTGATGCGGTTTCCCGCTTGCGGCTTCTTGCCGCAAATATCACACTGTTGTGCCATGACGACTCCCGGAGAGATTCACATCTTGTTGAGCAATCCTTCATTTTACAGGAAGGTCCCCATCCCCGGCAACGCCGCCCTGAGAGAGTTTGCGGCTCCGATCGATTCCCCTCGCGGAAACTTCGCGAAAGCGGGGTGCCGGGGTGCCCCACGTCCCGCTGATTTTGCCAGACGTGGGAAGTTCAACACTGCCCTTAGGCTGTTCTTGCGATCGGTCGCTGTTTTATCAACGCTAGTTTAGGGCCATGCCGGCTAACCTCCGTCTGGCCTTCTCCCCGAACAACGTAGTACCTTAGAACGTTTCGAGGACGCCACACTCATGCAGCGACGCACGCTCGGCCGCACCGGATGGAAAGTGTCCGCAGTCAGCTTCGGAGCCTGGGCCATCGGCGGAGCCTGGGGCTCCGTCTCCGACGACGATTCCCTCGCCGCCCTCCACCAGGCCCTTGACTGCGGTGTCAATTTCATCGACACCGCCGACGTCTACGGCGACGGACGCAGCGAGCGCCTCATCGCCCGCCTCCGCCAGTCGCGCAAAGACGAAATCATCGTCGCCACCAAGGCCGGTCGCCGCCTCCCTCGTCAAACCGTCGACGGCTACTCCCGCCAGAATCTGACCGCCTGGGTCGACGACAGTCTCCGCAATCTCGCCGCCGATGCCCTCGACCTGCTCCAGCTCCACTGCCCGCCCACCGAGGTCTACTACCGCCCCGAAGTTTTCGGCATCCTCGACGATCTGGTCCGCGCCGGCAAGGTCCGCTACTACGGCGTCAGCGTCGAAAGAGTCGAGGAGGCCCTCAAGGCCATCGAGTTCCCCAACGTCCAGACCGTGCAGATCATCTTCAATTGCTTCCGCCGGCGCCCCGCCGAGCTGTTCTTCGGGCGCGCCAAAGAAACGCAGGTCGGGATTCTCGCCCGTGTGCCTCTGGCCAGCGGCCTGCTCACCGGCAAGCTCCGCCGCGATTCCACCTTCCCCGCCGACGATCACCGCAAGTTCAATCGTCACGGAGAAGCCTTCGACGTCGGCGAAACTTTCTCCGGTGTCGATTACGATCTCGCCCTCGAAGCCGTCGAAGAGATTCGCAAGCTCGTGCCGGCACCCGCGTCCATGGCCCAGTTCGCTCTGCGCTGGATTCTCATGTTCGACGCCGTCACTTGCGCCATCCCCGGAGGCAAGCGGCCCGACCAGGTTGCCGACAATTGCCGCGCCGCCGACCTGCCCCCGCTCTCACCCCAAGTCATGGCCGCCGTGGAGGACATCTACGACCGCAAGATTCGCCCCCACGTTCACCAGCGCTGGTGAACCGACCATAGTGCGTTTCATGACAGTTCCATATCAGGGCGGGTGCTGGGAAAGACAGACACAAGTCGGCGTCATCCCGAACGCGCGTGCTTTCACCAACGCGCGGAGGGATCTCGCGCGCAGCTTACCTTGACAAATTCGTGTACGTCCGTCTGTCCCCAGATTCTCCAGGCACTTAAAGCCAAGAATGGCTTCGTAATAGGCAAGTGCGGAATGTCCGTGGTGGAGAACAGAGGAGCGATCTGCCGAATCATCCCAGGTGGGTGGCCCGGGCCTTGTCTGAGCGTGTACCACCAATAAAGGTGGTGCTCCGTTCTTCGCGGTTTTTGCGAAGGGCGGGTACTACGGATGCCGACATCTAGGTCTTTTCTTTTCGACTCCCGCGCCCAAACAAAAAGGGCACGGCTTTCGCCGCGCCCTGAATTCTCTGCGTACTCCGCGCACTCTGCGGTGAAACGCTGTTAGTCCCTGACTCCATCCATAAACGCTCGCAGCTTCCTCGACCGCGACGGATGCCTCAGCTTCCGCAGCGCCTTGGCTTCGATCTGCCGGATGCGTTCGCGCGTGACCGCGAAGCTCTGCCCGACTTCTTCCAAGGTGTGCTCCGAGCCGTCTTCGAGTCCGAAGCGCATCTTGATGACTTTCTCCTCGCGCGGCGTCAGCGTGCGCAGGACCTGTCCTGTCTGGTCCTTCAGATTCACGTTGATTACCGCCTCGGCCGGAGAAACCACTGCGCGGTCTTCGATGAAGTCGCCCAGGTGCGAATCTTCCTCTTCGCCGATCGGCGTTTCGAGCGAGATCGGCTCCTGCGCGATCTTGAGCACCTTGCGCACTTTCGCCACAGGGATGTCCATGCGCTTGGCGATCTCTTCCGACGTAGGTTCGCGGCCGAGTTCCTGCACCAGTTGCCGCGAGGTGCGGATCAGCTTGTTGATGGTTTCGATCATGTGCACCGGGATGCGGATGGTGCGCGCCTGATCGGCAATCGCGCGGGTGATGGCCTGCCGAATCCACCACGTGGCATACGTCGAAAATTTGTAGCCACGGCGGTATTCGAATTTGTCGACGGCCTTCATCAGTCCGATGTTGCCTTCCTGAATCAGGTCGAGGAACTGCAAACCGCGGTTGGTGTATTTTTTCGCGATCGAAACGACGAGCCGCAGGTTGGCCTCGATCAGCTCGCGCTTGGCCTGCTCGGCGTCCATGTCGCCCTGGATGATCTCGCGCTGAGTGCGCTTGAGCTCCTGGAACAGGACCCCGGTTTCGATCTCGAGTTTCTCGATTTCGCCGCGGATCGCGCGCGCCTGCCGCCGGTATTCCTTCTTCTGTTCTTCGCTGCGGGTGGCGTCGGCCTTGCGCTCCAGATTCGTGGCCTGGCGGTCGAGCGAGCGCATGCCGTCGACGGTCTTGTTCACCCGCTCGATCAGCCGCTTGCGCTCGGTGTTGGTGAAGCCGAGATTGCGCACCGCCTGCGATACGGCGATGATGCCCCGCGCCAGCTTGCGCCGCGCCCGGCGGTGATCTTTCGGCTTCTTCTTCTGCGAGACTTCCCGGTACTTCTCCTCAAGGACGTTGGCCTTCTTGTACAGCTTGGCCATGTCGTCGATCTTGCCCGTGAACTCGTTCAGGCGGTTCTGCACGATGTCGTCGGTGATCTCTTCTTCGTCGAAGGTGACCACTTCCTTGATCGAGCGGACGTTCTTCTTGAGGTCTTCGCCCAGGGTGAGCAACTCGCGGATCACGATCGGCGACCGCGAGAGCGCCTTGAGCACGCGCAGTTGGCCGCGTTCGATGCGCTTGGCGATTTCCACTTCGCCTTCGCGCGTCAGCAGCGGCACCGTTCCCATCTCCCGCAGATACATGCGGACGGGATCGTTGGTTTTTTCCAGTGCTCCGGGAGTGAGGTCGAGTTCGACGTCCTCCCCTTCTTCGAGTTCTTCAAAACCTTTCTTCTCGAGTCCCTGCGAAGGCAGCTTGGGGCCTTCCAGGACGTCGATGCCTTGCGTTCCTATAGTCGTCAGCAGATCGTCGAGGTCTTCGGGACTGTGCACGTCATGCGGTATGAGGTCATTGACCTGGTCATACGTGAGATATCCCTTCTCTTTTCCTGTGTCGATCAGCTTTTTGATATCGTCGAACTTGTCATCAAGAGCCAAGAGGTGTCCTCAAATACTCAGTCTCCACAACGCGCTGGCGTGTGTGGCAAAGTTACCGAAAGGTGGGAATCTGGGGTAAAGCGGGATTGTGCACCTAGCACAAACTTATAGAGTTTAGCACATAAGTGCTGTCTCGTCTATCGGTTGCCCGCCGTACTTTCCCCTGCCCGCCAGTATCTCTAACTCCGCTAAATATTTAGATGGCTTTCCAAGCCTTTTTGTTTCAGGCCGTTTTCTTCGAGTTGGCTGGATTTCCGGCACCTTCGGCCATTCCGGGGTCGCGCAGGGCGCGGCTGATCCGCTCGAGCTCGGTCAGCAATTCCCGCAAGCGATCTTTATCGGCGGCGAGGCCGGGCTGCTTGAGCTGGCCCTGCACTTCCTCCTGACGGCGGCGCAAGTGGATGCGGCGCAGGGCCCGCACGGCGGCTTCGAGAATTTCCGCGGTTAATTCTTCCGGCTCATTCAGCAGGATCGCGGCCAGCATTCGGCGATCGCCCTCGGTGGCCGGGATTTCGAGCACATCCGCGGTTTCCGGTCCGGCATTCAGCAACGACTCGGCGAGCGATTCGGTGGCGAGGCCGCGATGCAGGCCTTCGGTCCGTAGAACGAACACGGCCTGACGGGCCGGATCGAACTCATCTTCTGCGCCATCGCGAGCGGAGAGATGCTCGCCGGCGGGCTGCATCTGGCGCGAAGATGCCAGCGCGCGAATCAGAATCTTTTCAGCCTCGGTGACCTGCGCTTCGGCGGAAGCCTTTACCGCGGAAGTCGAGCGCGTGGCGGCGGCGTGGCGGAGTTCCTGGCGCAGAATCGACGAATCGATATTCAGCTTCTGCGCGATTTCCTGCGCCAGTTCGTCGCGCACGATGCGGCTGGGGATGCGTTGGATGTGGGGCAGCAGATAATTCACGGCCTTGTGCTTGCCTTCGGCGCTGCGAACGGCAAACTGCGCGCGCGCCCGCTCGATCAGGTAATCGAAATACTTCTGCGAATGCTTGAGCGCCTGTGCGTAGGCGTCTTTGCCCTTGCGCCGAATGTAGAGATCGGGATCGAATCCCTGCTCCAGAGTCAGGACTTTGATATTGAATTCTTCTTCGACGAGCAGGCCGATGGTGCGTTCGGCGGCCTTGGCTCCGGCCGTATCGGGATCGAAGTTGACGACGACGTTTTTGCTGAAACGGCCGAGGAGTTTGGCTTGCAGCTCGGTGAAGGCGGTGCCGGAGCTGGCGATGACGTTGTGGAACCCGGCGGCGAATACGGAGATGCAATCCATCTGTCCCTCGACCAGGATGGCATAGTCGAATTTCTTGATCCATTCCTTGGCGAGATCGAGATTGAAGAGAACTTTGCTCTTCGAATAAATCGGAGTTTCGGGCGAGTTGAGGTACTTCGGTCCAGACTTTTCGTCAGTCGAGAGAGTGCGTCCGGTGAAGGCGATGACTTTACCGGCGTCGCTCGAGATGGGGAACATAACGCGATTGCGGAACTTGGAGTACATGGCGAGTCCCGAGTCCCGAGTCCTGAGTCCCGAGTTATCCCCAGCAGTTTTGTCATCCTGAGCGGAGCGAAGGATCTCTGCATTTCCAATGCGCCCCTGCGCTTTTTGCTCGGGACTCGGGACCCGCGACTCAGGGCTCGTTTCTTTCCAGGAGAAGAGGCCGCTTTCGCGGAGGAGGTCTTCGCTGAACTCATTTTTGAGGCGGTCGCGGAGGAGGAATCCGGAGTCGGGCGCGTAGCCGATGCGGAACTTCGCGATCATCTCCTGGCTGAGGCCGCGGCCCTGCAGATACTCGCGGGCCTGCGCGCCTTCGGGGCGGCGCAGGCATTCCTGAAAGAAGGCGAAGGCGCGCTCGTGGACATCGAGAAGCTGTCCGCGAAGGCGGGCTTCTTTGGCCTCGCCCTCGGTGGCGTAGGAAGCCTTGGGCAGCGGGATCCCGAGTTTTTGGGCAACCAGGCGAACGGCTTCGGGGAAGGTGATGTTTTCGATTTTCTGCACGAAGCTGAAAACATCGCCGGAGACGCCGCATCCGAAGCAGTGATAGAACTGGCGCGTGGCGTGGACGGAAAACGACGGAGTCTTTTCGCCGTGAAAGGGACAGAGCCCGGAGAAATTCTGCGCGCCGGCCTTTTTGAGCCTGATGTAGTCGCTGATGATGCGGACGATATCGGCCTGCTGCTTGACCGTGTATGCGAAGTCGCCGGGGTTGGCCATGTGGCTCTGTTGGAATTGTGCGGGAAGATGGGGGCCAAGGGGAAGACACGTTTGCTGAACGGTTGTGGAGAAATTGTGGAATTCCGGGTTTATTGGTTGAAGGGCTGAGGGAAACCTCCGCGGAGTCATGAAGGGGATGCGAGAGGGCTGGGCCCTCAACTTCTCCGGCGGGCTGCCGATATTCCCTATGAGGTTTCTGACGGTGCCGACGGTTGATCAATATGCTGCGTCTGTGGTGGAGAAATATCATGTCGATGCTGACAGCGGCTCGCCTGGGCACCGGGCCGCTGACAAGGTCATTCCTCTGCTCAAAGAGTGGGGGAAACCCTATCTGCAGGGGATCACCCTCTCAGGCGCGTATGCGAAGAACACGGCGATTTCGCTGTCCTCGCACGTCGACGTGCTGGTGATGTTGAATCCGGTGCCCGGCATGGAGATTAAAGGCGTCTTCTGGAACCTGTTTCAGTTTCTGACCGATCACGATCTGCGGCCGCGCACGCGAACGGTGTCGATCCAGGTGCCGAAGAACGATTTGCTGATCGATGTGATTCCCGCGTGCCGCGAAGGCTCCAGCTCGGGCAACACTCTGTTTAACAAAAAGACCGGTGGGGCTGTGCTCACCGATGTGGCGGAGCACGTGCACCTGGTGGCCAACTCAGGCCGGCAGCAGGAAATCTGCGCGCTGAAGATCTGGCGCGAGCGGGCATCGCTGGACTTTCCGTCGTTCTATCTGGAACTCACCGTGCTGAAGGCGCTGGAAGGCGAGCGTTTCGGGCAGCTGGCCGACAACGTGACCACGACGCTGCGGTATATCGCGAATCGGTTTGAGGCGACGGTGGTGCGGGATCCGGCCAACAGCGACAACATGGTTTCGAACGAGTTGAGTGCGGCCGAGAAAAAAGCCGTGGCCAAGACGGCGCGCGCGGCGCTCTACGACGAGAACTGGAAAAAAGCGATCTGGTAGGACTTCTGCGGCCGCGCGCCCCCGCCCCTCAAACCGACCGTGGTGTGCAGATCCGCCTCGCACCGCCTTTCAAGCGCTCACCCCGGGGCGCTGCGCCATCCAGGGTTACGCTTGCTTCTCCCATCCTGTCCGCAAAGAACGCGGATCAGGGCGGGGCACCCGACATTCCCAGGTCTTGCAAAACCGGCGAGACATGGGGCACCCCGAGTCCAACCCCGAATCAGATGTTCAGTTCGACCAGCGTTGCGCCGCCGCCGCCCTCGTTCTGCGGGGCTTCGGTCACGCTGGCGACGTGAGGATGCTGCTGCAGCAGCTGGCGGAGCGCCTTGCGCAGGATTCCCATGCCGCTGCCGTGGACGACGCGGATACGCGGCAATCCGGCGAGGAAGGCGCGGTCCACGAACTTTTCGACGGCGCGGGAAGCGTCGTCGACGGTGTGTCCGATGACGTTGATTTCGCTGGGGACGGGCGCTCCCTCATCGGCGACTGAGACGGAGACGCCGCGGGCGCGGGCCGCTTTCACGGGCGAGTCGGCGGCGCGGGTGAGCACTTCGGCGATGTCGTCGCGGGCGATCTTCATTTTGAGAGCGCCCATCTCGACTTCGAAGTGCTGTTCGTCAATCTTGCGCGTGATGCGGGCTGGGCGGCCGGTGGATTTGAGCTTGACGGTGTCGCCTTCGGAGACGTGCCTGACGACTTGCGGCTGGGCGTGGGGATCGCCGCGGTCGGCGCCGGTGGAGTGGGCGACGACGGTGGAGTCGAACTCCTCGCGGAATTCGCGGCGCAACTTCGCGATGCGGCGCTCGGCGTCTCTGGAAAGCTTCTGCGCGGCGGCGCGATCCTGCACGGCGTTGACCGCTTCGCGGGCATGATATTCGAAGTCGCGCAGCAGGCTGTCGAGCTTCTTTTCCATCTCGCGGACCTTGGCCTGCTGTTCATTCTTCCCGAAAACCGCCAGTCGATTCTTCTCCAGTTCCAGCTCCCTCTGGCCGCTTTGCAGTTTTAGCTTTTCCGATTCGGCGTCGCGCAGCTCGGCGTGAAGCTTGTCGAGAAAGCGGCCAACGTCGCGGGCCTGGGTTCCCAGGCGCGAGCGGGCGGAGTCGATGATGGCGGGATTGAGCCCCAGGCGCTGGGCGATGTTGATGCCGGCCGAGGCGCCGGGGACTCCGACTTTCAGGTCGTAGGTGGGCTGCAGCGTACGCTCATCGAAGCCGACGGCGGCGTTGAGCACGCCGGCCGTGTTGGCGGCGTACACCTTGAGCGAAGTGTGATGGGTGGAGATGATGGTCATCGAGCCGATCCGTCCGAAGTATTCGGCGATGGCGACGGCGAGGGCCGCGCCCTCTTCGGGATCGGTGGCGGACCCGAGTTCGTCGAGCAGCACGAGCGAGTCGGCGGTCGCGGTGCGGGAGATGAAATCGATGTTGGTGACGTGGGCGGAGAAAGTCGAAAGGTTCTGCTCGATGGACTGGTAGTCGCCGATGTCGGCGAGGATGGCGTCGAAGACGGGGAGTTCGGCGCGGTCGGCGGGAAGGGGCAGGCCGGATTGCGCCATCAGCGCGAGCAGGCCGACGGTTTTGAGGGCGACGGTTTTGCCGCCGGTGTTGGGGCCGGTGATGATGAGCTGGCGACGGTCGCCTTCGAGTTCGACGGTGATGGGGACGATGGCGAGTCCCTTGGCGCGGAGGTTGCGTTCGAGCAGCGGATGGCGGGCGCCGTGTAACAGCAGGCGAGTGTCGCTCGATGCGGATGCTTCGATAGCGCGTTCGGGAAAATTCCCGCTCAGGCCGACACCGGGCTTGAATGGGGCACCCTCCAATCCGGTGAGTTTGCCTTCGACGCAGTGGTAGTCCTCGGCGAAGCGGGCTTTGGCGAATTGCAGCTCGAGTTCGGCGAGGGCGTCGGCGGCGGCGAGGATGTCCTCAGCGTGGGCGCCGATGCGCGCCGTCATTTCGAGCAGGATGCGATGGACCTCCGCCTGTTCTTCTTCGAGCAGGCGCACGAGTTCGTTGTTCTGCTCGATGGTCTCCAGGGGCTCGACGAAGACGGTCTGTCCGCTGGAACTGGCGCCGTGCACAACCCCCTGCACGCGGCGCTTCTGCTCGACTTTGACGGGGATGACGAAACGCTCGCCGCGGATGGTGACGAGTTCTTCCTGCACGGTTCCGCCTTCGGCAAGGCGGCGGAGATAGCTTCGCAGCGAGTCCTGAATGGCGCGGCGCTGTTTTTCGATGTCGCGGCGGATGCGCGCGAGCTCGGGCGAGGCTTTGTCGTCGAGTGTGCCGTCAGGCTGGATCTTGTTGCGGAAGGAACGCAGGAATTCGGTGAAGTCGGCGATGCGAGCCGAAAGAGCGCGCACTTGGGTCCATTCCGAGCGCATGGCGGCGGGCGGGTGCAAAGCGATCTCGCGCCATTCAGCGGCGCGATCGACGACGAGAACGACGTCGCGGATTTCGGTGGTTTCGAGCGCGGCTCCGGCGATGCGCGATTTGTCGACGAGGGACGCGGTCTCGATCAGGCCGCTGAACTCGAAGCGTCCGCCGACGCGGCGGAATTCACGAATCTCGGTGGCGAGTTGCTGCTGGGCGGTGATCCAGGCGGGCTCGATCGATGGGGCAAGGGCGGCGACGCGGGCGTGGCCGAGAGGGGAGGAAGTGTACCCGCGGAGAAGATCGCGGAGGGCGTCGAATTCGAGGACGCGCGCGGAAGTGTGGAGCAGCGACATCGGTAATTATGGTACAGGACGTTGGCATGCCGCAGAGGGAGCGACGGGACGCCGTCCTCTTTCAGGATTACAGAGCGGGATGGGATGACGGGAGGGTTAAGAGGCGGCCTACTGGGCGGCGGCGCCGGCGACCTGAGCTGTTCCCTCAGTTTTGGCGGGCAAGGTCAGGAGGAAGCGGGCGCCGCCTTCGGGCTTGTTCTCGCAGGTGATCTGTCCGCCGTGGTCGCGGACGACGCCGTAGACGACGCTGAGTCCCAGGCCAGTGCCGCGGCCGACCGGCTTGGTGGTGTAGAAGGGATCAAAGACGCGCTCCGGCTCGCGCAGGCCAGGCCCGGTGTCCGAAAAAGACAGGACGGCGTCATTGCCCTGGCGATGGCCGGTGATTTCGAGGACGCCGCCGCCGGCATCGTGCAGGGCATCCATGGCGTTCTCGATGATCTCGACGAAAACCTGGAAGATCTGGTTGGCGTTGCCCCAGATCTGAGGAGTCTCCGGCTCGATCAACAGGGAAGTGCGGATTCCGGCGTCGGAGTAGCGGGATTCCAGAATCTGCGTGGCGCGGTTGAGCAGCATGCCGATATCACAAAGGACGCGTTCGCCCGGACTTTGCTGCGCGAAGCTCAACAGGTTAGCAACCAGATCGCGGGTGCGCTGGGCCTGGTGGACGATCTTGCGAAGCAGCGCGTGCTGTTCCTGGGTGAGATGCTGTTGCGACCACAGTTGCTCGGAATAACTGAGCACCGCACTGAGAGGAAGGTTGATTTCGTGGGCGGCCTCGGCCACCAGCGTGCCCAGAGAAGAGAGTTTCTCTTTCTGCACCAGCTGGTTCTGCAGCTGCTTTTCGCCGTCGAATGAACGGCGCGACTCCCGCAGGAGCCGCATCAAAGCCTGATCCTGAAGATACTGCCGAAGAAAAACGAACACCCCCAGGACCAGCATCGCCGTCAGCACGGTAAAGATGCGGAAGACGCGTGAGGCCAGCGGAGATTTGTCGACCAGGATGGTCCACAAACCTAGGGCGGGCAGGGACAGGATCGCCAGCATGGCCAGCCGGGGGACAAGTTTCTTCCATCGTGGATTCAGTTGAAACTCGACGGACTGCAGTTGCCATTCCCGCGCCGACCAGAAGGCGGCAGCCATCCAGAGAACGCTTCCGATTAAGGGCACGTCGTAAGGGCTGCCGGAGTAATAGGTGTCATTGGCCACGGCGCGGTCGAGGAATTGGGAAGCGGTGCCGTACACGATGCCCACACCGAGGAAGTTCAGGTAGAGACGACGCCAACCACCGGAACTGGCCAGAAAGGCCAGGCCGAGGACGGCCAGCAGAAGCGCGTTCTCGAGCAGATAGAGCCGGTCGTAGTAAAGATTGTAGCTGGCCAGGTTGAGAACCACGTATTGGTGGGGAAACACGACGAACGCATAAAGGAAGATCCACCAGCCCAGGAGCATGAGAAAGTTCAGCGCGCTGAATCCGAGCCGGGCTTCCTTCTTGCGCAGGTCCGGACGCCAGCCCACGGCGGCGATCATCGGAAGAACGTGGAAGAAGAGAATGATGTCGAAGAAATAAGGTTCCGGGACGGGTTGCCGGAGGACGACTTCCTGAAACGCCCATCCGGCCTGATTGCAGGCCCAGAGGGCAAAGCCGAGCGTGGTCAGCAGCCAGAAGCTGCGCTCTTCCGACGGCCGGGAGATTGCATTCGCCGCAGTGATGGCGGCGGCGCCAAGCATGGCCAGCAGGACGAAGAGGTCCGCAAAGGCCGTGAGAGCGGGGCCTTTGTGCGCGCCGAAGGACACGGCGGCGAAAGCCAGAGTAATCCCGGCCGCTGCGACAAACCAGCGGTGGCGCCCAACAAGACCCATGGGCCTCAATTCTATGAGCGTAGAGGGAGGAATCCGAGGTCCATTTGGAGAGGTGGAGGTTACTTCGGTCACATCCGCGGCGGGTTGCCGTGGAAACCGGGCGCCGTTATGTGTGGCAAAGAGCGCGACAAAACAGACGCCGCTCATGAAGATCCCAAACTGCGCTGGAGAGAATTCCTGGCGAAGGCCCGGGTAGATTGAGGACACTAGGGGTCCTTTGACCGCGGGTTTGCTCCGGGCGGGCCGTAACAAATTCCTCGCTCGGGATCACAGAGCAGGGTAACCGCGCAGTTCGCTTCCCGTGGTGCAGGATGTAAAATCGAAGGTTGAAACAGCTCGGGATTTCAAACCTCTTTGTTTCCTGGTGATCCGTCATGGCCTTCCCTGTAACCCGCCTTCGCCGTCTGCGCCGGACGGCGGAACTCCGCAACCTGGTGACTGAAACCCGGCTGACGCCGGATGCGTTCGTGTATCCGATGTTCGTGTGCCCGGGCGAGGGCGTGCGCAAGGAAGTGCGCTCCATGCCCGGCGTGTTCAACCTGTCGGTGGATGAGGCGGTGAAGGAAGCCGGGCAGGTGCGGGCGCTGGGCGTGCCCTCGGTGATTTTGTTTGGGCTTCCCGAACAGAAGGATGAAGTCGCGACGGGCGCGTGGGCCGACGATGGCATCGTGCAGCAGGCGGCGCGGGCGATGAAGCGCGAGGTCCCGGGACTGATCCTGATGGGCGATGTCTGTTTGTGCGAGTACATGTCGCACGGGCACTGCGGGATCGTGAAGCCAACTCTGCCGCATTCGTTGGGCGCGGCGGTGCGCGGTATGACCGTCAAGGCCTACGGCAGCAAAGAAGAAGCGATGGATCAGTTAGTCGAGATGGCGAGACAATCGGCCGAATCGAACTACGAGATCGTGAACGATGCATCGCTCGAACTGCTGGCGAAGACCTCGGTATCGCTGGCCAAGGCGGGCATCGACATCATTGCGCCGTCGGACATGATGGACGGGCGGGTGGCGGCGATCCGGAAGGCTCTGGATGAAGCGGGATTGGACAACACGCCGGTTCTTTCGTATGCGGCGAAATTTGCTTCGGGATTTTATGGACCGTTCCGCGAGGCGGCGGACTCGGCGCCGCAGTTCGGCGACCGGCGCTCCTACCAGATGGACGGGGCGAACCCGCGCGAAGCGATGCGCGAGATCGAAGCCGATATCGAAGAAGGCGCCGACATGATCATGGTGAAGCCCGCCATGCCCTACCTGGATGTGATCGCGGCGGCGCGCGATCGATTTGACTTGCCGCTGGCGGCCTATCAGGTGTCGGGCGAATACGCGATGATCGAGGCGGCGGCGCAGAATAACTGGATCGATCGCGACCGGGTGATGATGGAGTCGCTGCTGTCGATCCGGCGCGCCGGTGCCAGCATCATTCTCACCTACTTCGCGAAGGACGCCGCCCGACTGCTCGGGTAACGGCGTTCACCACGGGCCGCGCGTCAGTCCATCTCCGATGACGGGCCGGACGGCAAAGGCTCCTGGTTTGCCTGTTTCAGCTGGTCGTTGAGATGCGGCAGCAGCGCCGCTTTGATCTTGCTCCACTCTTCCATGCGCAATTTCGCCGCGTGATCCGCTCCGTCGAATACCGTGACGGCTTGCGAGGGCGCCGGCCGGTTCCCGCTCTCCACGACATATAAAGCCGAGTTGATGCTGCTGGCCGCGAGGTCGAGTCCCATGGAATCGCCCCAGTGTGGGCCGCCGCCAGAGACGATTCTCTTCAGAGATTCCTGAAGCTGGGCGAGACTGGAGTCGAGCTCGGCGTTCTGCGATTGCAGGCTCGCGCGTTCGGCGGTCACCTTCGACTGCAATTTGTGAATCTCAGATAGCGCTGCGCGGCAGAGCATGGCCTCAGAGAACATCTTCTGGGCGAGCTGGAACTGCTGCTCGAAGTCGGCCGCGCTTGCCGGCGAGCGGGGGTCCTTCACAACTTCGAGCGGTTGCGTCAGAGACTTGCCGTCGACCGTGAGCCGGACCTGATATGTCCCCGGGACGACGCGAGGCCCGCGCGGCGCGCCGTATTCTTCGTCATCTCCGCTGGCTTCGGTGGCGGCGTCTTTCGGATTCCAGGCGAGATCCCAGACGTAGCGGTGCATTCCGGCGGCAGCTTCGAGAATCTGCGGCTTGGGGAACCATCGGTCGGCGATGGCGGCCGGACGATGTTTTCCTGAGCGGCGCTCGGCCGAGGAAATGCTTCGAATCAGATTTCCTTTGCTATCGAGAATCTCGAGCGTGACGACGGAGGCCGCACTCTTCAGATAGTAGTCGACGATGGCGCCGCTGGGAGGGTTCGCGGCAGCGGGTTCCTCGGGCGGCAGGGGAGTTCCGAGAAAAAAGTCGTTGTCGACCCGAACCGCCGGAGCCGGGGAATAGAGCCAGGTGTCGTGCTCTGCCGCACGACGGAGCTGGCGGAGCGAGGTAATGTCGTCGAGAATCCAGAAGGAACGGCCGTGGGTCGCGATGACCAGATCGTTGCCGTGAACGGTCATGTCGCGGATGGAAGTGACGGGAAGATTCAGCTGCAAGGATTGCCAGCGGTCGCCGTCGTCAAAGGAGAAGTAAATCCCCAGTTCAGTTCCCGCAAAGAGGAGATCGCGATCTTTGGGATCCTGCCGCACGGCGTGCACGAAGGATGAGGAAGGGATTCCGCTGGTGATCAATTGCCAGGTCGCGCCGTAATCGCGGGTGCGGTAGAGATATGGACGCTGGTCGTCGAGCGTATGGCGGTCGACGGCCGCGTAGGCTTCCGCCGGATCAAAGCGAGAGGCCTCGATCATTGAAACCTTGCTCCAGGCGCCGAGTCCGTTGGGAGTGACGTCTTTCCACACCCGGCCGCCGTCGCGGGTCACATGGATGAGTCCGGTATCGCTGCCGGCCCAGATGACTTCGCCGCTCAGGCCGGAGGGCGCGATGGTGAAAACCACTCCGAAGCCGCGCGTCTTGGCGTCTTCGATAGTCATCTGCGACGCAGGCGTGTTGTCGGACGACCTGGTCGCGCCGGTGAGGTCGGGACTGATGGTTTCCCAATGCAGGCCGCCGTCGGTGGTCTTCATGACGAACTGGCTTCCGAGATAGAGCGTCTTTTTGTCGAAAGGAGAAAACAGAAGCACGGGCGTCCAGGGATCGCGATACTTGCGATCCTGAATCTCGGTGCCCCAGTTGGGAACGGGCCACGGCGTGATGTTCTGGCTGAAGGAGGTGCGGCGATCGAAGCGATCCACGGAGCCGTAGGTGCCGCTGAGATAGATGATGTCAGGATCTTTGGGATCGGGGGCGACGTATCCGCTCTCGCTTCCGCCCGGGGAAAACCAGTCGCGGGCGGTGATCTGGCCATGGTCGGTGCGGCTGGGCAAGGCGATGCCTCCGCTGTCCTGCTGCGAGCCGAACACGTTGTAAGGAAAACGGTCGTCGGTGATGACGTGATAGAGCTGCGCGGTCGGCTGGTTGTACCAGGAAGTCCAGGTCTTGCCGTAATCGACGCTGATAGTTGTGCCCTGGTCGGTGCCAAGAATCATGCGAGCGGAGTCTCTAGGATCGACCCAGAGCTGGTGATAGTCGTCGCCACCGGGCGCGCCGCGGACAATCTCGATCGTCTTGCCCGCATCTTCGGAGCGGTAGAGCGCGACGTTCGGCATATAGATCACGTCGGGATGCGAGGGATCGATCGTGATGCCCATGAAGTACCAGGAGCGGCTGGTGAGGCGGGGATCGGAGTTCACCAGCGACCAGGTATCGCCGCCGTCGTCGGAGCGATAGAGGCCGGCTTTCGGGGCGTCGATCAGCGCATAGACGCGCTTGCCGTCGGGCGAGACGGCAACGCCGGAGCGTCCCCAGTCGCCGTCGGGCAGGCCGCTGCCGGCCACACGCGTCCAGGATTGCCCGCCATCGAGCGAGCGAAATAAGCCGCTGCCGGGACCGGCGAGAGGGCCGTAGACGCTCCACGGCGGCCGATGCGCGTGCCACATCGTGGCGAACAGGATGTTGGGATTTTCGCCGGCGATGGCCAGATCGGCGGCGCCGATATCGGGGCCCTGATCGAGGACACGCGTCCACTGCGATCCGCCGTCGGTGGTCTTGTACACCCCGCGTTCGGCGCTTGAGCCATAGGCGTGGCCGAGAACGGCGACGTAAGCGATGTCTGCATTGTGCGGATCGATGACGATGCGGCTGATCTGCCGGGAATCGCGGAGGCCGACGTTGCTCCAGGTTTCGCCGCCGTCGCTCGATTTATAGACGCCGTCGCCCGAGGACAAGTCGGAGCGAATGTCGGATTCACCGGTGCCGGCATAAAGGACCTTGGGATCGGAGGGCGCGACCGCGACAGCGCCGATCGAGGCGATGGGCTCGTGGTCGAAGATAGGACGCCAGACGGTGCCGGCGTCCGTGGTCTGCCAGACGCCGCCGTCGACCGAGCCGAAGTAAAATGTCGTGGAGTTGCCCGGGACCCCGGCGACGGCCACGGCCCGGCCTCCGCGAAACGGGCCAATCAGGCGCCATTTCAAGCCGTTGTAGTGTTCCGCGGCCTGACCGGCCGCGGAAACGAAGGTGGTGGCTGCGAACAGAAGGACGAGACTTCGGCGCAAACAGCTCCCCAGGTTGAGCAATGGACGATCCCCGGACTCAGAGTATGCATGTAGTGTAGCGGAACACGGAGTCGGCGGTGTGAGTCCGAGAGCGAGCGCGGCTTCGGGATGAGCACGTCGCTCTTGCTCAAGCAGTCTGCTCTACCTCCGCAGCAGGTCCACCGGCGCGGTCACATCATGCACGCGGAAATATTTGGCCAGGGCCGGGTACTTCCGCGCCACCGCTTCATACATCGCGTACGCCACGTTGCGGTAGGAGATATGCCCGGCGGGCCCGGTGCGCAGCTCGGAGATATAGACGGCCTCGGCGAAATCCATCTTGAAGAGCGCCCGCTTGCGGAAGGCCAGCGGAATCGCGTACTGCGAATTCTCTTCGGCCTCGTGAGTGCCGCGGCCAGCCAGCCGCTCCACCGCCGAGGCAGCCCGCCGCATGGCTGCGTCGAACCGCCCGCGCACGCCTGCATCTTCCAGATCGAGCAGCATCTCGTACCCGTGTTGCGTGGTTGCCGGCTGCAGGACCTGAATGCAGCGCCGGTGCCGGTGCATGTCACGGAAGCCGCCCGTGTCCATGAGAATGTCGAAGCGGAACTGCTGCCCGGCGCGGAAGCCGCGCAGCATCTCGTCATGCTTGCCGCGATGCCGCAGGCCGAGATCGATGATCTCCCGCCGCCGCCGCTCGCCCGCCACCTGCACCGCCTGCCGAATCTGACGGTAGGAGTGATGGCAGTGTTCGTACAGCAGCGTGGTCGCGATCTCCACTTCGAGCGGCTCTTCGTCGAGCAGATCGACGATGGCCTTTGAGGGGGCAACCGGCTCCGACTCCATCAGTTCCTGCGCCGCCTGCCGCAACTCGCGCCGCGTTGCCACCTCGTATTCGTTGGGATCGGCATACTTCACCAGTGTCGGCGCAACTTTCACTTCGCGCAGCAATTCCTGCTCGGCGCGCGCCCCCAGCTCCGGATCGACGGCGCGAATGCGCCCCACCAGATCGGCGAGCGACTCCGCATTCACGTTGTAAGCCGCGCCGGTCGCCGCTTTTTTCAGCGACTCGCCCAGCTGCCGTACCTCTTTATGCGTATGCGAGAGCAGATGCGCCACCTGCGTTTCCAGCGTGCGCGCGTTGACGATCTCGCCCAGCGAAGTGTTGGTGGCCAGCGGCAACAGGTAGCGGGTGATGTCGAAGGCCCGTGCCCGCAGCGTGCGCTCGTAGGTTTCCGCCTTCATGTCGGCGGGCTTGGGCGTGATGCTGATCAGATAATTCGCCATGTGCGCCGAGAGCGCATCGTATTCGGCGAACAGAAAATCCAGCGTCTCCCGGTAGAGTTCGCGCGCGTTTTCATCCGGCCCGAAATCGGGCGTGTAGTAGCCGCTCTTCTTGAAATCCTGATAGCGCGTCGAACGCTCCTGCCCGTCCCAGCGCTGCTCGTCAGCCAGCTCGATCGCCGCCAGAATCGACAGCCGCTCGATGGCCAGCGCGATGTGCGCCAGGTCGGCGATTGAACGATGCCCGTACTGGAAGTAGAACGTATTGAGGAACTTTTCCGCCTTCTGCGAGCTGATCTCGCGCAGCGACTCCTTCATCGAAAGCGCCGAGCGCGAATATTTCGCCATGGCGTAGGCCTGGATCTCCGGCTCAACCCCGAAAACCGCAAACACTTCGGTGGACGGCGCGGCTGAGGCTTCGGTGGAGACGCGGCTCGCGTCGGCGTCGGCCCCGGGCTTCTCCATCGCCGCCCGCAGCGGCGACCGGTGCCCCTGATTCTTTTCGGCGGAGTTCTTGTTGGAGGGGTCCGGCATGATCAGAACGTTCGTTGCACTCTGGGACATGGGAGTGCAATGTTACCCGCCGCGCTTGTGGATGCGCAATGCGATTTGTCACTGCGTTAATAGCAAATGCGATGGCCGCGCCGCGCCCCAAGGTCGCCGTCATCCCTGAGCACCGATGACGATGCCCGGGCACTTCATTTCTACCCGCTTTTGCCAGAAGTGGGGATTTGCCCAAAGCACCGCGTATAATCTTCCGTTTCGCGGTCTGTCTATCCTTACTTCAGGGCTCCGCTTTTGGGTGGAGCAGCCTTCCGGCGCTGCGATCAGGGCCCTCGATCACGAGGGGCTTTAGCCCCCGAGGCGTCTCTGGATTAAGATCGGCATCGCTGTCTGTGGAGAACCTGCATGTCGCTTTCTGGTCACATCGCTTTCGTCACCGGCGCCTCGCAAGGTATCGGACGCATCTGCGCCCTTCGTCTCGCCAAAGAAGGCGCGGCAGTCGCAGTCGCCGCCCGCAATCAGGAAAAGCTGCGCGAACTGGTCCAGGAAATTACCTCCGCCGGAGGCAACGCCGCCGCCTTCCCACTCGATGTGGCCAGCGAAGACCAGATCAAAGAGACGATCAAATCGGCCATCGCCCAGTTCGGCAAAATTGACATCCTGGTCAATAACGCCGGCATTACCCGCGACCAGCTCGTCATGCGCATGAAGCGCGCTGACTGGGACGCCGTTCTCCAGACCAACCTCACTTCCGCCTACCTCTGCGTGCAGCAGGTGATCGGCTCCATGCTCAAGCAGCGCTGGGGACGCATCATCAACATCACCAGCGTCTTCGGACAGATGGGCCAGGGCGGTCAGGCCAACTATGCGGCTTCCAAGGCCGGGCTCATCGGCCTCACCATGGCGATCGCCCGCGAGGTCGGCTCGCGCAACATTACCTGCAACGCGGTCGCGCCGGGATTCATCGAAACCGCCATGACCGCGGTGCTCGGAGATGAATTCAAACAATCTGCGGTGAAACAAATCCCGCTCGGCCGGGTGGGCGCTCCGCAGGATGTCGCCGCGGCCGTTGCATTTCTCGCCTCTGATGACGCGTCTTACATCACCGGCCATGTTCTCAACGTGAACGGCGGCATGCTGATGGGCTGATTTTCAGCGCCGAGGCCGTGACGAAAGTCAACTCAGGGCATGAATAAACTCAGCGCATTTGGCCTTTTCGCGGTCACGGCAATGGTCGTATGTTACGCATTTGAAAACCGGAGCCGATGGTATGTTCTCGCGTTTAGCCTGTCTTGTGTCCTTGGCTCAATCTACGGTTTTCTGCAAGGCGCGTGGCCTTTTGGAATCGTCGAAGGAATTTGGTCGGTAATTGCGGCAAGGCGCTGGTGGATGAGCCGTCAAAATCCAGAGTAGCCAACCACCCGATTTCAGCAGGACCCAAATCCCTCACGTCGTTCGGGATGACGAGCACGCAGATGAGTTCTTCTCTTACTCAAGCCGAATCGCCGGCGCAGGTTGCCCAGGCCCGCGAACTCTTCCTCGAATACGCGCAATCCCTCGGCTTCAGCCTGTGCTTCCAGAATTTCGACAAGGAACTGGCCGACTTGCCCGGCGACTACGCCCCGCCCGACGGCCGTCTGCTGCTGGCCGAGCACGAAGGGCAGCTCGCCGGATGTGTGGCGCTCCATAAGCTCTCCGCGGAAATCTGCGAGATGAAGCGCCTTTATCTCCGGCCGCAATTCCGCGGCAAGGGCCTCGGCCGCGCGCTTGCCGACCGCATCATCGCCGAAGCCCGCGCCGTCGGCTACCGGCGCATGCGCCTCGATACCGTCGAGCCGGTGATGAAAGATGCCGTCGCCATGTACCGCAAACTCGGATTCCGGGAAATTGATCCCTACCGCGAAAATCCGAACGCCGGCACTCTCTATATGGAACTCCAGTTGTAATCTGCGGAGTCGTTCTGTCGGAATGCGCACACTTCCCACAGCTGCCATCCCCGGCATTTTTTCCGCAGCGAGGAATCCCGGTTTGCCGCGCCCGACGAATCGATCGGTCGCCCGCAGGAACTCCGCTCGCCGTCGCCTTGTTGCTTATACAGCGTGCAGACATCGCGCTTGATTTTCCGCATCTCCACTCATCCCGATTCGATTTTCTTATGGCACAAATGTCCCAGGCATTAGCACCAATTTCCCCTTGCCAGAAGTTGCCGCTCTGGTTACCATTTCCCATCTCGAAATGCTCCCCACCATGAACATCGGCGAGACCATCCGAAACTACCGGCTGCAGAAAGGCATGTCGCAAGGCGATATCGAAAAGCGGACGGGACTGCTCCGCTGCTACCTGTCGCGCGTCGAGAATGGCCATACCATCCCCTCGCTCGATACCCTGTCCAAGATCGCGGGCGCCATGGAGCTCCCGCTTTCGCAGTTCTTCGCCGAACCGGGCCACAGCAACGGCTCCAAGGGATTGCCCCAGCTTTCCGACGATGAAGTCCGCTTCCTCAGCCAGATCCGCCGCTACTCCACCAGTCTCAACGACAGCGACCGGAAACTGGTGCTCGCCATGATCAAGAAGATGGCGTCCAACGCCAGCAAGTAGAGCTCCTCGACTCCTCTCCGGCTGATTTCCCTGTGACCCGCCTCACTGACAATTCCCGCTTGCCTGATATCTTCCTTTCGAACTTTGCGGCGATCGTCATGCATTCGCGGCGAGAGGGTACAAATATGGCTCGACTGGCAAAATTGGCAAAGCTGGATCTCTACAAGAAACATCATGCCGAGTACGTCACTCCAAAGGAACCGGTGTTCGTGGTCGTCGGACCGGCTCAGTATTTGTCCATCACCGGGCACGGAGCGCCGGGAGGGAGGCTCTTCCAGGATCACGTCGCGGCGCTGTACTCCGTGGCCTTCACGCTGAAGATGGCGGAGAAGTTCAGCGGACACGACTATCGTGTCTGCCACCTCGAAGGACAATGGTGGGCTGAAGACTGCTCCGGTTTTGGTTCTGACGAGGAGGCCGATTCCCGTTCCCACGAGGCGCGCGATTTTCGTTCTCACCAGGCTGAAGACTGGCAATGGCGGCTGCTGATTCGCGTTCCGACGTTCGTCCATCAGAAGCAACTGGACGCCGCCATCAGAGCGATCCTGGCCAAGGGCAAGACCACGCTCGCCGGCCAGGTCAAGCTCGAAACCCTCACCGAAGGCCGCTGCGTGCAGATGTTGCACGTGGGACCGTATGCGGCTGAAAAACAGGATGTCGAGCGGATGCAAGCCACCGCCGAGAGCCAGGGCCTGCATCTTCGCGGGCCGCATCACGAGATCTATTTGTCCGATCCGCGCCGCGTTCCGGCGGAGCGCCTGCGGACGATCTTGCGATATCCCGTCGAATAATCCGGCAGGCCTTACTTTCGTACCATGACCTTCGGTGACCGAGGGGCACCTGCCCCTCGTCGTCTCCACTCACTACACTGTGCATGGAGACACCTGTGACCACCGACGAGGAACTGAACGTACTCGACACGCAACTGCGCCGGTTGAAGATCGAGTACGAAATTTACTTCAGCAATCCGACCAAGAAGCCTCCGACCGACATCGAGTGGAAGGTGCTCGCCCTGCTGCGGAAATTTTCCGACGGCGGGCGCATGAATTTCTCCCAGCGTTTTCGCTACAACGAAATGGCGCAGCGCTACGCGATTTACAGCGACCTGTGGCGCAAGAAATCCCGCATCCGCGAAGAAGGCTACCGCCGCCCGCAGGATGCTCTGCTGTCTGTGCAAGGCGTCCGCACCACCGAAGAAGAACTCAAGCCGCATCATCACCAGGTGTATGGAGTCAGTCATGCCGCCGCGGCAGCCGCGGCCGGCGCCTCCGCCTCGACGCACTTCACCCTGCACAACGTCGACCAGGCCGAGCGCGAACAGGTGGAGCGCCTCTACAACACTCTGGTGGCCGCGAAGAAAAAAGCCGGCGAGAACGTGAGCGGCAACCTCGACTCCTTCACCAGCTTCGTGGCCAAGAAGACCGAGCAGATCAAAAAGCAGTACCACTGCCACGACGTCGAATACTCCGTCGAACTCACCGACGGCCACGTCAAGCTGAAGGCCAAAGCGAAAAGCTAGGCCCAGCCACTTTCCAGCAGGCCGCTCGACGCCGTTTTCGCCGCCCTCTGCTGATAGAATTTCTCTTCAACTCTTCATCCTCCATTTCCGTCTGAGGCTCAAATGTCCGCCAGCCATCGCAAAATTCAGCGTGCCCTGCTTTCCGTTACCGACAAGACCGGACTCGTCGACTTCGCCCGCAAGCTCTCAAGCTTCAACGTCGAGCTCGTTTCCACCGGCGGCACGGCCCGGCTGCTGCGCGACTCCGGCATTGCGGTCAAAGACATTTCCGAGCTGACCGGCTTCCCCGAGATGCTCGACGGCCGGGTCAAGACGCTGCACCCCAAAGTTCACGGCGGGATCCTGTATCGTCGCGACGATCCCAGCCATGCCGCTGCCGTCGCCGAGCACGGCATCGCTCCCATCGATATGGTCGTCGTCAACCTTTATGCCTTCGAGAAAACCGCGGCCAGGCCGGAGGTGAAGCTCGAAGAGCTGATCGAAAACATCGACATCGGCGGGCCTTCGATGATCCGTTCCGCCGCCAAGAATTTTCACGATGTCGCCATCGTGACTTCGCCCGCGGACTACGATTCCATTACCGCCGAACTCGAACGGGAAGCGGGCGCGCTTTCGCTGGCCACCCGCTGGCGGCTGGCGCAGAAAGCCTTCGCTACCACCGCGGCATACGATTCTGCCATCGCTTCGACGCTCGAACGCGTCAGCGCCGATTCCTTCCAGCTGCAGCCCGAGTCTGCAGCGTTTCCCCAGACCCTGCGTCTCTCCTTCGTCAAGGTGCTTGATCTGCGCTACGGCGAGAATCCGCACCAGAAGGCGGCCATGTATTCCGACGGCTCGGGCGCGGGCGTCGCCAACGCCCGCCAGCTTCAGGGCAAAGAGCTCTCCTACAACAACATCGTCGACCTGCAGGCGGCCTGGGATCTCGCCCAGGAATTCAACGCGCCCGAATTCAACCTTCCGGTCTGCGCCATCATCAAGCACACCAACCCCTGCGGAGCCGCAACCGGCAAGACTCTTGCCGAGGCCTACAAGCGCGCGCTCGAGTGCGATCCGGTCTCGGCTTTCGGTGGAGTCATTGGCGTCAACCGCCCGGTCGACGCCGAGGCCGCCGAAGAGATGCACAAGCTCTTTCTCGAGGTCATCGCCGCCCCGGCGTTCGACGCCGCCGCGAAAGCCAAGTTCGCTTCCAAGAAAAATCTGCGCCTGGTCGAAGTCGCTCCAGCCGCGCAGAAGTGGACCTTGAAGAATGTCTCCGGCGGAATTCTGGTGCAGGACGCCGACATCCGCCAGTTGAGCAGCGCCGACCTGAAAGTAGTCACCCGGCGCGCGCCCACTTCCGAGGAAACCCGCGCGCTCCTGTTTGCCTGGGTGATCTCGAAGCACGTCAAGTCCAACGCCATCGTCTACGCCCGCGACGGCCAGACGGTCGGCGTCGGCGCCGGGCAGATGTCGCGCGTCGACGCGGCGAAATTCGGCGCCATGAAAGCGCAGCTTCCGCTCAAGGGCACGGTCGCTGCCTCCGACGCCTTTTTCCCGTTCCCCGACGGCGTAGAAGAGATTGCCAGGGCTGGTGCCACGGCTATCATTCAGCCCGGAGGCTCGCAGCGCGATCCGGAAGTCATCGAGGCCGCCGACCGGCTCGGTCTGGCGATGCTTTTCACCGGCATCCGCCACTTCCGCCACTAAGAACGGTCGGCATCGATCCCCCTCTACTCATCTCACCATGCGGGTCTTGCATCCTCACCGCGCACCGGACTTCTGAGGTCGGAAGCCCTTCCGATTGCCGATCGCCGCTTTAGAATCCCGCCGGCCCTGAGCCCCTTGTGTTCTTACGGCAACCCCGGATCGTTTTGCTGGAATCCAATGTGGACAACAATCCTTTTTCGAGAATCCGGAGTCCTCCTACGAATCCCCTCACGAGTATCTTCCGGCTTAGCGCAATCCTGGCCGTCGTTGCCGCTCTTTTCAGCATTCCGCCGGCGTTCGCCTCATTGGGTGGTAGCGTCGCCTCGATCCAGTCGGACCAGGCCCGCATGCAAGGCACTGTGCGCGTCAGCAGCACCGCGTCCTACGCGCTCCACCAGATTCAAACGCCCTCCGGCCTCATAGTTCGGGAGTATGTTTCTCCCGCCGGAAAAGTGTTTGGCGTCGCCTGGCACGGGCCCTTTCGCCCCGATCTCAAGCAGCTCCTCGGCGCCTACTTCGGCCAGTATCAGCAGGCCGCGAATGCCAGCCGCCGCGCCCGGCACGCTCCGCTGATCATTCGTCAGCCCAATCTGGTCGTTGAATTCAGAGGGCACATGCGCGACTTTGCCGGACGCGCCTATCTTCCCGGTGATTTGCCCGCCGGCATTTCTGCGGAGTCGATCCAATGAGCGGCCGAGTCTTTTCCTCATGGTTCTCTTCGCCGGTTCTGCTGCTGGCCGCGCTGGCAGCAAGCTGCGGCGGAGGAAGCAGCAGCCACGTCAATTCGATCGTCACCACCGGTTCCAACGTTCAGGCGATCGTCGTCAACTCCGGCCCGGCTCATAACTATGCCAACGGCGTCTTCACCAGCATCATCGTCTGCGTTCCATCGAGCTCGAATTGCCAGACCATTGATGGCGTTCTGGTCGATACCGGATCCTATGGCCTTCGTCTCCTGTCTTCTGCCGGAGGTGGGGAACTGAATCTGCCGCTTCCGCCGCAAACCGGCCCGCACGGCAATCCGATGGGCGAGTGCGGAGACTTTGTCGACGCTTATACCTGGGGTTCTGTGGTAACGGCTGACGTCAAGATTTCCGGAGAGCAGGCCAGCTCTCTGCCGGTTCAGGAGATTGATCCGACCTTCGCCGCCCCTCCCACCGATTGTCAGGATTTCGGTGTTCCCGAAGAAGACACGTTGCAGAGTCTGGGAGCCAATGGGATCCTCGGCATCGGTCCGTATCTGCAGGACTGCGGCGATGCCTGCGTCCAGACCGGCACGGGCAACCCGGGACTCTACTACGAATGCGCTTCTTCCACCTGCCAGGTCGCCGGCGAATCTCTCTCTGCGCAAGTGCAGAATCCGGTGGGGCTGTTCACCACCGACAATAACGGCGTCGTCGTCGAGCTGCCGGCAACCTCCAGCCCTGCCCCCAGCGTGACCGGATCGCTGGTGTTCGGCATCGGCACCCAATCGAACAACGGTCTCGGAAGCGCAAGCGTGTTTCCGCTCGATTCCAATGGCGAGTTCAACACGGCTTACAACGGCACTTCTTATCATGGTTTCGTCGACAGCGGATCCAACGGGCTATTCTTCCTCGATACCGCCATGACCACCCTTCCCGTCTGCACCGACAATTCCGGATTCTATTGCCCCACAACCGCCGCCAACCTCTCAGCAACCACGTCATCCGGCAGCACCAAGGCCACCGTCAACTTCTCGATTGGCGATGCCGACACGCTCTTCTCTAATCAGGTTGACTTCGTCTTCCCGACTCTCGGTGGACCGAATCCGGGAACCTTCGACTGGGGACTGCCTTTCTTCTTTGGCCGCAATGTCTTCACCGCCATCCAGTCGCAGCAGACGCCCGGCGGCGCCGGACCTTATTGGGCGTTCTAGGACGTGATCTGCGCCCGCACCCGAACTCTCCGGCACGAATTTGCCGCGAAATTCCCCGCAATCGTCTGTCCCTGTACCTCCGGGCTCTCCATTTCCCGTGAAAGACGCATACTTCTTCCCCATCCGCAGCGATGCGGGGTAGAATAAAAGCACCCTTCCTCCGGCGACGGTGCATCCAAAATAGCTGAGGCTTCGGGAACGCGCTGGGGCGCGGTCAGGTTGAGCATGAATCGAATTTTTTGTCTTGCAGTTCTGACTTTGGCGGCCACAGCCGCTTTTGGCCAAACCAGTCCGTCAGCGCCCGCCCAGCCGGCTTCACCGGATGCCGCCGCGGCCGATACCAAAGCGCCCGCCTCTTCCCAGCACAAAGCCGACCGGGCCGATTCCTACTATCACTACGCCCTCGCCCACATGTACGAGGAGCAGGTTACGGTCTACGGCCGCAGCGATCTCGCCACCAAGGCCATTCAGGAGTATCGCGCCGCCATCGACGCCGATCCTTCCTCCGAGTTTCTGACCTCCGGCCTGGCCGAGCTCTACGTCAAGACCGGCCGGATTCGCGACGCCGTGCTGGAAGCCCAGGACATCATTAAGCATGACCCCAAGAATCTGGAGGCGCACAAGCTTCTGGGCCGCATCTACCTGCGTTCCCTGGGCGACATGCCCGGCGGAGCCACTTCCGAGAACGTGCTCAAGCTCGCCGTCGAACAGTATGAGCAGATCGTACAGCTCGAGCCCGACAGCGTCGACGATCACCTGCTGCTCGGACGTCTCTACCGCCTCGACAACGATTTGCAGAAAGCCGAAGCCGAGCTCAAAACGGCAATCAAGCTCGATCCTACGTCGGAAGAAGCGGTCATTACCCTCGCCATGCTGTACAACGACGAGGGCGACTCGTCCCACGCTCTGCAGGTGTTGAGCGCGGTTCCGGATGCCGCCCGCTCGGCCAAGCTCTACTCCGCGCTGGGCGCGGCTTATGAGCAACGCAAAGATTACAAGAACGCCATCGATGCCTACCGTCACGCGGTCGTTCTCGATCGCGACAATCTCGACGCCATCCGCGGCCTGGCCGAGAATCTGCTCAACGACGGTCAGGTCGATGCCGCCCTGGAGCAGTACAAAGTCATTGCCGACGCCAATCCCGAAGACGCGCAGACTTACCTGAGCATCGCCGGAATCTACCGCCGCCAGGGCAAGTACGACCTCGCCATGGAGAACCTCAAGAAGGCCGACGCCATGGTGCCCGACTCGATGGACGTCGCCTACAACATGGCGGCGGTCTACCAGGCGCAGGGCCGTTACGACGATGCCACTAAGATTCTCCAGGATCTGCTGAAGAAGACCGAGAAGCCTGACGGCAACTACGGTGAGTCCGACCGCAACAACCGCTCCATCTTCATCGAGCGGCTGGGCATGATTTACCGCGATCAGGAAAACTACCCGGCCGCGGTCGATACCTTCCGCAAAATGCTGGTCCTGGGCGATGACAACGAGCGCAGCGGCTACCAGGAAATCATCGACACCTATCGCGATGCCAAGCAGTGGCCGCAGGCCACCGCTACCGCGAAAGAAGCCGTACAGAAGATGCCCAACGACCGCGACATGCGCATGGTGCTCGACGCTCAGCTGGCCGACACCGGCGAAGTCGACAAGAGTCTCGCCGATGTGCATTCGCTGCTCAAGGGAACTCCCGAGGACCGCGAAGTCTATCTCCGGCTGGGCATCATGTACACCCGCGCCAAGCGTTGGAAAGATGCCGAAGAATCCCTCGCCAAAGCCCAGGATATGTCCACCAAGATCGACGACAAGGCTTACGCCTGGTTCCTGCTCGGCGACACGTTGAATCGCGAGAAGAAATACGACGAAGCCGAAGTTTATTTTCGCAAGATTCTCGGCGCCATCTCGCCCACCGACCCGCAGATTGCCGCCACTTTAAACTATCTCGGCTACATGAATGCCGATCGCGGCGTCAAGCTCGATGAATCCCTCGCTTTCATCAAGCAGGCGGTCGCTTTCGAACCGAACAACGGGGCTTACCTCGATTCTCTCGGCTGGGTCTATTTCAAGATGGGCAAGTACGATCTCGCCGAAGAAAGCCTCACCAAGGCCGCGGTTCACATGGGATCGGACCCGACGGTGCAGGAGCACCTCGGCGACCTCTACCAGAAGACCGGCCGGCTGAAGCTGGCCGCCGCCCACTGGGAACGTTCGGTTCAGGAATGGAGCAAGACCGTTCCCGCCGAGCAGGACACCGAGGCTTATGCCAAGGTTCAGCAGAAGCTCGACGCTGCCAAGGTGAAGCTGGCCAAAGAAGAATCCGACAAGCAGCAGTAACCCTCAGCTCAGTGATTGGCATTCATTCCGAGCGGCCCGCGCTCTGACCGGCGGGCCGAACGCGTCTGCGATAAAACCGCCGCCGAAAATGGTATGCTCACGCCATGCTGGCCGGCTACGCGGTGCACGTCGAGCAGTCCCGCGGACGCCGCTTCCCTGAACCGCAGCATCCCTATCGCAACGACTTTCAGCGCGACCGCGACCGCGTCATTCACGCCCGCGCCTTTCGCCGCCTCGAAGCCAAGACCCAGGTCTTTACCCGCCGCTACAGCGACCACTTCCGCAACCGGCTGACTCACACGCTGGAAGTCTCGCAGATTTCGCGCACCATCGCCGGAGCCCTCGGCCTCAACAGCGACCTCGCCGAAGCGCTGGCCCTGGTTCACGACATCGGCCATCCGCCCTTCGGACACGCCGGGGAAAAGGCGCTCGACGCCGCCATGCAGGCGCAAGGCCTGTCGTTCGATCACAACTTGCACGCGCTGCGCATCGTCGAAGATTTTGAGCAGCGTTACGCCGCTTTCCGCGGGTTGAACCTGACCTTCGAGGTCCGCGAAGGCATCATCAAGCACTCGCGCGATTACGCTGCCGAGGATCATCCCGAACTCGCGGAATATCTGCTCGACCAGCGTCCCCCGCTCGAGGCCCAATTGATCGACCTCACCGACGAGATCGCCTACAACACCGCCGATCTCGACGACGGCTACGAAGCTCATCTGCTCTCGCTCGATGAAATTCGCGAAGGCGTTCCTGTCTTCGATCGCTTCTATGGCGAAGTCGCGCAGATCTATCCTGGCGCGCCCGACAAGTTGAAGTTCAATGAGACCTTGAAGCGCGTTCTTAACCGCTATGTTGACGATCTGGTGAAGAACACGCAGAAGCGCGTGAACGAAGCCAACGTCCACGGTGTGGATGACGTCCGCCGCCACTCCGAACGCCTGGCCGCCTTCAGCGCCGCGATCGATGCCGAGCGGCGGCAGAACAAAGACTTCCTCTACGAGAATCTTTATTTCAGTCCGTCGCTCGCCGATGAAAAAGACGACGCCGAGCGCGTCGTCAGCGAGCTATTCGGCTTCTGGATGGAGCATCCCGAGTCCCTGCCGCATAATTACCAGGAGAAAGCCAAAGAGGAATCGCTCCCCCGCACCATCTGCGACTACATTGCGGGTATGACCGACACCTTCATCGTCGAGCAGTATGAAAAGCTTTGTGGCAGTTAACGCGGCACTACAACTGAGTCTGTCATCCTGAGCGAGGGCCGATTTTCGCGCTTCCCGCGAAAATCGCGCGAGTCGAAGGACCCCGCGTCTGCGCGAAGTGAGATTGTCTTCGCCAGGTGTTCGTACAAGCTGAATCGTGTGCATGCCCCCACGCCCCTTCAAAGCTGCAGGCGAACTCAGGGTCCATCGACTGCGGTTTTGCTCCGACCGGCCGGAGCAAAATCCTCGCTCAGGATGACAATCCCTACGGCTTGGGTGGCCCCGTCCGAGGCCAACGCTTCCACAGTTCCTGGCGACACAGACTACAAAGAACTCACGGCCTTCGGCAGCCGCCACGGTAAACGAGGCGGCCATTCCCGCTGCTATTTCCCGGCTACTTGCGCCACCACGTCAAACAGAATCCTCGGACCGCGCCGCACTTCCTCCACGCGAATGCGTTCGTCGTTGCCGTGCTCGGTATTGCCTTCTTCGTCGGTCGCGGTATACGGACAGAATCCGTACGCGATGATCCCCAGCGGCCGGTAGCGCTGATTCTCGGTGTATCCGCTGGTGATGTGCGGCACCACCGGCGTTCCGGGAAAATACTTGCCCGAAACCTCCCGAATCGCTCCCCACAGCGGGTTATCCGTCCCGGAATAATTCGCCACGCGAAATTCGTCGTTCATGGGCTCGACCGACACATTCGGATCGTCCACCACCCTGCGCACCTCCTGCAGCAGCGCCTTCGGATCGCCTCCCGGCAGAATCCTGACGTCGAGATTCGCCCAGGCTTCCGGAGGAATCACGTTGGTCTGCTCCGACCCGCCGAGCATGGTCAGTGAAATGGTGTCGCGCAGCAGGAAGTTCAGAGATTCGTCGTTCGCAACTTCCTGCTGGAATTTCTTGTCCTCGATCGCCTTGCGCACATCGCGGTAGTAGGCCGCCTGCTCGGGCGGCTCGTACGGCGCCATGTCGCGGAGGAATTCTTCCACCACCGGCAGCACACGCAGCGGCGTCTGGTACGCGATGATCCGGTTCAGCGCCCGCACCAGCCGGTTCGGAGCTGAATCGGCGTTCGGCCGCGATCCGTGGCCCGGACGCCCGTGCGCCACCACTTTCAGCCAGTACGTGGTCTTCTCTCCCACATCGACTCCCACGTACTTCACCTTGCCGTCTTCCAGCAGATTCTCGCCGCCCTCGTTGATCAGGAATTCCGCGTTCTCCAGCAGATCGCGCTGGTTCTTGATGAACCAGTCCGTCCCGGTGCCCTCAGCTTCCTCATCGGAAACCGCCAGAAAGATCACATCGCGGTCGAGCGCAACCTTCTCCCGCTTCAGCATCACCATGACCACCAGCTGCGCCAGGCCTTCGTCTTTCATGTCCTGGGCGCCGCGTCCCCAGATATATCCGTCTTTGATCTCTCCGCTGAATGGAGGCACTTTCCAGTGCGAGGCATCGCTGGTGACGACATCCATGTGGTTGAGCAGGACGATCGGGCGCTTGGGAGTTCCGGACGCCGAGTGGGCAATCCGCGCCCACAAATCACCGCGCCCGGGAGTGTACTCGAACACTCGATTCTCGATTCCTTCCGCATCGAGAATCTTCTTGTAGAACGCAATCGCCTTCATCTCATTGCCGGGAGGATTCGTGGTATCGATCCGCAAGTACTCCTGCATCCAGTTCACCGCCAGGTCGGAGTACTCCTGCAGATGATCGGCGGGCAGATGCGCCGAAGCCGTGCCCGCGACCGCCTCACCAGCCGGCGCCTTCGCCTCGCTTGGTAGCGTGCCCGACATGGCGCGCACACTCACCGCTGACACCGCCAGCAACAGCAACAAAGACTCCGTCCACCCCGTTCTCCTGCTCCGATGATTCGCTCCCAAGATCGCTCTCCCCTGATTTGGCGGCTTTTCCCGTGAATGCGGACGTGGCTATCGGGACGGCCCCGGAGAAATGGCGGAGAAACAACAACGCTCCGCCGCTGTTTTCCCACGCAGTTTTTATATCAGGTTTGCCAAAATTACCCTGCCCAAACTGCTGTCTCTTCCCGAACGGCGATATAATACACATATCTATCAATCAGTTAGGTGGCTGCCGGCCAGCCCGGTTTTGGCATCCAACCTGTATGAGAAGTGGGTGGCGCAGGCAAGGCTTGCGCCCGGTATTTCAGGCCAGGCGTTGCGTCGACGCCTGCCGGCAGAGCGAAACAGCTTGCCACTTTCATTGTTCAGGGGACGCAATCAAATTTCATGCACGCTTTGGGCGTGCCGGAGTGGAGCCCAAACGCTCCCCCAACTTGGAGGAAGTTCAATATGAGCAACCGCATCTTAATTGCCCTGCCGCTGGCGGCTGTGCTTGCACTGCCGGGCCTTGCGCAGACCACCTCGTCCTCTTCGGATCAGAGCCAATCCGCTCAGCCCGCCGCGGCTCAGCCGTCCTCAACCGACACCGGCAACGCCACCGGCAAGGCGCCTCTGGCGCCACCTTCCCGCGAAGGCTTCTGGGGACATCTGAACCCGTTCGCCCGCAAGACCTACGTCAAGCGGCAGACCGAACCGATCCGCGACCGCGTCAACGAACTCGATGACCTCACCGCTGCCAACAGCCGGGCCATCAAGGACACCGACGACCGCGCCCAGGCCGGCATCAAGCTCGCTTCCGACAAGGCCAACGAAGCCGATCAGCACGCCGTCGACGCCGGCAACAAGGCCACGCAGGCGCAGCAGACCGCGCAGCAGGCCACCACTCGCGTCCAGACGGTCGAGACCGTTGTCAGCAACATCGATCAGTACAAAGCCTCCAACCAGACCGAGATTCTCTTCCGTCCCGGCCAGACCATGCTGAGCAAAAACGCCAAGGATGCCATCGACACCATGGCTGACGGCGTGAAGGGCCAGCACGGCTACATCTTCGAAGTGCAGGGATTCTCCTCCGGCCGCGGTCAGGCCGCGATCGCCAACTCGCAGAAGATGGCCGAGTCGGTGGTGCGCTATCTGGTGCTCACTCATGACATCCCGGTCTACCGGATCTATCTCGTCGGCATGGGCAACGCTCCCACTGCGGATGAGACCGCCAAGACCAAGCACGTTACCGGCGGCCGAGTTGAAATCAGCCTGCTGAAGAACGACCTGGAGCAGCTCTCCGCCAACACCGGAGCTCCTGCCACCGCCGATCAACAGCAGCAGCCGAAGTAAGTCCGGACACGACGGGCGCATCGCCCGGAGTCCTTCCCCCGGAAAGAAGCTCCTCGTTCTGCGAGGAGCTTCTTTTATCTGCGGCAGATTCTTAGCTTCGCTGCAACGCCGACCGCAACGCTTTAGCCGCTGGGCGAGCCGTCTTCGACTCGATCGCAAAATCTGAACTGCCCTATCCTCTCGAAGAACGTGCCAAAGCAAAAGGCCGGGCCCCAGGCCCGGCCTCTGACATCTTCTGACGAAACTACTTCTTGGGCGCGATCGCGTCTTTCGCGGCCTTGGCCACGCGGAACTTCACTACCGTCTTGGCCTTGATCTGGATCGGTTCGCCGGTCTGCGGATTCCGTCCGATGCGGGCCTTGCGATGCGCTTTCACCAGCCGGCCCAGTCCGGGCACGACGAACACGCCACTCTTTTTTGTCTCTTTGATCGCGGTGTCGGCCAGATGCTCCAGAAACGCCGCCGCCGTCTTATTGTTAATTTCCGTCTTCTCGGCCAGAAGCCGGATCAGCTGAGTCTTGGTCAAACCCGATGCCATACACTTTCCTCCTGTAAAAATCGATTTAATTCCAGACGGGCGTTATCTTATACCGTGTCCCTGTGGAAATCACCATATTTTATGCGGGTTTTTCATCTCTTGCATGCGGGAGACCGCATTTTTACAGGTGATTACGCATCCAGCGTGTTCGCGACCGCCTCCGCCGGGTTGGACGTGCCGATCCTCGTCGCTCGCCGGAGATGCCATAATGCTGAAGGAGCCCGCGATTGAGCTGCGCCATCTGTGAAATCCGCAAAGAGAAGCGCTTCTGCCCGGCTGTGCACGGGCGCATCTGCCCGCAATGCTGCGGGGAGCAGCGCGAAGTCACGCTCGACTGTCCCAGCGATTGTCCTTACCTGATGCAGGCGCGCGAGCACGAAAAGCCGCGTCCCGCCGACCAGATCGATCCCGCGGCGCTGTTTCTCCAGGTCGACGTTCCCGAGCAGTTCATGTACGAAAAAGAACATCTGCTCATGGGATTGACCTACGCGCTGGCGAAGTCGGCGCGAGCCGACCGCAGCATCAACGACCACGATCTGATGGCCGCGCTCTCGGTTCTGGCGACCAGCTACGAGCGGCGGGTGAACTCAGGCCTGCACTACGAGTCGCCGCTGGCCGGCGACTCCCAGCGCCGCGTGGTGGCCGAAGTCGAGACCATGGTCAAGGAATACCGCGAAGCCGAGCACAAGCACATGGGCTACTCCACGCTGAAGGAGTCCGAGGTGCTGAAGGCGCTTGTGTTTTTGCTCCGCCTGTCCCATGGACGAACCTCAGGCCGTCCGCGATCCCGCGCTTTCGTCGAATTTCTTTTTGCCCAGTTCCCCGAGAAAGAATCGGCGGTGCTCACGCCGGCGGAGGCCGGCAGCCGCATCATCCTGCCTTAATCAGAACTGCGGCGGATCGCCGCCCTCATCCGAATCTCTGGTGGTCTTTCCAGAAGTCCGCCCACGACTGCTTCGGTCCGCCGCAGACGTAAATATCCGGATGATCGCGGTTCTCCTCGTTGTCAATGCCTTCTCGGTTCCCGTTATGCCCGGCCCAGCGGCAAGCGGTGAAAGCCTCGTCGACCTGGCGGCGCGACCACCCCACGATGATCAGCGTGGTCGGCTGCGGTGTCGGATATCCGCGGATCCATGCCGAGTTGGTCAGGCTGATGGGCGCCGGCAGGTGATATGCCGGACCAAAAATCTCGATCGCTCCTCCCTCGCCGTAGTTTCCGACCATCACGCCCACGCTCGCCTGCTCCGCCGGCGGCAGCGCGTCGCGCACCGCCGCCACCGCCTTGACCAGATCATGCCAGCCGATTTCTTCCCGCAGGTCGCCGTTATTCTTCAGCGCGAATGCCCGCAGGGGGCCGCTCGATGCGACCGGCACCACGATGGCAATAAACAGCAGCCCGTACGCCGCCAGCCCGGTGAACAAGAGGCTCTCGACGGTCACTCGCCACCCGCGCGCGATTCTGCCTGTCCACCGCTCGCCGGCGACCGCTCCCATCGCGATCAGCGCCGGATACGCCGCCCCCAGGTAGTAGAAGCGCGCCTTCGCGATCACGAAGAGCGCCAGGGGAATCGCATACATCCAGGCCAGCATGCGATACCGCCGGTTGCGGAAGAGCACGATCAGTCCGGCGATCCACAAGGGCGCGGCGAACAGGTTGGTGCAGATGCGGAACTGATCGCGGAAGAATCCGCTGGCGCGTCCCTCGCCCACGTCCCGAACGTGAATGTGATGCAGGAAGTGATAGGAGATGAATCCGTGCTGCATCTGCCACAGGAGATTGGGCAGGCAGATCACGAACGCCAATCCGATTCCCGCCCAGAACCATCCGCTGGCCAAAAATTTTCGCGCCCGGGTCAGCGCCAGGCCGCCCACAATTCCGGCCACATAAAATCCCATCGTGTACTTGGTCATCAGGCCGAGTCCGACGATGGCTCCGATCTCCAGGCACCAGCGCGGATTCTCCGTCTTCAGCAGCCGGATCACGAAGTACGCGATCAGCACCCACCACAGGTAGTCAAAGGTCGTGTACTGGAATTCGGTTCCTTCGAACAATGCCAGCGGCGCCAGCGCCACGGCCAGAGCGGTCGTGAATTGCGCCAGCCGGCCGCCGCCCAGCTCGTACGCCATCAGCCCGCTCACTACGATCACCGCAGCCTGCGCGATTACCGACGCCAAGCGCAGCCCGATCAGCGACATGCCGAAGATTTCCATGCTGACCCGCTCAACGAACGGGGTGAACGGCGGATACGCCACGAATCCCCAATCCAGGTGCAGCGCGTCGCTCAGCGTCTGCAGTTCGTCGCGATGGAATCCGTAGCGGCCGTTGGTCATGACGTGCAGCAGCGCCACCGCTCCCGCGATGCTCAACAGCATCCAGAGGTCTGGGGGTGTTGGATGGTTGGCTTGCGCTGGATTCGTTTCCATTTCTCCTCGTTCGGAGCCGTGCCGCAAAGACGGCGGCTCGGGATCACCTCAAGCCGGATTTCGTTTCTTACGTTCCGCCGCACCCGGCGGTTCCCCATCCGTGCGCCAGCCTCGACATTGTAGACGGAATCGAAGGAACACCTTTCCGCTGCAACCTTTGGCCCCGATTTTCCGCAGAAGCCGTCCAACCGCGGTCTGGCCCGGGGCGTCTAACTATGAAATTCTGAGGATCTGCTGGAGTAACTCTCCGCGTTGGTGCCAAAAGTAACCGCGGCGGTCCCTTTTAGGCGATTGACCCGGCCACTTCCGCCGAGTACGATTTTTGGTAGAATTCACCAGACCTTAACACCAGGGAGACGCACGCATCTCATAGAGAAACATGCGATTAGCTAACCTCTATGTCCGGACGGCTGCGCTCATGGCGCTGGCCTTGGCCGCCAGTGCGTGCCAGACCGCGCAAAAGCCGGTCTCCCTGCTGCCGCCGGCAACGGCGCCGAAGCTGGCGCAGGCGAACTCCAATCCGAGCCCCGGTCCCTCGGCGCAGGCCGCCTCCACGGCAGAGGCGCAGGACTCTCCGCAAGCCTCTGCTCCCGCCGGTGAACCGCAAGCTCAGCCTTCGCCCGCCGCTGCTCCCGTTCCAGCCGCCGGCAGCTCGTCTTCTTCCGACCCCGTCGCCGATCTGATCGCCCGGGTGGAAAAGGAATATCAGGCGGGGCAAGCCAGCTATCAGACGGGACAGACCGACGATGCCAAGCAGCACTTCGATAACGCTTTCAACGCGCTGCTGGGCAGCCAGTTCGATATCCGCTCCGACGAGCGGCTGCAAAAGGAATTCGATCGCATCGTGGCCGGCGTCGATCAGCTCGACCTCGGCGGCGCGCTTTCGACCGATTCCGAGGCTCAGCAGAAATCCGAGCCTGCGCCCATTGACGAAACCAACGGCATCACTCCTGCTGCCGATGCCAGCACCAGGGCCAAAGCCCAGGCCGAGATCCGGAATACACATTCCGATCTGCCGCTGATGATGACCGACCAGGTCGCCGGCTACATCGCCTATTTCCAGGGCCGCGGCCGTGGCGTTTTTGAACGCGCGCTCGCCCGCTCCGGACGCTACCGCGCCATGATGCTGCCCATCCTGAAGCAGGAAGGAGTGCCACAGGATCTTATCTATCTGGCGCAGGCCGAGTCCGGTTTCCATCCGCTCGCGGTTTCGCGCGCCGGAGCCCGCGGCATCTGGCAATTCATGGCCAGCCGGGCCCGTGGTTACGGCCTCTCGCACAATATGTGGGTCGATGACCGCCAGGATCCGGAGAAATCCACTCGCGCCGCCGCCCGCCACCTGAAAGACCTCTATAACCAGTTTGGCGACTGGTATCTGGCTATGGCCGCTTACAACTCCGGCCCGGGCACGGTGCAGGCTGCGGTCAAACGCACCGGCTACGCCGATTTCTGGGAACTCTACCGCCGCAACGTCCTGCCCAAGGAAACGCGGAATTACGTTCCCATCATTCTCGCTGTCACGATCATGGCGAAGAATCCGTCGCAGTACGGGCTCAACGACGTCGTCATGGATAAGCCGGCCGACTTCGATACGGTCACGATCGATTATCCGGTGGACCTCCGCCTGGTCGCCGAGTGCGTGAACTCGGACCTGTCCGATCTGCAGGACCTCAATCCCAGCCTGCTGCGCCTGAGCACGCCGCGCCAGGGCGAATTCCAGCTTCACCTCCCCGCCGGCACCAAGGATGAGTACGAGACCGCCATCGCCTCGATCCCGCCCGACATGCGCCTCTGGTGGCGCTATCACACGGTCCACCCCGGCGACACTGTAGCTTCGCTCGCGCATGCTTATCACACGACGGCCAAGCAGATCGAGGAGGCCAACCGCCTCGACGGCCCGGAACTCGATGCCGATGCCCGCCTGGTGATTCCGGTCGCGCCCGGCCGTCATGCCGAGAGCGACCACGCGACCTATGCCCGCCGCATCACCCGCTATCATGTCCGCCGCGGCGATACGGTCGAGAGCGTCGCCGAAAACTTCGGGATCTCGGCGCAGATGCTGCGCCGCTGGAACGGTATTCACAGCAACAGCCTTGCCGGGCGCCGCGTTCTGGCCCTGCACCTGCCGGTCACACCCAATGCCCACGACCTCGAAGTGGCGTCGCGGGCCAACAAGGCGAAACGACCGCATGCCGCTCCGAAAACCGAGACCGCCAGTACCAAGCCTCCGGCGGATAAGTCCAGTGAGATCGAGCACCTGAAAGTCGATCGGGCGGAGATCGCCCGCGCCGAGGCCCGCCGCCCCGAGGCGGCCGTCGTGCACCACAAGGTCCGCACTGGCGAGACGCTGTACTCGATCGCGACTCTTTACAAGACCACCGTCGCTGCGCTTAAACGCGACAACCGCAACGTCGCCGTGCTGCGGCCGGGAATGATCCTGACTATCCAGCTCGCCCGATAATTGGGGGGCTTAGCGCTTTAGCGCTGCGATCAAGGCCTCATTCTGACCGGGGCTTTAGCCCCTGAGGTCTGCGCCCCAAAAGACCTTCTCAAATCCGAGCCTAACCTTAGGGTCACCTTCTCCAGTGACTTCCGGTTTCCCAATTCGGAACTGAATCACAGGATTTTGTGCGCAAAATCACATCGACGGCTACTCCCCAACATTAGAATCTCCCGGTTAGTTGCTCTTTATCCGTACAACTCATCACCACTACCGAAGGAGATTTCATGAAGCTCACTCACCTGCTCGTTTTGTTTTTAATTGTCACCATGACCGCGGCTCTGGCGGTCCCGGCGTTCGCCGCTGATGGCGCTGCCACCTACAAGGCCAAGTGCGCAATGTGCCATGGTCCCGAAGGACAGGGCAAGGTTGGTCCTGCACTGAAGGGTACCGCCCTGTCCGCCGACCAGATCGTCGGCCTGCTGACCAAAGGCGATGACGCCAAGAAGGCTCCCCACAAGAAGGCCATCGCCGGCCTGTCCGACGAAGATGCCAAGGCCGTTGCCGAGTTCGTAAAGACACTGAAGTAGTCGCGTCCCTGCTCCAGACAATCGCCCTCGAGTCTTCGGGCTCGAGGGCTTTGTGAAATCTCCGCTCGCCACACCGACAGCTCTCCCCCAGGCTGGATCGCTGGTTTCCGCCTTCCTGAAGCCTCGTGTTCCCGCGCTCAACCTGAAATTCTTTTCACAACCAATTCACACTCGTGTAACGCGGCTGCCACGGATCGTTCATTTTCATCTGCTATCGCTCAATAGTTGATGAATCCCCCCTGGAGGAAGCCTCTTATGAAACTCTCCCGTTGCCTTGGTGTCGGCCTCGCCGCCGTCGCCTTGATCCTGGCGTCATCGATGTCTGCCCAGGAGAACCACCACAACTTCGCCGGTCACATCCGCCATGTCCTGCTCATCAGCGTCGACGGGATGCACGCCGTCGATTTCCAGAACTGCGCCAACGGCATCGTGACCGCCAACGGCGGGCAGCCCTTCTGCCCGGCGCTGGCCGCGCTCGGTCAAACCGGCGTCAACTATGTCTCCGCCAGCACCTCCAAACCTTCCGACTCCTTCCCCGGTCTCACCACCATCGTCACCGGCGGAAGCCCGGCCCTGACTGGCATCTACTATGACGTCGCCTACTCGCGGAACTACGACGCCCCGGCGGTCACCACCGGCAACGGCCTCGGCGCCGGCCCCTGCACTCCTTATGCCGCGCCCACCGGCACGACCACCGAGTACGAAGAAGGCATCGACATTGACCAGACCAAACTCAACGGCGGCGCGCCCGGCGCCTCGCTGACCGACGGCGGCATTAACTCCATCAATCCCAAGCGCCTGGTTCGCGACCCCAGCCGCGGCTGCGCTCCGGTTTGGCCGTGGGAGTTTGTCCGCGCCAACACCATCTTCAGCGTCATTCACTACGCTGGCGGATACACCGCCTGGTCTGACAAGCATCCGGCCTATTCTTCCGTCGCCGCAGGCGGCGGACCCGGTGCTCTGAATGACTTCTACGCTCCGGAAATCAACTCCAACGTTGTCGCTCTGCCCGGAGTGACCACCCCTACCGGCGTCTCCTGCGCCAGCATCCGCGATACCGGCGCCGATCTCACCGCCTGGACCAACAGCTTCCAGAACATCCAGTGCTACGACACCTTGAAGGTCGATGCCGTCCTCAACTGGATCGACGGCAAGAACCACCTCGGCAGCGCCGCGACGCAGGTCCCAACCGTCTTCGGCATGAATTTCCAGGCGGTCAGCGTGGGCCAGAAGCTCATTGAAAAAAGCAACGGCGTCACCGGGGGATATCAGGATGCCCAGGGCACGCCCACCGCGGCGCTGCTCGACGAATTCAAGTTCGTCGACGCCTCGATCGCGGCCTTCGTCAGCGAGCTGAAAAAACAGGGACTTCTGGATTCCACCCTGATCGTGATCACGGCCAAGCACGGCCAGTCGCCCATCGATCCCAGCCGCTACGTCGGCCAGACCATCAATGGGACTTCGCCCGTGACCCTGCTCTCCAACGCCGGCTACATCCCCTGGTCGGAATCGACCAACAATCCCACCGGCATCGGACCGACGGAAGATGACATCTCGCTGGTCTGGCTGAGTGATTCGGCCGATACCGACTCCGCCGTCTCCATCCTCGAACAGAATGCCTCGGCTACCACCGGGATCGGCCTGGGCCAGATTTTCTACGGTCCGTCGCTCGAGCTGAACTTCAACAATCCAACCAACGATCCTCGCACTCCCGACATCATCGTTGCTCCCAATGTCGGAGTGACCTACTCGGGCAGCCACTCGAAGCTGTCAGAGCATGGCGGCTTCGCCCATGACGACACTAACGTTGTGCTGCTGCTCTCCAACCCGAGCTTCACTCCCCGGACGGTCAACTCCGGCGTGGGCACGGCGCAGGTGGCCCCAACCATCCTCAAAGCTCTGGGTCTGAATCCTGCGGATCTGCGAGCCGTTCGTGTGGAGGGCACGCCCGTCCTTCCGGCCGTTCAGTTCTAGTCGGCTGGAAATCTAGACGTTCCGGGATGCCCCATGTCTCGCCGCGGTTGCGAGACATGGGGTTCTCGCGGTTGCACCCTCGTCCTACATTCTTTATGGGACAGGGTCGGGACGACCACGGCACAGGCAGGGCACGGCTTCCGCCGCGCCGAATCATCAAACCCTCTCACGAATTCCTGCCCCACGCCGTGCGTTTTCTCCTTCCCTTTTCCCATGGCGCTGTGGTAACTGATAACCAGCACTCTGTGCCTGCAGTCCTTGCAGCCTGCGCCGAGCGGCGTGCTATAATCGCCCGCCGTTCCAGCAGAAGTCTTGGCAGTCTTTTACAATTCTCTCGTGCCCGCAGCCAGGAGCCCTATCCGCACCCGGCCGCACTGAATCAGGAGGAGCAATGACGTTCGACGATCTCACGCTCTATGGACGTGACGAAGAAGATGAGTTCGGCGACAGCGGTGCCTATAGCGAGTCGCTCGAAGAAGATTTCGAAGAGGAAGAAGAGGAGGAAGAAGAGCCCGGGATGGCGGAACCCGAGGCCATGGAACCGGAACCGGTAGCCGCGCCCGCTCCGCCGCCTCCGCCGGCCGCTCCACCGAAGCCCAAGGCCAAGAAAAAGGCGACGAAGAAGAAACCCGCCGCCAAAAAGAAAGCTGCCAAAAAACCGGCCAAGAAGAAGGCCGCCAAGAAAAAAGCGAAGAAGCCGGCCAAGAAAGCCAAGAAGGCCAAGAAGTCGGCCAAGAAAAAAGGCAAGAAGCGCCGTTGATGCGCGGCCTGGCCGCGTCCGCCTCCCGGACGACTCTGAAACTCGAACCGCGCTCCGCCAGGGAGCGCGGTTTTTCTTGCCGCCGCATCTACCGCCGCTGCATCGCGGCCGCGGAGTCGACCATCCGGAAGACCGCCTGGACTGTCTGGTTTTAGAAATGCCATGGACGGGTGGCCCGGAGTTTTCCCGTTTCAAAACTGTGGGTGCCCCACTCTTCGCGTCGTTTGCGAAGGGTGGGCATGGTGCTGCCCGCAGGACCGGATGGAAATCCACCGAAAATCTTCATGGCACAAACAACACTGATCCCACCCTTTCGCAAAAAGCGCGAAAGGATGGGGCACCCATCGTAGTGGTAATGTCGGCAAAATCAAAAGCCCGGGCCACCCGTCGGACGTTTAGCCACGAACTGAGTATCGCAGATTACGCGCCGTGATTCTACGGGGTCAAATTTCAAACTGATACATTACCAAAAGTAGAGGCTCGGTTTGTGACGAGAATCCCACCTTTGGACAGAACACAAGGGTGGGTCCCTGCGCGCGGCACTCCAGTTTCACGGCGTGTATTTGAAGATCACTCCGCAGCCAGGATAATCCTTGCAGGTGCCAGTTCCGCCAAAATAAGTCGCCCCGTAGATGCTTCCATCAGTACCTAGGGAAAGCCCGCCGAAGAGATTGTAATATGCATCGCCTTCAGTCGCCCCCTCGAACGAGTGAATGACATCATATTGACCGGTCTTTCCGATCTGATAAAGAACACCGCACCCCCTGGGATTCATGTCATGGTTGCAGTTCAGATCGCCGCCGTCAGAGGTTGTTCCATAGAGGATGCCGTCCACGTCCAATAACCCGACGAAGGGAAGTCCACCGCCGCCGTAGCCGAAAAACTTGTGTATTACCGTCTCATGTCCGCTGAGGTCCACACTAAATACCACGCCGCAATTGCACACAGGGTCTCCGCCTACCCAAGTTACTCCACGGAGGGTTCCATTCGTGTTGTCCCGCACTAGCCTTCCCTGCGGAGTTCCCCCATCAGAGCCACCCGTAAAGGCGTAAAGCCCAACGAACGCACCGTTGATATCCAGTTTCCACACCGTGCCAGCGCCTGTCCCGGCGCCTATCCCTCCGTACTCCGCGACTCCATACAAGTTACCCGCAGCATCTCGAATCAAGCCTTGAGGCCTCGCTCCGTCGGTGCCGCCGCTGAAGTTGTACAGGACTGTTTCGGTGCTACCGCTCAATTTGAAAATAGTTCCGCAGCCCTCGCCGCCGCATTCTGAAAGATCTCCTCCGAGCGTCGTTGTGCCATACAGATCACCGTTAATCGTGACCAGCCTGGATCGAGGCCAGCCTCCGTCGCTGCCGCCCTTAAAGCTGTAAAGAGTTTTAAATACGTCGTCGGTATCAATTCTAAATACGGTACCCTGCCCTCCGTGTCCTCCTTCTGGAGTCGTGCCATAGAGGTTCCCTTTCGCATCAAGGAGCAAGCCCCCTGCTGGTTGAACTCCATCATTCGCAAAATCGAAACTGTGCAGGATTGTTACAACCCCACCTGGGTCGAGCTTGAACACGGTTCCGTCATTGTGAGTTCCGCCCTCGCTAGTGGTGCCATACAGATTTCCGGCTGCGTCCTGCACCAGTTCACCATTTGCAAATGCTCCGTCTGAAGGGGCTCCTGTAAAGCTGTGTAACACGGTATAGGTTTGTGCCTGCGCTGGCCGCGCAGCGACAAGGCACAACATCACCAAAGGCAACGCTGCACTCAGCGATCGAGCGACTCCGATTTTCGTCATTCTCAATTTTGCGAAACTGAACATAGGTTTCTCCGGATTCTTCTCTCAAACTGTGGTCGCGTCATGGCGTGTATTTGAAGATCGTTCCGAAGCCGGGTACTGAACCCGTGGTGCAACTCCCGGTACTGGACGGGTGGCCCGGAGTTTTCCCGTTTCAAAACTGTGGGTGCCCCACTCTTCGCGTCGTTTGCGAAGGGTGGGCATGGTACTGCCCGCAGGACCGGATGGAAATCCACCGAAAATCTTCATGGCACAAACAACACTGATCCCACCCTTTCGCAAAAAGCGCGAAAGGATGGGGCACCCATCGTAGTGGTAATGTCGGCAAAAATCAAAAGCCCGGGCCACCCGTCCCGACGTCTTCAGCTTTCTGTTCGATCAGCTGGGGATTCAGTACACCGCGCCGGGAGAGTGAGCCGGCCCCGGACTGGGATTCACCAGCGTTCCGGTGCAGGTGGCGCCCGCGCGGCAGTTGACCGCGACCGTCACTACCAGGATGGCGGCGCTGTCGGGTGGAAATTCGAGAGGATAGTGCGCCGCCGCCAGTTCCCTGGAGAGCGGCTTGAGTTCATCGTCACCGCTGACGTAGTCGGCAGACTCGGTCTTGCCCGGCTGGAACGAGACGGCAAATACCGCCGTGCCTGAGAGCTTCGACTCGTTACTGAGCTTCACTTCGCGCGTGTGGCGGAGCTGCTCCGCAGGAGTCTGCGTCCATTCGCCGTTGGGCAGGCGATGGATCTCGGCTAATCCAACCTCTTTCCCGGTCAGCTTCTTGTAGCGCGCTTTGATCTCGTCGGTGCGCTGGTTGTAGGCCTTCTGCATGTCCGGGGCCGACTGGATCGACGAGAATGGAACGGCGGAGACCGAGAGAGCATATTCGTAGGCGCGCGCCGCTTCCTGCCGCTTGTTTTCCTTCTCATAGATCTCGCCCAGATGCTCGCCCACCTGGCTGTCCTCTCCCAGCAGCCACGCCGAACGGACCAGCGTCTCGGCGCGCTTCACGTCTCCCTGCGCAAAGTAGACCCAGCCCAGTGTGTCCCACACCAGGGTGTAGTCATAGGTCACGTGCATCCCTTCGGTAGGGGACTTCGCCTCTTGCCCCTGCTTCTCCAACTCGGCGACGGCCTTCTCGCCGTACTTCTGCGCGAGATCGAGGTTCGTGTTGTTGTCGACCAAAGCCCAGGCCACATTGTTGAGCACTTCCGGATCGTCGTTCTTCTGGTCGGCGGCCTTCTGCAGGTCCGCGACCGCTTTGTCTTTTTGCCCGGTCTTCATATACGTGTTGCCCAGTTGCATGAGCAGGCTCGCGCTGTCGGGCGCGATCTTGACCGCGGCTTCCAGAACCTCCGCCGCATCCGGATACTTTCCGGCCTGATAGAGCAAGTCGCCCAGGGTGACGGCCGCACTCCGGTTTTGCGGATCGGCCTTCAGCAGCTTGCGCCATTCCTGAATGGCGTCATCCCTGCGCCCGGTCCGCGTCAGGTAACTGGCGACGACCTGATACGACCGCGGATCGTCGGGCGAGACTTCCTCCTCTTTCCGAAACTGATCCATCGAATCCGAGACACGATTCTGCGACGCCAGCGCGATGCCCAGATTGAAATGCGCTCCCCGGTAATTAGGATTGCCGGCCACCACTTTCTGATAGAGTTCCACGGCGCGCTCGTAATCGCGCTCCTGCAGAGCTGTCACTCCCTGGCGGAACTCCTCATCGAGATCGGCAGAATTCGCGCTGCCCGCGCCGGCTCCGGCATTCCCGGCTGTACCGGTAGCCTTGCCGGTGTTTTCTATACCGGAGTCTTTATTGGAAGAGGCCACCGCGGAGCTGCCCCCAGATAACGTCACGAAACTGAATTCGTCATCCGACATAGCCATGCCGAACTTCCGGTATCCCTCCCAGTCGCTCAACGGCACTTCCGGCTTCTTGATCTTCAGTTCGCGCACAGTGGTCATGACGCCGCGGTCGATGCGGGTGCTGTCTTCGTATTCCGCGTACGACTCAACCAGGTGACACGACTCCGGCGCTACCGCTTTAAATCCTTCCGGCAACTCCACCCGGGCGCGGTAGCTCACCTTGCCTATAGAGCCCAGCAGCACCGGCTCTTCCGGCTTCACATCGCGCGAGCCTTTAACCACTTCCATTCCAATCGGCGGCAGCGGAGGCGTGATGCGCCGGTTGTCCCAGTCGCTGTAATCCTTGCGCAGGTAGTCGTAAGAAATCATGAAGGGCGTATTGAGGTCGTCGGGCGGCGTGACTTTCACCTCGCTGACTTCGCCGGCGAAATTCAAAGCGTGCGAAATGCGCTGCACCACATCTTTCCATTGCGCTTCCGGAACCTGGCGGAACGCCGCCCGCAGCGCCACTTCCACGTCGCCTTCATAAATCTGCTCGGCGTGGCCGGTGAAAGTTCCCTGCGCATCGAGCTTGCCCGTCATGGAGAATTCCTGCCGCTGCGGCTGCGGAGGATTTTCCGGCGTGGTCATCAGCCGCGCCGGCCCGCTGGTCGGGACCACCAGCGCCTGCTTGTCGCGCAATCCCAGCAGCAGCAAGCCATAAGGCGAGACCTCGGGAGTGGTATCGAGCCATACGTACGACCCATTGCGCGGCACCACCGTGATGACGTGATTGAACTGCGCCGGCGACGGCACATCGGGATCGAGGTTGCGGCTGACATGAATCAGCGCCGGCCAGGCATCGTAGCCCGCTGCCTTCAGCAGAGACGCGAGCAGCGTGTGTTTATCTTTGCAGTCGCCGTAACCGTTGCCGAGCACATCGTCGGCGGCGTGCGGTTGATAGCGTCCGATGCCGAAATCCAGCCCGATGTAGTGATACTTCAGCGAGACGAAACTGTAGAGCGCGCGAATCTTCTCGTCGTCCGTCTTCAGTCCCTTGGTCAGCTCCGCCGCCTTCGCCTGAATCGCCGGCGTCACCTCCAGCGGATCTTTCTGCAGCCCGGCGTACCAGCTTCCCACTTCGGCCCAGCTGGAAAAACTCGTCACCTGCACGTCGAGCGTCGGCAGGTTGCGGCGCGGAGCCAGGTCGGGATCGTCTTCCTTTACCTCAAGGTTCGAATGCGACCAGCGATAGATGCGGCGCGCGCCTTCTTCGGTAATCTCCGGCTTGAAGTTGGGGCTCACCACTTTGACGTACTTGTCTTTGGGGACGCTGATCTCCAGCCGCTCGTCGCGCACGATCGCCTTGGTGGCAAACGAGTCTTCATACCAGAACTGTCCCGGCACCTCGGGCTTGACCACGCGAAAGCGCGCCAGATATTCGAGCACGTCGCCGACATCGAGCCCCTTCACAGCCACATGTTTTTCGTGGATGTCGCTGTACAGAGGGGCCACGCGGCTCACCTCCGCCGGCAGGTCCTGGATGTTGTAGTCCGGAGTCTTGATCACGGTTCCGTCGGGCTTGCGCACGCGCACGTAGTCGATCTCCACCACTTCGTTGGCGCTGCTGTAAGTGAAGCTGAGAACGGCGAACGCCTTCACTCCGGCCTCGGCCAGCACATGCACCTGCGCGGTCAGCTCGCGCGTGCCCGTCCCGTCACTTTCTTCGTTGATGTGGGTGTAAAGCTGGTCGATGACGTAGGCTTGCTTGGAAAAATCCTGCGGCGAAGAATCGGCCTTGGCCGCGGCTGGGGACGGGTTGCTCTTCTGTGCGCCCGTGGCCGAATTCGCGGCATTTGAGGATTGCGCCGACGCCAGAACACCGGCGAGCCACACCAGCGCGAGCGAAGTCTTCCACAGCATCATAAACGTCTCCCTGGCAGCTCTGTGCGGGAAACTGGGGACTGACTGTTTTAACCTATTTTCCTCAATTCGGAACAAAAAAATCGTTACCAGCCCTATTTCAGAAATCGAAACGAATCACGGGCCTGGTCGAGGTCTGCGGCCGCAACTCGCAGCGAGTGAGTCCCTCCGGATACTCGAACTGGAACGATGCGTCAGGGCTGGCGAAGGTTTTTAGATTGGATTTCGACCGCGCCGCCGCTTCTCCTGTGCTTTGCCCCTGCAGCAGGCCGACCTTTTCAGTTTTTATTTGATCAGTTGGGCGTGGATTACAAATAGGAACCAGTCTCAATCACTCGATCATCGAACGATCAGCGCCGGAATGCTTGCGTTGAAAACATAGTTGCTCGTTGGGGGAGTGATTGAACCAGGACAAGTCCCACCGCTTGTTACGCTAACGGTAGTGTTAGTGAGAAAGGTCACACCGTTAGCGTTTGTTCCTCCCAGTGTGGCGCAGGCAGCTGTGCAGCTTGAGGTTAGCCCTTCATAGTAAATTCCCGGCTGTAGCAAAATGGACGATGTAGTCCAGCTTCCGTTATGACCCGTAGCAGTGTTTGAGAAAGTTGTTCCCGCTGTCGAACCGATGTGGGCCTGCAATGTCCCCGCCGAATTGTAGAGGCAAAGGTCATAGGTATGCGCCGAGTTATCGGCTGTAGTTATGTTCCAGCTGACATTAGATGTTGTGATCGGAAAAGGAAGCACGACTCCCCACAGCGTCATCTGGTTGGCCGTGCCCGACAATGTATTTCCCGTGGCAGTCCCAATAGGTTGAGTAATCCATTCAACTCCAGAATAGCCGGTTCCGTAACTAAAGCCGCTACTTCCCACTGTGGTTCCGTCGTCGAACGTCACAGTACCATAAGATTGCAGGTTGGTCAGTTTGAGGTTTCCGCCGTGTCCGCTCGAGTTGCAGGTGGAGGTATTGTCGATGGAAAGCGTACCGCTTGTTGTGTTGTCCGTGGTTAGGCAGCCATTGGTGAAGAACGTTCCCAAGCCTCCACTCTGGAATCGGATGGCGCAAATGTTTCCGAGGCGAAAACCTTGATCATCCCATCCACCGCAGGCCATCCCGCTTGAGTCCGAATAGGCTACGTATCCGGGCGAACCATGAAAGCTCAAGCCGGCAAGTGGGCTGCCAAACGTCACTTGCGGATTTGCAAACGATCCAGCCGGCAACGTTATGATGCCCGGCCTGCCGCTGCCAGAGGCGGAGCCAAGGGCAAAAGTAACGTCACCTCCATTCGCGCCTCCAGTTCCCGACGTTCCGGCGCTTCCCGTCGTGATCGTGATTCCTCCGCCAGGCGCATAGCTCGCCGAACCAGCGGATGAGCCGCCGTTACCCGCTGTGATCGTGACACCCCCTCCGTTTCCTCCGGTGGCTGGCCCGACACCCGTGCCATTGCCGCCCGCGCCGCCTGTGATCGAGGGGCTGCTTCCCGACCCCGCAGCACCGCTGGAAGCATTTCCGCCGCTTACCGGGCTAACAATTAGCGGTGACGGCGCATTCCCCGCGCTTCCGGGCTGGGTACCTGAAAGAGTTATATCTCCGCTTGTGTCGACGGTGACGCTCGACTGCGCGACCGCCCCAACCGAAACGAGGGTTATGCCTAAAACAAGGCAAAGCTTATTCATCTGCCGGGCCTCCGAGCATATGTTGCGGGTAACATGATGCTAGCGCGCGGGAGGCCGCTGTCTCAATTGGCGACGCAGGTTCAGGGCGTGTACTTAAAGATAGTTCCGCATCCGTTGGGATTCTGACACGCTGTACCAGTGCCACCAAAGGAAGTAGCGCCGTAAATGTTGCCGTCAGTTCCCAAGCTCAATGCGCCTGTGCTGCTATCCGCGCCATCCCCAGCAGATGAGCCACCGAAACGGTGAAGCACTACGTACTGCCCTGTTCTCGAAATTTGGTAGAATACACCCCATCCGGTACCGCCGCTCTCGGTGGTTCCATAAAGGACGCCGCTATGGTCTAAGACCCCAACTGCCGGATTGGACCCACCGCCGTGCCCGAAAAATTTATGGACCACGGTTTCGTTGTTACTGTTATCCAGTCGGAATACAACACCGCACTTACATATAGGATCGCCGCCCGATATGGTTGTGCCGTGAAGATTACCGTTCGAATCTTGGATCAGCCGTCCGAGCGGCTCTCCGCCATCAGAACCACCGGTGAACGAATAGAGAACCGTGAACACGCCCTGACTGTCGAGCTTCCACACCGTGCCAGTCGTAAGCGAGGCTGACGTAGCAACTCCGTAGAGGTTGCCTTCGGCGTCTCTAGTAAGATTTCTGGGACTCGCCCCGTCCACTCCGCCCGTAAAGCTATACAACACGGTTTGGGTTCCGCCCTTCGTCATTTTGTAGATAATCCCGCATCGCAGTTGGGCACCTTGTTGGCAGGCTTGGGAGAGGAGTCCACCATATTGCGTAACCCCGTAGAGGTCCCCTTCATTTGTAACCAATCTTGATACCGGCCCGTTTCCGGTGCCTGCCAGTCCGAACTTGAAAATTCGTCTAAAGGTATTATTCGCATCCAGCTCGAACAAAGCTCCGCCGCCAGCGTCTGTGCCTGTGCTCGTCGTCCCGTAGAGATTGCCTTCGGCATCACGCAGCAGTCCGCCTAAGGGATTCGCACCGTCATTGGCCCCCCCGGTGAAGCTGTATAGGACGGTCTCATTGCCTTCTGGGTCCAGCTTAAACACCGTTCCGAAGTTGTTCGTGCCGCCCTCATAAGTCGTGCCATATACATTGCCGTCGGGATCCTGCACCAGTTCGCCGTTGGCAAAAGCGCCGTCGTTTGGCGCGCCCGCGAAGCTGTGCACTATCGTGTAGGTTTGCGCCTGTGCCGCTAATGTCGCCAACAAGCACAGCGAGGCGAGGCGCAATACCACCTTCAAAAACCGCGAAAGCCCGAATCTCTCTGAGTTAGGCATAGACACCTCAAATCGGACGAATCTTGACAGAACGGCAATAATCCTGCCTGGGGAAGGAAACAGCAGAGCGCGATTATACATCAGTCCGGTGAAACGGCAATAGCCAAGGAGCAGCGAAAAATCGACCAATTCGCCTGACCTGCGCGGGCTCTAGCCCTCAAGAGCTGCAAAAACTGGCGCAGCGTTAATGACTGAAATGTCGCGTTTTACTTCCTGCCGGGCGCGATCGGCGGGCCTCCCACCGCGTTTAGGCACTTGCCGTAAAGTTCGAGCAACTTGTCGGCGTAGTCTTCCGGCTTGGCCGCCGCGCCCGTGCCCTGGAATCCGACACCCGACGAGGTCGTGCGTCCGTATCCGGTCGTCACTACACCCGGCGTACCAATGATGCCGTAAGAGTCGAACCCACCGGTGACGCCGACCACCGTAAGGGGCGACGGTGCGTTGGTACCAGCCGGGGTTGTTGAAGGGGCGGGCGACACTCCCTGCACCTGAACCTGAACGACTTGCCCAGCAAGGGTGCCTGAAAGCAATAGAACGCCGCATGCACAGAGAGACTTATGCAAAGTGCCTACCTCCAAATGATTAGATCAGAGAATGGCACGAATGTAATGTCGCAACTTCATGACATCAATTGGCTTTCTTGATTCTTATTTATGGCACGTATTTGAAGATGATTCCGCAGCCGGGATGGGAGCCTTGAGTACAGGTTCCGGTGCCTCCATACCAGGTTGCGCCATAGATGGCGCCGTCGCTTCTCCAGTGCTTTGCGCCGGCAGCAGGCTGCAAGACGCGAGCACGAAGACCGCAAGGACGACCCGTCGAAGCATAGACCGATGGCTGCAACGTCACTTCTTGCCGCTGACCGCGCTCAAACACTTCCCGTATAGCTCCAGCAGCCGGTCGGCGTAGTCTTCCGGCTTAGCCGCCGCGCCCGTGCCCTGAAACCCTACTCCCGATGACGTCGTACGCCCGTAGCCCGTGGTCATGGCGACAAACTTCATCAGATCAAGGGCAATATCTTCGTTGCGGCGCCCAACGCTGGCGCCCGTGCCGGGGGCTTCTTCCATGACTCCTTCTCCTCTGCCGGAAACTACGGGGATGTCCTCGTCTTCTTCGAAATCCTGCATACGGCTCATGATCGCGAATGCCACGATGAGGTTGCAACCACTCCGGTAGCGATCATAGCAGAGGAAGGCCGCCGCTTCGCACCCCGATTCGGCTGCAACTCTTTGCGCATTGACAGGCCCCCGGACCATTGCCATAATGCCTGCCCAGTTTCTGAAAGTCTCGTCCGGTTTTTCCCATCCCTGAGTTGTTCCGGCCCCGGGCCCCTGGCATTACCAGTTGCTGAAGAGTGTTGTCGCAACGGGCTGATGTGTGTCAGTGCGGATGTTCCCAGTAGAAGAAGCGCCGTCCGAATTCTCTCAATGAGGAGTGTCTCCCATGAAGCTCCGCGCCTGCTTCGTTTTCGTGATGAGTGTGCTGGCTCTGGTGTCTCTCGCCACAGCGCAAACCGCCCCCGCCGATCCAGCAGCAACGGCAGCCGCGATCCAGGTGCCGCGGTTGATCCGGTTTTCCGGCATTGCCAAAGATGACACCGGCAAGCCGCTGACCGGAGTGGTGGGAGTCACGTTCGCGCTCTACAAAGACGAAGAAGGAGGGGCTCCGCTCTGGATGGAAACACAGAACGTCCAGGCTGACGCCATGGGACATTACACGGCCATGCTCGGCCTGGCGAGCTCCGACGGCGTTCCGCTGAGCCTGTTCAGCTCCGCCGAAGTGCACTGGATCGGCGTGCGCGTCTCTGGACAGGAAGAGCAGGCGCGCGTCCTGCTGCTGAGCGTGCCCTATGCTTTGAAGGCGGCCGACGCGGAAACACTCGGCGGCCTGCCCGCCTCGGCCTTTGTGCACGCGAATCCGGCCGCGCCGGGATCGACAACGGCCAAGGGCGCTGCTTCCACGTCAACTTCTTCGACGCCGGCGCGCGCGTCAGCGAAGCCGGGCGCGACTACTCCGCCTCCCGCCACCGTGACCGGCTCGGGAACCGCCAACTACGTTCCGCTCTGGACGGGCGCCAGCGCGCTTGGCAATTCTTTGATCTTTCAGAGCGGAGGCAACGTCGGCGTCGGCACCACCGCCCCCGGCGCAACGGTGGACTCGGCCGGATCGGCCATCACCATCCGCGGCACGAGTTCGGGCGCGACCGGGGTCGGCGTCGTGGGCAAAGCCACCAGCACGACTGGAATAAATTATGGCGTGAAGGGCGCGACCGCCAGCACCACCAGCGGGGCGGCCGGCGTCTACGGCAGCAGCACCGGCACCAGCGGAAATATCTATGGCGTCGATGGAGTCTCCGCCAGCCCCAAGGGCGCGGGCGTCCTCGGCACCAACACCGCAACCGGCGGGGTAGCCGTTTCCGGCAAAGCCACCGCGGTCGATACCGGCGCCAGCATCGGCGTGCAGGGGGTCTCCTCGGGCGGGCTCGGAACCGGCGTCTCCGGCGTCGGGCCGCAGTTCGGCGTCTCTGGCACTTCGCAGAATGGCGCCGTGCAGGGCACCAGCGTTCCCAGCGGCGTCTATGGCAAAGCCACCGGCACCACCAGCACGACCTATGGCGTGCAGGGAGCGTCGGCCAGTCCAACCGGCGTTGGCGTCTATGGCAATGACAGCGCGAAGACCGGCGTGAACTATGGCGTGAAAGGGAGCACGGCCAGCGCCACCGACAATGCGGCCGGCGTCAGCGGAGTCGAAACCGCTACCCTCGGCGCAGTCTTCGGCGTTTCCGGATCGAGCAGCAGCACCACTAACAATGCCGCGGGCGTGAATGGAATCGAAAGCGCCACCAGCGGGCAGGTCTTCGGTGTAGCGGGTTCGAGCAGCAGCACCACCGACAATTCCGCCGGCCTCAGCGGTTACGAAGGCGCCAGCAGCGGCAAAGTTTATGGCGTCACCGGCGGGACCAACAGCACATCCCAGGGCGCAGCCGGAGTGAACGGCTACGAGGGGGCCGGCACCGGCTACGTGTTCGGCGTCTTCGGAGGAGCGGCCAGCACCACCAACTTCTCCGCCGGGGTCAGCGGCAACGAGAGCGCGACCACCGGCCAGGTCTACGGCGTCGTCGGCGTGTCGAACAGCACGACCACCGGCGCAGCCGCCGTGAATGGATACGAGCCCGCCACCACGGGCCAGGTCTACGGAGTTAGTGGGGGAATCGTAAGCTCGACGGATTTCGCGGCTGGCGTCAGCGGGACTGCAACCGCGACTACGGGCAAGGTCTACGGCGTCGTCGGTTCCACCAACAGTGCAAGTCAAAATGCTGCCGGGGTGGATGGCTTCGCGGGAGCCGCCACGGGACAGGTCTACGGAGTCAACGGAAATACCAACTCGACCGGACCATTCGCATCGGCAGTCAACGGATTTGAAGGCGCCACCACCGGACAGGTCTACGGCGTCAGCGGATCCACGAACAGCAGCACGCAGGGTGCGGTCGGCGTCTGGGGTTACGAAGGCTCAACTACAGGAAGCGTCGCCGGAGTAGCCGGGACCACGACCAGCACCAGCGGCGAAGGAGTTTATGGCAACGCCACAGCCACCTCCGGTGTCGCCGTGGGAGTCATTGGAGTGACTTCGAGTTCCAGTGGCTCCGGTGGCGCGTTCGCGAACCTGTCTGGATCGGGTATGGTTTTGCAGGGTTTGTCTGGAGGAGGGTTTACCCAGGTGTTCTCCGTTGATGCTGCAGGCAACCTTAGCATTGCCGGCAGACTCACCAAGGGTAGCGGCTCGTTCAAGATTGACCACCCGCTCGATCCTGCGCACAAGTATCTTTCTCACTCGTTCGTCGAGTCGCCTGACATGATGAACATTTACAACGGCAACGTCACCACCGACCATCACGGACTGGCGACGGTGACGCTGCCCGCATACTTCGAGGCGCTGAACCGCGACTTCCGCTATCAGCTCACCGTGATCGGTCAGTTCGCCCAGGCCATCGTGAAACAGGAGATCGCCCACAACCGGTTCGTGATCAGGACCAGCAGACCGTCAGTGAAAGTGTCATGGCAGGTCACCGGCATTCGCCACGACGCCTATGCCAACGCCTATCGCATTCCTGAGGAAGAAGAGAAACCGGCGCAGGAGCAGGGCCACTACCTGCATCCGGAGCTGTTCGGCGCCGTGGATCAGCAGGCCGCCAACACGAACCCGGGTGCAGGTCCGGAGAGATAGGATTGCGCCAAGGCCGGCAGCTTGAGTGGAAAATCTACGATGCCGAACCCGCCGCCGCTGCGGGCATGCCGGCCCTTGCCGTCTTTACCAGCCGCACCATGAGCCAGACCGAACCGATAAACAGAAACGGCGAAGAATAGAATCCCGGCGCCGGACGCGGGAAGGTCACGGCCGCCACGGTGTGTCCGAGGATGGTGCCGATCGTGTGTCCCATGGCGTTGGAGAGTTGAATGACGGCATACAGCCACGCCAGCGGACGGAACCAGCGCGCGCCCCGCGCCGCCAGCGGCGTCAAGGCGAAGCACAATGCTACCGCGACGATCAGCCCCGTCAGCCACGCGCGAAACTGAAAGGTCGGCATGGGAAACCATGCCCAGCGCTGGCGCAGGATAGTCACGGTCGGGTTGTAGACGCTGAGGAAGCCGGTGGCCGCTTCGTCCCATGTATGCAGCGCGAAGGCGATGGTGAGCGCCACCCACGGCCCCGCAAATCCGGAAGGTTGTTCCTGGTTCATGGCGGACTCCGCGGGGAATTCTACGCCGCTCCGCGCGTCCCGGATGTGATCGGCTGCAACCGAATGCCGGCCCGGGAATTCGAGGGACGCGGTCTGCAGTCCGCAGCCTAGCGTTTCACTTCGCTCATCAGGCCCATGAGGTTGCCTTCCGAGTCGCGGAAAAACGTCATCCACAAATCGTGGTCAGGCATGCGCGCGATCAGGTGCGGCTCGTCTTCGAATTTCACGCTCATCTCTTTCATGCGCGCGTGCGCCGCCTGAATGTCAGGGACGGCGAAATACAGAATCGAGCTGGGATGATCGAACTCCGGCTTCTCCGGACGGTCGAGCATGAGCCGCAGGCCGCCGCAATCGAAGAACGCCAGTCCGGGCGGGGCTTTGAAGAGCAGCTTCAACCCCAGAACGTTCTCGTAGAATGCCGCGGCGCGCTCCACGTCGTGCGTCGGAATCTGGATCTGTCCCAGCCGCGTGATGCCGATTCCCGTGGCTGCTGCCGTCATAGGCTTGACCTCCATGGTTCGAATTCGTTAGCATAGCTAACTATATTTGCCGCCGCTTTGTCAACGGCAAAGTGGGCTCAGGAAAAATCCCGCAGTCGCCGCCTGCTCTGGAAGGCAAAGGCGGCCGGCTTTCAGATTCAGTCGCGAGTGGAGTGGTGAAAAAGATCCGAGAATCCGGCCGGGCAAACCCGGGAGCGAAGACGCCGGAGACCTCGCAGCTGGCCGACCAGCTGCACTCCGCCGCCATCCACCTGCTGCGCCATGTGCGCAGGCAGGACGCCGCGACCGGCGAAGGTCCGGCGCGGCTCTCCGCGTTGTCGGTGCTGGTGTTCGGCGGACCGAAAACGCTCGGGGAACTGGCCGCCGCCGAGCAGGTCAAGCCGCCCACCATGAGCCGCATCGTGTCGGGACTCGCCCGCAGCCGGCTGGTCGAACTGCGCGCCGATCCCCACGACGCCCGCCGCCTCTCAATTCGGGCCACGGCCAAAGGCACTCGCCTGTTGCAGGAGGGCCGCCGGCGGCGCATCGCCGAGCTGGCTTTGCATCTCGACGCGCTTACCTCCGCCGAGCGCGGTCAACTCGAGGAAGCTGTGGAAATCCTGGGCCGCCTGCTTGCCGACTGGAGCTAGAGCGGATTGACGCACTTATGTTCTTTGACGTGCTGGCGTAATGCGCCAATTGCACGCTCTTTCTCGCCAACCGTGAGTTCCAGCTCTTTGTCCAGGCGACGCACGCCCTCCAAATCCTTGGAACGGAACAGTTCCATCAGGAGGGTGGCCACTTGCGCGAGATTGCCAAGCACATTCTCCACGTTCGCATGGAGACGCTCGTATTCAGGGCATTCTGCCATATATCTTGGTTGCCGAAACCGAGGCCGCCGACGAGCGCCAAATTCCGCCAGCCACAAACGGGAGCGCCTGGGGCGCAACTGTTGGCCAAGCCTTGCCGGAGACGAGGTTTGCCTGGTCTCAGAATTCCTGTTCTTCGGTAATCGACTCCGGGGTACTATAGTCAGGCGAAAACCCCTGGCCCATGCCTGATAATGTGAAGTTTCCATCGAGCGCACAACCTGCGGTCTGTGGCGGGATTCAGCGGCAATTACGCTGCAGCGCATGAATTTTCCCCTGAAGCGCCATCAGTACAACTCTTTGGAGAATGACTGAATTGCCACGCATGCGCACAGTCGTGACGATGGCCGGCCTGTTGTGGCTGCTGCACGCCGGTGTGGTCTTCGGTTTGGGGACAAGCCGGATCGGGCCGTTGTTGTCGGACGTGATCCAGTTCACGCTGGGCGGCCTGCTGGTCTATGCGATCGTTGAGGCGAGCCGCAACTCCGAAGGACTGGCGCGCTCCTTCTGGCGGCTGACGGCCGCGGCCTACGGGGTATGGATGGTGGCGCAGGGCCTGTCGATTTACAACGATCTCGCCCATTCCCAAGGCGCTGCCTGGATCGGCAACCTGCTTTTCTGCTTCTGGTTCGCGCCTCTGGCGATGGCGCTGTTTCTCGATCCGGAGCGCGAGGCGGGGCGGCTGGACACGCTGATCGCTCTCGACCTGGTGCAGGCCATCCTGGTTTGTGTCGCGGCCTACGTCTATTTCTTCTATCTTCCAAAATCCGAGACGCCGGGAGAATTGGCGCACGGAGTCTGGACACCCTACTTCGCCGGTTACGGAATCGTGGCGACGGCGTTTGTGCTGCGCGGCCTGACCAATCCTTTGCGCGACGAGCGTTCGCTGTTCGGGCGCTTCGGAGTTTTCCTCGTGCTCTCGGGCTGCGTCGACGCGCTTTATTACTACGGCCCCGGCCGCGGACTCCACACCGGAGCCTGGTTCGATCTGCTGTGGAGCGCGCTGCTGATCGCACCCATGCTCATCGCCGCGACCTGGAAGCAGGCCGAGGCGCCGTCGTTCGCGCTGGAGCCGCGACCGCGCGAGAAGCGCATCTACACCGAGTTATTCCACCTGGTCTACCCGCTGCTGGTGCTGCTGATGGCGGTGGCGATCGCCCGTGAGCACCTCCGGCTGGCGGCGCTGATCGTACTCTGCTCCTTCGTCTGTTCGAGCGCGCGCTTGCTGGTCACGCAGCATCGCATGCTGCAGACCAAGGATGCGCTGCGCCGCGAGGCGGCCCGCGACAGCCTCACCGGCCTGTGGAATCACAAATCGATTCTGGAGATCCTCGACCGCGAACTGCTGCGCGCGGAACGCGATTGTCATCCGGTGGGCGTGATCATGGCCGACATCGACCACTTCAAGAACATCAATGACACCCGCGGCCACGCCGCCGGCGACAGCGTCCTGCGCATCATTACCACCAGCATGGCCGCGGTGGTTCGTCCCTATGACTCGGTGGGGCGCTATGGCGGCGAAGAGTTCCTGATCGTCGCCCCCGGCTGCGGCATGCTTGAGACCTGGGAGCTGGCGGAGCGCGTCCGCGCCCACATCGCCGCCTGCGAGATCGTGGTCGGCGCGTCGACAGTAAAAGTCACTCTCAGCCTCGGGATTGCCACCGGCGAAGCGGCCGCCGACTCCGAACAATTGCTGCACGCCGCCGACTCGGCGCTTTATCGGGCCAAGGGCGACGGACGGAACCGGGTGGCTCCCTGCTTGCGCCGCGCGGCTGGCGCCGCCGACAGTCCCTCGCCTGCGACGAGAAGCGATTTCTGGCTGTAAACCGGATGCACCCCGAATTCGCGCACCCTGAAAGAGCAGTCCTGCTGTAAAACGCCACAATAACTTCCGGCTCAGCCTCAGAACTCCTCTGTTTTCCGCCAGGCATACTCTTTGGCACGGGATGCATCCCAGTGAATCGGAGTAAGATTGCGGCAGCGCGAATCGCTACCGATTGCAGTTCGTGCTCCCATCATCTGGTGGCGGTTCTCGCCATCCCTGGCTCGAAAGGGGACGCCCATGCTCAAGCGTGCTCCCGTACTGTTCTTTATTCTCGTTGCTTTCATCGTGGTTGCCGGCTGCGGCTCGACCAAATCGACGGTTTGTCCGCTGGCGCCTTCGCCTTCCTCAAGCTCCACCTGCAGCTGCACGACCACCGACGCGGCTTGTCCCGTCTTCGCCCCGCATCTGTTGGCCAACGGCGTCAATGGCGTCATCTCCGTCTTTCCCGTGGATCCCGGCAGCGGCGCTCTCGGCACCGCAGTTACGACAACCGGCCCCACTCTGTCGCTGGGCATGACGACGCTGGCCAACACTTTCGTCTATGTCTCGAACCCCGATGTCGAAATCGGCGGCTCGGTCGATGCCTGGTCGATCGATCTTTCTACTGGCACGCTCACCGCCGTGCCGGGATCGCCATTCACGCTGGGGGCGCTCAGCTACGGCGTCGGACTGGCGGCCGACAACGCCGGGCCATTCCTGTATGTCGCCGACACCAACAAGATTGACGGCTTCAAGATTGATGGGCAGGGCGCGCTGACCGCCGTCCCGAACTCACCCTTTACTTCCGGAGCGAATCTGTTTCTGACCATCGACCCGCAGGGGCGGTTCGTCTTCAGTTCCGTCGTCGATCCTCCGGGCAGCGTTTCTGCGTTCACCGTCGACGCGGGCACCGGAACGCTGACCGAGGTGGCGGGCTCGCCGTTTCCGGCGGTCCAGAATTCCACGCTCAACTCGCAGCCCGCGGAGATTGTGGTCGACTCCAGCGGAAGCTTCGTCTATGTCCCGCTATCGGGCATCAACAGTGTGGCCGCATTCTCCATCGGCACGAATGGCGTGCTGACTCCCGTGCCCGGCTCGCCCTTTCAGGCGGGCAGCATGCCTTTTGCGGTAACGACGGTCAACAATTTCCTCTATGTCTGCAACCACGCCGATGGAACCATCTCGGGCTATAGCATCAATCCGCAGACCGGGGTGTTGAGTCCGCTGGCCGGGTCGCCGTTTGCGGTTCCGGTCGCCGCCCTGACGACCGATTCCACCGGGCATTTCCTTTACGGCTCGGGGGCAAGCGGCATTCGCGTGTTTGCCATCGACGCCAACACCGGCGGGCTGAGCGAAATCTCCGGCTCTCCCTTCGCGGCGCCGGGGGCCAGTGTGCTCTCGTACGTGCTGTAAGCGAATCACGGTTGCAGAAATGCATCGCGAGGAGGGCGTAAGCCCTCCGCGCGGCCGGCCGCGGCCGCTAACCGCTACTATGGCTCTGAGGAGTTGCTCTGCTGCCGGTGGGGATTCGCCCTTGTTCGTTTTTCGTAACAAATTCTGCCGGGCCTCGGGACCCGGAATCCTGCCGGTCTAGTATTCGCAGAACTTCTTCCCCGCAGCACTCCACGCGCCTCAGACCCGGCGCGCGGAACGGCCCATAATCCGACGACGTTGCTAAAGGAGGCTTATTTTTATGGCCGTGAAGAAACTTGATCGTTCCCTGCCCGATTCGCGCAAAGCGGTAGCGATGCGAAATGATCCGACGCGGGTCGATCCCAAAAAACTCAAGCTGGGGAAGTCGGCGGCGCGCCACGATCCGCGCACGCTGCTGCTGGCCTCCTACATCACCGCGGCTCTGCCCACGCCCCCGGACAACTTCGATCTGACCAGCAAGGTAACCGCCTGGGGCATGATGGAAAACGATCAGGTCGGCGATTGCACCTGCGCGGCCGCCGGCCATCTGCTGATGGAGTGGACCGCGAACGCGGGAAAGAAAATGTTCACGCCGACCGACAAGCAGATCATCGCGGCCTATTCGGCCATCACCGGCTACAACCCGGTGACCGGGGCGAATGACAACGGGGCGGTCGAGATCGATGTGCTGAATTACTGGCGGCAGAGCGGCATCGCCGGACACAAGATCGGGGCCTACGCCGCGGTCGAACCATCCAACCACACCAACATCATGGATTCGGTCTACATCTTCGAAGGCTGCTACATCGGGCTGCAGCTGCCGATCAGCGCGCAGGCGCAGGTGCAGAACCACCAGCCGTGGTCGGTGCCGCCGGGAGGCTTGACCGGCGATGGCAAGCCCGGCAGCTGGGGCGGCCACGCGGTTCCCGTCGTCGCCTATGACGCGCGCGGCCTGACGGTCGTGACCTGGGGCGCGCTGCAAGTCATGACGTGGTCGTTCTGGGACGCCTACTGCGACGAAGGCTATGCCATCATCAGCAACGATTACCTCACGGGCAAGAAAGTGTCGCCGCAAGGTTTTAACATGCAGCAACTGCAGGCGGACCTGGCGGACCTGAAGTAGCGCACGATGAGATGGAAACTGCGTCGCGCCGCTCGCCCGGATCCCTGGCTGGCGAAAAGCGCTTGCTCCGGATGACGACCAACATCGCCGGCGGGAGTTGCGCGCCCGGTGGCTCGACGCCGTGACGGGAGGAACGGGATGGGGGCTCTCACGATCGCATTTGACACCACGATCGTGGGAGCGCTTGCCCTGCCCTGGGTCTTTCTGATCGTTCACCTGTTCTTCTTCGAAGACGAAGAGCGCTTCACCGATCTGCTGAGCTGGGTGAATCAGAAGGGCCTGCAGGCCATCGCCGGAGTGCTGCTGTTTGCCATGGCGTTCACGCTGGGGTCAGCCGTGTCTCGCATCGCGCAGGATTTTTTCAACGACGACGACCTGTTTCTGCAACTCGGGCCTCATCTGTTGCGCGCGGGCACGACCGAGGATCACATTCTGGCCAGCGTCTACTGCGATGCCGACGAGAATCAGCTGCTGCGCTCCGATCCATCGAACGCACTGCTCTCGGCCAGGATCACTGACTTCCAGCAGCAGAAGCCGGCCTGCCGGTTTGCCATGATCTGGATGGGGCGGCTGCGTTACAGCCGCAAGAACGATCATCTCGCGGATGCCGCCCGCGACGTTTTCGGATTGCAGGAAAATGCGCTGCTGCTCAAAGGCGAAGACGCCACGCTGCGCCTTCGCCAGCTCCACGATCAGATCATGGTGCTGCGCGGCTCGACCTTCGACGGCATGATCGCGTTCGCCTTCTGCCTGTATGCCTGGGGATTGCGAGCGCGGCGCGAGCGGCCGCGGTCGCTGGCGCGCGTGCTGCTGGCGTGCGTTCCGGCGGTGTTTCTGCTGCTGGCGGCGGACGCGTTCGTCCATCACTACGAGGACCGCTTTGTCAGCGAGCCGCCGTACATGGAGTTCAGCCTGCTGATCGTGGGACTGGCCGGCGGATGGTTGCTGTGGCTGCCGCGGCGGCGCGCGCCCCGCGCGGGAGGGCCGGAGTCGCGGCTCAACTGGCGCTGGGGCATGCTGAGCCTGGTGTTCGCCGTGCTGTTCACGGCGGGATTTCTGGGATGGTGGTCGACCGAGGTGCTTTACGGACACCAGGTGATTTATTCCTATGACGCCCAGCTGCCGGCACCAGCGGCAGCGGCAAGCCATTAATGCTCGAGTTGGCGAATGCCGATGTGAGAGGAGAGCGCCGACTGCAGTGCGTAATTGGATGGGGAACGTGGCCGGACGCCGGCGCGGGATTTGAAAGGGCGCGGCTTTAGCCGGGCCGCTGCTCGATGCAAGAGACAACCCGGGCTTTGGCCCCGCAGATTTTTTCGGCAGGCGCGGAGCGATCCGATTGCGTCTGCCGGATGACGCTGTGCTGATGGTTCGTTCCATCCCCCGTCGCACGAAGTCCTGCGGCCCGCGATCTTTGCGGGCCGTAGGATTCTCTGGAGTTCTTCACGCGACCGCGAGCGTCAACGACGTCGCCACAACCGGATCCGCGGACCGGTAATACGCCACCAAGTTAAACGGGATGCCCCACGGTCCGGTGGTGATAACTTTGGCTTCCGGGAAAAGATCCTGGAGTTCCTGTTGTCGGTTTCGTTCCCGCCCTGTCCCAGAAAGGACGTGGGACGAGGGTGGGGCAACCGACCCGTCATCCCACTTCGGAAATCAGCCTTAGGCTTCGGCGGCGATGTGGCAGACGCGGCCGACGACATAGTCGGCGGCGGACCTGCCTTCGGCGATGGTCACGAACTCCAGCGAAGAGTGCTCGGCATAAGGGCGCAACACAATCTGATTTCCGGCCACTTCGACATACTTGACCTCACAATTATCGTTTTTCAGAACAGCGTACATATTCAATTCACCTTTGCGATAAGGCGTAAGTGCGTTGTAATGGCGGTCAAGCAAGAGGATCGACCCAGGCAGAAGCCGGGGGTACATGCTGGAGGCATCCCGGGCGTCGAGCCGGATGAGCACGAAGCGCTGCCAGCCGGAGCGGTCGCCCTGGGTTTCGGCGCGCAATTTGCGCAGGAAGGTCTTTTTGAACTTGAGGATGTCTTTGACCTGCATGGCAGTGATGCGGGGCTGGGTGGCGGCGGTGGCGGGGTCGGTGAGCAGGACGTTTTCGAATTCGTCGTCACTGGGGGGAAGGATGGAGGCACGCTGGTTGACTTCAGCGGGATCGAGCAGGTCGAGGACGGAAAGGTGCTGGACGGAAAGTACTTTGTCCATGCCCTCGAGGCTGAGACCGCGCTTCTTGTTGAGGAAATTGGAGATGTGGGCCTGCTGGAATCCGGTTTGCTGGGCCAGTCGCAAACCGGTAAGTTCCCCACTTTCAATGCGTTCCCACAGGATTCTGCGAAGATTCTCTTGCAGGAGTTTGAACTTCATATAGCCGGAGTATAGCACCGGGTCTGGTGCACGATGGGGCGCAGAAAGTTTTCCACAGGCAGGGTGTGTCCATCCAACCTTGACTGAGAAAATTCACAGCTATAGGATCGCGCCAGCGTGCGGGTACTATGCTCCGAGAAAAAGGGGCCAATGACGGTGAGCTCAGACAATTCGAATGAAGAGAGAATTTTCGGAGAATTCCGCAGGAAAGTGCGGTCGGCTGAGGTGCTGTCGGCCTCCATGGAGCGGTTGTTGCTGTCGCTTCGCTTCACAGGACGGGTGAGCGTAGTGATGCAGAACGGGCGCGTGCTGAAGTCGGGCTACGAGGAAGGATACTTCCGCCAGCAGGCGGAACGTGCGGCCGGAGACGACGAGATCACGCACACACTGTAGAAGCGGAGGAGTTGGGTGTGAACAGAGACAACAAGACGACCTGTTAGCAATCCCGATAACTAAATAGCCGAAGCAGGCCATCGTAAGAGAAACGAGCCCTGCGTTCGATTTCCCAGACCGCGGAAATCAGCGCAGGGCTTTTTTTCTTTGCATGGCGGGAGTGTCTGCCGGTAGTCCGGCGGTCGAAGCAGTCACGACAAACTTTCATACGAATTCATGGAGGCAGTGATGAAGAGTAACGCTGAGAAAGACGAAAAGACGGTCCGAGTGGAACTCAAGTATTGCGAGCACTGTGGCGGGCTGTGGGTGCGGGAGCGCGGTGCGGGCGGGGTGTATTGCCAAGACTGCCAGCCCAAAGTGGCGGAATTGCCGGCTCCGAAAAAGAAGCCGGGGAAGGTGAAGCTGCCGATCGGGCGCGAGACGCTGGTCGAGCGGTATGCGCCGGAAGAGGACGACAACCTGGAATTCGAAGCAGCCGGAGGTGTGGCATGAGCTGCGTGATTCCGTGGATGGCGGCAGAAGCCGAGACGACACCGAAGCGGGAAAAGCGAGTGGGACTGGGGCGAAAGCCACCGCAGCGGGCAGAGAGATTGCGGGAGACGCCTTGCGCGGCTGCGAGATTGCCGGCGCATCAGTTTCCGGGGACACCCAAGGAAACGCCGGCGGATCGAGAAGAAAGGCAGGAAGAGGCTGCGACGGCGCAGGCGGCGGTAAAGCCGTGGATGGAGGAGAGCCGTTACGCCGAATACGAACGGCGGGTGTACCGGGGAAGAACGGTGACCATGCTGCGGCGTTACATGCGGTATGCGCTGGAGACGGGGCGAGTGCCGTCGCTGTTGGGGGCTGAGTTCTTTCGCTCGCGGGTGACCCGCTATCGAATGGCAAGTTTCGAGGATCGAGTGATTTTCGTGCATGACATGGACGCGTGTCTGGCACGGCTGGATGAGCTGTCGCGGCAGGTGTTGGGCCGGGTCGTGCTGCAGGAGTATGAGCACGAAGAGGCGGCGAGGCTGTGGGGCTGCACGAGGATGACGGTCCATCGGAAGCTGCTGGAGGCGCTCGACAAGCTGATCGAGATTCTGCTCGAGGTCGGGTTGCTGGAGAGCTTTCCGGAGGAAGCGGGAAAATCCTGTCAAGAGGGGGAAATCGATGAATTTTTCGTAAGTGATTGTGAAGATGGCAAATAAAAATTTCGAAATCGTGTTACATGCCCCCTGGGCAATTTGATATTCTGAATTTAGAGAGTAAGAAAAAAAGAAAACTCCGAAGGAAGGCGCGCTGAAAGGCGCGCCTTCTGCTTTTGGGCAGAGAGTTTCACAGCAGGCAAGAACGACAAAATCGGGATTGGTGTTGGGGCGATGATCAGGAAAAAAGTGAAGGCGAAAGCGAAAAAAACAGCGGTGAAGAAGCCGGCAACGAAGAGATCGGCACCAAGGAAGCAGGCGGATCCGGCGAAGGTGCGGCAGGAGATCGCCGGGATCGTGAAGTCCAAGGCGAAGGGCATCACCGCGGCGGTGGTCGACAAGGCGATGCACGGCGAGCTGGCTCCGGCAAAGTATTTGCTGGAGATGGCGGGTGTGTATCCGCTGGAGACGGAGAAGACGGAAACGACACCTGAGGAGGATTGCCTAGCCAAGACTCTGTTGAGCCGGATTGAAGCGGCGAAGGCGACGACCGAGGGAAATACGGAAGACGACGGAGATGAGGATTCGAAGGACGGAGGCGATGTCGCTGCAGAACCCAGCGATCCGAAGGAGGAGCCAGCGGGGCGAGAAGAAGTTGTTTTGGTGTAGGGCGGAGGGGCGACCGCGGGGAGCAAACCCCGGGGAAGCGCGGCTGGAGCGATACCGTAAAATGAAGCGGGATGGATATCAGCTGGTTGACGGAGCGACTCGCGATCGGGGGCGGGATCTGGAACGCAGAGAACATGGCGAGCGTGGCGCGAGAAGGGATCACGCATATTGTCGATATGCAGATCGAGTTCGACGATACGACACTGGCGGCCGAGCATGGGATCGCGGTGTTGTGGAATCCGACGGATGACGATTTTGAACCGAAGCCGGCGGAACTGTTTCAGCGCGGAGTGGAGTTTGTGGAGACGGCGCTGGATAGTGACGGCGAGTCGAGAGTTTTCATTCATTGCGCGGCGGGCGTGCATCGCGCGCCGATGATGGCGCTGGCGGTGCTGGGCGCGATGGGATGGAAGCTGGGAGAGGCGATGGAGACGATCCAGAAGAAACGACCGGTGGCGGATTTTGCGGATGTGTACGTGCAGAGCGTGGAGAGGTTTCTGGAGATGTGAGGGGATGCCCACCCTGCCGCAAGAAGCGCGGGTGGTGCAGCCGACGGTGGGACCCAAGGTGCCTCGACTGCGGTGTTCGTTGGCCGCGCGAACGAACGTCCTCGTTCGGGATGAGAGAGTTTAGTCCCACACCCCGGAGTGGGTGCGGCAGGTGAAGGAGAAGAAGATGCGTGAGGCTGGCAGCCGCCCGAAAGGGCGGCTTTTTTATTGGGTGTCGATAGCGATTGTGGTTTGTGGACTGAGAATCGCAGGAGCACAGAGCGGACCGGCCACAACAGTAGTGAAGGACACGGTGTACCGCGCCGACGGAAGCCCCGCACAGGGGAGCCTGATCATCACGTGGCCGGCGTTCGTGACAGCGAGTGGAACGCAGGTGGCGGCAGGATCGACGAGCACGACGATTGCGGCGAACGGAACCTTCAGCGTGGCGCTGGTTCCGAACGCGGGAGCGAGTCCGGCGGGAATGTACTACTCCGCGATCTTCCAGATCAGTGCGGGCGATGTCAGGACAGAGACCTGGGTAGTGCCGACGATGTCTCCGGCAAACCTGGCAGCAGTGCGGATGACGCCGGGATCGGGCGTCGCGGGCCAGCCGGTCTCGATGCAGTACGTGAACGGCCAGCTCGCGATCAAGGCCAACGACAACGCGGTCGTCCATCTAAATGGAATCGAAACAATCGGCGGGACGAAAACATTTGCCAGCGCCCCGAATGTTCCGGCGCCGGTCAACGCGGGAGATGTGGCGAACAAGGCGTATGTGGATCAGTCGGTGACCAACGTGGGATCGGGAAGTTATCTCTCGACCGCGGGTGGCACGATGACGGGACCGATCGTGCTGCCGTCGAACCCCGTGTCGAGCATGCAGGCGTCGACGAAGAGCTACGTGGACGTAGGGCTGGCTGGGAAAGCGGACATGGTTACGGGCGTGGTTCCGGCGAACGAACTGGGAACCGGACAGGCGGCGGCGGGAACGTGCCTGCAGGGAAACGGGACGAGTTCGGGCACGTGGGGCACATGTGGAACAGGGACAGGAAATCTGTCGACGACTCCGACGGCAAGCCAGACGATCGCGCAGCCATTGGGGACACAGTTTGCGACGAACAATCTGGCGAACATACGGTATGTGACGGGGAGTTGGAACTGGGGGGAGCAGCCGGGGGACGATTTGACGGTGGCGGGGGCGGCGACGATTCATCTGAGCCCGTGTCCGCTGGGGATGGACACGGCGTCGAGCACGAACTACTACAGCTACAAGGTGTACATTTCGGGGAAAGGGACGCCGGAAGCGGTGGCGGTGAGCGGAGGCAGCTGCACGCCGGGAGCGGCGAGCGGAACCATCACGGTGACGACGGCATACGCGCATGCCGCCGGATACACGGTGGGGTCGGCGAGTTCGGGGATTCAGGAGGCATGGAACGATGCCTGGGTGAACGATTACGGCGCGGCTCCCAACGCCAACTCGCAGGCTGGTCCGTACGTGAAGCTGGTGGCGGATACGCCCTACAACGTGTACGCGTCGGTGTATCTGCGGGGACGAGGCGGGATACTGGACGGCGCCGGCGCGCTGCTGGTGTGCTCGACCCGCGACCGCTGCCTGTATGTGGGGACGACGGAGGGATCTCCGTTTGTGAACTATCACCGGCTGTACAACCTGTCGGGGACGTCGACGGTGAACGTGGACGGGGCGCAGGTGGCGAGCGTGACGGCGGCGAACGGGACGTACACGGTGACCACGGCGAGCGCGCATCCGTTTGTGCTGGGCGACACGGTGGACTGCGAGTATCACACGCAGACGGCGGACCAGCACTGGAGCTCGCCGGTGACCAGCGTGCCGAACTCGAGCAGTTTCACGGTGAACTTCGGGCATACGAGCTTTGCCGCGGGCGCGAACACGTTTGGCTTCTGCAACCTGCTGAATGCGTTTCTGGAGGACAACTCGGATCACGTGGCGATCGAAGACCTCCACCTGTTCCAGAGCAATCCGACGGGGATGGGATTTTTCAGTTACGGGATCGTGAACGACAACGATCAGCAGTTCATCGTGGAGCGGGCGACAAACCGGGGCAGTTCGATCATCAAGAACAGTGCCAACTGGCCGATCGGAGCCTACTTTTATGAACGAACCGATCAGGCCAACGCCGGCATCACCTACGTGCACAACTCGGAGCTGACGGGGGTGAACTGCGCGGTGGGGGGCGGCAACGGGATGGTGATCAGCGATGCGGTGTGCCAGGGCTTTCCCCTGTTCGGCGTCAAGTATCTGGGCGGGCTGCAGCCGGGGACGTTCGAGAACATTTATCAGGAATCGACGGGAGGGACGGTGAATCCGCTGTACGGGTCGGCGGCGCAGGAAGGATATCTGCTGCAGGGCGGGATGGGGAACAAGATTCTGGGAACGTTTCCCATCAACGGCTACCCGCCGGTGTTTGCCACGGGCGGAGGGACGGGGGCGGAGCGGACATATTTTGTGGTGCCGCGGAGTTCGACGCTGGGCTACGGGCCGGTGCTGTTGATCGGGTCGGCGGAGCCGGCGAACGGGAGCGTGAACATCGCGCTGGAGTGGCCGTCGGTGGAGTTGCAGAACACGATCGGGCAGAGCGTAGGGACGCTGACCTGGGACGTGCTGGTGACGACGGGGACGGCGGCGACTCCGCCGTGGGGCACGGGGATGTATGCGATCGCGACCAACCTTGCGGCATCGTGCGGGACCAACGGGATGTGCTGGTTCACCGACACGCAGGCGGCGCCGGCGGCCTACACGGTGGCGGGGCAGCAGTTCACGCCGGTGTTCTGGTTCTGGC